>OJBM01000314.1_pt1 | contig 11464 bp, 12 predicted proteins | sample 1591061 | NCBI WGS metagenome assembly OJBM01 (sample SAMN05416872, study PRJEB24817) | seawater metagenome | isolation source: Sea water | place: Canada:Atlantic | collected 2013-11 | reverse complement strand
TCGGCAGCGTCAGATGTGTATAAGAGACAGGTTTGTTGCCACAGTGTCGTCGATATTTTAGGTGAGTCGAGTTGACTATAAAGCTTGGATGACAACATGCTAATCATATGTTCATAACTTTGAAGTCGCTCTTTGTTGGCTAGTTGGACACCTGCCCAATCTCGATTCTCAAATCGTGTTTTTGAATCTTGCGTAATTAAACAAAACTGGCGATAGCTTTTCTCAAATCCTTTTAGAATATTGACAGCTAGCGATGCGGGAGTAAGTGTTTGCTGGAAACTTAAATGTCTACTGAGTTTATTCAAATCAAGTACAGATAACGTTGTTAAACATGTGTTTTAATTTAATGGAAAAGATAGAGTAGTTGCAAGTTACTTAACACTGTTTTTACAATCGACATAAATTTTTCGTAAAGTGAATAACGGTTATCTTGCTAAACCCAGCACCTAGAGATAAGAACTAAATCATCTTAGATATAGCGTTAATATAGTCTAATCAAATAATAAGATACGATTAAAGTTTATTCCATCAAGAATATTGTTTGTATCGACTAAAGTCGCGAATATTGTTAATTATTTGTGATTGACAGACGTTTTTTATCTGTCATTCTAAAGAGCAATTATTCAACAGAGCACAGCAGCATAATGTTACTGACAACGAACACCCATATTATTATTACCACCGGTATTATTTCCGGAGGGGTGTTTGCGCTGTAGAGTAAAACAGATTTAGCAAAAACCCGCGCCGTAACCGACGCGGGTTTTTTCGTTTTAGGGCGCTATTTTTTGATGGCAAGTGAGTAAAAGTTTAAGAGTAGGTGGAGTAGAAGATGCGCGTAATGAAGTTTGGTGGTTCCTCGTTAGCTGATTTAGAGCGAGTTGAACGAGTTGCAGATATTTTGGTTGAGAGAAGTGGCAAAGGGCAACTCGCTGTCGTGTTGTCTGCTCCGGGTAAAACCACAAATAATATTGTTGAAGCAGTGGACTGCAATTGCACTGGCGCTAGTGATAATGATGCACTTTCAAGAGTTAAAGCAACGTTTAGACACATTGTTGATGGCTTAGCCAACAAATACCCTGCTTTTGACAAGGCACGCGTTGATGAGGTGTGGGATGTGGAATACGAACTAGTGACTCGCACACTTAATGGCGTCAATTTACTCGCACAATGTCCTGATAATATTCGTGCTCAACTGCTTGTTGTTGGTGAGCGATTATCGATTGCCATTATGCGCCAGTTATTAACGGCACGTGGTTTATCCGTTGATTTGCTTGAACCACGCGATTTTATGATGGCAAACAGTGATTACTTAGAAGCACAAGTTGATATTGAACTGTCGCGTTCTAAAATTGAAAACAAAGATTTATCAGCGTCACGCATCTGGCTCATGCCGGGCTTCACCGCGGCTAATAGTGACGGCGAAATCGTTACCTTAGGCCGTAATGGCTCTGATTATTCAGCAGCGTGTTTAGCGGCGTGTTTGCGTGCTGATTGCTGTGAAATTTGGACTGACGTAGACGGTGTTTACAACGCAGATCCACGCTTAGTTGCTGACGCGCAGCTTATTGAGCAGCTAAGCTATCAAGAAGCGATGGAGCTTTCATATTTTGGGGCTAAGGTATTGCATCCAAAAACTATCGTACCTATTGCGCAGTATCATATCCCTTGTTTAATTAAAAACAGCTTTAACCCTGATGCGCCGGGCTCGCTCGTCTCTAGCGACCGTCAAGATGATGAAAATCAAGTGAAGGCGATTTCAAATCTTGATGATATTTCAATGATCAGCGTATCAGGCCCTGGTATGAAGGGCATGGTTGGCATGGCATCACGCATATTCGAATCGATTTCGTTAGCGGGTGTTTCAATTAGCCTTATCACGCAATCATCCAGTGAATATAGTATTAGTTTCTGTGTGCCATCGAGTGATCATCTAGTGGCGAAAGCCGCATTGGAAGCAGAATTTGAATTAGAACTTAAAAATGATTTGTTAGAGCCATTAGAGATTCGTCATCAACTGGCGATTATTTCTGTCATTGGCGATCGCATGAAAACAGTGCAAGGCGTAGCTGCTAAATTCTTCCAAGCCCTTACCCAAGCTCGCGTTAATGTTGTTGCGATTGCGCAAGGTAGCTCTGAGCGCTCTATCTCAACAGTCGTGGATCAACATCGCTGCTCTCGCGCAATCAAAGCGTGTCATCAGCGATTCTTTAATTCGATGCAATATATTGATTTATTCCTCGTTGGTGCTGGCAATGTTGGTGCTGAGCTACTTAATCAAGTTAGTCAGCAAGAGGCGTATTTGGCTAAGAAAAATATTGCAATTCGAGTGTGTGGCATCGCTAATTCAAAGCAAATGGTTCTGACCACTGAAGGTATCAACTTGGCTAGTTGGCGTGAAGCGCTTGCAGTAACCAATGAAGGTTATGATGTTGCGCGTTTGATCTCATTTGCAAAAGATAACCATCTGTTAAATCCGTTAGTCGTTGATTGTACATCAAGTCAGTTTATTGCCGATCAGTATGTGTCATTGTTAGAAGCTGGCTTCCATGTAGTAACACCAAACAAGAAAGCTAATACGGCATCACAAGACTATTACGAAAAACTTCGTAAGGCAGCGCTGGTTAAACGTCGTCGATTTTTATATGAAACAACCGTAGGTGCTGGCCTACCTGTTATTGATAACTTGCAAAACTTATTGAGTGCAGGTGATGAGTTAGTGGAATTTAGCGGCGTATTATCGGGCTCTCTTTCGTTTATTTTTGGTCAGCTCGATGACGGTATGACATTGTCACAAGCGACGAAAATAGCGAAAGATAAATGCTTTACTGAACCTGATCCTCGTGATGATTTAAGTGGTATGGACGTTGCGCGTAAAGTGTTGATTTTAGCCCGTGAAACGGGGATGGAATTAGAGCTTGAAGATATTCAAGTGGACTCAGTTTTGCCAGAAGGCTTTGATGCATCCGGCTCTATTGACGAGTTTATGGCGAACTTACCACAAGCTGATGCGGCGATTGCTCAGCGCGTTAATGACGCAAGCGAGCAAGGTAAAGTATTACGTTATGTTGGGGTTATCGAAGGCGAAGGTGACGAGCGTGTATGTAAGGTACAAATCAAAGCCTTTGGTGCCAGTGAACCATTATTTGGCGTCAAAGGCGGTGAAAACGCACTGGCCTTTACATCACGCTATTATCAACCAATTCCGTTAGTCTTACGTGGTTACGGTGCTGGTAATGAAGTAACCGCAGCGGGTATTTTTGCTGATATGCTACGTACACTAGCTTGGCAACGTGAGGTTTAATTGATGAGTATTCGGGTATTTGCACCAGCATCAATGGGCAATGTCAGTGTTGGCTTTGATGTGCTTGGCGGCGCATTATCGCCAGTTGACGGGCAGTTATTAGGTGACTTTGTCACCATTAGTGAGAATAGCGTTAGTGAGAAAGTTATCGATGTACAAACAATCGGCCGCTTTGCTCACAAGTTACCAAGCGATCCTAAGCAAAATATTTTATATGACTGCGCGGTGGCTTATCACAAAACGTTAGCTAAGAGAGGCCTACCAAGCCAATCGATTTCGATGGTGTTAGAAAAAGAGCTACCTGTTGGCAGTGGTTTGGGATCGAGCGCAGCGTCAGTTGTTGCAGCGCTTTATGCACTTAATGAGCATTATAATAACGCGTTATCTAAACACGATTTATTGCTGTTAATGGGACAACTTGAAGGGCAAATTAGTGGCAGCGTACATTATGATAATGTCGCGCCGAGTTACCTTGGCGGTTTGCAATTGATGGTGGAGCAGGGCAATCAACTTTGTTCGAGCTTACCTACGTTCGATAATTGGTATTGGGTGGTGGCATATTCAGGCGTCAAGGTATCAACCGCTCAGGCACGTGAAATCATGCCTAAGGCTGTTGATTTAAAAACAGCACTTAAATTTGGCCAAAACATCGCGGCCTTTGTTGATGCTAGCCATCGCGGCGATAGTGAATTGGCCGCACAATTATTAGTGGATGTGATTGCAGAGCCTGTACGCGGGCCAATCATTCCAAAATTTACTGAAAATAAACAAGCAATGCTTGATATGGGCGCTATTGCCAGTGGCATAAGTGGCAGTGGACCGACATTGTTTGCAGTAACAGATAATTTAACAAAGGCTGAGCAATTAGCACTTTATTTACAAGACAACTATATTCAAAACGACGATGGCTTTTGCCACGTGTGTAAACTAGATAATCAAGGTGCCCGTAGGGAGGCAAATCGTGGAACTGTATAATTTAAAGAAAAATGAGCAACGAGTATCTTTTGCTCAAGCGGTGAAATTAGGATTAGGTGATAACCAAGGGTTGTTCTTTCCATCGTACATTCCGCAATTAGGTAACGTTGACGAACTATTAGAGCAAGACTTTGTCACGCGTAGTGTTAATATTTTAACGGCATTTCTGGGAGATGAGCTAGGCAGTGATGCAGTTGAGAGTATGGTGCGTAGCGCGTTTAACTTTCCGTTAGCGGTACAACCGGTTCGCGATGGTGTCTATGCACTTGAATTGACTCATGGGCCAACATTAGCGTTTAAAGATTTTGGCGCACGCTTCTTAGCACAGTGTTTAAATCATTTAGGTAAAGGCGAAAAAGCGACGATTTTAACGGCAACTTCTGGTGATACTGGTGCGGCAGTAGCTCATGCGTTTTATGGCTTAGATAATATCAATGTAGCGGTGCTTTATCCAAAAGGGAAGATCAGCGTTTTACAAGAAAAGCTTTTTTGTACATTAGGTGACAACATCCATACCTTTGCAGTTGAAGGTCGTTTTGATGATTGTCAGCAATTGGTTAAGGATGCGTTTGACGATCTCGAACTTAAAGAAGCCATCAGCCTTAACTCTGCAAACTCGATTAACATTGCCCGCTTACTAGCGCAGATTTGTTATTACTTTGAAGTAGTTGCAAAAATCCCTAAAGCCGAGCGCAAAGAAATTGTAATAAGTGTACCATCAGGCAACTTTGGCGATTTAACGGCGGGTATGTTAGCTAAAGCGATGGGACTGCCAATTAAGCGCTTTATTGCCGCGACGAACCTTAATGACACGGTACCACGTTATTTAGCATCCGGTGAATGGTCGCCTACACCGACAGTCGCGACACGTTCAAATGCGATGGATGTTTCAGCGCCAAACAATTGGCCACGCATCGAAGAGCTACTTAAAGTGAAGCATTGGGACAAATCGTTAATCACGGGTGTTAAGGTTGATGAGGCGCAAACCGTTAGCGGCTTAAAAGATTTATACGCCATTGATTACTTATGTGAGCCACATGGTGCTATTGCATCATTCGCACTCAATAATTCGCTGCAAGCAGGCGAGACTGGTGTGTTCTTGTGTACAGCGCATCCGTCTAAGTTCCAAGAGTCTGTTGAAGAGATTTTAGATATTCACATCACGCTGCCTAAGGCATTGGCAGATGTTGCTGATAAAGACATTTTGTCGAAAGATATTGATGCGAACTTTGCTCAATTACGTGGTCATTTAATGGCTATTTAACCATCAGTTTAGTGATTGAAGCGCACAATTCTTTCAGGGTTGTGCGCTTTTTTATTATCCATTATTTAGTTTAACTAACTGTCCTTCGTTGAGCTTTGAGATTGCACTTGATGAAAGGCGTTTGAGCTGTGCTAGGTCGAGGTTATTTAGCTGCGCTGTCTAGAGTTTATTAAGTTGCGCTGCACTCAACTTTTTTAACGTGCTGGCGGGAAGTTTTCGCAGTTCAGCGGCTGACAATGAATTGAGTTGGGCTGTTGAAAGTGCCTTTTTCGATGATTTTTCGCTGTCATTTCTCTGACTACTTCCAAGGAGCTGTTCTTTATTTTCACTAGATTGCATTTGACCTGTTTGTTGAGCACTAGCAATCATGTCTTGTTGGGAATAAACCGTTAACTGTTGTTCAAGCTCAAGGTTTGACTCTAATTGTTCAACACGTTTTGATAATGAAACGATTGAGTCTTGCTGATTTTTTGGGAGTTTATTAATCGTTGATTCCATGATCGAATCGACTCTGTTTAATAATTTGTCTGCTTGTTGTCCTATGCCTTCCTCAGTTGGGTGTTTGTCAAATAATGAATCTAGTTGTTTAAATAACTCACCAACTTCTTTTTTTTGTTCTTTAGACATGCCGCTGATAAGTATTGAATCGATTGTATTTGCGGTAACGTCAATTTCTTGATTTATTTTCCCTAATTGTGACAGAGAGATGGACGGGCTATTTCCGCCTAGCGGCTGCTTTTGGTTATTCGCTGTTTTATCGTCACTAAAAGATTGAATAGGTGTTGTTGGCGAGTTCAATAAACCGTAACTAGTGGTTTGATTGGTAGCAATTGTCATTTATATACTCCTAGCGAATAAAGAATAATGTGAATACTAATTGCTCTAGATTGTTTTAGACGTAAGGCTTTGTAAGCAATATTATTTTCACAAAAGCTTTACATACGAATAATTATCATTTATAAATGATAATTATTCGTATTTGAGGCGGTGTGTTATGGATCAATGGAAAATGATGATGGCAGTGGGTAATGAGTGTTTTCATCAACAGTCATGGTTTGATGCTGAACAGTCTTATTATCAAGCAGTCGATATTATTGAAGATTTATGGAATAACGACATGGAGAACATTGAATTGTTACAGGCATGGATTGCTGGGCAACATAACTTGTCATCGCTGTTTGAACAGCAAGGGCTTGAATGTGAAGCCTTGCGTTATTTAACTATTCCACATCAGCGCGTGCTTAGCCTGATTAATCAAGGCGCGTGCTCAACATCATTCCATCATGCCTTGATGTTAACGGCAAAAATTACGTTACATCCGCTCTTTGAGTTTAGTCAACGACATCCTATTTGCGACGGTTGTCTTACGGGATTAAAACTCAGTAAAGAGTGGTTATCAACACCAGCTCACCAATTTCACTAAGTTAAAAGAGGAAATCATGTTAAATAAATCGCTAATCGCTCTCTCACCATTAGCTTTATCAGTTCTATCGTTTTGTGCCATGGCGCATGAAGGTCATGATCATAGCCACCCAAGCGCAGGGTTAATCCACTTATTGTGGGCAGCTCCCGTGTTTGTTATTGGCGCTTATGCAAGCTATAAACTTCGTCAAAAGTACCTAGAAAATCGCGACAAAGACAATGGGCAAGGGTAGATATGTTATTTAAAATATTAAGCAAGCTGGACAGCCGATGTCATTTTTCGAGAGTGTCAGCTCATTGTGATATTCCCTGTAAAATTTATGATCCTATTAGCGCTCAACTCGCCGTTTTGACGATGATACGCTTAGTTGATTTGTTAAATGGGCTCGCCGATAAATCAGAATTATCGCTCAATGATAAAGCGCAGTTTAATCGGCTAATTAATGAAAAAGAGATCCATGGGCAAAAAGTCAAAGAAGAAATTCGAATCATTTGGGGAGATTACTTTAAGCAACCTCAATTAGAATTATTCCCAGAGATACATGATTTGGTGCATAGCATAATGCTAAAAACGTCAGCGGCCAAACAGCACGTTGATAAAGCAGTGACATTGGCGCTATTAGCTGATGTAAATCGGTTTGCTGAAGTGTTTTGGGCAACTAAAGGTGTTGAAGTTTACAGTGCTGTCTCTCCGTATCCACCATCGCAAACTTTGATTTATCCTAAGCTGTAAATTTAGATGTTCGGGTACCAGATTATTAAAGCAGCAGGTCGCAGTATGATGCCACTTATTCATCATGGTGCATTCTTAATTATACGACCTGCATTGCTGTATCATATTAATGATGTTGTTCAGGTTGCACATCCATATTATGGTGCCATCGTTAAACGCATTGTTTGGGGAGATAATACTACAGGCTTTTATTTAGCAGGCGATAGTAATGCTAGTTTGTCGGTGGAGCAAATGGGCTGCATCTCTTCAAATCAAATCTTAGGTAAAGTTTGCTGGATAATAAATCCCAAATAAGCTGACCCAATATTTTTATGGATGGAGCATTCAATGAGATTCTACACAACGTATTAATATCTCTAACTGTTTAATTTGAAGAATAAAGCATCTGCTTCCAAGGCGCTAAATATTGTTCTTGTTTTACCTTGTTCTGGGAATATTCACAGCTACCAATGTGACGAATATCACCAGGGTCTAAGCCCGGCATCGGCTGTGATAGTGGATGATGAAAACAACGATCATGAATTAAACTATGTGATTTTATCGCTGGCCAAAGCACTTGGCCTAAAAACCATTGATCGATGTGTGGCGTCATCATTTTTCCGCTTTGGAATGATTCAATAAGAGGTGCCATATTGGGCAAAACGCCACTAATACCGCCCCACATACCCGCCAAAATTAAATCCGTATGGGACCACCAGTCACGTAATATGTGAAATACTTTATTTGAACTCAGCCACTGTTCAACAGCATGAAACTCACGTGGGTTAATGACTGAATCGGCGTCTCTCACCATAAAATAACCAACACTCGAGTCGCTAGCAACCAAGAATCGCCAGCATAACTTTTGCTTAATACTCTGATTATTTGGTTGATGATGAATAATAGCACCGAGTTGTTCAAAGGCTTTTACATGCTGACGATCTACCGTGTTATCAAGGTAAATCCAAATTTGCCAATCAGGATATATATCCTGAGCCAAAATGAGGTTGCGCAAGGTGCCATTGATGTATCTTAGATTGTTCCCCCACAGAGAGTAGGCAAGAACTTTATGCTTTTGTTTAACCTCGTTGTGGTTTATATCCAAATTTAGCGTGATTTTAGAAGGCGACTGACAATACTTTTTATCTTTCAGTATTAATGACTTGGTTCCTATCTCTGCGGCACGAGTATAACGCTTTGATTGATATAATGAGGAGCAAAGGGCATCTAAAAGGTTAGGATCTTCAACATTATTTTCGAGCAATGTTTCAGCCACATTAATAGCATCTTGGTGACGCTTTAATTGGCTATAAATACTAACAAGGTTACTACTCATTTGCTTATCGTTTGGGTAATTGGATAAGCCTTGTTCCATGAAAAACGCTGCTGATTTGAAGTCGTTACACAGATAAAGATAGTAGGCGACCTGTTCGTACAACCCTTTAGGTTTTACCAGCCCGTGCATGTTAAGGGCTTCAATCGTCAGCTGAATACATTGACCTTTGTCGTCATTGAGCCAGCACTGGTGAGCTTTCTCACACCAATCCTTTGGAGTGGCAGTTGTTGTCATGATTTACTCTGTTAAACACTAATGTTCTAATAATAGTCTGAAGATAAAAAATGGCAACGAATAATATTTATGAATAAAAACAAAATTTTAAAATTGTATGAGAAAATTTCCAGTTGGCCATTCGGACAGTGGTTATTCTCAAAGATCATCGGCTTTAATGCACCATATTTTAATAGCATTGATGCGCGAATTATTGTGCTTAATGCTAATCATTGTGAGTGCGTTGTAAAGAAAAAGCGTCGTGTACATAACCATATTAAGACCGTGCATGCCATCGCAGTCTGCAATGGATTGGAACTGGCGATGGGAATGATGGCTGAGGCGTCAATTCCCAATCATTTACGATGGCTGCCTAAAGGTATGAATGTCGATTATGTAGCGAAGGCTGCAAGTGATATTCGATGTGTTGCTACGGTGTCTCAAGGTTCATGGCAACCAGGAGATGTGCACGTAAAGGTGACTGCTTTTGACGCTCATGATGTTGAAGTCGTGACTGGATATATAAAACTTTGGGTAAGTGAGCGTAAATAATACGTTTAGGGATCCGGCTAGTAAGTATATATGGGGTTTAGTGAATAGGCTAAGGTCTATTTGTAATGCACGATGTTACTTTGTATATTAGATCTTTCTAATTTAATGGCGATTATTAACAATGAATATAATGATTAATCCATCAAAAAACATCTGTATTGCCTTGTTATGTGGTTTTACAACTTTTAGTAGTGCAGTTGCTATGTCTAATGACGATGTCATAACGACGCAACAATATGTGCAACAAGCGCGTCAGCTCACTAAGTCTTATGCGATAGCGCTTAAAAATACATTAAAATCGGCATTAAAGGCTAAAGGGCCAAGTGGGGCACTTAAAGCGTGTAATCTATCTGCACCAGCGATAAAAAAGAATATAAATAGTCAGGATCAATGGTCCGTATCACGTACTAGCCTGAAAGTTCGAAATAGTACCAACGCCCCGTCGGATTGGGAGAGGGAAATATTACTGCGATTTGATGCACAGAATCGGCAAGGAATTGCACTTAACACATTAGAACATTCTGCGATTGTTGAGCGAGATGGGAAACGCTATTTCAAATATATGAAGGCAATACCAACAGCACAAAAACCTTGTTTGGCCTGTCATGGCAGTGATATAGACCCTAAATTATCTCATGACATTAAATTACTCTATCCAGGTGATAGCGCGATTGGATATAAGGCCGGAGAGTTGCGCGGTGCATTTAGTTTAACTAGGGTATATAACGAAAATTAATTAATGATTTCTCTATATAGTGGGCTATATGAGTTTACAAATTCATTTAATGTTGGGCAGCCAGAATTTAACCTATCCTATTAAATCTTGATTGGTAAGGTATATAGTTAGCGGCGGCAGTGTAGGGTATTTTCTTTGGACACCCTTGACAATAGCGTTTGTTTTTATGAAATTTGAGTGGTGTATATAGGCCTCAATTTTGTCTGAATCTAAGGATAAAGTACTTACTAATCTTGAGCGAATTGTCGTTATTATTTCGTCGAAAAATTCGCAAAAATCTTGACTCATTAGTTTTGTGATATGTGATTGCTCTTCACTATAACTTTGCATCTGGGCGTTTGTTAAAGAACTTTTTAATATTGCTTGCTGTTGAATTGGAAAGAAAGACATAAGCTCTATAATCTCCGGTGTTGCATTTAATGACAATGCGTTTCCAATTATCAGTTTCTTAGAGTTCATGCTTATTCCATAGATTAAATTTTATACTCCTTGTTCAAGGTTAGGCTAGAAAATTAAATTTTCAAATATTAATAAAAGTTTATGTGAAAGGCTGAGGACTAGTGCGTTTAAACGTGAAATTAGTGCCCTTAAAAACAGCCAGTCTTGAAGCTACACTAACAAAATTAATTTAGCTGAGGAATAGGCACTAATTCAGGGATAGCTGATTCGAAGATGCTCTTTCATAGACTATACAATTTAAATATAACTAGGGTGTTAGGAGTAAAAATATTAAAAAAAGTGAAGTATTTACGAACCAGTGATACGGATCGGGTGGTAACTCGGGTGGTAAAGAGTTGAAGATGCTCTTTCGCGAATAATATAAATAGAAAAAAGATTTAAATTATAGATAATAAAGGGGAAATGGTGGACGATACTGAGCCGGAAACAGTGATACGGATCGGGTGGTAAAGAGTTGAAGATGCTCTTTCGCGAATAATATAAATAGAAAAAAG
>OJBM01000313.1_pt1 | contig 11539 bp, 8 predicted proteins | sample 1591061 | NCBI WGS metagenome assembly OJBM01 (sample SAMN05416872, study PRJEB24817) | seawater metagenome | isolation source: Sea water | place: Canada:Atlantic | collected 2013-11 | reverse complement strand
GTACCTGGCTACGAACCAGGCGGTCGGAGGTTCGACTCCTTCCATGCGCGCCACTCCTTTCTTTTGTTGTTTCTTAGTTTAAATTTCCTTGATTTATACATCCTATTTATATAATTCATTTTATAGTTTCCATATTTTAAAAAGACGCGAAGGCACACTGATATTTTTGTAGTGTTGCTTATGCTTTATTCATTTGTGCTACCGAAATTTCGCCTTTTCCTTTAATGCGTTCTGTTGCTAACGACCTTTCGTCATATACTTATACCAATTCCACTAAATAACTGATCACCTGTGCTTGCTTGCACTTACAATAACTGCGTAGCTCTCAATGCCAATAGCATTCTATCGCTCAATAGAGCGCTTTGCGCTAGTTAATCCTTTCTAAACACAACATGATCACTTAAATAATAAAATTAGTATTAACGAGTGATCAGAGTCGACTTATTTCTTGATATTTTGTACCCATTTATTGGCTTGAAAAATGTTTAACAATGCAGTGATAATTTGATGACTAGTAAATTTCTTATTTTTCTTGAACGCATCAAATGTAATGTGTTTTGCTAACATCTTCTCTTAAAAGAAGAAAATCATAGCTAAATAACAAAATAATCTAATAATTATTATTTATGTCAAAAATGACTAAAAACGCTAAGTTGACGTATAGGTAAGCTTTTTGCTGTGGTATTATTGTTTGAATATAGCACTATCTGGTGTAATAACTTTATCTCATCAAGCGACATATCTTATTGAATCTGCAATTTATATCGAAAATATTGCCTTCTTTGATGTGACGAAACTCCTTTCTATATCTTGTTTAAGTTTACCTTAAGGTAAACCTTGTCTAATTTACATTTTGCTAACATAGTTTTAGCGTTAAAAATGCACAAAGATCTGTAACCTATTGATTGATAATTGTTATTTCGTTTCCTTAGGGTGGTAAAGTTGTCATACCAATTGCTATTGCATCTGCTTTAAAGCACAGGTATAAATGTGTCGTCAAAGTTTTGCATTCGTAAATTAATTGTTAATTACGTTTGTTTTAGTCACAAAAATGAATTTTAATGCTTATAGGTTGACTATTTAGTTGATTTTTTAACTTTAAATTCAAATGACCGTTTAAATTGTTTGAGGTGAAGAACTGTTATGGATATTACACAAGCATTGTCTACCGCTGCCAACATTATGTTGTTGGGTATGGTATGTGTATTTACGTTTTTAAGCATACTAGTTGTAGCGATTAAATTGCTAGAGCGTTTTGCTGGCGGAGAAGTTGAGGCGACTCCTCAGGCTAAACAAGCACCACAACAGGGTATTGATAATAACATTGTTGCTGCGATAAGCGCTGCTGTTCATCAATATCGTCAATCTAACTCAAACAAATAGTTACTTCGCTAGAAATAGGAATTGTTATGTCTAAACCTCTTGCTTTAACCGACGTTGTATTACGCGACGCACATCAATCATTGTTAGCAACACGTTTTCGTCTGGAAGATATGTTGCCTATTGCTGAGAAACTCGACAAAGTTGGATTTTGGTCACTCGAAACCTGGGGCGGAGCAACGTTTGATTCGTGTATTCGTTATCTAGGCGAAGATCCTTGGCATCGTATTCGCGAGCTTAAAAAGGCAATGCCTAATACGCCGCAACAAATGCTTTTACGTGGTCAGAACCTACTAGGCTATCGTCACTATGCTGACGATGTTGTTACTAAGTTTGTTGAACGTGCTCATGAAAACGGCGTTGATGTATTCCGTGTTTTCGATGCAATGAACGACGTACGTAATTTAGAAACCGCGCTTAAAGCAGTTGTTAAAGTGGGCGGTCATGCCCAAGGTACAATTTCGTATACGACAAGCCCTGTTCATAATCTGCAAACTTGGTTAGATATGGCAAAACGCCTTGAAGATATGGGCGCACAGTCAATTTGTATTAAAGACATGGCGGGTCTATTACGTCCGTTTGAAGCACATGAATTGATTACTAATCTTAAAAGTACTGTTGATTTACCAATTGCGATGCAGTGTCATGCGACGACTGGTTTATCAACGGCCACTTATCAAAAAGCGATTGAAGCGGGTATTGATATGCTTGATACCGCTTCTTCATCGATGAGTATGACGTACGGTCATACAGCGACTGAAACGGTTGTTGCAATGACTCAAGATACTGAGTTTGATACTGGATTAGATTTAGTATTACTTGAAGAAATCGCTGCTTACTTCCGTGATGTTCGTAAAAAATACGCCAAATTTGAAGGTAGTTTACGTGGTGTCGATGCTCGAATTCTATTAGCACAGGTACCAGGCGGCATGTTAACTAACATGGAAAATCAGCTTAAAGAGCAAGGCGCTGGTGATCGTATGGATGAAGTGTTATTAGAAATCCCTAAAGTGCGTGAAGATCTTGGTTTTATTCCATTAGTAACTCCAACATCTCAAATTGTTGGCACACAAGCGGTATTAAACGTGTTAACTGGCGAGCGTTACAAAAGCATTACTAAAGAAACTGCTGGCGTTCTTAAAGGTGAATATGGTGCAACTGCTGCCCCTAAAAATGCCGAGCTGCAAGCGCGTGTATTAGATGGCGCACAAGAAATTACCTGTCGTCCAGCCGATGTATTAGAAGATGAATTTGAAGCCTTATCTGTTGAGTTACAAGCGTTAGCGAAAGAAAAAGGATTCGATTTGAGCGACAACGTGGATGATGATGTTTTAACTTACGCATTATTCCCACAAATTGGATTGAAATTCCTAGAAAATCGTAATAATCCTGATGCATTTGAACCACACCCAGATAACGAAGTCGCTCCTGAAGTCAGCGCGCCTGCTGCTGCGCCGCAAAGTGGCGCAACGGAATCTTATAGTGTGCGTGTGAACGGTCAAGCTTATCAAGTTGAAGTGGGGCCAGGTGGTGAAATTAGCGATATTGCACATGCTGCGCCAGTTGCTCAAGCGCCTGCGCCAGCAGCATCAAGTGGTGAAGCGTTAGCAGCGCCACTTGCTGGTAATATCTTTAAAGTACTCGTTGCACCAGGTCAACAGGTCGCCGCAGGTGAAGTCGTCATGATTCTTGAAGCCATGAAAATGGAAACTGAAGTTCGTGTTGTTAACGGCGGTACTGTCAGCCAACTAAGCGTTAAAGAAGGCGATGCGGTTAGCGTTGGTCAAACGTTATTAACGCTTTAAGTAATCAGGTAGAGGTTTAGATGGAAGGTTTAATGAAACTGTGGGGCGATACTGGTTTAGCCAATTTCGTTCCCGGCCAAGTAATAATGATGATTGTCGGTGCATTACTGCTTTATTTGGCGATTGCACGTGGCTATGAGCCATTGTTGCTATTACCAATAGGCTTTGGTGCCATATTGGCTAACATCCCAGCTGCGGGCTTTACCGATGAAGGTGGTCTGTTGTGGTACGTGTATCATGTAGGTATTGAAACGGGCGTATTCCCGCTACTTATCTTCATGGGCGTTGGTGCGATGACTGATTTTGGAGCGCTCATTGCAAATCCTAAGATGTTATTCTTAGGGGCTGCTGCCCAGTTTGGTATTTTTGCAACGTTATTTGGTGCGATTGCACTTAACTTTATTCCTGGGTTTGAGTTTAGTTTAGCTGATGCTTCTGCAATCGCGATCATCGGTGGCGCCGATGGCCCGACAGCAATATTTTTAGCCTCGCGCTTAGCCCCTGATTTATTAGGTGCCATTGCGGTAGCTGCATACTCATACATGGCGTTGGTACCAATTATTCAGCCGCCAATTATGAAAGCATTAACGTCGCAAAAAGAGCGTGAAATTGTGATGGAGCAACTGCGTCCTGTTTCTAAAAAGGAAAAAGTGTTATTTCCATTAGCTGTTTTGTTCATGACAATTTTATTCTTACCAGCAGCGACACCACTTGTCGGCATGTTCTGTCTAGGTAACTTAATGAAAGAAGCTGGTGTTGTTGATCGTCTAAGTAACACGGCGCAAAATGAACTGATTAATATCGTAACGATATTCTTAGGTCTTGCGGTTGGCTCTAAATTGTCTGCAGATAAATTCTTAACAGTCGAAACCTTAGGTATTTTACTATTAGGTGCAGTGGCATTTAGTATTGGTACTGCGTCAGGCGTGATGATGGCTAAAGTATTAGGTAAGTTTTCTAAAACACCTATTAACCCATTAGTTGGCGCAGCAGGTGTATCAGCTGTGCCTATGGCGGCACGTGTAGCAAACAAAGTTGGATTGGAAGCTAATCCGCACAACTTCTTGTTAATGCATGCGATGGGGCCAAATGTTGCAGGTGTACTTGGCTCGGCTGTTGCCGCAGGTATCCTGTTAGCGATTGTTGGTGGCTAGTCGATAAAGCTATTACATCAAATAAAAAAGCACTTCTTATCGAAGTGCTTTTTTTATGCAACTTATACTCGTTACTAATAAAAGTACATGATTTCAGTATCTTCAATGGTAACGGGCATAAATCATCAATGATTATTTTTCTAACTCTAATACATGAGTCCGGTAATTACTTAACACGCCAGTTGTTTGGTACGTATCACCTTTGCTAAATGCGCTAATAAAACTGTCATAGTTAGTAACTGTATCATTAGAGAACATTTCAACGGTTAGGTTTTCGATGGTTGCAATATCGCGTTTGATATAGCTGTATTTTTCTAGTGTATCTGCGACGGGTAGAGTTCCTTTCATCGGTCCATATACATGCCAAGTTGTCGGGATCTTAGTGTTTGATTGCGGATGGTCAGCGCCCACTTGCGTTGTAAAATGAATAGCAGAATAGCCATCAACTTTGCTGTAATCATAACTGCCGTCTGGTGAAACCTCAGAAAATATAACGGTGTCTACTTCTGGCGCCACTATGGCAGGGCTTAAATCAACCGTACTCTCATATTGATTACTTAGATGGGTGTGGAAGCTTTTAACAGTAACCTTACCAACAATCGACGCTGACTCTTGATGAATGTTAACACCGCGCCCGTAGTAGGTAGCGTTGTCACTTTGAGCGTGATTATCAAACACAATAACTTGTGCGTCATTTTGTTTCGCGATGAAATTAAAATGCAATTTATTGTTGATAAGCTGCGCTGCGGTCAACTGTTCTACCTTCGTGTGATCGACATCGAGGGCAATCGCAATGGCATTGGTATTTAATCGCCAATTCTCACCCGGTGTCGCATCAAACGAGTTACTAAAACCAGAAAATGCGGTTAGGTTGTCTTGGCTATTGGTGGCAACTACCATAAATGATTCATTCGGCCATGCTTTAGCTGTTTCTCGACAAACTTCTACATCGCTAAAACGTGCATTGCTCGCGTCAATTGTATTACTGCTCGCAAATTGTGCTGAACTCGCTAAAGAATCAACGCTACTTACAAGCGAGTAAGACAAGTCGAGATCTTGTGTCTGACATTCACAGCTTGTGTTATCTGCTAATTGAGGACTATCAAAAACAATAGTCGCTTGGCCCGTGCTGTCAGCGTCAATGAATGAGCGCAATTCAACATTTGATACGGCGCCGTTAGTGAGCTGTTCTTTAGCAACCGTGTAATTAATCGTTTGCTCAGTGGTTGTGATTGAAACCTGCCCATTGGCATCTGTTTGATGGGCGCTCACTAACCCCCATTGTGCGTTTTGCAGATAAAAGTCAGCATTAGCGACAGGTTGTTCAATACCGCATTGATTAATGACTTTAGCATTGAGGGTAAAAGTGTAAGTTGTTGGCGGGGTTAGCTTATCGTCAGAGCCGCTAGAACTGCCTCCACACGCTACGAGTGTTGAAGATAAGGCGATAGCGAGTGTTGATTTTGACAAGTTGTTCATAATGTCCCTATTGGTTCTTAATTGTTAATACAGGCCGTTTACGGGGAGACAAGCCATAACATGAGGGTGAAAAAAATACCTAGTGCAGCACCAATCCCTAATATTAGTTTAAAGCCTTGCTTTCCTTGTTTGAGAGTCCACCCTTTATTTTTTAGGTAGAGCGCCCACAAAATACAAAGAATAATTGGTAATAAGAATATTTTTGTGATCATGAATCTATTATCATTAGGCAAATTTATAACGCCACTCTATCAAAATGTGAATTCCCAAGCTACTGATAAGATGGCAATACACTCGTTAATATTTCCCAAACGTAAGGAATAAAACCATGCCTCACTCATCATTGCCTTCCACATTTAATGCGGTTGAGTTTTCGCAATTTGGAGATGTTGAACAATTAGTGATGACGCAGGTTTCTCCTGTGCCACTTATGGCTAATGAAATCAGAGTTAAGAATATTGCCACGTCAATTAATCCTATTGACTTTAAAACGCGTCAAGGACTTGGTTGGGCTGCTCAGGAGAATGCTGACAAACTGCCAATGGTTTTAGGATATGACGTCGTTGGCACTGTGGAGGAAGTTGGCACAGAGGTTAGCGAATTTAAAGTCGGTGATAGCGTCATCGGTTTTGTTGGTTTCCCACTAAAAGCAGGTTGTTATAGTGAATACATCATTGCACAAAATGAAGAGCTTGTTGCTGTAGCGCGTCATTACAATGCACTTGCCGGATTACCACTGGCTGGGCTTACTGCGTATCAAGGATTATTTGAACATGGGAAATTAAAATCCGGTGAGACGGTCTTAATCAGTGGTGCTAGCGGTGGTGTAGGTTATTTAGCGGTGCAATTGGCCTTAAATGCTGGTGCAAAGGTTATCGCGGTTGCTAGTAAAAACAGTCATGCGAAGTTACAAGCGTTAGGGGATGTGACTGTTGTCGATTACCAGCAAAGCGAAATGTTTGAAGAGCTCCCAGCAATTGATTTATGGTTTGATTTAATTGGCGGAGAACCCGCTATTTTGCAGTTAACGGCGGCTAACGCACTAGAACGATTGGTGACAGTACCGTCAGTGAGTAAAGATTTTGTCTGTGATAGTGTGCTTGGCAAAGCGTCTGAATCAACAGGCATGTTGGTAAAAAATGACAAAGAACAGCTAACTAATTTGGTGCGTGCGGTTGAAAACAACAGCTTACGACTCAATATCGCAAAGTATATGATGTTATCTCAAGTGCAAGAAGCGCATCGATTAGCGGAGTCGGGTACATTGTCAGGAAAAATCGTGCTGACAATGAATCGATGATTTTCACGCTATTTATCTCAAGCTTTTTAGCCGCCACGTTATTACCTGGTGGCTCTGAAGCCTTGCTGATATATGATTTAACACAACGACCTGAATTGGTGATAATGCTAGTGATAGTTGCCAGTATTGGTAATAGTTTAGGTAGTGTGACGAGCTATGGTTTAGGCGCTATTGGCGCCAAGAAGTTAACAGAACAGCAATTACAATCTAAAGCAGCTCTGTGGGTAAAAAAATACGGTGTTTATTCCTTGTTGCTAAGCTGGTTGCCGCTAATTGGCGATGTTATATGTGTCGCAGCAGGGTTAGTTAAATTGCCATTATGGCGCAGTATTTTGTTTATTACTGTTGGAAAAACCTGCCGTTATACAGTGATTGCTATGATATTTTTTGCAGCTTAAGCAGGACATACGTGTTTTGTTACATAAGCTGCTTGTTGCGTTTAGGTCGCAATGATAGAGTCGTGTGTGCGACGTTGAACATAAGTAGAGAAAAATTTTGATTAATTGTTATAAAGACAAGCTCTCCCAATTAAAAGATCCGAAATTCGCGCCAATTTTTACGCAAATTCAACGTGGTATCGAGCGAGAAGCTCTACGCATGAATGAGCAAGCGGAATTATCTGACAAACCTCACGCCAAAGCACTAGGCTCCGCCTTAACTCACAGTGATATCACGACTGATTATGCTGAGTCACTATTAGAATTTATAACGCCAGTACACAAAGATATTGATGAACTGGTGGACTACCTTGCTGATTTGCACCGCTTTACGCTAGATAATATCGACGGTGAACTGTTGTGGCCAATGAGTATGCCTTGCATGGTGGCAAAAGAAGAAGATATCGAATTAGCCAACTATGGCAACTCCAATGTCGGGCAAATGAAACATATTTACCGTCAAGGGCTCAAACATCGTTACGGTAGTCTAATGCAGGTTATCTCAGGGCTGCATTTTAATTACTCATTAGGCGATGATGCATGGCCTGTGTTGAAAGAGTTTTTTAATGATGAAAGCGATGTTACAGACTTTCGTTCTACCCGTTATTTTTCGCTGATTCGTAACTTCCATCGCTTAGGTTGGGTTGTTCCTTATATGTTTGGAGCATCGCCTGCGTTATGTGGTTCATTCATCAAAAACGATATGCCTTATGACTTCGAAAAACTGGGAAATGGTACCTACTATTTAACGCACGGTACTAGCTTGCGTTTAAGTGACTTAGGTTATACCAACAGCGAGCAAGACAACTTATCAATTTGTTATAACGATATTGAAAACTATGTTGATTCAGTCAACAACGCGATTTCAATGCCGTCTGAAAAGTTTGAAAAAATAGGCTTTAAAGAGGGGGACGTCTTTAAACAACTCAATTCAAATGTATTGCAAATTGAAAACGAACTCTATGCGCCTATTCGCCCTAAGCGTGTTGCAAAGTCAGGCCAAAAACCTTCTGAAGCGCTAAAAGAAGGCGGTGTTGAATACATTGAAGTGCGTTCACTTGATGTGAATCCATTTGTTAACGTCGGTATTGATAAAACACAGATCCGCTTTTTAGATATGTTCTTGATGCACTGTTTGTTGTGGCAAGACAAACCAATGAGCCAAGAGAAGCGTCAGCAAAAAATTCGCAATCTAAACAACGTTATTCTCAATGGGCGAGAGCCGGGATTAATGCTGGAAGAAGGCGACAGTGAAATTTCACTGCAAGATTGGATGACTCGCTTATTTGATGCACTTGGTACCATTGCTGATTTATTTGACCATCACAACGGGGGCAGTGCATATAACGATTGTTTGAATGAATTACGTCCAATGGTCAGCGATCCTCAAGCAACATTATCAGGTAAATTGATGACATTGCTCAAGGCTAACGAATTAGACAATACGCCATTTGGTGTTGCGCAAGCTAAAAAATTCAAGCAAGAATTTAGTGAACAAGATTATCGACAATTGTCTGCTAAGACATTGCGTCAACGTGCAGTGCAATCGTTGGCTGAACAAGCTGACATTGAAGCGGCTGATACCCAATCTATAGATGACTACCTCGCCGACTATTTTGGTAAATAAACTGAACGAGAGCTTTAACTCATGGATCTGATTTTATCTCGATTTCAACGTAGCATGACACTCATCGCAATGAGTGTTGTGATGCTCATTAGTAGTGGTTGTGCGACATCGCCGCCAGCTAATCCAGAGAATATTTGTGCTATTTTTCAAGAGCATGAACACTGGCATGAAGCGGCACTAGATACCAAAGAAAAATGGGGCGTGCCTGTACACGTGCCAATCGCCATGATGTATCAAGAAAGCTCATTTAAAAGTGAAGCACGCCCGCCAATGCGTTATTTCCTCGGTTTCATTCCTTACGGTCGTGCGAGTTCTGCTTACGGTTACGCGCAAGCAAAAACAATGACTTGGGACGACTACGTTAAAGAAACTGGTAATAGCTGGGGCGATAGAAACGACTTTGCAGATGCAATAGATTTTATGGGCTGGTTTATTTATAAAACCCATAAAATTAATGGTGTGTCAAAATGGGATGCTTATGGCCAGTACCTGAATTATCACGAAGGGTGGGGCGGTTATAAGCGTAAAAGCTATAATAAGAAACCTTGGCTTAAGAAAGTCTCGAAAAAGGTTCGCTCACGTTCAAAACGCTATGCAGCGCAATATGCTAAATGTAAAAACTCACTGTCTGATAGCTGGTGGTAAACTCCTTAAAGGGCGTTCATGATAGAACAACAACTCTCCAAACTTTTTGGTTTTGACCAATTTAGAACGGGTCAACAACCCGTTGTCGAAACCATTTTACGTGGTGAAAGCGCCGCAGCAATCTTTCCAACTGGTTCTGGAAAATCCCTGTGTTATCAGTTTCCCGCGACTCAATTACCACACCTAACATTGGTTATTTCACCGTTGCTAGCCTTGATGCAAGACCAACTTGCCTTTTTGCATGGCAAAGGTATTGCGGCTGCTACTATTGATTCAACGCAAACGCCGCAACAATCTCAGCAGGTGATGAGTGATATTAGAGAGGGGCGTTGTAAAATATTAATGGTGTCTGTTGAGCGCCTTAACAACGAACGTTTTCGTCAATTCTTATCTCAAATCCCCATTTCATTGTTGGTGATTGATGAAGCGCATTGTATCTCTGAGTGGGGGCACAACTTTCGTCCCGATTATCTCAAACTACCTCGATATCAGCGTCAATTTAATATTCCTCAAACACTTTTGTTAACGGCTACCGCCACTGAGAAAGTAGTTAGTGACATGGGTGATAAGTTTGCGATTGCGCCGCAAAATATTACGTTGACAGGATTTTATCGTTCAAATTTAAATCTTCAAGTTGTTGGTTGTGAAAGTGAAAAGCGATTGAATACTTTGGCTCAATGGCTTGATAGCAAACGCCATCAGTGCGGCATTGTCTATGTAACCTTGCAAAAAACAGCGCAGACACTCGCCAGTGATTTAGCTGCTCAAGGATTCAATGCTATTGCGTATCACGCAGGCATGGACAGTGAAGAGCGCCGCCGCATTGTTAGTGAATTTATGGCAGCGAGCAATCAAATCATTGTTGCGACAATCGCATTCGGAATGGGCATTGATAAAAGTGATATTAGATTTGTGGCGCATTATGATATGCCAAAATCTATTGAAAATTACGCCCAAGAAATTGGCCGTGCTGGACGTGATAATCAGCCGAGCGATTGTTTGGTATTGGCGAATACCGATAACTTAAATGTATTGCAAAACTTTGTTTACGCCGATACGCCGCCACGCTCTGCCATTAAAGTGGTGCTCGATCAAATTCGCCAATTTCAAGCGTCTGGCCAATGGGAAGTGGTCGAAAATAGTTTATCGAGTGATGCGAATATTAGGCCGTTGACCTTAAAAACGCTGTTGGTTTATTTAGAACTTCTAAATATTATCAAGCCAAGCTACAGCTATTTCGCGCAGTACAAATTTAAGGTGTTAACGTCTGAGAGTGATATTTTTTCTCGATTTGATGGCGAGCGTTTACAGTTTATAGAGGCGATATTTAATGCCTCAAAACACGCCAGAGTCTGGTCGGTGTTAGATTTTGATGTTTTGGCTCAACAATATTCCTGTGAACGATCACGTGTTATCGCCGCATTAGACTATTTGCAGCAGCAACAAGTGATTGAGTTACAAACAGCGCAAATGACGCAAGTATTTCAAATCAATCCTAAGGTGTTTGACGGTGAGGCGCTGATTGAAAAATTATGCGTGAAGTTTAACGAAAAAGAAGACAGTGAAATTAATCGTATTGCTCAGTTGATGGATTTCTTTGTCAGCCCACAATGCTTGTCCCAATCACTGTCACAGTATTTTTCTGATCACAGTTTGCAGCAACCTTGTGGCCATTGTAGTGTGTGCGCAGGTAATGTTGCCGTTATGCCGCC
>OJBM01000311.1_pt1 | contig 11683 bp, 13 predicted proteins | sample 1591061 | NCBI WGS metagenome assembly OJBM01 (sample SAMN05416872, study PRJEB24817) | seawater metagenome | isolation source: Sea water | place: Canada:Atlantic | collected 2013-11 | reverse complement strand
GTGGGCTCGGAGATGTGTATAAGAGACAGTTCTAGACGTCAATATGCAACTGAAAAGCTGCGATAACGACGGGATCCAGCGACTTGCCATTAGGCCATACCCACGAGAACTGGAAGAGTTAATTACGTTAAAAGATGGTCGCGAAGTTCTGCTACGTCCTATAAAAGCAGAAGACGAACAAAGCCATTTCGAATTTAATGATAGCTTGAGCAAAGAAGACAGATATAAACGCTTCTTTGGTGAGGTTGGGCAATTGAGTCACGAACAAATGGCCAAAATGACTCAGATCGATTTTGATCGAGAAATGGCGTTCATTGCGTCATACCGTGACGAGAATGAGAAATTCCACACATTAGGCGTAGTTCGCGCAATTACCGATGCCGAAAACCAAGAAACTGAATTCGCGGTTGTTATCCGAGGCGATATTCAAGGGCAAGGCTTGGGGAAATTATTGATGTTAAAAATGATTAACTATTGTAAACAGCGCAATACTCATATGATGACAGGGCTTACCTTACCTCAAAACGCAGGGATGATTAACTTGAGTCGTAAACTTGGGTTTAAAGTTAAGTTTGATATTGAAGAAGGTTGGGTAGATATGCGACTTGATTTGCAATCGTACCAACTCCCGCTTGAAAAATAATTAATTTATTTTACCGTTGATTTTTTATCAACGGTAAATCTTTGATTCAACGACGTTCTATAAAGTCCGTCACAATTTAGCTCACAAAACCCTCAAACAACTATTCAAATAATAATTAATATCATTTATACTCCCACCTAAATTTTTAATGAGAATCGTTATTATGTTCGTTTGTGTATGCAAAGGTATTACAGATAAAGACATCCGTCAGGCTGTCAACAATGGCGATCAATCAATAAAATCAATTAAAGAAAAGTTTGGTGTCGCTAGTCAATGTGGTGGATGTGTCACGTTAGCAAGAGAAATTATTGATAAACAACTAATTGCTAACGCTCAATTTTATCAAGTCGCTTAAATTATAACTTTGCCAGTGCTCTAATGTGAGCCAATGCACTTCGCCCCAGCACTCCTTGCTCATAACCTCCCTCTAACATAGATACAATACCTAAGCAGTGCTGATGTTGAGCATACTGTGAAAGTTGCTGAGTTACCCAAGCATAATCTGGATCGTCCAAATTAATATGTCCCATGTCATCGTTTCGATGGGAATCAAAACCAGCAGAAATTAAGATCAAATGTGGCTTAAATGACTCAATTGCCGGTATCCAGCTATCTAATACTAACGATTTAAACTCAGCCGCCCCTTCTCCAGCAGCCATCGGAGACTTTATGTGATTTTCATGTTGCGGTGCCGGATCACTAAATGGATAAAATGGATGCTGAAATAGCGAGCAAAATAACACATCATCATTATCTTTAAAGATATCTTCTGTTCCATCACCGTGGTGTACATCAAAGTCGATGATTGCAACCCGCTCAATCACATCAAGCGTTAAGGCATGAGACGCAGCTATCGCAATATTATTGTAAAAACAAAAGCCACTCGCTTTATCGCGAAATGCGTGATGTCCAGGTGGACGAATATTACAAAAAACCGCCTGATGTTCGCCTTTAACAACTAAATTGACAGCTTGAACGCCAGAGCCAGCTGCTCGATTGGCAGCCTTTAATGTATTGGCACACATTTGAGTATCAACATCAATATTGATAATACCTTCATGAGGAATGCGTTCATACAAACTGCGAATATATGACACACCATGGACTCGCAATAAATCCGTATTCAAAACATCATCAGCATCAAAATGGTCAATGCTATATTCAAGACCGCTAGCAATTAATCTATCTGAAATATCATCAATGCGATTTGGCTGCTCTGGATGCAACTTATCTATTTGATGCCGCCGACAATCGGGGTGAGAAATAATCGCTGTGCTCATAATGTTTATCGCCGATAAAATTTAAAAGTTACCGCATAGTAACAAAATTTTGCTATGAACAAACTGGACTTAAGTTCAATGAAATTTAACCGATAAAAAAAGGCTTGATATAAATCAAGCCTTTTCAGGAAACCGCTCTGCTTTATGCACTTATTTGCATACTACAAGCCACTTCATATTCGCCATTATTCGCTTCTTGGCACCGTAATACTTGTGCTTTTGCCATCAACGGTGGCACACTACCACCGCCTGAATTTACTTCGATGAATAGTTCGGCATCTTGTGGCAAAGGTTCATCGGTTGCGAATGACACACCTTGTGCACTTAAATTATGGACAGTGCCAACCATTAAATCATTAGAGCCATCCATTTTAAACCGCAAACCACAATCAACATCCATGCGTGTGAAACTTCGGTGATCATCAACATTGGTAATCATAACGTTCCCCTAAAACATTAACTGACAATTTAAGTTTAGTTCAAAATTAAGACAGCGGTGAAAATGAAGTGAAATTCATTTAAAAAATATTATGCTAAAGATATCAAATACAATTTCTATTCCTGCACAAGATATTGAATTACAATATATTCGCGCTCAGGGTGCGGGTGGCCAACACGTTAATAAAACTTCGACCGCTGTTCATCTATTTTTTGATATCAACGCGAGTGAAGCTTTGCCACAACGCCTAAAGAAAAAACTATTAACGATATCAGATCACCGCATCAGTAAATCTGGGAAAATCATCATAAAAAGCCAAGGCAGTCGCAGTCAAGATAGAAACAGAGAAGTTGCCTTAGAACAGTTTGTCCAACTACTCCAAGAAGCTAATAAAATTGAGAAAAAGCGTATTGCTACTAAGGCGACCTATTCATCAAAACTCAAACGCCTAGATAAAAAGAATCAACGAAGCCAAGTTAAAAAGCTTCGCCGCAATAAATCAGATTATTAATAGCTGATTCGAATCATTGAATTTTGTTAGCTTCAATTAGCACATCTAATTCTTTTTGATATATTTTCTTAATATCATCGGGGGCATTCATAATTGCCTCATGATAATGAGTGATAGCTAATTCAACACTCTTTAAGCCAACGTTAGCCACAGCCAATCCACTGTAATAACGGTGATCGTTAGGACGTTCAAGCAATCCATACTGATAAATCTCTTTCGCGCGTTTGAAGTATTGATGTTTAATAAAAAATCGACCAAAAAAATGGTGCCAACCAATAACTTGATAACGTCCCAGAGCGTGTTAAAATTCGGAAAACTGTTTCAAATCATCTGCTGCTACGGCATGACGAAACAAACTAAATTTCGTTTGTGTAGCGACCTCATCACTCACACCATAGCGCTTGGCACGAACTCGATAATAATCTTTAATTGCATCCACGCCACCAAATGATGCCACTTCGGCCAATGAATTAAATACAATATCAGGGTAATCTTCAAATACCCACGCTAAACCATCACTCAGTGCTTCAATTGGCGAAGTATGGTGATCATAAAGTCCCGAATAGCGATCACTTACTCTAAATTGCCATTTAATTCCCTGTTGTTTATTCTTTTCAAACAACGTCACCAATGATCTATGCCCTGCCAGTGTATGTGTTTCAGCTTCACCAATAATTAAGTAAAATTTATGATTTAAAGACTTAGCTTGCAGTGTTTTTTCAGTATCTGTTAATGCTTTGGGGCTAACATATTGTGCGCTAGCTAACAGGTAATCGCTGAACAGTTCTGGATGACTATTAAATAACCTTAACCCTGTCATTGCTGCAGACTGCCACCCAAAATATAAACGACGTTTACTAGTGGGAAATTTAGCATCGACAAACGGAATAATTTCTTTGCTCAACATAGCAATAAACTCATCGCTACGCCGGTTAAGATATTCACCACGGGTCTTTCGTTTCGAAAGTTGGCTCGTATTAATACCAATAATAATAAACTGCGGACTCACATCAACTGAACTAATGCCTTTAGTGAGCGCGCGCTGATACCCTAAAGCACTATAAAAGTAATGCTGGCTGTCCATAACATATAGCGTTGGAAATCGTCGTCCTTTCACGAAGGATGGTGGCACATAAACATCAATCGAAATATCAGTATCCACAGCAAAGTGTTGAACTACGGGATCAAATGGCATTGTGACAATTTCATTACTATTGGCAATAAGGCTCTTTAAACACAATGAAAATAGAATAAATCGAATTAATAACATTAACATATCAGCCTTTTAAACAAATGAAATAAAGTAACTAATACGTTAGTGACATTTCGATTGAAAAACATGATGTTTAGCTGAATTTAACCTGATAATTATCGTCAGTTCAGGTTATTTGAAAAAGACTTTACCACCAATCATTTTAAATGCGCCAACACCCCGAATCAGAGTATCACGTGCAAATACCTGATGGCACTTGGGGCAAGTACAGGACGCCAACGTATAATCTTGAACTATACGTTCCTTAAAGCATTTGACTAACGCTCCTTTTCCACCTTTTCGATATTTATAGAGCTGAGTTTTACATGACTGGCAATAGACATCGACCGTTTTAGAAGGTCCTTTTTTATTTGGCTTCGCCATATCATTAATTTATTCCCATAAAAAACCTCGACTATAATAGCCGAGGTGTTCAACAATAGGAACAAAGAGAGAGCAGTGTTTTAGCGCTTGCTATCAAGCATTTCTTGCAATTTGTCGAGTTCTTCTGCTGAGAACTCGCCATGTTTTATTAATTTTAAAATGGCATCAACATGCCCTTTCATCAATGTATTTCCTTCACCCAGCACAAAGGTTTTCACGATCTTATTACCATCGCCATTGTCCACTACAATTTCGCCATTGCTACCATCAATTACAAATACACGTTTGTCTTCATCACCCATTTCTTCAATATTTACGGTAATCGCTTCGCCGTGTTCATTTAAGCGCTCTCGAATCACAAAGGCGTGCTCTTCATCCATAAGTTCATTGAGGACTTCTAACTCTCTAAATTCATGCTCGATTGTTTCTGAATTTAAATGATGGAGTTTACCCAGTTTATCTAGTTCAAGCATTTTTACGCGCAGCTCTTTTCCATGTAATTCAGCTAATTCTTCAATTTCCTGAACTTCCATTTCAGACAATAGATGTTTGTCTTTCTTAAGTTCAGCTAAACTCTTTTGCACACTCGCCAATGCTTGCTTGACCTTAGCCATGGTTTTCTCGTCTAAGTGCTCGAGCTTAGTCGATGCGATGCTCAAATCTTTTAACTCTTCAGGTGAGAGTTCAAACACGTGCTCCTGATTATTGCTATCAATGAATACACGCACTGGTTTGCCAGCCTTTGCTTTGACTTCAATACGGCGTTCAACTTCTTTCTTAACTTCTTTGACCTCTTTTACTGCTTGTTCCGGTCCAACGTATTCCGCCTCACCTGCGTAAAGTGGGCCATTGATAATGAAAACTGAAGCAACCAAGGCATTTACAACTGATTTTGAAAAAACTGACATATTATATTCTCCATTAGATATTTGTCGTGGGTTGCTAAGGTAAATACAAACGACGTACCAATATTACTTTAATTAAATTTAACAATAACTTAGCTGATTTATGTGATTATTTAAAAAGAATATCAATAGAAAATATCCTCATTTCGGGATATCTTATCCTGATATCGGGACAAATACAGATTCAATTCAGACTGCCACCATTTTCGTTTAATTTAATCTCTTGTTTTATAACAGGTAAGTGAATTTAACAACATGGCCTAGCAATTGAATTATGAATAACTAATCTTTATGAATTGCCTAGGAATCGCAATGTCTTTAAAGCGCTATATATTCTTGCTCATCGCCTTTATTATTCTTGTATTGACGACGGTACAACTAAGCTTTGTGTCTTATATTCAAGAGCAGGTAAACAGTGAAATTCAATCAACCTCACAAGCCCTATCGGCACAAATAATTGATTTTGCACAGGAAAGCTTAGAACAGGAGCCGTTATATAACGACACTGCCGACTCAATCATGGCGAATCAATCAATAAATCAGTTTTACTCAATTAAAATCATTCCGCCTACCAAACATATCATAAAAATTAACGAATTCTATTCACTCGAAGTAGACAACGGCAAACCTATTATCGAGTTAACACCGCGAGCCAACATGCCGCTTGAGGCAACTGATATGAGGCAACTGTTAAACGCAATTAACATTGTTCAAGGAGATGATCACGAGAGCTTTTCGTTAATCAAACAGACCAAAGACACACTCGAACAGAAAACTTTTGAGTTTCAGGAACAAAATGAAGCAAGTAACACCTACTTTAATAATCTATTCCTACTAACATTTGCAATGGCCGCTTTTGGCTTAGTCGCTGCCTATTTTATTGCCAATCATATTAGTGAGCCACTGAAACAGCTCAAACAAGGCTTTAATCAATTAGAACAAGGTAATTTCTCAGTAGAGTTGAAAGAACAAGGAATTGCAGAGACACGAAAAACACTTACCCAGTTTAACGCCATGACTCAGCGCCTAGCTGTACTCGATGAACAATCAAAGCACTTTGCTGCCGTTCAGCATATGTCAGATATTGGAGAGATGACCCGTGGGCTTGCTCATGCATTACGTAACCCAATCAACACGATAGGATTATCAATTGAGCAAATGGCGCAACCAACAACTTCAGCACAACAACGTGAGAAAATGGCGCAAGCGGCGAGAGAAAAAATTACAGCAATGGACAACACCATTAAGTCTCTCTTAACACTGGCTGCTGACGAGTCTCTCACACCTGAGTCCTTTAATATCTATCACGTCATGCAAGACATTACGTTAGAAGTTGCGGCAACCAGTCGTCATAAAATTATTATTGAGTCTGATAAATCACTTCCCTTTGTCGGGCATGAAAGTGAAATACGCTCCATCATTCATAGCATTGTAGTTAACGCGATTGAAGCTTCTATTGATGATAGTCCCGTCATCATTCACGCAAATATTGAAGATGAAAAATTAGTAATCACTATTGAAGATCAAGGCAATGGCATCGCCGACAACGTAAAAGATAAACTCTTTAAACCACACATAACAACTAAATCTGAAGGCGCAGGTATGGGGCTTTATATTGCAAAACGTTTATGCCAATTACATTACCATGGCGATATTACCCTAATAGACAATCAGCCTTGTGGTTGTATCGCCACCATCACGCTTATGTCACTCAACACCGCGGATAAATCATGATTAATTTACTTATCGTCGAAGATGATGAACAACAACGAGAAATTATAGAAACCATCGTCAATACCGATCTCTATAATGTGACTAGTAGCGCTAGTGTAGAAGAAGCCATTTTAATCTTAAAATCACAACCCATCGACGTCATATTTAGTGATTGGAAACTCGGTGCGCTAAGCGGCATTGACCTTCTCAATTTCGTTCGGAAAAACTTTCCTCAAATTGGATTCTCCATCGCGACTGCTTACGGCACCATCGCCCATGCAGTAGAAGCGATGGAAGCAGGTGCTGATGATTACCTTGCCAAACCCTTCCAGCGTCAGGCACTGCTACTTTCAATAGATAAATCTCATAAAGCACAACAACTTCGCAATGAAAATAGTCAGCTCAATGATGCATTAGTGCAGCAAAACAACCTTGCAGGAATCATTGGCAATGCAGGTTGTATGGCTAAAGTATTCGAACGACTAAAGCGCGTTTCACATACCAACGCCACAGTCTTGATTAACGGTGAAAGCGGTACCGGTAAAGAGCTAGCAGCACGGGCATTGCATGAACTATCTAATCGGCAGGGCAAATTTATTGCCATTAACTGTGGAGCTATTCCTGAATCACTGGCCGAAGCCGAACTCTTTGGCGCCATAAAAGGTGCTTATACAGGAGCAGATTCCGATAAAGAAGGTAAGATCCAAGCTGCGCATCAAGGTACATTATTTCTCGATGAAATCGGCGAGCTCCCTTTATCACTGCAAGCTAAACTGCTTAGATTTTTACAAGAAGGGACTGTTGTTCCCGTGGGTAGCCATCAAGAGCTTACGCCAGATGTTAGAGTGGTGGTCGCGACCCATAGAGATTTAGCAGAAATGTCAAAACAAGGGGAATTTAGAGAAGATTTATATTATCGCCTTAACGTTGTCCCTTTGATTATGCCGCCACTTCGTGACCGCCGTGAAGATATTCCAAAGCTAATCTCCCACTTCACACAGAAATTTGCAGCTCAATATAACAGCCCACTTCCGATCATTGAGAAAAGCATATTAAAACAACTTTTAGATTTTCATTGGCCAGGCAACGTTCGAGAACTCAGTAACCGCGTTGAACGGTTTATATTGCTCGATGATGAACAAGAACTTGTTAATGGCATGGCTACAGCCAAGAGCGATGAACAACAATTTACACTCCCCAGTTCAGGCATCAACTGGGAAGCATTCGAAAAGCAATGTTTGCAAGATGCCTTAAAACAAAACAATGGCAATAAAACAAAAGCGGCAAAATTTTTAGAGCTTGGCTATAAAGCGTTTTTATATCGCTTAGAAAAACACGAAATTGGCTAACATTCGACTCACTGAGTACTTAAGTGATCTAATTCACAATATTACTTGATCCAACACAACTCGCTCCATAAAATATGCGGTAAATTGCCCAGCCACAATGGGCAACTACCCAACCTTTCTCATTTTGGAGTCTCACATGAACACTATCGAAGTAAATCATCCTCTTATCAAACACAAACTTGGCTTAATGAGAAAAGGAAAAATTAGCACTAAACACTTCCGTGAACTTGCGTCAGAGGTAGGCACTTTACTCACCTACGAAGCAACAAAACACCTTGAAATGGAAACGACGACAATCGAAAGTTGGAACGGCCCAATCGAAGTAGAACAAATCAAGGGCAAAAAGATTACTGTAGTACCGATTCTGCGTGCAGGCTTAGGCATGATGGATGGCGTATTAGAATTGATTCCAAGTGCGCGTATTTCAGTGGTTGGTATGTACCGAAATGAAGAAACCTTTGAGCCAGTATTCTATTTTGAAAAACTAGCGGCTCAGATTGATGAACGTTTAGCTCTTGTTATCGACCCAATGTTAGCAACAGGCGGCTCGATGGTTGAAACCATTAACTTGTTGAAAGAGCGTGGCTGTACCAATATTAAAGCGCTCGTGTTAGTAGCTGCACCTGAAGGCGTTAAAGCACTCAATGAAGCACACCCAGATGTTGAACTATACACAGCGTCAATTGACGATTGTCTCAATGATGCAGGCTATATTCTTCCAGGTCTTGGTGACGCTGGTGACAAAATATTTGGTACCAAATAACGAGGCTACAAATGGACACCATACAATCTAAAGGCTCTCTTATTAAAGAGATCCTTACTGGTACACAAATGCTATTTGTCGCTTTTGGCGCGTTAGTATTAATGCCACTCCTAACAGGACTCGATCCCAATGTTGCACTATGCACAGCCGGTATCGGAACCTTACTGTTTCAACTCGTCACTAAAGGACAAGTGCCGGTATTTTTAGCTTCATCTTTTGCGTTCATTGCCCCTATTATGTACGGCACACAAACTTGGGGCATTCCAGCAACTATGGGTGCATTAATGGTTGTGGGTGTCGTTTATGCGCTGTTTAGCGGCGTCATCAAACTGCGTGGGACAGATTTTATTCATAAATATCTACCACCCATAGTGACTGGCCCAATTATTATGGTGATAGGTCTCTCACTAGCACCAGTTGCTGTGAATATGGCACTGGGTAAAACAGGCGATGCCAGCGCACAACTCGTCGATCCGCAAGTAGCACTTACTATCTCACTGCCAGCCTTGATTGCAACGCTAGTTATTTCTGCGTTTAGTAAAGGCTTCATGCGATTAGTCCCTATACTTGGCGGCATTGTTGTTGGCTATGGCATATCTCTTTATTACGGAATTATCGACTTTTCACCAGTCGCTGCAGCGCCCTGGTTTGCTATGCCAAACTTCACCGCTCCAGAGTTTCACTGGCAAGCGATTATCTATATGTTACCAATTGCGATTGCACCAGCTATTGAACACATTGGTGACGTATTGGCTATCAGTAGCGCGACCGGTAAGGACTATCTAAAAAAACCAGGACTTCACCGCACACTACTAGGTGATGGCGTAGCAACGACCACAGCTTCAATGTTAGGTGGTCCACCAAACACCACCTACTCAGAAGTTACTGGTGCCGTTATGCTGACTAAAGCATTCAATCCTCGTATCATGACCTGGGCTGCAATTAGCGCAATCCTAATGGCGTTTGTCGGCAAGTTAGGTGCTTTACTGCAGACTATTCCACCTGTCGTTATGGGCGGTATTATGATGCTGTTATTTGGCTTAATTGCCAGCGTTGGCCTTGGCAGCTTAATTAAGGCCAAAGTTGACTTCGAACAACCGCGCAATTTCATCATTTTCGCCATTGTTTTAGTATTTGGCATCGGTGGTATGGCACTAAACTTTGGTGGCTACAACATCCAAGGCATCAGCCTTTGTGCTTTAGTCGCTATTCTACTTAATTTAGTATTACCCAAAGATATTAAAAGCTAGTCTTAAGTAAATCAGCTCAATTAATCACTCCAATGAATAAGCCAGCACTTCGCTGGCTTTTTTCTATCAAGAAATACACTTTCTAATCATTATCACTGCTATTGAATACATGAAAACTAAAAAAATAATACGTCAAGTATCGGCATCTACGCCTTTTTACAACCGACTTGCCGATGTGATTTGAGTCAGCCACCATTCAGCCACTTTAATCACTGAGAACAAATCGATGAACCTTCTAAAAGCCCTTATAATTTCCATGTTACTGACAACAGCTAGCGGCTGTATTTCGACTACTAAACACATTAACAGCAGCGTAGTTGACTACCTATATAACGACGAAAAAGAAACTAACCAACCACTCAGACAGACTAAACTGAAACTCCCGCTCAAAATAGGAATCGCATTCGCCCCAACCAATGTCTCTGCTACTCGTTCACCAATTACTAAACCAGAGAAAATACAACTACTAGAGCAAATAGCTGATAAATTTAGAGATTACGAATTTGTCGATAAGTTAGAAGTCATTCCCGCAGCCTATCTGCGCACTAAAGGGGGCTTTGACAATCTTAAACAGATCAGAAAAATGTACGACATCGATGTCATCGCCTTAGTCTCTTATGATCAAGTCCAGTTTACCGACGAAGGCGCATTATCAATGACCTACCTAACGATCGTCGGTGCTTACCTATTCTCCGGCGAGAAAAACGATACCAGCACTCTATTAGACACTACCATCTACGACATCAAGAGCCGCAAACTCCTTTTCCGAGCCCCCGGTTCAAGCAACGTAAAAGGCCGCTCAACACCGATTAATTTAAGCGAAGCTTTACGAGAAGACAGCCTCAAAGGATTTACACTGGCAACTCAAGATATGATCAAGAACTTGCAAGACGAATTAGCCAAATTCAGGAATAAATTAACGAATAAAGACTCGAAAATTAATGTATCTGACTAGGTATAAAATACCACTGAATGCAGGAACACATCGACAATGATTGAGGCACACAAGAAAATCTATTCGATACAGCATAAGCCCTTACTTGCTAGGATGTACTAATGCCATGAACGCATGCACCTACAAGGATAATGGTATGGATCCACTCCACCTACTAATTATCGAGATGCACAGGAGCGACCACGACACAGTGATGGGACCTATCATCACGCGTAATTAACTAAACGTCAGAAAGCAAA
>OJBM01000310.1_pt1 | contig 11686 bp, 13 predicted proteins | sample 1591061 | NCBI WGS metagenome assembly OJBM01 (sample SAMN05416872, study PRJEB24817) | seawater metagenome | isolation source: Sea water | place: Canada:Atlantic | collected 2013-11 | reverse complement strand
TACGAGATCATGCCTAGTCTCGTGGGCTCGGAGATGTGTATAAGAGACAGCTTTCTCACTTATTTTTACCACTATTAGGTGAAGGCGAATTCTGGCAAGGTAATAGCATTGTTCCCGCGGCTCAATTACTAAAAGAACATAATTTAGCGCCAATGGACTTACACGCTAAAGAAGGTTTAGCGTTAATTAACGGCACGCAATTTATCTTATCGCACGCTATCACTGGCCTAACGAAGATGCGTTACTTACTCGATCTTGCTGACATAACTGGCGCCATGAGCATTGAAGGCATGCAAGGGAGTCAATCACCATTTAGAGAGGAGCTTCACGCCACTCGTCCATTCCCTGGTAACGTTGAAGTAGCAGCACGTATGCGAAGCTTTTTTGCAGGCTCTGAAAACATGAATTCACACACTGACTGTGATCGCGTTCAAGATCCCTACTCACTGCGTTGTATTCCACAAGTTCATGGCGCATCACGTAATGCTTACAATCATTTAAAAGATTTGGCTGAGATTGAAATGAACTCTGTGACAGATAATCCAATCGTGATCAGCAGTGAAGAAGCAATTTCTGGTGGTAGCTTCCACGGTCAACCACTTGCAATGGTGCTTGATTACGCATCAATTGCCGCCTCTGAGCTTGGAAATATCTCAGATCGTCGTTGTTACTTATTACTTGAAGGCTTGCACGGTTTACCGCGTTTATTAACGTCATCAGGTGGTTTGAATTCAGGCATGATGATCCCACAATATGCGACAGCAGCATTGGTTACTGAGAATAAATCTCTGTGTTTTCCGCCGTCTGCTGACAGTGTACCAACATCGATGGGTCAAGAAGATCACGTATCAATGGGCAGTATTTCAAGCCGCCAATTTAACCAAATTCTCGGTAACTTAGAAAAAATCCTCGCGATTGAATTGATGTATGCTGCACAAGCTATCGACTTTAGACGTCCAAATAAGTGTTCAAATATTATCGAGAAAAACTTCGCTGTTATCCGTGAAAAAGTAGCGAAACTTGAAGAAGATAGACTACTAAAACCAGATATTGATGCGATTATCACAATGGTTAGAACGCAAGCGTTTACGGTTAAATAAGGATAGTAATAATGACATTTGAACAAGAAATCAAACAAGGTATTCCAAGTGAATTACCAGCAGCTAAGCCTTATCCGTTAGATGCTAACCGCGCGCCAAAGCGTAAAGACATTCTAAGCAGCGAAGAAAAACAGCTTGCTGTACGCAATGCACTTCGCTATTTCCCAAAAGAGTGGCACCAAGAGCTGGCCGTTGAGTTTGCTCAAGAACTCAAAGACTTTGGCCGTATCTATATGTACCGCTTTAAGCCAAGCTACTTTATGAAAGCACGCCCTATTAGCGACTACCCAGCGAAATGTCAGCAAGCTGCTGCCATCATGTTAATGGTTGATAACAATCTAGATCCAGCGGTTGCACAACATCCAGAAGAGCTAATTACTTACGGTGGTAATGGCGCAGTGTTCCAAAACTGGGCCCAATACATTTTAGCCATGAAGTATTTAAGCGAGATGGAAAATGACCAAACGCTTCATTTATACTCTGGTCACCCAATGGGACTATTCCCATCATCAGTTGATGCACCGCGTGTTGTCGTCACTAACGGTATGATGATCCCGAACTATTCACAGCCAGATGATTGGGAAAAATTCAACGCTTTAGGCGTAACACAATACGGTCAAATGACGGCTGGTTCATTCATGTACATTGGGCCACAAGGCATTGTACACGGCACGACTATCACCGTCATGAATGCGTTCCGTAAAGTATTAAATAAAGGCGAAAAGCCACAAGGGAAAATCTTCCTGACTGCTGGTCTTGGCGGCATGAGTGGCGCACAACCCAAAGCCGGTAACATTGCGAACTGTATTACTGTTTGTGCTGAAGTTAACGCAAACGCGGCCACCAAACGCCACCAGCAAGGCTGGGTTGACGAGCTTATCGACAACATGGACGATTTAGTTGCCCGTGTAAAACAAGCACAAGCTAATGATGAAGTTGTGTCCATTGCCTATATCGGTAACGTGGTCAACGTGTGGGAAGCTTTTTTCGAGCAAGATATTTTTGTTCATCTTGGCTCAGACCAAACATCACTTCACAATCCATGGTCAGGCGGCTACTACCCTGTTGATATTAGTTATGAAGAGTCAAATCGCTTAATTCGCGAAGAGCCAGAAGTCTTTAAAGAGAAAGTACAAGCGACATTGAAACGTCATGCTGATGCCGTGAATAAACACACTGCACGTGGTACTTACTTCTTCGATTACGGCAATGCGTTTTTGCTTGAAGCATCACGTGCTGGCGGCGATGTTATGGCTGACAACGGTATTGATTTCAAATACCCGTCTTATGTGCAAGATATCCTAGGCCCAATGTGTTTTGACTACGGTTTCGGTCCATTTCGCTGGGTATGTACTTCCGGCAATTCAGAAGACTTAGACAAAACCGATGCTATTGCCGCAAGCGTTCTAGAAAAAATAATGGCAGAGTCGCCTGAAGAAATTCAGCAACAAATGCAAGATAACATCACTTGGATCAAGGATGCCAAACAAAACAAACTGGTCGTTGGCTCACAAGCGCGTATTCTTTACGCTGATGCCCAAGGCCGTATGGAAATAGCTACAGCCTTCAATGACGCTATCAATAACGGCGAAATTGGCCCTGTAGTATTAGGTCGAGATCACCACGATGTCAGTGGTACAGATTCACCATTCCGTGAAACATCAAACATTTATGATGGTAGCCGTTTCACTGCTGACATGGCAATTCACAACGTAATCGGCGATAGCTTCCGCGGCGCAACATGGGTATCAATCCACAACGGCGGCGGCGTTGGCTGGGGTGAAGTAACTAACGGCGGTTTTGGTATGTTATTAGATGGTTCTAGTGACGCCGAGCGCCGCTTAAAGTCGATGCTACTGTTTGATGTTAACAACGGCATCGCCCGTCGCAGCTGGGCACGTAACGAAGAAGCTAACTTTGCGATTAAACGCGAAATGCAGCGTACGCCTAAGCTAAAAGTAACTTTAGCTAATAATGTTGAAGATGATATCTTAGATAATTTATCGCTATAGGTAAAAATTTTACAATTAAGTGTTGTATTAAACCCCTTAAGCGTTGATGTAACGTAGGCATAATAAAGTAAGTAGGCGCATCAAGTGATGCGCCTACTGATTTAGCAGTTATTACTCAGGTTGCATTTTATTGCTAATGCGTTCTAAGTTTGCCATTTTAATGCGTTTATCGGCTTTTAATGCCTTAAGTAAAGAAACGAGTTCTTTGCCTTGTGGCGCTTTCAAAATAGCCTTATTTCCTTGGTTGTAACTAACATCCAAATTGTGCATTTTTGCCAACTCATTAATCGCAGATGCATCGTTGCTAGAGATATATAAGTTACCACTAATACGTTCTATGCGAGATAGCTTTCCACGTTTTAACATGTCACCTTGATACAAACCAGGCTGAGACACTAACGTGCGAGCAAAACTGTTAATCGAACTCTGCTTCGCTTTGACAGCATTGCCAACGACTACTTTCTCGTAACGAACACCATCTAACTCCACGAACCCAACACTCGTGGTTTGAACATTATCTTTTTGCTTCAATAAAGGTAATTCAGTCGCAAACGTAGAAGTCGAAATAATTACTGAGAGTGCGCATAATGTTAATTTATTCATGATTATTTTCCTTTGTGACCGAAGAAGCGAATAGACCAGTTTGTAACGACACCCTCTTCCGTGTTGTTTTCGGGTTCAATAAGTGATGCACTGCCGTCGGCGCGATCATATAACACCCAGTTACCATCGCCTTCACCACCAACATCAACCACACGTAATCGCCAATTACCCCGCGCTTGTTCACCGTAGAAATTGTGAGATAAGAATAGTTGATCGCGTAACCCTGTAATAGGATCACTTGATACACTCTGCCCTAAGAACGCTCCAGAACGAGGCGTCATTAATACGCTTCGAGTGCCAGAAGGCGAAATTAGTTCAATCGATAAATCACTCAGGCGAGAATGATCAATATCAAGCTTCACTTGTACACCTTCAATCGCAAAATTACGTTTTGCTTTCACGCTGTTATAGGAAGTTGCGCCCATGGTATTAGCATCAGGTATCGACAAATGAGTATTTTTATTAAACCATGAAGTAGTTTGTAACTTAGGAAGTTTTCTGTATTTCTTCCACCCTTTCTCTTGAGCCAGTGCAACGGCTTTCTTGACATTAGGTTGGCCTAAGCCATAAAACATGTGGTAAGGATAACCAGCCGCATTCCTTTTCCAGCCGTCAATAGCTTGGTATTCTGCTGAATCACCCGCGCTGTCAGTGAAAGGGAGCACAACGCCAGGATGTTTTTTGTCCACTTTCTTAGCCGTCATCGCAAGGATGTGTTTAGCGTCACGAGCTGTAATTTTTTTATTGGCTGACATAACCATTGCAATTGCGCCAGACATGCTCGGCGCAGCAGAAGATGTGCCATTCATGACACTGGTATAATTACACTCAGGATCGATTTCTGTACCACCATGTAAACCGTTTTCACCAAGCCCATCAGCCTTATTAAATCCAGCGTCACAGCCCATCAAATCTATAGTTACCATGGCAGGACTATCACTACCGTATTCACCACCAGTAGCCGTCATGAAGACATTGGCACCAACAGAAGAATAACTAGAATGAACACCATCCGCATTGGTCGCACTAACTACAGTATTCCAGAAATTTGCGTCACTGATTTCACCGTTACTGTTTTCCATTGGCAATCCGTGATTTCGGACTTCTCCTGCTTCAGCAGCACTAAAGTAATTACCTGGTAAAATAAAGTATTGGCCTAAACCGAAGAAACTAAAACCATTACCTGCTGATTTAACAAATGCAGCGCCACGGCCATTGCCATTGGTTTGAGTGACTTTCATCATGGCGTCTTCTGTGATCCCTAGCTCTAAATCATTTTCAGGATCATAAGCTCTAGGAAAAATATCACTGCCACCATAACTTTGATTAAATACGTGCGTTCCTTTTGTTCCTTCACTTAGACCGTGCGACGTTAGAAACGACGTCAAACTCTGCTCTTCTAGAAAATTAAATCCATTGATACTTGCAGACGGCGCTATCCCCCGCACACCCTCATCGTTATATCCTACTGCGGCGATAATACCGGCCACAGCGGTACCATGACCGTTTGTATCGGTTGGAAAATCACTTCCATCCACTAAGTTCTTTGAACCAGCAACAACATTACCAGCTAAATCGACGTGATCAATTTGAACACCAGTGTCGATAACTGTTACCTGAATGCCCTGTCCACGCACACCTTTTTTATGTGGCGCATGCACTTTTAAATCGCGACCTTTTATGCCGCCAGACTCAGAAAATGCTGCTTGCCCTTTATTTTTTAAGTGCCATTGTTGTGGATAGAGAGGATCAGCTACTTTAGCCGAAAGAGATAGCGATACCGTTAATGGAATCAATGCTAACGAGGTTTTCAATAACTTATTTGACATACTATTAAGTTCCTTTTTGTCAATTTTCAGAGAAATTCTCTGTCATCAATAGTGAAATGTATCTATTTGTTATTATTACGCCTTAAAAACCTACCGCTGTTCCGTTAACAAAGTTTTCAAGAACCCGCAATTTAACAAAGACGCAACAAATAGCCAGAACAAATTAAAAATAATTATCATTCACTGTAATTAAATATGTACAACAAGAAACAAAATAAAGAATATAAATCTAATATTCAATAAGATAACAAGGCGCATCATTGTCAACGACTAAAGTACGACGCTACTCTTAACTAAGAATTGAATTATTGGGAAACTTACAAAAATTTAACATTAAAAAGATTCGTTAGCTCCAACATCAAAATAACCAAAAATTATCATTTTCATAAATCTAAAAAGACATCAGAAATCTCATATTGAGCAAGCTCAACGACAAGTACTAAAATCGATTTTAATCTCTCAGCGTCGCTCTTTTTCCAATTGTTGTTCTTGTATTTAGCACGTTTTAAAGCCAAAATACATACCATACCAAATGGTATGTACATTAATAATTTAAGGGTACTTTATGCTCAGAATATTCTCTTCAATTACATCATTGAAACATCCAAATGATGACAATCTTGCAGAAAAATCAACAATGCCTTTTTTTCGAGATGCACTGCAAACTAAAATATCACAATCACACCTCACCCCAAGTCAGCTTCAATATGCTATTTTTGGCTATCTTCCGACATGGGTAAATCACCTTATGTCATTGAGAAATAAAATCGTAAGAATATTTGGATTTAACGTCGGTATGAACAGCGTGAAACCAGGATGTGATGAATTAAAGATTGGTGATACCGCAGGCTTCTTAACCGTCATTGAGAAGAGTGAAGACGAAATTATCAGCTACGCCGACGACAAGCACATGACTTTCTATTTGAGTGTTAGAAATCACAATAATACCGTTGTAATTTCTAGTTTAGTAAATCAAAAAACCATCATAGGCCGAATTTATGTCAATGCCATTCTCCCTTTCCATTATATTATTGCGCGCATTATGATTCATAATGCGATTAAGGCAAAAAGAATATGAAAAAAATAATGAAAAGCAGTCGCGACCAGTGGCTTAACTTTGCCTTAGAAGTCCTCGTCAATCATGGCCCAGAACAGCTTAAGATAGTGCCGCTTTGTGAACTTAAAGGTGTAACTAAAGGATCTTTTTATCACCATTTTAAAAATCGATCTGTGTTTATTGAAAGCCTAATGTCCCACTGGTATCACACAACTACCTTAGCCTTTATCGAGCAAGCGAATACTCACTCTTCGGCCATAGAGCGATTACAAAAACTCGATCAAGTCATTGCAGGGAATAATATTGATGCCGAAAAACACATTAGGGCATGGTCGTTAAAAGAAGCCGTGATTGAACCTCATTTAGAAAAGATAGACCAACAGCGTCGTGAATATTTAGCACAATGCTATGTAGAGTTAGGCCTAAGCCCATTACAAGCGAATGACGTTGCATTAATCGCTTACGCAAACTTCTTAGGGATGCAGCAAATTCAACCAGCACCGAGCATTGATGAAATATTACGGGTAACAGCCATGGCTTCAAAAGCCTTCTTACTTAACATTCCAGATTAATGTTTGAATGCTATGTGTCGCGATGAAGTAAAATGATAAGTCAGAATCCCCATATAAATTTGGTCTAATTTCATCGAAATAATTAGCCGAGAAAGCTAGCCTTTGTATTGACTCAAGACGATATTCTTCTTCTATTAATTTTGATATAGAACTTATTGAGTCATCAAATAACATAACTAAAAAGCCGTTTCATTAACAATGAAACGGCTTTTAAAAGATTCAAACCTCAATTACGTTTAGGCTTGAATTTCTATCTAACGATTGTACTAAGCGTTGGTATCAACGCCGTTACCTTTAGCCACAACAACCATTGCAGGACGTAATAGACGACCGTTTAATTCGAAACCTTTTTGCATAACATCAATAATTGAGTTTGGCTCTGCGCCTGGTACTTCAATCATTGTCATGGCTTGATGTAATTCAGGGTTAAATGTTTCGCCTTTCGGATCGATTGCTTTAACGCCTGACTTATCTAATGCTGACATCATGCTGCTCAGCGTCATTTCAACACCTTCAACCATGGCTTTAGTATGCTCGCTTTCTTTATCAGCAGCGCCTAATGCTCGCTCTAAATTATCAACCACTGGTAATAACTCATTAGCAAATTTGTTTAGTGCGAATTTATGCGCTTTTTCAACATCTTGTGAAACACGACGACGCATGTTTTCAACTTCGGCTTTACCACGTAAAACACCGTCTTGTTGAGACGCAACTAACTCTTTAGTTGTTTGTAATTCCTTTTCAAGCTCAGCAATACGTGCAGCATCATCAGAAACATTTGTTTCAACTTCGCCTTCTACTTGCTCAACATTTTCTTCATTTTCAACGTTTTGTGCGTTTAAATCTTGTTCGCTCATATCTCTTCCAAACAATAGTTCTAGTTCATTGCTCATTATTATGGGGATGAAAGCAAATGATTCAAGCCTTAATATGATAAAAATAGTGAGATTTTTTATAACATAGAATCTGCAATATGTAGCAATAGTCAGCGCACTAGGTATACTGAGGCATCGATCAAAGTTTTGAATTTAATATGAAAGCGCTATTTACCACCATTGGCCTGATTGGCAAAAGTCATCATCGCGAAACCAATGAAACAATTTCACATCTTATTGAGTTTCTCACTCAACAAGATTACCGAGTGCTCGTTGAAGAAAATTCCGCCAAAGACTTATCATTAGCCGATGAGCAACTAGCATCTATTACCGATATCGGCGAGCTATGCGATTTAGCTATTGTGGTTGGTGGTGACGGTAATATGCTAGGTGCAGCGCGTGTTCTAGCTCGATTTGACATTGCCGTTGTTGGTGTTAACCGTGGTAATTTAGGTTTTTTAACCGATATTGACCCAGACCATATTGACGAACCATTGAGCGCGATTTTAGCGGGTAGCTTCATCACCGAAAAGCGATTCTTACTCGATATGAGAGTCGTGCGTCATGGCGAAGTTAAAAGTATTAATAGCGCGATGAATGAAGTAGTACTCCATGCAGCTAAAGTTGCCAATATGATCGAATTTGAGCTTTATATTGACGATTTATTTGTATACCACCAGCGCTCCGATGGTTTAATTACAGCAACACCAACTGGCTCTACCGCTTATTCGTTATCAGGCGGAGGCCCTATTTTAACACCAAACATGGACGCTATTTCATTAGTGCCGATGTTCCCTCATACGTTAAGTTCTCGTCCTATTGTTATTGATGGTAACAGTGATATTAGCCTGCGAATTCCAAATTATTTGTCAGGCAGTGTACAAGTAAGTTGTGATGGTCAAGTGAGTATTGAAATTTTACCCGGCGATGAAATTAGGATCAGTAAATGCCAATATGAATTACGCCTTATCCACCCTAAAGACTACAGCTATTATGAAGTTTTGCGTAGCAAGCTCAATTGGAGCGAACAGAAAGTCACCAAGCGTAAACCATGATCTCTTTTGTAGACGGGTACTTGACCTGCTTGAAATTCAACCATAGAATAGCGAGCAGGTTTTAGAGACGCCTGCTCCGCCAAAGATGAATTCACTCTAATCAATTGTTTCAAACAATTTACTATTAATCAGTTCAGTACGAACTAAGTAGGCTTTGCGGAATGCCAACCAATACTTAGAGGATATTGAATGATGTTTATCACCTTTCCCCAATTTTTATTACAGACACTGACTTTAAATAAGCACTCATTGTTGAATAGCCGCCACATCGTGGAGAATTCATCATGGAACTAGCTATTAACGAAGCCAAAATCCAAGCTAAAAAGTTACTAAAAACGTTAAAATCTGACGATGATGCTTTTGAACCCCGTCCACAACTGGCGAAGATGGGCATTACTCGTCAAGACGATTTACAGCTTAAACACACGTTAACTCTTATTGCGATGAAGTTAGGATTTAGACAATGGCAAGAGGCATCTGCGATGCTCAGTGGTCAGCTAGATAAATCGACGCCGCGACAAATGGGCACGTTGTTTTATCCCAAAGCAGGCCATGGCTTAACCAATGAATGGTTTGCTGATTATGAAAGTGCCAAAGCGATCTTAGACAGTAGTAACAACGATAAGTGGCTATTTCCCTATAAAAATCAATTTATTGTAGGTGATGCTAATTACTTAGCCGCCTTTCGATTTGATGATGAAACACGGCAATTGTTTACGCTAATTCACCACGATATGGCGTCTAGTTATAACTCTGAAGTATGGGACAAAATCACCTGCGCGGTTATTAAGAACAGATAAAAAGACATGCTACCGATAAGCCTTTTTTGCAAGGTATGAGGAGCGATGTTGATTATTATCAATGAGCGACGAATAACGCAGAAAAATGGCTTGTCGTTATAACCAGCCATTTTGTTTGGCAATGCGAGCCGCTTCTATGCGGTTCGCTGCGCCAAGTTTTGAGGACGCTTCAGATAGATAATTTCTAACAGTGCCCGCCGATAAATAGATTGCCTTACTAATTTGTTCGGTGGATTTTCCTTCATAGGCTAAGCGCAAGACCTTACGCTCTTTATCCGTTAGCGGATCAACTTCTCCCCACGCTTGAGTAATGAGTTCGGGTGCAACAATAATTTTTCCTTGATGTATTTGACGTACTGCTTGGGCGAGAGAGTCTGACGGCGCATCTTTTAATAGATACCCTTTCACTCCCGCATCCATTGCCCGGCGCAAATATCCACTTCGGGTGAAGGTCGTCAAAATCATCACATTGGCGCGATGCTTGATTCGTTGAAGCGCATGTGCTAATTCAATGCCAGTCATTTGAGGCATCTCAATGTCTGTAAGCACAATATCAACATCGTGTTGTTGAGCCAATAATAACGCCTGCTCACCATTTTCAGCCGTAGCGATAACTGACAAATCGTCTTCTAAATCCAATAAAGCTGACAATGCGCCAAGCACCATCGATTGATCTTCAGCAATAAGTATTTTTATCATTAATTTCTACCCTACTGGGATCTTCAAATTGACATTGGCACATTAAAACGTAAACAAGTAGGCGTGGTTTCAATGTGCATTTCACCGCCGAGTTTCGTGATTCGTTGACGCATACCACTGAGTCCCGAGTTTTCATTGTAGTCCGTCATTGAACCTTGGTCCTTTATCGATAATTCAATACCAGTATCCTGAAATTGAAGTGTTACCCACGCTTTTTTCGTGTCGGCGTGACGCACGATATTAGTGACTGCTTCACGAACAATTAGCGCCAACTGAGCTTCGATATTTGATGCTAACTTCTCACTTTCAATATCGCTAATAAGCTCGATGTTAGCGGCTTTAGTCGCTACTTGAGCATGCAACAGCTCCGTATCAATTGTTGCTTGGTTATAACCAACAACAGCGCCGCGAACCTGTGCCAGTGTCTCTCGCGATAACTCTTCAACGGCTTTAATTTCTTCGCGAATTTTATCCAGCGCAATACCCTTATCAATCATCTTACTGGCAAGTTCAGATTTAAGGGTTATCACCGACAAACTATGGCCCAAAATATCATGCAAGTCGCGGCCAATACGCTCGCGTTCAGCGCTTTTAGCCAAGGCTTCAATTTGTTGCTCTGAAAGTTTGAGGGCTTTGTTTTTGCGATCAACTTCTGCCTGATGCACCGTCATCAACCCGATGATGAATGAAAACAGTATCGCTGGGATCCAAAAATAACTAGATTGTTGAGTCACTGCCGAAAACAGCCCAATGCTGCAAATCACAAACATTAGTGCGCCAAGCGCTGAACGGTGCGTTTTAAATTGGGCACAGAACACAGCGGCGTAAACAAAAAAAACACTGGCACCAAAGTTAATTTGTGCCATCGCAACACCAATGCCAAAAATCCCTGCAATACAAACGACTAGCTGTTTACCACGCACCCAATGAGCCCGAAAATAACACACTAGAAATATCATTAGCGCAAGAATCACCGCCACTAATCTCAGTCCCGACACGGGGTCAAAATAGAGATTGACGAAGAATATTGCTAAATCTGTCTCTTATACACATCTCCGAGCCCACGAGACTAGGCATGATCTCG
>OJBM01000307.1_pt1 | contig 12114 bp, 9 predicted proteins | sample 1591061 | NCBI WGS metagenome assembly OJBM01 (sample SAMN05416872, study PRJEB24817) | seawater metagenome | isolation source: Sea water | place: Canada:Atlantic | collected 2013-11 | reverse complement strand
TACGAGATCATGCCTAGTCTCGTGGGCTCGGAGATGTGTATAAGAGACAGGTCTCCACCTCGCGATAATAGTAAATGCGCTCTTGTTCTTTAAAAGGGGTTTGCGCACTAACAAGGCTATGATCATGACGATGCACTTTGCCATCACTCATGCGTTGACGCCAAACTTCAGGGGCAATACGAGGGAATTTTATAATCAAATAGTCGAGCACCGTTACAACACCAGGGTTTACTTGGGGTAAGCTCAGCACAGAGGGAGATGGGGAGGTGATCATCGACTATCCAATTAGGGACTCTCTAAATCAGGAAATGTCCAAATCAGAGAATATACCATGAGTTACGCACCGGAATAGATATTATTGTGAGTAGCACAACGCCATAACTGACTTTTAGACCAACATCTTCAATGACGAGGGGTATAGAGATAGAGGTTTATTGTTTGTTTATCATTAGCATTTTTTATAAGATAACTTTTACTCTACCGCCCTATAAAGTTATGTATGAATCTCGACCTATCTGATTTTTCTAGTACCGCTATTTATCACTTAATGACACAGACCATTATTCCCCGCCCTATTGCTTGGGTGCTCACAGAAAACCAAAACAGTACACTCAACCTAGCGCCGTTTTCTTACTTTAATGCCGTGTGTAGCGATCCGCCATTAATGATGTTATCCATTGGCAAGAAGCCAAATGGTGAGGCGAAAGACACCGTAACCAACCTAGAAGTTGGCAAGTCTTGCGTGGTGCATATCGCTCATACTAGTCAAGCCGATCTGGTGAGTGCTACGGCAGCTACTCTTGATTACGGTCATAGTGAAGTCACTGAAAATGGCTTATCACTTATCGAGCAAGATCAGTGGCCGTTGCCACGTATAGCAGGTGCGCCAATCGCTTATTTGTGTGAAGTTCATAGCGTTAGTGAAATTGGTAATACGCCCCAACAACTCATTTTTGTTGAAGCTAAAGCATTATGGGTAGACGATAATGCCATTAGTGAGAAAAACGGTCGGCAAATTATCGACGCCAATACTCTTAATCCGTTAGCTCGATTAGGGGCAAACCAATACGCTGATTTAGGCAGTGTATTTAGTAAAGTACGGCCGAAATAATAAGAAATATCTATTAATGGTGATCAGAGTCATTGAATTAAAATCTTTGATTTAACCTGACCTACAAAAAAGCGAGCACTGCTTTTAATTACGCAATACTCGCTTTCATTAATTTCAAATTGTAATCAGTAATTCACATTACTGATTTTATTTGAATTACTCTTCAATGTACTCATCAATCGGCACACAAGAACAATGTAGGTTACGGTCGCCGTATACGTCATCGATACGGTTTACTGTAGGCCAGAACTTGTTAGCACGTACTTCTTCTGTTGGGAATACAGCAAGCTCGCGGCTATATGCACGGCTCCATTCTGGATCCATGATGTCATCCAATGTATGCGGTGCATTGTGCAATGGATTGTCAGTATCAGTCCACTCACCTGATTCAACTTTAGCAACTTCAGCGCGGATAGCGATTAGTGCGTCAGCTAGGCGGTCGATTTCTACTTTAGACTCAGATTCAGTTGGCTCAATCATTAACGTACCCGCAACTGGGAACGACATGGTTGGCGCATGGAAACCGTAATCGTTTAGGCGCTTAGCGATGTCCATTTCTGTTACACCAGAGCTTTCTTTAAGCGGACGTAAATCAACGATACATTCGTGAGCAACAAAACCACCACGGCCTGAGAACAAGATTGGGTAATGTTCGCTTAAACGGTTCTTCAAGTAGTTAGCATTTAAGATAGCTAGCTGAGTTGATTGACGTAAACCTTCGTTACCTAACATCGCAATGTACATGTAAGTAATTGGTAGGATGCTTGCACTGCCGTATTGTGCGCCAGATACTGCACCGTTACCAGATTTAGGGCCTTCAAGATCAACAACGCTGTGGTTAGCAACAAATGGTGCTAAGTGAGCTTTGATACCGATTGGTCCCATACCTGGGCCACCACCACCGTGTGGGATAGCGAATGTTTTGTGCAAGTTAAGATGCGATACGTCTGCGCCAATGCTGCCCGGTGACGTTAAGCCAACTTGTGCATTCATGTTTGCGCCATCTAGGTAAACTTGACCACCGTTGGCGTGAATAATTTCACAAATTTCACCAATAGTTTCTTCGTATACTCCGTGAGTAGACGGGTAAGTGATCATGATACAAGATAGGTTTTCAGATAACTCTTCGGCTTTCGCGCGTAAGTCATCCATGTCAACGTTACCTTCGTCATCACAAGCTGTAACAACAACTTTTTGACCGGCCATTTGTGCAGATGCTGGGTTAGTACCGTGAGCAGATGCTGGGATCAAACAGATGTTACGATGAGCGTCGCCGCGGCTCTCGTGGTATTTTTGAATGGCTAGTAGACCAGCGTATTCACCTTGAGCACCAGAGTTAGGTTGCATACATACTGCATCGTAACCAGTGATGTTTACTAACCATGCAGATAGTTCATCAATCATTGCCACGTAACCTTTTGCTTGGTCTTGTGGGCAGAATGGGTGCATGTTAGCGAATTCGTTCCAGCTTACTGGCAGCATCTCGCTTGCCGCGTTTAGTTTCATGGTACAAGAACCAAGGCTGATCATTGAATGATTTAGCGCTAAGTCTTTACCTTCTAAACGACGGATGTAACGCATCATTTCAGTTTCGCTGTGGTACTTGTTGAATACTGGGTGTGTTAAGTATTGTGAAGTACGAACTACGCTGTCGCTGTATGATTGACCTGAAATTGCTGCATCAATTGCTGCAACATCAAGACCGTGGTCAGCGCCTAAGATTACGTCAAATAACTGTGCAACGTCTTCACGTGTTGTTGTTTCGTCAAGTGCGATACCGATTTGACCTGTTAGGTCACGACGGAAGTTAACACCAGCTTCAACACCGTTTGCTAAGATAGCGTCTTTATCTTCACCCACGTTTAACGTGATAGTGTCGAACCAAGTGCTGTTTGCTAGCTCTGCGCCCTTCTCTTGAAGACCAGTCGCTAGGATAGTCGCTAAACGGTTGATGCGTGTTGCGATGTTTTTCAGGCCTTTAGGACCGTGATAAACCGCGTAGAACGACGCCATGTTTGCTAGTAATACCTGTGCAGTACAGATGTTTGAGTTAGCTTTTTCGCGGCGGATATGTTGCTCACGTGTTTGCATTGCCATACGTAGTGCTGGACGACCGCGCGTATCTTTAGATACACCGATAATACGACCCGGCATAGAACGCTTGTGCTTGTCACGTGTTGCGAAGAATGCAGCGTGTGGACCACCAAAGCCCATTGGTACACCAAAGCGTTGGCTGTTACCAAATACTACGTCTGCGCCCATTTCACCAGGTGACTTAAGTACAGTTAGTGCCATTAAGTCAGATGCTACAGTTACAACAGCTTTCTTAGCTTGTAAGTCAGCAATTAGTTGTTCGATATCGTCAACTGCACCAGTTGAACCTGGGTAGCTAAGCATCGCACCGAAGATGTCGTGGTTTAGTGCATCTTGTGCAGGACCAACAATAATGTCGAAACCGAATTTTTCAGCACGTGTTTTAACAACATCTAATGTTTGTGGGTGAATTGAATCACTAACGAAGAAGGTGTCGCATTTTTTGTTTTTAGAAACACGTTTTGCAAGACCCATCGCTTCAGCACCAGCAGTTGCTTCATCAAGTAATGATGAGCTAGCTAGCTCTAGACCAGTTAGATCGATAGTTAGCTGTTGGAAGTTAAGAATAGCTTCTAAACGACCTTGAGCGATTTCTGGTTGGTATGGCGTGTATGCCGTGTACCAGCCTGGATTCTCTAATACGTTACGCAAGATTACGCTTGGTACGTGAGTGTTGCTGTAACCCATACCAATGTAGCTTTTTAGTACTTGGTTTTGGTCAGCAAGACTACGTAGGTAAGCTAGCGCTTCAACTTCTGTTTTAGACTCACCAATAGTTAGGTTGTTGTCTAATAAAATTGACTCAGGCACGATCTTTTTAGTCATGTCTTCTAGTGAGTCTGCACCGATCACTTCCAGCATTGCTTGTTGCTGAGCGGCATCAGGGCCAATGTGACGAGCGATAAATTCTTGTTTGTTTTCTAATTCGGTTAACGTTGGTAAACGAGTCATGAGGCTTCTCTCAAATTTAAAACTAAATCAATCCACAATAATTTCTTAGTTAAAATTATCGGGAATTATCAAGGCTAGAAAGAACAAAGCCCCTTAGTGTTGAACTAAGAGGCCTTGAAGGGTATCAGCAATTAATCTTCTGCGATTGATGCTGCGTAACCTTCTGCATCTAGTAGGTTTTCAAGCTCAGAAGCGTCATCCGCTTTGATTTTGAATAACCAACCGTCGTTGAATGCATCAGAGTTAACTAGCTCAGGGCTATCTTCTAACTCTTCATTGATTGCAACAACTTCACCAGTGATTGGTGCGTAGATATCTGAAGCAGCTTTTACTGATTCACATACCGCTGCATCTTCACCAGCGTCAAACGTGTCGCCTTCATCTGGTAAATCAACAAAAACCATGTCACCTAATAGGCCTTGAGCATGCTCAGTAATACCTACTGTGTAAACACCATTACCTTCATCACGAACCCATTCGTGTGAAGATGCATATTTTAATTCTGCTGGGATATTGCTCATGAGTTTATCCTTTCAATAATTTTTTTAGTTAAGCGACGATTAGAAAATCGCCCCTATTGTAATTTAAGTCTTTCCCAATTGTCATTGAAAATGTTCACTCTTGGAAACATATCCGATGTTAGGAAAATTTATTTTGATTTAGATTAAAAAGTTTTCTTGCCGTTTCTTACGAAACCAGACTTAACAACTTTCACATCTACCAATTTTTTGCGCATTTCAACCTGTGCCACTTCGCCGATTGAACGTGGAACACGTGCAATTGCCACTGAATGGCCAAGCGTTGGTGAGAATGTACCTGAAGTAATCACACCTTCTTGCTCAACACCTTCGCTGTCTGTAAATACAACTTTAAGACCAGTACGTAAAACACCCTTCGCTTCTAGTAATAGGCCAACTTGCTTGTGCAATTTGCCAGACGCTTTTTGCTCTACCAATGCGCTACGACCAATGAAGTCACGATCGCTAGGTTCCCAAGCGATTGTCCACGCCATGTTTGCAGCAAGTGGAGATACTTCTTCGTCCATGTCTAGACCGTATAAGTTCATGCCAGCTTCTAAACGCAACGTATCACGTGCGCCTAAACCACATGGACGAACATCAACGTCTAATAGTTGTTGCCATAAGTCAGCGGCTTTATCTTCGTGTACGATAATTTCGTAACCGTTTTCGCCGGTGTAACCTGTTGTTGCGATAAAGTAGTCGCCAGAATCAACAGACATAAATGGCTTGATGCCTTCTAATAAAGCGTTCTGCTCGCTATTAAATACTTTTGCCGCTTTTTCTTTAGCGTTAGGACCTTGAACTGCAATCATAGATAGTTCAGGCAATTCAGTAACTGCTACATCATAGCCAGCAGATTGTTTGTTGATCCACGCCATGTCTTTAACACGAGTCGCAGAGTTAACAACCAAACGGTAATAATCGTTAGTAATGAAGTAAGTGATTAAGTCATCAATCACGCCGCCTTCTTCATTAAGCATGCCGCCGTACATTGCCTTACCTTCAATAGTAAGTTTTGCAACATCGTTAGCTAGTAACTTTTGTAGAAACTCTTTCGCTTGCGAACCTTTAATGTCCACAACGGTCATGTGTGATACGTCAAACATACCGGCATCTTGACGTACAGCATGGTGCTCTTCAATTTGAGAACCATAGTTGATTGGCATATCCCAACCGTGAAAATCAACCATCTTAGCGCCAGCTTCGATGTGTTTATCAAATAAAACTGTTTGTTGAGCCATAATAGATCCTCAAGCTTTAAAGGTGTCGTAGCCTGTTTTTAGCCATGACAAATTATTTAGTGGCGCGATTATAGCTTTTTTGTGAGGCAGGTTACAAAATAAATTTCACATTTTTCACATTTGGAAACAAATGGAAACTTTTCTCCAATTTGTGGAATTCAACACATTGTACAGAAACAACTGATAACAAAGGGTTTTAGAGGCTCATAGCGTTTTCGTCATTAAAATCTTTGATTAATAAATTTCCTTACCCTGCGAAACATTTAACCAACCATTCACAGGTTGTTACATTTACAGCTTGCAATAAATCAAGACAAAGAAATATAGTAGCAGCACAAACTACTAACAAATTAAAAACCATGTCATCACACAGTCAAATATGCCAACAGCTTGAGCAAATGGGGTTTACTTCATTAGAAGCTGAAATCTATTTAGCACTGCTTACTAAAGGGAAGCAAACGGGCTACGCCATTGCTAAGCATTTACATAAACCGACAGCAAATGTTTATAAAGCCATTGATAGCCTGACAGAAAAAGGCGCGGTTGAATTTACGACAGATAAAAAGAAAAACTATTTCGCCTGTGATTGGAAACAGTTTCTAAATCGTAAGCAGCAACAATTTAACGACACACTATCCAATTTAGAAGATAACCTCAGTCAGCTCGATAACCCAGTAGAAGACGATGAACAGGTCTATCAAATAGCACAGGTCGATTTGGTTATTGAGCACAGCATTAAACTCATTAATAACGCACAACACTTATTAATGGTTGAGGCAGAGCCAGATGCCCTACCGCTATTTAAAGATGCATTAATAGCGGCAGCCGATCGAGGCGTCGAAGTTTGGATTAAGGCCTATGAAGAAATAACGCTGGAAAACGTAAATGTTGTAGTTCGCCAAAACGGCCACGAAATTTATCAATCAACCAATGATGTTTCTTTTAAGCTCGCTGCTGATGGCAATGCAATGCTAATTGCCAATCTCACAGCCCAGTGCCAAGGAGTCATTCAAGCGTTTCGCTCGAACAGTGCCTTAATGGCGATGAGTATTTATAGCGCGCTGCTCTATGAAATTATTCTCACCGAACTCAAACAAACCATTCCAAGTGGCAACATTCAAGCGGCACAAGCGCTGCTAGAAAGAAGTGCTCACCTGCACCCCATTTCAACGAGAAACGCCGTTTTCCAACAATACAAAGACAAGTATCAAGATAAAAGGGATTTAAAATGAAAATCATCAAATTTCTGATGTGCACCACCATGTGCTTATCGCTACCAGCGTTAGCAACAGACTTTTCAACCATTGAGAAGATAATTAACGAAACCAAGGCTGCCGCTAAGCTCCCATCGGGAACATCAATTGCTGTAGTAAAGGATAACAAAGTAATTTATCGGGGAAATTTCGGTTATGCTGACATCGCTACCAAGCAGCCTGCCACTTCTGATACCAGCTATTATATAGCATCCATCACAAAGCCTTATTTCGCATTGTCGATGCTTTTAAAAGAACATCAAGGGCAAATCAGTGAATCAACAAACATGGCAACGTTATTCCCTAATATGTCATTTTCTACCTTTGATGCGAACAAAGTCACTATTAAGCATCTACTCGGTCATACAATGGGCATTGATAACAACCCATTAGCAACAGCGACTGCCCATACGGGATTACATGATAAACCAACCCGCAATAAACTGGTGTCTGTTAGCTACCCCAATGAAAAATCACCACTTAATACCTTTCAATATTCAAATGTAGGCTATAACATTTTAAGTGTATGGTCTGATAATGTTCATCAAAAGAGCTGGCAACAGATCCTCGAACAAACGGTACTTGCCCCATTAAAAACCACACGAAGTTCAACAACATTTAGTGCTGTCAAGAATAAAGGTTGGCAATTGCCAAACTATTATTCCATCTTAAATGGCGCCGACAATCCTGTTTATCTTCAGAAAAATGACACTACCATGCACGCTGCTGGCGGCATGATTAGCTCGACTAACGATATTACCAACTTTATTAAAATACAATTAAACAACGGTAAGCTCGATGGCCAACAAATCTTCCCAGCGAAAGTAATTGCCAAGTCACAACAAGCAATAGCGACATCAGGGTTTAGTTATGAAAATTTCAAACGAGAGCAGTATGCATGGGGGTGGCATATTGGCCCTTATTTGGGCGAAACGCTTTATCATCACTTCGGCGGATATGCGGGAATGCATAGCCATTTGTCATTTATGCCAGAAAAAGGCATTGGTATCGTTATTTTGAACAATGACGACTTGTTAGCCTCAAAGTTAACAAACGTCGTGGCACACACCATTTATGCAACCTTACTTAAGGATGAAGCCGAACTAGCCAAGGCAAATAGCAAAGCAATTAAGTTAAAGAAGGACGCTGCTAAGTTACCGAGAATGATTGAACAACACGAAGAAGAACTGGCAGCAAGACAATGGCAATTGTCACTGCCAAAGCATTCTTATGTCGGTACTTACCATCATCCACATTTCGGAAATATTGTTATTACGCTAAACAAAGACAAGCAGTTTTATCTTGAGTTTGGACAGCTTCGTTCGGTTGCAACCGCCCATAAATCTTTAGACGGAATGCGGGTGAGGTTCCTCCCTAATCGCGCACAAGTAGTGAGAATTATCGCTGATTCGAATAAAATACAGAGCTTAAAGTACGACGGCGAAGTGTTTAAACGCGTTGGCTAACGCTAGAGACTAAAATGGCCGCTAAGCGGCCATTTTATTGATCTCGTTTCATCAAACTATTTAGTTTAACTATCTGCCTTAGAAAGAACTGATTTAGACAACTCCGGTAAATCCCCCGTTAGTCCCATTGCGTGTTTGATGAATACTTCTTTCGCTGGAGTAATTTTATCTACTGCCACTAACCCGATATCTCTCACTAATTTCTTCAGCGGATTATCACCAGCAAATAACTGTTTAAAGCCTTCCATTGCAGCAATCATTTGGATAGCGTCACTTTTACGCCAGCGTTCAAAGTGGCGTAAGTTAGCAAGTTCACCAATATCTTTGCCTTGCTTGTGGTTTTTTAATAACTCTTGCGCTAACGCGGCAGCGTCTAAAAATCCTAGGTTTACACCCAAGCCAGCAAGAGGATGAATGGTATGCGCCGCATCGCCAATCAGGGCAATACGCTCTTTAGCAAATGATTGCGAAAATCGCATTGTCAGTGGGAACACACCACGCGCTGATTTAACTTGGCAATATCCTAAACGATTATCAAAGGCTGCCGTAAGCGCGCGATTAAATGCTATGTCATCACAATCGCGCAACTGCTGCGCGCTGTCTGGTGACTGTGACCAAACAATTGAGCTTAAATTAGGTTCATTAAGGGGTAAAAACGCCAATATACCGTCTGGCGAGAAAATCTGACGGGCTGTATTATCATGTGGCATATCAGTTTCAATAGTCGCGACTAAGGCATGATGGCCATAATCCCAACTCGTCATTGGAATGTCCGCTTGTTTACGTAACCACGAGTTTGCGCCATCAGCGCCAACAACCAATTTACTAGTTAACGATTGAGTGACGTGTTTATTATCATCACTCGCACCCACTAATGTTAACCACGTTTCACGTTCTCCCATGGCAACACTTTGACAGTGAAATGGATGAAATAATGTGACGTTGGGCGCAGCGTCAGCGGCTTGCCACAGCGCTTGTTGAACAATACTATTTTCAACAATAGCACCAAGCGAGGCTTCATTGGCTGATTTAATGCTTGATGCATCAAAGGCAATTTTTCCGAAGCTGTCTTTTTCCCACACACTCATGTTGCTATAAGGTTGATGGCGATTCTGAGCTATATAAGGCCATGCGCCGATATTAGTTAGTAAGTTCTTACTTGCGGCAGATAAAGCACTAACGCGGATTTCGTGTTCATCGGGAATTATCATTGGCGGCGTTTTACCTTCAATAACGGCAACTTTAAGTTCGCTATTTGCTAACGCACTTGCCAGCGCTAAACCGACCATGCCGCCGCCAATAATTGTCACGTCAAACGATTGAATATTCATGAAATAAAATTAACCTTATTAAACTTGGACTTGGTGTTTGGCCAAACGAGAAAGTTGATGACGCCAACCTAACATTTGCTCTGCTACTGGTTTTTTCAACGGTGCAACGCAATCTGCAACGGCTAATGCCATATTGCGCCCTGCCACTAACGGCCAGTGATTATTTGAAAACAATGAGACTAAACTACTGGTGGCATTAATAGTTTGCGCTTGATCATTAACTCGCGCTTTTTGATATTGATTGAGGCTTTGATAAGAGCCGATATCAACATCAGCCATAACAGCAGTTGCAATCACATCAATCAGCGCAGCCACATCTCTCAAGCCCAAATTAAAACCTTGTCCAGCAATAGGATGAAGCGCTTGAGCGGCATTTCCTACTAATGCAGTGCGATGATGCGTATGAACATTGGCAACATTTTGATTAAGTGGGTAACTAAATCGTTGCCCTGTCTTAACCATGGTACCTAACCTAAAACCAAATGCTTGCTGTAATGCTGCCAAAAATGCGTTGTCATCAAGCGCAATAACTACTGCGACATCATCGGTATTCATTGACCAAACTACAGAGCTGCGTCCTTGTGACATGGGTAAAAACGCTAGCGGTCCAGATTCGGTGAAGCGCTCGAACGCTTCACCTTGATGAGCGCTACTCGTTTCAACATTGGCGATAATGGCGGATTGACCAAACTGCGTCACCGTTTTATCAATATTAAGCAAGGAGCGCACTTTAGAAAATGCACCGTCTGCTGCAACTATTAATTTGGCGGATAATTGCTGTCCGTCAGCCAAAGTCACATCGACATGTTCTTGATGTTGCGTTAACTTTTCGATGCTATTTGGTCGATACCAAGTAACATTTTGGGCAATTGACGCAGTACTTAATTTATCCATCAGTAAACGCCCACTATCAGCCAACTCAACAACGTATCCGAGGTGAGGTAATTGATATTCACTTGGGTGCAAAGATGTTTGCCCAAAGTGCCCACGGTCGGTCACCGATATTTTTTCAATCGGTGTTACCAGTGCTTGATAACTATCCCAGAGATCTAACTGCTCTAAAATTTGTCGTGAACCATAAGATAACGCAATGACTCGAGCGTCAAAACCCGCATGATTTTGATCATCACTTGAAGCTTCAATAATTGCAATATTAAGTGCGCGATCACTGCCTAGAATATAATTAAGACCCCAAGCCAAGGTAGCTCCCGCCATGCCGCCGCCATTAATAATCAAATCATATACTTTGCTCACGCGATATCCTTTTGAGGTTAGTTTGCGCTACTCATGAGTGCTTCAATTTCATCAACCGTTTTGACAACATCTTTAGTCAATACTTCATTACCATTGGCTGTTATCAAAATATCATCTTCGATGCGAACACCAATGTTATGCCACTTAGCGTCAATGTCAGGTTTAGCGCTAAAATAGAGCCCTGGTTCAACGGTAAGTGTCATGCCTGGTTCTAGTACGCGAATACGTTTTTTGCCGCCATAATCGCCGACATCATGCACGTCTAAACCAATCCAATGGCTCAAGCCATGCATGTAAAATGCGCGATGCGCTTCATCATCAATTAACTTTCTGACGTCACCATTTAAGATCTCAAGCTCCATTAAGCCTTTAATCATAATTTCAATAGCAGCGTCATTGGCTTGCTTGATGGTATTGCCCGGGACAAGCAGTTTGATCGCCGCAATTTGTGCCTTTAAAACAAGTTCATAAATTGCTTTTTGCGGTGCACTAAATTGGCCATTGATAGGGAATGTTCGAGTAATATCGGCCGCATAACCGTGAAGCTCACAACCGGCATCAATTAATACCAGCTCACCGTCGTTTAATGACGATTCATTTTCCGTGTAATGCAAAATACAGGCATTTTCACCGCCACCAACAATGGTGTTGTACGCAGCAAACCGAGCGCCATTCATCGCAAAGTGATGCAGTATTTCTGCTTCTAATTGATATTCATACATTCCCGCTCGACATTGCTGCATAGCGCGAGTGTGGGCAGCGCTAGAAATTTTAGCGGCCTCTCTCATCACTGCTAATTCTGGTTGCTGTTTGAATAAACGCATTTCATCACTGATAACGCGTAAATCACTCAATTGGCACTGTCTCTTATACACATCTGACGCTGCCGACG
>OJBM01000306.1_pt1 | contig 12294 bp, 9 predicted proteins | sample 1591061 | NCBI WGS metagenome assembly OJBM01 (sample SAMN05416872, study PRJEB24817) | seawater metagenome | isolation source: Sea water | place: Canada:Atlantic | collected 2013-11 | reverse complement strand
TCCTTATAGCGCACGCTATTTTTGGTTTCTTTTTCAAGTTCAAACTTAACCACGGCTTTAGACATAAACATTCTCTTTCATAAAATATAAATCAGCGCTGACAATGGACATAAGTGATTCTCTTATTCATTGTACTATCGACCTTTAACAAGGCAGCCATTATATTAAACAATACGCCATCGGCCATCGATTTAATCACAAGTAGGTAAATCACCATCGATAGCAATAAACTATAACACCAATACAAACAATCAATTTAATCTATTCAAAGAATTAACCTATAGTTCATCCATCACTTAGCAAACAACCATTATCATCAAAAGGGAAAAGAACATGTCTAATTTAGTTGATCGAACAGGTAAAACCATTCCACAAGTCACTTGGCCTACTCGCCAAAATGACGAATGGGTCAATGTCAGCACTGATGATGTTTTTAAAGACAAGACCGTTGTCGTGTTTTCACTACCAGGTGCTTTTACACCCACATGCTCTTCTACACACTTGCCTCGTTACAACGAATTGGCCAGCGTATTTAAACAAAATGGCGTAGATGAGATTGTTTGCATCAGCGTGAATGATACCTTTGTAATGAATTCATGGCTTGCAGATCAAGAAGCGCAAAACATTCGCGTGATACCTGATGGCAACGGCCAGTTCACAGATGAAATGGGCATGCTTGTGGATAAAAGCGATATTGGCTTTGGCAAGCGTAGCTGGCGCTACAGCATGCTGGTTAAAAATGGCACCATTGAAAAAATGTTCATTGAGCCTAATAAGCCCGGCGACCCATTTGAAGTATCTGATGCTGATACCATGCTGAACTACATCAACAGCGACGCCAAAATGCCAGCCTCAGTGAGCTTATTCAGTAAGCCCGGTTGCCAATACTGCGCTAAAGCTAAAGCAGACTTAACACAAGCCGGCCTTGAGTTTGAAGAAGTGGTATTGGGGCGTGATGCCAGCATCACTACCTTACGAGCCATGACAGGGCAAGAAACGGCTCCACAAGTGTTCATTGGCGGCAAGTACATTGGTGGCAGTGAAGCACTAGAAGCCTACTTGGCCTCTTAGTTCTTTAACTTTGGGCATTCAGCCTCACCCACAGATAATTTCAGTTATCTGTGGGTTTATGGCACCCCATTGATTGCTCGCATTTAGCTTTACATTGTCTATTCCATATATCATATAGAAATTACAAAACTCCTCATCATTCACATATTCGATAACAAACCCTAATTTCCCCTTACATATTTACATAAGCCCATCCATTGACTAAATCTTAATTAGTACCATTTTATTAGCACCCTTTATTAAGCCAGCTGCCAACTTGGTAAATATTACCTATTGGCTCTGTTTTTAAGTGCCATTCTAAACAGAGCCATTAAAAGCCACCTCACCATGGGGTTACTAACAAAGGATTTTGTAAAGATGGTTTTACCTTCGCAGGCAGCTCGATCGGTGATAGGACATAACAATGATAGCTTTTAACCGCAGCATTTCTTGGCGCCTTATTATGGTCATCATTTTGGTGATGACCCTTGTTTTAAGCACTAAAGGGGTACTGGACTATCAGTCCAGTAAAGGTCACATCATTGAACTGGCGACCCAAAGCCAAACCCAAGTGGCGGCTCGCTTACAGTTAAACCTTCCTGGGGCTATGTGGAATTATGCCGATGAACAAGTGGTTAAAATTGGACAATCGGAATTAAAAACGCCCTATATTTATGAAATTCAGGTTAAAGACAACGCCAATAAAATTAAATTTAGCCAAGCCAATGAAGAAGGAATTGCTGGCACAGCCACTGAAAACCCACTGGTGTTCATAGAAGGTGATACTAAAAATAAAGTGGGCAGTACCTTTATCATTTTAAATCAAGAAGTCATCGACAAGGAATTAAACGCCGAGCTTAACAACACCATATTTGAAGTGATTCTTGTGGACTTTTTGTTAGCCATAGCCTTATTTTTGTTGTCTAGAAGTTTACTCACAAGACCCTTACAGCAAGTCAGCGATGCCATGGCTGATATTGCTCATGGAGAAAGCGACTTAACGAAACGCATGATCATTAAAAGAGAAGATGAAATTGGTGTATTAGCAGATCAATTTAATTTTTTCATTAACCGCATTCAAGAATTAGTAATTTCTATTCAATCCTCCATTGAAAAACTCATGGATACCTCACAAGTGGTGGCAGCGGATGCAGTGCAAGCCAATCAATTCTTAGACACTCAATTATCTGAAACCAATCTTGTGGCAACCGCCATTACAGAAATGGCCGCCAGCGCGGTTGAAGTGGCTCAGAATGCACAAAATACCGTGGAAGCCGCTAAAGATGTGGGGGACAAAACCGAAGAAGTACAAAAAATAGTTCAAAACTCGGTGGACTCCATCGGTGAACTGTCAGAGCAACTCAACGAAGCTGGTGTAGTAATATCTGACCTTGAAAGCGACGTGGGCGCCATTGTCTCTGTGGTTGAAGTAATACGTGGCGTTGCCGAGCAAACCAACCTATTAGCGTTAAACGCCGCCATAGAAGCTGCCCGTGCAGGGGAGCAAGGCCGAGGATTTGCAGTAGTGGCAGATGAAGTGCGTACCCTTGCCAGTCGCACCCAAAAAAGCACAGAAGAAATAAACGACATGATTACCAAGCTACAAAAGGGCTCTCAGTCGGCGGTCACCGTTGTAAGGGAAAGCCAAGAGAAAGGCTTGGCCACAGTGGAAAGCGTGAACAAAGCTGGCCAATCCATTCAAGGTATCGTTACCGCTACTCTCACCATTAATGACATGTCTATGCAAATTGCCAGCGCCGTAGATGAACAAAGCCAAGTGTCTTCTGATTTAGACAACAGCATCAATCGCATCGTTGGTGCAGGGCAATCTAGTAGTACCGTCATTTCTGAAATGGCAGATAAAGCCACAGGCTTAGATGAATTAGCAGCGGAACTGAATACGCTGGTGAACCGCTTTAAGTTTCGTTAGTTTTATTGCTAAACATGACGTTAACAACTTAAAGAGCGTGAAATATCTGGCCGTTGCATAGCCAGATATTCATGTTGATATGACCTTCCAGAGTTTAAATCTAGTAAAATTTACAACAGCTTCATTCCAGAAAAAATTTAATTATTAAATTGAATAGGCTATTTTTGTGAGGGTAGCTTTCACGCTGTTTTTTTCAGGCTCAATCTATATTGAAAGTCATGGTAAGCCTTCAACCAAATGCCATGGCTGTTTTTATTAGAAAGACAAATGATTAACTTATGAAACTTATGCTGATGCCTCACAAGCACTTCAAGCGCCTGATGGGCGGCCATGGCATGGGGAAATTGGTTTCCTCCTGTTCCCACGGATACAAAAGCCAATGTGGTAATGTTATTTTTTAACGCCAAGGTGATGGCGTTTTCATAGCAATTAGATAACTCCTTAAGTGACTGGCAAGCCCAATGATCTCCGCCATCCCAATGGGGTGGCACCACATGAATCACCGCATCACAAAGCAAATTAAAGGCAGGTGTAATAACGGCCTCACCCTGCTTGGCACGGCCTATTTTCTCACAGGCTTTTAATAATTCAGGCCCTGCCTTGTCAAAGATTTCCATACTCACGCCGCGACCCTTGTATATATTTTTATGGGCAGGACGCACAATCGCTTGCACATCCAAATCACAAATATTTCCCACCATAAATTCCAAGGTATTTAGCTTTATAGGCTGCGGCTTAATTTTATACTGCCGCGTCTCCCGAATTAACTGGTTTAACCACTTATAATATGGCGTTCCCCCCGTACCGGTGGCATCTGGAGTTTTTTGATTAATATAAGATTTTGCCCATTCAAAGTGTTGCTCTCTAAATTGAGCGATATGCTCTAAAACGCGATTAAATAAATTAATAGACGCTTTGCTTTTAACCTCGGGCAAAGAATCAAAATACTGAACTAATTCCCTATGGGCTTTTGGCATATAATCACACATATCATTTAAGTGCTGGGTCAATTCAGTTTCTTGATGAGGGATTTTCAAAAAGGCCGTGAGCATTGGCAATATACTGCTTTGCGCACCGGTTTCCCCTCGGTAGCTGCCGCGCATACTGTTTTTGCCTTCGTAAACTACGTCATCAAAAAATCCAATGTAAGGGCGAAAGTGACTAAAGTACAAATCGGCTGACATGTGCTCGGGAATGCGTTTTAAAATGGCATACTGCTGCTTTAAGGTGTCATCAATACAAGCAAGCGTGGTGTTTAACTGCTCTACATTATTAGGGTCGAGCTGCACCATTTTATAAATCATTTCAGCGCTTAACGCTTCAATGGCCACGTGAACTAAAATAAACCAATGTTCGTCATACAAGTCTACAAAGTTTTGAAGTGTATCAATATTACCCAGCTCGATGGGTTGACTAGGGTCTAACCGATACCAATTATATAAGGCATACCCGTCGTAACTTAAAATAGGGGGGCGAGATAATAGCTTTGAAACCTGTATTAAAGGTTGTGCAATATTAGCGGGCAATCGCTTAGAAACTGTTTGCCCCACTTGATTAATATAGCCAGAAGCAATAAATGCCAAACGCATATAATACAAACGTAATTCACTATAGTGCTGTGGGACAATTTTATCTTCAGGCCAAAAAGGAATAAGCCAACCCTGTGCTTGCTCCCTAAAATCATCTTCTAGTAATAATTGCGGTAATTGCTGCCCCCAAGCATTCACAGAATTCAGCTCAGTAAAATGGCTAAAATAGCTAGCTGGGTCCTTGCTAGGTAAAAATCCCCTTTTGAAACGCTTTAAATGCATGGTAACACCCACACAACTTCAATAAAGGTAACTTCATTTTAGCAGGCTATTGGAATTTGACCCTATTTCAAGAAACTAAACACCTACCAGTACTAACCTTTACCCTCCGGCTCCTCGAGTTTAATAACACTAGAATATGTGATTCTAGGCACAGTTAACCAAGGATTTGCTTGGGCTCATTTGAAATAAGCGTTTATATTCACGGCTAAATTGCGAAGCACTGCTATAGCCCACCTTAAAAGCCGCTTCACTTACGGAGTAACCACCTTGTAACAATAACCTTTTAGCAAGGTGCAACCGAAGGTTTTTTATATATTGCACAGGAGACAAACCTGTCACCACTTTAAAGTATTGATGAAAGGAAGAAGTACTCATATTAGCCTCTCTCGCTAAGATTTGAACATCTAGCAGCTGGTCAATATGATTTTGTATAAAATGTATCGCTTGAGATATTTTTGCTTGTTGACGCTGCCCTTGTGCAATGGTTCTTAATAACTCTCCCTGCTTTGTGCGTAACACATAGTAAAGGATTTCCTTTTTAATCATAGGAATCAAAATGCGTTGATGATTTAAATCTTGTGAATCACTTAACGTAATTAATCTAGAAAACCCATTTAAAAGTCCACTTTCAATGGGTGAAATATACATACCTCGTTTAACGGTTTGTAAATTTGTAGAATCACAGTGCATATCTACGAGTAACTCTCTCACCATATTTAAATCGATATTTAAACGTAATGCCAAATATGGCTCAGACTCAGATGCATGTAAGACATGAGCTTCTATGGGCAACGGCACGGTCAGAACCAAATAATTAAAAGCGTCATAATGAAAAACCTCATCATCTAAATAAGCCTTTTTAGATCCTTGTAACACAAGATAGATACTCGGCTGATAAACCACTGACTGGCGTATTGACGGTTGACTGCTGCGCATGAAAGTCAACCCTTCTATGGCAGTAGGCTGTACACCATCCACTTTTAAAATCTCATTAAAGTGACTAATTAATTCTTGTTTTGAATTAAGCAATAGCATGATTTCACTCCCCTTGATCAAACATATTCAATTCCCTTTATTTTGAACAAACTTTGTAATCATGTTTGTAGGAATAGGCAAGGCATAAATACAAATGGCCTACCGCTAGTGGTTAAGTTTCATTAATACTCTACCGCGATAGATTAACTTGTTAGTAAAGGATTAAAATGAAAAAAATCGCACTGGGTAATCAAGGGTTAAAGGTATCGCCAATAGGATTAGGCTGTATGGGCATGTCAGAATTTTATGGTCACCCCAATTTAAATGACTGTAAGAATACCTTAAAAGCCGCATATGAAAATAATGTCAGCTTTTGGGATACCGCTGATATGTATGGCCCCTTCACCAATGAACGTCTATTGGCTGCCACAATTAAAGAAACAGGCATTAACCGACAAGACATTCAGCTTGCCACCAAATTTGGCATCGTAAGAGATGAAGACCCTAACGCTCGAAACATAAATGGCCGTCCTGAATATGTAAAACAGGCCTGTGATGCTAGCTTACAACGCTTGGGAGTGGACTATATTGATTTGTATTACCAGCATAGAGTCGACCCCAACGTGCCCATTGAAGAAACCGTTGGTGCCATGGCTGAGCTAGTGGTCGAGGGTAAGGTCCGTTTTCTTGGATTATCAGAAGCCAGCGCGCAAACATTACAAAAAGCCAGTCAAGTTCACCCTATCAGTGCCTTGCAAAGTGAATACTCTTTATGGAGTCGCGACATAGAGCAACAAATTTTACCCACCTGCCAAGAACTGGGCATTGGTTTAGTCGCATACAGCCCCTTAGGAAGAGGTTTCTTAACAGGAACAATTAAGGAACCTCAGGACTTAAGTCAGGAAGATTGGCGTACCCACATGCCTAGATTTTCATCAAAAAACTTCCAACAAAACTTACAACTTTTGCATTTGGTCGAACACATGGCACAGCAAAAGAATTGTACCCCTGCGCAATTGGCGCTGGCATGGCTACTTAATCTTAACGCCAACATTATCCCTATTCCAGGTACGCGTAAAGCGTCACGATTATTGGAAAATATAGCCAGCATTGATATTCGCTTATCCATAGCTGAACTAAAGCAACTGAGGGAGGCTTTTGGTGCGCAGAAGGTATCTGGCACTCGCTATCCCGAGGCTTTCATGTCCCTGTTAAATATTTAAGTATTAAAGACTATGAATAGCCAGTAAAACAATAAAGTGTTTCACTGGCATTTTACATATAAAAAATTCCCCATATAAATGTTTAGCTGCACTATTTGGAGTAAAAATGGTCTTTGTTTATAGGAACATTACAATATAAACTGCACTCAATTGATTTTAAAAGGCAAGTACACCCCATGAGACACTATTTTATTTTTATCAGTGTTATTTCTGTTGCCCTCATTTCAATTATTTCTTTGTTTTACCCCAGTATGCTGTGGGCCTTTTCTGTAGTGGCTCCTATCATTTTACTGGGTATGTATGACATGCATCAGAAAAGGCATGCTTTATGGCGAACCTTTCCGGTCATTGGCCGTGGACGCTGGGTCATGGAGTTTATCCGTCCATTTTTACGTCAGTACTTTTTTGAATCCGAAACCGATGGTGTGCCTATTAATCGCATGTTTCGGTCGGTTATTTACCAGCGCGCTAAAGGTACGCGCGACACCACTCCTTACGGCACCAAGGTAGACACACAAAGAGTGGGTTATGAATGGATTGGCCATTCACTTTCTGCCAAGCACCTTAAAGGGGAAGAACTTAAACCTCGAATTACCATTGGTGGGCCTGCCTGTTTACAACCCTACGAAGCCAGTATTTTAAATATTTCTGCCATGAGCTTTGGGGCGCTTAGCAATAATGCCATTCGCGCTTTAAATGAAGGGGCAAAAATCGGCGATTTTTCTCACAATACAGGCGAAGGCAGTGTTAGCCCTTATCACTTAGAAGCAGGAGGCGATTTGGTGTGGCAAATTGGTACAGGCTACTTTGGCTGTCGCGATAGTCTTGGAAACTTTTGCGCCGATTCTTTTAAAAAGATTGCCAATAAAGACACGGTTAAAATGATTGAAATTAAATTATCCCAAGGTGCAAAACCCGGTCACGGGGGAATATTACCAGCGGATAAAAACACCATAGAAATTGCAGAAATTCGCGCCGTAGAAGCTGGCACCCAAGTAAACTCACCAGCCACTCACAGTGCTTTTTCTAACCCCATAGAAATGATGAACTTTATAAAAGAATTAAGGGAATTATCAAACGGAAAACCCATCGGTTTTAAATTATCGGTAGGCAGAAAAAGTGAGTTTTTTGCCGTGTGTAAAGCCATGGTGAAAACAGGTATTCGCCCAGATTTCATAACTGTAGATGGCGGCGAAGGAGGCACAGGTGCCGCACCTTTAGAATATTCTAACTCAGTAGGCATGCCGTTACGAGAAGCCCTCAGTTTTGTGCACGACGCCTTAGTAGGATTTGGTTTAAAGAAAGACATTAAAATTATTGCCAGTGCCAAAATTTTCACCGGATTTCACTTGGTTAAAAATATTGCACTGGGTGCCGATGCCTGCAACAGCGCCCGCGGTATGATGATCGCACTGGGCTGCGTACAGTCCCTTATTTGTAACACCAATGAATGCCCAGTGGGGGTAGCCACTCAAAACCCAGTATTAGCAGGGGGTTTAGTGGTTAAAAATAAAGCACAACGTATTGCTCGTTTTCATGCAGCCACAGTGAAAGCCACCATGGAAATAGTTGCCTCTTCTGGCATGCTTCATTCTAACGAACTAAATCGCTCTCATATTTTCAGGCGCATTAGCCAAACTAAAATTCGCCGTTACGATGAAATTTACCCTTACCCTGTAGAAGGGTGTCTTTTAGGGGATAACATTCCTCAGCGATTCATTCAAGAAATGGCCGAGTCATCTCCACACAGCTTTACCCCTGAACATTGCATTGCTAAAACCACCAATGGTTTAGCAAAAGTTCAAGCTTAACCCTCTTGATTAGCCCATCCCTCTCTTACACCGGGTGCTGTTTTTTAAAGGCCCCCGGAGTCTGCCCGGTGGCTTTTTTAAACAAGGCATAAAAAGAAGATTTAGAATTGAACCCTGAATCCATGGCGATCTCGGTGACGGTTTTATCAGGCCGATTAATAAGCTGTTGCTTGGCCTCAGCCACCCGTAGGTTGTTTAAAATATCGTTAAAGCCTTTATGTTCAATGCTATTAATAGCCTGAGATAAGTGATGGGCACTGCAAAGAATTTTATCGGCCAGTAAAGACAAGGTTAATTCATTGTTTAAAAATAGATGATCATGTTGCAAGGCCCCCATGGCCCTTTCATGGAGTATTTTCATACGCTCTTTCGAGATACCTGACTTTTGATATTTTGGGGGGATCAACCCACAAGCCTGCTGATTATTATCTAAGCGACTTCCTTGACCATCATTGTAAATGACATCTTCAGACTCACTGGCCCCTTGCTTACTTTTATGTTGTTTATTAAGTGTCTCTTTTAGCAGAATAAGAAACCAAACAAACCCCAGAATAAGAAATACCAATTTACTGATAATGCTCAACGCCACCGTGGCGCTTAACGGAACATCCACCTTCAAAAGTGAAGCCGCAATCATAAAAAAGAGTACCAAGGCCGCTAACACATTCACTTTGTGAATTCGCCACGCCCAACTCACCACATAAGCTTCTGACTGAGCTTCGCTGTCTTTAATTATTCGCCAATTCAAATACACATATACCAATAATTGCAGCCCTGCGAAAACCAGCATGAGGTTAGCGACCCCATGGGTAACTTCGAATAACTCATAAAAGCTCAGCTCTAAGACATTGACAACGCTAGGTCGCTCCACATTTGAAGCTTGGCCAATGCACCACAGAACCACTAAAGTGGCCGGGATAAAATGCAAAGCATTAAGGGCGTTTAGCGTAAACTTTGGATTTAACAGGCTTCTTAAAAACAGGTGCATAACCGGCATAATGCTCAAACTCAGCATCATGGTTAATAACACTAAAGGAGCACCAATCTTTAAGGTGCCATTTTGAAGTAACATGCCGCGCAGAAAGCTTAGGCCAATTAAGCTAATCACCACCAGCATTAACCGATGAGACAAGTGCCAGCGATCTATTACAAATAGCATGGCCAGAGCCCCTAAGGCACATTGCACAACCCCTAATACACTCAGGGTAAATAGCATAAAAATCCTTCAAGAAATCAATTATTAACCTGCTTATTCATTCCTTGAGCGAAAACAAGTACCACAGAGATTAACCAGCCACCTCGCTGGTTTCATGAATCAATCGCCTATGACCCTCTATTTTAGTCAAAGTTCGCCGCACTTACTGCTACCCATTGCCAATAATTTAAGACTATTACCAATGTATTTGGACAGTCCAAACCTATTGGACTGGCCGACAGCCCAATAACCACGCGGTATTGTGCTCCCCTACCCCGAACTTTGACCTGTAGAATAAAAAAGAGATGTATATGACTAAGTTTGTTAAAAGCCCGCTATCCATTGCCCTAGCAAGCGCCCTTTTGGCCACCACAAACACCGCTATGGCCGCAGGCTTTCAAATTGGTGAACACAGTGCCGCGAGCATAGGTCGCGCTAATGCAGGTGATGGCGCCATAGCCGGTGACGCCAGTGTCATTGCCAGTAACCCAGCCCTTATGACACAACTTAAGCAGCCAACTCTTAGCGCCGCCATAAACTACGTTGAGCCTGATGTGGCCATAGATGGCGAAAAAACAGGAGCCTTTGCCTCAACCGTCAGTCAAGGCGATGTGGTGCCCAGTGTTGTCATTCCTTCTATCTTTTACGTTCACCCGATTAATGAGAAGGTTAGTTTGGGTATTGGTGCCTTTACCAATTTTGGTTTAGAAAGCCAATATGATGATGACTTCACAGGCAGTGAATTTGCCGACACCGCTTCGGTTATCACCATTAACATCAACCCAAGCCTTGCCTACCAATTAAACAAAGAGGTAAGCCTAGGTTTTGGTCTAAATTACCTTATAGCCAGCGCAGAATTTGCCACCTCAATGCCCGATGTCGCAGGGGGTGATGATTTACTTTCCCTTGAAGGGGACGGCACCGACCTCGGATGGAACGCTGGCATCTCTTGGCAAGCAAGTTCGGCCACCATGGTGGGCTTTAGCTACCGCTCAGGTTTTGAAGTAAAGTTAGAAGGTGATGCAACCGGTCTTGCAACGGGCAGTACCACTGTCATCAGAGACGGTGAACTGGTATTAGATTTACCGGCGTTAGCTAATTTATCTATCGCGCATCAGTTAAACGATGCACTTCAATTAAGTGCCAGTATCGACTACACCCAATGGAGCGCCTTTGAAAAGCTAGAAGGTGACATTGATGGTATCGGAACCGTGCATATTAAAGATGAATATTGGGAAGATTCTTATCGCTATTCAATTGGTGCCACCTACCAACTTAATCCGGCGGTTAAATTACGTGCAGGCCTTGCCTATGACGAGTCTCCTGTTGAAGCTGAGTATCGTTCACTGAGTATTCCAGATTCCAACCGTGTTTGGTACAGCACAGGGGCCAACTTTGCCGTGAACGAAATGTTTGATATAGACGTGGCTTACGCCTACATAGATGGTGAAGAAGTAGATGTCACGGAAGAGTTTAATAGCGTTCCAGGGCTTGAAAGTACTTTCACCGGAACCTCTGAAGGCAACGCCAACATAGTTTCGGTTCAATTAAATACCCGCTTCTAACCTGCCCTAAAAAGAGCTGTCACGTTCATAAGGGCAGCTCAGTTTTTTCACATTGATTTGCTTAGTGTCTCCAACCTACGTTTAGTTAAATTGGGGAAGTTAGATAAATCAGTGTGAAATTTAAGGTTTATCCATCGCTGACAATACATTAACTTCTTTTGAAACACTCCAGCTACTGTCACAAATGGTGATCGCCACCTGTGTATAAGCCACCTCTTCTTCAACTTTATTATTTACCTTATTCACTTTTTTATTTAAACGCGGTGCATTTCCTAACGCTGGCGTGGTAATAAAATAAGCAAGGGAAATGTTGTTACGTGTTTGGTAATCCCAAATAGTTTCATCTTGATAAGGGCAGTTTCGGTAAGTGATCACATCCATATCGGCCTGTTCAAGGCTGGCTAATAACTTAACCACCACTTGCCCGGCTTGTTTTTCTACTGCCATTAATTTAAATGGCCCATTTGAAAAATGCCATTGGGCTGCCAATACATCGCGCTTATTATAAATAGCATAGCCCCCCATAATACAGGCACTCAAAATACTGCCTCCCACCAAAATAAGTAAGAATCCTTTAATGAACCCGCGTTTATTCATTTCCACTTTTCAATACCCATAGCACCACTTAAAGAGCACCCGTTGTACAGGTTTAACACTTAGCGGGCAAGTAGCCAGAAAACAAGATATGACACCCTTAACAGCGCCAGCCTGTGGTATCTAAAAAATGATAACCC
>OJBM01000305.1_pt1 | contig 12374 bp, 12 predicted proteins | sample 1591061 | NCBI WGS metagenome assembly OJBM01 (sample SAMN05416872, study PRJEB24817) | seawater metagenome | isolation source: Sea water | place: Canada:Atlantic | collected 2013-11 | reverse complement strand
CATCAGGACAATCCCCTTTAAACGTAAACCCAAGTATAAGCACCTTAGCCTCATCTATATGTATTTTCTTTTTACTTACAGCCTTCACTAACTCAGTAGCGACGTACCCCCCCATCCCGTCATTAATTCTGCGCCCAGCTAAAATTACCTCAGGCTGATAACCTATCTCCTTAGCCTTATGTGTCAAATAGTAAGGATCAACAGAAATACAGTGCCCCCCCACCAAGCCAGGCTTAAATGGAAGAAAGTTCCACTTTGTACCAGCTGCCTTCAATACCTCCTCTGTATCAATACCCAACTTATTGAATATTTTGGCAAATTCATTAACTATTGCAATATTCAAGTCACGCTGGGTATTTTCAATAACCTTGGCTGCTTCAGCCACTTTGATAGAGCTAGCTTTATGAGTGCCAGCAACAATAATAGAGCCATACAAATCATCTACAAAATCCGCCACTTCCGGCGTCGAACCCGAGGTTATCTTCGTTATCTTTGTCAAAGTATTTACTTTATCACCTGGATTGATACGTTCAGGGCTATAGCCTGCATAAAAGTCTCGGTTAAATTCAAGACCCGAAGTAGCCTCTATTATAGGGACACAAACTTCCTCTGTTGCCCCCGGGTATACTGTAGATTCAAAAATCACAATATCCCCCTTTGAAATAACCTTTCCAAGAGCCTCACTAGATTTTTGGAGCGGCGTCAAATCGGGAGCATTACTTTCATCTATTGGCGTCGGAACGGTTACGATATAAATATCAGCCGCCTTAATATCCTCTAAATTAGAGCTAAATTTTAAGTTAACTGCCTGCGTCAAATTATCGCTCTCTACCTCCAAAGTAGAATCATGCCCCTTCATCAATTCACTTACTCGGGACTGATTAATATCAAAGCCAACCACTTTACGGGACCGACCAAACTCAACAGCCAACGGCAAACCTACATAACCAAGACCAACAATGGCAATATTACTATTTTCTATTTTCATTCGTTTATCAGTAGCGTTTTAACGCCCTTCCAATATCAATCCAACTATTTAAAGAATACCGCTCAACACGCCATTCTTACATTTTTCTGCGAAGCTGCCTACCAATCTAGCAAACACCTCAGTATTTAGCCTTTAATTTACAATCCAGCCTAGATAGAGCTCGCGCAACCACAGCCCTAGCACCACACATGAAGACGTGCATTTATTTTATCGATCTACCACCTACCGACTCCGCCAACACATACCACCACCTTCTCACAAAGAAACGCATAACAGAAGACCAATACTTTTATTAAGCACAGTCAATCTAATTCCAAGACATAACTCACAATTCAAAACACAATAAAGAAAGAAGGAGGGTTACAAGTAGGAACTTTACATACAATCAGAAAGCAGAAATACAATATTATGCACATAGCTATTAACAACCCACACCTTAAGATACGAAGCGAGCAATAGCTATCGCGCCCCTCACCCCTGGTGTCACATCCATCTTTGAAAACTTCCTCCCAACCAATTCACGTTGAACACCCACGTAATTTATATGGGTCTTATTGGCGTTTTCCACTGCGCTAGAGAAAGCACTAATTTCATTTACAACTTGACCTACACCCCACATCTGCAAGCTTGGATTATTACCCCAAGGCTCTGTGTTAAATGCATTTAGGAAAATAACAGGTTTAAGTGAAAAATATAAAAATTCATACACCTGACTGCTCACATCCCCAATATATATATCTGCCCCTTTTGTATAAGTGGAATCCATCAGCTTGTTGCTACCAACATCAATAATAATGTTAGAACACTGCCGAAACTCACTTAGATCACTAGGCTCATAACCATCAAATACCTTGATATGAGGTGCAAATACTAGATTATATTGAGGGTTGCTTGCAAAATAACTAAGCACCCCTAAACCAAACTTCCTCCAAGAAGTTAATTCTCTAGCCCAGTGAGGGTTATAAACAAATGTAGTAGCACCATTATCAAATAATCTAGCACTATCCGCATTCACTAACTCAAATTTAGGATATCCAATTATGGATGATGTGTTTTTACCATGCACAACACCCTCTAACCTCAATCGCTCATCTACATCCGGCCCCGCTGTCAACAAAAGATCAAACCTAGAGAATGCAGGATCAAACCCTATATCCCCATCCCCTGCGCCATGAAAGGTACACACGTATTTTATTTTTCGTTTCTCATCCAACTCAAATACTGCATCTAAATTAGAATGCGGCGTGACCAAAACGTCATAGCTCAAAAAAAGATCTTTATTATGATTTATGACATTACGAATATTAGGATATAAACGCCTCTTAAGCCGCCCAGCTAATCCCTTGAATATAGTGCCGGAGACAATGCGGATAACACAATTATGGCCTTGATACCGTTCCAACAAACTGTTCAACTCACTCAAAGCCGCCTCAGTGCTTACAATTAACTCTACATTATATCCACTAAAAAATGATAACTGCGCCGCTATAGGCAGTTGATGCCTTGTATGAGCCTGATGCGCTAGAAAACAAAAGCCAATTTTCTTAATAGCCGATGGCACTGTCATTTTTTACTTACAACCCCACTCAAAAGAAACCTACTTTACCTTTAACACCCAAATCTAAAATAATAGCATCACTCCTGAAAACCGGACTTATCTCGACCTCATAGAAATACTCACCCTCAATTTAATAGCGAAGCGTACCAAAAATTATAGAAATTGCATAATGCAAAGTAGATCATAGGACATCAGAAAGAATAACTAGTGATTTACCTGCTCCCGCAACTCTTTACCGGGCTTAAAGTGGGGCACGTACTTACCACGCAATTGCACCGACTCTCCTGTCTTCGGGTTTCTTCCTAATCGAGGACTACGAAAATGCAAGGAAAAGCTACCAAAACCACGAATCTCAATTCGATCACCCTTACTGAGAGCTTGAGACATGGCATCTAAAATAGTTTTGACTGCCAACTCAATATCCCTACTAGACAATTGAGGGTGGCGACTGGTAATTCGCTCTATTAGTTCCGACTTAGTCATCTAAGTACTCCTCCATTTGGCAGCGTAATATCACCTAAGTTACACACCTTGAAATTAACTCTCCCAGACTCCCAATCACCATGCCTTAAATTAAAACAGTACACAACCCAAGCCTTTGAATTTAATAGACTTAAAGGGCCTCAAAAGGATAGCCACTACAACGCTTTGACAACCTCAATAATCTCACTAGTGGAAATAGATGGAGTGCGAGGCAGGTAGATCACCTCACAGTATTTTTGCATGCTATTAAATTTACCCGCCCAGTCGTCCCCCATGACCAACACATCCGCTTTATTTTCCTGAATATATTGGACCTTCAAGTCTAGCGACTCCTCTATAAAAACCTCATCTACAAACCGTAACGATTCTAATATTCTCACCCTTTGCTCTTGAGGGTACACAGGATATCGCTGCTTTTTTTCAAAGTTCAAAAGATCAGATGACACCCCTACCACAAGGTAATCCCCCTGTTTTTTTGCCCTTTCCAATATATTAATATGGCCAATATGAAACACATCAAAAGTTCCAAATGTAATAATACGCTTTGTCATACCACACCATTACCCAACTCTTTATTGCTCAAGATGTAATCCACTATTCGCTCACTGCACTGACCATCCACATTTCCAGCCAAAGCCAAACTATATTTTTGACGCTGCTCAGCATATGAATTAGGGTCTTGCACTTGGCTATCTACATTGTTTTTTAATTCCGAATACGATTTAGCATGTACCGCAATATCAGCGTATTTATACAAGTCTTCATCCATTCGTTTTTTAAATCTAAATTTCAACAACCCTCGATAACCCCAGCGCAACTTATAGAAATCACACCACACCACAGGTTTATTTAATGCTGCAAATTCGAACAAGGTTGAAGACGCATCACTTATCAATACATCGGCCACAGCCATAAACGGGATAATATTTACTTGATCTAATTTGGCAAGGTATACATTATCTGATTTATCCCAGCACTCTAATAAACGCTTCTGACTTTTGTACTTTTTATTAGCCAATGAAAAATAATGGGGTTTTAAAATCACATTGTATTCACTAAATTCTTTTGGGAAATCTTTAGGCAGATACTCAATACTACTTGGATAGAAAGTTGGAGCGTAAAGTATCGTTTTCTTGGCATCATCCAAACCCCAATCTGATGGTTTTAAATGATTCAAGTCACCATTCACAACAGGGTCTAATTTGGCATACCCAGTATCTACAAATTTTTGCTCAGGATACATTTTTTGTAGCCGCTGGGTTCGATACGGCCCCTCAACAAAACGTACATTAGTAGCAGAGCTAGACACATCATAATAACAAGCCTTAGGACCAATCCCATGATTCACAAGTGCTGTTTTAGTATTACGATGAATACCATCTAAATGATCAAAATCACTCCCAATTATTAGCCAGCTAGGCCTTCTATTTAAATATAATGCGCGCGCCTGCGCCTCATTCTCCACCCACTCTATATTTGCGCCTGGACATAAACTGCCCACCAACTTTGATTGAGTTTTGATACCTATCTCAGTTCTATACACTACCAATACCGCTTCAACACCTTGCTTTTTAAGGCTGGCAATAATAGGGGTGTACTGAGGCAAATAATATAGCTCTTGCACATCAAAAAAAACGTTCACGGCATATTTCCATAAAAACATTCACATCATTAAATAATAGATTGATTTTTCTCCACCATAAAAAACTCAAACTATGCTTACATTTTCCAAATATGCCACGATCCTTTTCGACGCTTCACCATCTGTTGGCCCAATATGCTCCTGTGTATACAACAGCCGCCTTTTCTCATACTCACTTATATCCTCCAATTGCTGAGGCACTGCTTTCAACAACTCACCATATGATGTCACATGCAAACCTATATCCTTGTATAGAACATTGTCTTTACCAAACCGCTTTTCAAATCTATAGCGTAATGGGCCACGATAGGACCACTTTATTTTAAAGAAATTACACACTATTACGGGTTTTCCAAGTGCTGCAAATTCAAACAAAGTACTGGAAGCTTCACTTAATAATAAATCGGCACTTTTCATGAAAGGCAGTAAAGACAGGTCATCTTGCGAGGCGACATGCACATTTGAAAAACAAGCCCATTTTTTAAGCTTTGCACGCTGCCTAGAATATTGCTCTATAGTATAGGTAAAAGTATGTGGTTTTATTAAAATATTATAATCAGAAAAGTCTTTAGGCCAGTCATCAGGAAAGCGCTCTAACGAGCTAGGGTTAAATGTTGGCGCGTACAATATCGTTGGCTTGGTTTTATCTAAACCTAGGCGATCTAAATCCAGTCCCGTTTCTTGGTCATTAAAAATAGGGTCTAACTTTGAAAAGCCAACTTGGATAAATTCATTAGATGGGTATAGCTCTTTAATCTTTACAAGGCGCAACGCACCTTCTATAAATCTAACCGTCATGGGAGTGGACGACTTATGGTAGTAACTAGGCTTAGGCCCAACACCATGACCTAACTGCGCAGTTTTTGTACCACCATATAACGAGCTCAGGTATTTAAAGGAATTACCAAAAAAGATCCAATCCGGTTTCAAATCATAGTATAACTCGGCAGCCTCTTTTTCACCTGCCACCCAAAAACATTCCAATCCCTTTTCAGCAATAACATCCTTGAAAGACTCACCAATATTACCACCATAACATGCAAGCCTTACTTCATGACCTTTAGCGATTAATTGCCTAATAATAGGGTCAAACTGTGGCAAATAATAAACATTAGCCGTGTCAAAAATAACTAACATGGGCCTCCTAAAGCGAACAAGGGCATACAAAGATTATATTTAGATTTATGGAAGTATAACCCGTAGAATAATCCCATTAAACAACTATTAGTAAGAACCATGCTATGCCAAACGCAACACTTATTAAATTCGGTTACCCAAATAGCCTCATAAAAAGCTACCAACACTGGCACCTTCTTCTGCGGCCCGCCCAACCCACTATTGGCTCTCTTATATTAATATCCAAAGAAAAAACCCACAAATATTCAGGCTTGTCAGTCGACGCTCTTATTGAGCAAAAAATAGTCACATCTGAAATTGAACATATATTAAAAAGTCGTTTTGACTACAGTAAAATCAACTACCTTATGCTAATGATGGTTGACCCAGCAGTGCATTTTCATGTCATACCCAGGTATGAGAACCCTGTAGAGTTTTGCAATAAAGAGTTTTCTGACACCTACTGGCCAAAGCCACCCAACCTCACACATGATATTAAATTAGAAAAAACCTACTCAAACGAGTTGCTCACTATGCTACGCACTGATTTTTCGCTTTTAAATTCAACTGCAATTCAAACCGACAAAAAATACCATAGAATGTTTACCTCTGGCTGCTTTGATATTTTTCACCAGGGGCACCTTAATATAATGAAAAAAACAAAGGAGCTATGCGATCACCTAATTGTAGGGGTATCAACCGACGAGCTTATCATTAAATCTAAAGGCCGCCCCCCCTTAATCCCCTTTGAAGAAAGAATTTCAATACTAGAATCAAATAAATATGTAGATGAAGTTATCCCGCAAGTGGATAAAAACAAACAGAGCATAGTAGACCAATACAATATAAATGCTATTTCTGTTGGCTCAGATTGGAAAGGGAAGTACCCGCCCGTTAGCTGTGACATGGTGTATTTTGATTACACACCCAATGTTAGCTCTACGGTATTAAAGCAGAAACTTAATATAACCTAGCAATAAGAAAATAAACTCAAGTGACCAGCCAGGCGCAAAACAAGATGCACCTGGCTAATTCAACCCTATTATTTACTGCGAAGAAATAACTCTACCTTATCTACATCACCTGGTACATCTACAGCTATTGAGTCAACCCATGTTTCAGTCATCTTTATTTTATAACCAAGATCGATAAATCGAAGCAGCTCAATATCTTCGAATTTCTCATTAGTTGTTTTATTTGGGATAGAAAAAACATCAAAAGCTTTTTTAGTAAAACCGTATACAGGAATTTGCTGCCTATATGTAGAAACAATATCATTATTCGAATAAGGTATTGGAAGCCGCGACATATACATCACTTCATCTAATTCATTAACAATAACCTTTATAATAGTATTACTGTTTATTTCTTTTTCATCCGTTATTACTTTATACAAATTATAAACATCATACTCACCTTCGGTGCCTTTAAAGAGATTAACAATTTGTTCAATACTACTTGGGTCTATAACAGGTTCATCACCTTGAATGTTCACATATAAGTCATAGTCATATGACTTACTAATCTCAGCTAGCCTATCCGTTCCAGTCAAGCATTCTGGTGACGTCATTTCAACCGGTAAATTCTCTTTAACGCAAAAATCAAAAACCCTTTTATCCTCTGTTGCAATTACAATGTCATCTAACAATGATGATTTAGCAGCCTGCATATAGGTTCTTTTTAGCATAGGAATACCGTCAATTAACGCCAACGGCTTACCCTCAAAGCGAGTAGACTTGTACCTTGCTGGTATAACGCCTAAAACTTTCATAAAATATTTCTTTCCTGCAATATATTTAACAACAACTTATTACCAAGCACTCCAACCACCATCCACACTTATCACTTCACCCGTTATATATTTGGACATGTCCGAGGCCAAAAAAATGCAGGTATTGGCTACATCGGCAGGCTCTCCCCACTTACCCATGGGCGTTCTATCTAAAGTAAATTTATAAAGCTCAGATTTTTTTTTGAAATTTTCTGTATACGAGGTTTCACAAAATCCCGGGGCCAGTACATTTACATTAATGTTATGCTCGGCCCATTCAATCGCCAGTGATTTTGTCATACTAATCACAGCTCCTTTAGAAGCAGCATATGCAGCAAGCTCACTTAACCCCAAAGTACCTACAACTGAAGCCATATTAATAATCTTGCCATTTTTTTGTTTAATCATCTGACGCCCGACTTCCTGACAAAACATAAATGTACTACCCACATTTACATCCATTACATTTTGCCATTCGGCAAAGCTAATATCTAAAAATCCCTTTCTAAATCTAATTCCTGCATTATTAATTAGTACATCAATACGGCCATATTTAACCACTACGCTATCTGTAAACTCCTTTACTGTATTGCTATCAGACACATCTCCAGTCATCCAAAGAATATCTCCAACTGGTAACTCTAACTCCTGCTCGAGTTTCACCAGGTCACTTTCTGTTCGACTAATAAGCGCTAGCCTAGCCCCCTGAGATGCAAAAGACTTAGCACATTCGTAGCCAATACCCTTTCCTGCTCCGGTTATTACACATACTTTTCCGGCTAAACCTATTAAATCACTCAAAACTTACACCTTAATTATATGGTTGAATGCATTTTCAATTATATTAAATGGCACATCATCAAATACAGATGCTTTGCCGATTTCCGTGGCCAAAATTAGGCGCAACTTGTTATTCAAACGTTTTTTGTCTTTATTAACGTTTTTTATACATGCATTCAATAGCGTTTCACGCTGCATCCCCATAGCCGACGCACTCACATCTACAGGTAAACCAAGTTTTTCAAACAATAATTTATAAGAACCATAAACAGTACTGTCAAGGCCCAAATATTCACCAGCAATGTATGCTACCGCCATTATACCTATCGACACACCCTCACCATGCCTTAGCTGCTCATGGCCGTCTTTCATCGTTGACACTTCTATAGAGTGACCTAAAGTATGACCGTAATTTAAAAGAAGTCTCTTACTGCCCTCCCTTACATCACCCTGAACATGCTGAATTTTTATTTCAATGGTGCGCTTAACAAATTCAATTATATGCTCTTGAGACTTATTTTTTATTGACTGGTAATTCTCAGAAAGGTAATGATAAAAATCTAGATCATTTATAATTCCGCACTTTATTACCTCAGCCAGACCTGATGTATAATCTCTACTAGACAAACTATCAATTAAGTTCAAATCTATCAGGTTTGCAATTGGGTGGTAATAACTACCGATTCCATTAATAGTATGCCGGAAATTAATAGCTGTCTTGCCTCCAATGCTACTGTCAATCATAGCCATCAACGTGGTTGGAATATGCACTAAATTCATACCCCGCAACCAAGTACTGGCAACGAAACCTGACATATCACCAATTACGCCACCACCAATTGCTATAAGAGTAGAATCCCTAGCAAATTCTTCCTCTTCTAAAACACTGTAAATCTTTAAGACCTCATTGATCGTCTTGTTTCCTTTTCCAGCGCCTAAAGCATGGATAACCACAGAGTAGTTTTGCTCCTCAAAAAGATCGGCTATATTACGAGCAAGCGTATCCTTAAAATAATTATCAGTAACTATTAAAATTTTGTTATTTTTCGTTGCCTCTTGTACATAACCGACAATACCATCAACAACATCTCGCCCTAAATATATAGGGTATGGCGTACCATCGAGGTCAGCTATAATCTTTCTTTCCAAGCCCATATTAATACTCCGAAAACATACCTGAATTTACAATTAACTCAGCTATCTGGAAATCTTCTTTTACGTTAATTTCATGACCTTCAAAATGGTTAATTATTTTAACGTACGGATTTAGCCCCACTCGCTTTCTATTTTCTAAGTATGCATTACGCGTAAATATGTATAAAGAAGACTGCTCAAACGTAACCGGTGATAAATCTTTCAATTGAGGGGTAGATAGCTTAAGCGAATAATTAAGTGGGGCACCTTGATACCAGGTTAGTTTTTTAAACTCATAAGCAGTAAATGCTGAATCATTTACTCCGCTCACAACCTTATCTAAGCAATCAGAGATTGTTGATGAGCGTAAAAATGGGCTATTAGGGTGTAGCATAACCACCACATCAGCATCTGAGGCCCTTAAAAATTCATCAATAATATCCTCAATGGCAATTTCATCAGCATCAAGAAACTTAGGCCTAGGCATTAAGTCTACTGCCAAACCCTCATCTATGAACGTCAGCACATTTTCATCTGAGCAATAAACTACAACCTGATCAATACCCTTCGTTAGATTCAACGAATTTATACTGTAATTTAGTGGGTGATGACCGCCCAGTTTTAAGGCATTTCGATTATTGTCACCCTCATTTTTAGATTGGTATTCCATCCAATACGGAATCATCCCCACCACTTTCATAGCACACTCCATATATCGATAATCAATTCAATAAAACACATTAGAATTATATATTACACACTTGTATTAATTTTTAATGGCAAAATATTCATTTTTGAAAATAAACTACGAATTACTTCTGTGTGCTCAGAAGACATGTCAAAAAATGATACTTCAGCCTTTGGTAACATCCATTTAGCAGACAATATTGCTGTGGATGTATCACCAATCACCTTGTCAAATGACATGACGCTAAATAGTATCTCTATGGGTACTGGGCTCGGTAAAATCTCAGCCACCCCCTTTAAATTCAGTATATCGTCCTGATCAGCTGGGTGATACTTAACATAAACCCCCCCATAATTGCGTGTGATATTTTTAATGATTAGCTCAGCACTTTCTAACGAACCATAAATTTCTTCAATTACCGTACCCCTAGGTAATACTAATAATATTTTTTCACCAGGTAATTGTTTTTTTTCTTGCCAGCCTAGACTCGTCACAATAGATCTGATTAGACACTGCGCTCGATTAGTTTTATAAAAGCCAACCTCAACCTCAACACACCGCTTTTTCATCAATCTCGCTGGCGCAAACTCTGGATGAGTCAGATAACATGTATCAGTCCAATCTGACCCTCCATATCTTTGCATTCTAGTAAACCACCTCCCATATACTAACTTTTTAATGGGTACATCAATCCATTTACGTGCAAGATACTTCCCCATATTAAGCTTTTGAAAACTTATATAGCTTCCTGTTCCGTTATCTAAATACGCCCCCTTAACACCCAACTTCAAAACGTTCCGGGAATAGTGCATGGCATACTGAAACTCTAAACGACGATCATTACCGGTTGCTATTTCTACTGGCTTAAGCTTCTTAATAGTATCCCGTAATATTTTAAAGGCTTCTTTTCTATTTTTATTTTTTTGTTGAAATTTAGATGTTCGCAACGGCAAGCACGATACCGATGCAAAAGGCTCAAGTAACTTTAAAGAAGCCTGATAAATTGGGTTTCGCTCATCATCAAAACTTTGGTTAATAAAAATCAAATGATAATTATGCGCCTCATCGTTTAAGGCCAAACCAAGGCCAATAAAATAATGCCTAAACTGCCCCACCATCAATAATTTATTGGGCCTATCCATATCCAACTACCTTTTATTCTTAATCCAGCGAAAACAAAAAAACCGGCCTAAGCCGGTTTTTTTGCACTAAAGCTAAAACAAATTAATCGTTTTTAGATTTCAACTGCTCTTTAATCAAATCACCAATTGTGGTTGGACCAGCAGCCGCTTCAGGTGCTGACTTTTGGTTATGAGCCTTAACTGCTTCTTTCTCTTCTACTTCATCTTTACTCTTAATAGAAAGAGAAATAGTACGGTTTTTGCGATCAACAACGATGATCTTAGCTTCTACTTCTTCGCCTTCTTTTAGCGCGTTGCGTGCATCTTCTACACGGTCCTTGCTAATTTCAGAAGCTTTAAGAGTCGCTTCAACGCCTTCAGCAAGCTCTACAATCGCTGCCTTAGCATCAATTGAAGTTACCTTACCTTTAACAATGGCACCTTTGTCGTTTTCAGCAACAAATTCAGAGAAAGGATCGCTGATCAACTGCTTAACACCTAGAGAGATACGTTCGCGCTCAGGGTCAATAGAAAGAACGATTGTTTCTAACTCGTCACCCTTCTTGTAGTTACGAACAGCTTCTTCGCCAGTTTCGTTCCAAGAGATATCAGAAAGATGAACAAGACCATCAATACCACCATCTAGACCGATGAAGATACCGAAATCAGTGATAGATTTAATCTTACCGCTGATCTTATCCCCTTTATTACACTTACCTGAGAACTCTTCCCAAGGGTTAGCCTGACACTGCTTAACACCTAGAGAAATACGACGACGCTCTTCATCAATATCAAGAACCATTACTTCTACATCATCACCTACTTGAACAACTTTAGATGGGTGAATGTTCTTGTTAGTCCAATCCATTTCAGATACGTGAACCAAACCTTCAACGCCTTCTTCTAGCTCAGCGAAACAACCGTAGTCTGTAAGGTTAGTTACCTTAGCCGTTACCTTAGTGTTTTCTGGGTAACGAGCCTTGATTGCAACCCATGGATCTTCACCTAATTGCTTAAGACCTAGAGATACACGGTTACGCTCACGATCGAATTTCAATACTTTAACTTGAATTTCATCACCAACATTTACGAT
>OJBM01000304.1_pt1 | contig 12617 bp, 15 predicted proteins | sample 1591061 | NCBI WGS metagenome assembly OJBM01 (sample SAMN05416872, study PRJEB24817) | seawater metagenome | isolation source: Sea water | place: Canada:Atlantic | collected 2013-11 | reverse complement strand
TGTTTCCACTTTAATCTTGGCACATGGGAGACGGGTCCATCTCATTTCCTGCAATTTTAGGATACAGGCCATCCCTGGCCATAAAAAATGGCCAACAGTACAAGACTGTTGGCCATTGGCTTATCTATATTTTCAGCAGTTAAAGCCTGCCTTCTTTATGCTTTAAAATGCAAAATGCTCTGCATCTAGATCCATAAGAGTATCGGCACCGGCCACCATCGTAGTGGCATGGCTAAGAGTACGCGGCAGAATACGGGTAAAGTAAAAGCGCGCTGTGGTGATTTTGGCTTTATAGAAGTCTTCTTCTGACGTGCCTGCCGCCAACTTATCTTGTGCTTCTTTGGCCATTAATGCCCACAAGTAAGCAAGGGTTACGTAACCTGAGTACATTAGGTAATCAACTGAGGCACTGCCCACTTCATCGCGGTTCTTCATGGCTGACATGCCCACCTTAGTGGTTAAATCACCCCATTCTTTTATTAGCTCAGACAATTTAGCCGTGTACATGGCCATTTCTTCGTTGTTGCCATGCTCTTTACAGAAAGTATGGATGATCTTGGTGAAGTTCTTAAGTGATTGCCCTTGAGACATCATCACTTTACGGCCCAGTAAATCAAGCGCTTGAATACCTGTGGTACCTTCATAAAGCGTAGAAATACGGGTATCACGTACCAATTGCTCCATGCCCCACTCTTGAATAAAGCCGTGACCACCGTAAACCTGCACGCCGTGATTAGTGGCTTCTAGGCCGGTTTCGGTTAAAAAGGCTTTTGCAATAGGGGTTAGGAAACCCAATAGCTCATCGGCTGCTTTACGCTCTTCTTCGTTTTGACCTACTTTCACAATGTCGTTCTGCTTGGCAGCCCACATCACTAACGCACGACCACCTTCAGCAAAGGCTTTTTGGGTTAACAATAATTTACGAACATCAGGATGAACGATAATTGGGTCGGCGGCTTTTTCAGGGAACTTAGCACCGGTTAATGAACGCATGGCCAAACGATCTTTGGCGTAGGTTAATGCACCTTGATAAGACGCTTCAGCGGCACTTGAACCCTGCAAGGCAGCGCCAATACGGGCGGTGTTCATGAAGGTAAACATGCATTGTAGGCCTTTGTTTTCTGGACCAATTAACCAGCCTTTGGCGTTATCAAAGTTCATTACACAAGTAGCAGAAGCCTTAATGCCCATCTTATGTTCAATAGAGCCACATTCTAGTGAGTTACGCTCACCAAAAGAACCATCGCTGGTAGGCAAAAACTTAGGCACGATAAACAGCGAGATACCTTTAGTGCCTGCTGGCGCACCTGGTAGGCGCGCCAATACGATGTGCACGATGTTGTCGGACATATCGTGTTCGCCAGCTGAGATAAAAATCTTAGAACCGGTAATCGCGTAAGAGCCATCGGCGTTAAGTTCTGCTTTTGACTTCATCAAACCCAAGTCTGATCCACAATGAGATTCGGTTAAGCACATGGTGCCTGTCCATTCACCACTTACCAGTTTAGACATGTAGGTATCTTTTTGCTCAGGTGTGCCCCAAGCCATAATGGTATTCATGGCACCATGAGATAAACCCGGGTACATGCCCCAAGCCACGTTTGAAGAGCTGACCATGTCAGAAATAACCACGTTTAACGACTCAGGCAAACCCTGACCACCGTGCGCTTCATCATGAGCTAATGAAGGCCAGCCGCCCTCTACAAACTGATGGTACGCTTCTTTAAAACCTTTAGGCGTAGTCACCGAACCGTCTTCATGACGAGTACAGCCTTCTGCATCGCCCGAACCATTTAACGGCGAAATAACATTTTCACAGAACTTAGCGCCTTCGTTAATAATGGCATCCACCATATCGGGCGTGGCCAGATCAGCATAAGCGGGCAAGCTGGCGTAATGACCCGGCATGTCCAACACTTCATCAAGAAGAAACTTATATTCACGTAAGGGCGCTTTATATTCTGGCATGGTTTACCTCTAAAAAAGTCTTGAAACGGATACGTTAAAACGATTGTTTTATTATCAAACACTTGTTTCAAACATACGTTTGAATTTTTTAACTGTCAACTAACTAGAAGGAAAATTGATTAAAAATAAGACAAAAAAAGCAGGGAAAATAAAAACCCAAAAAATAGGTAAATTGGGCACAAGAGATTGGTATTAAAGGACACTGCTATGCAGCGCCCTTTAATGGTAGAGCCATAAAATGTTAAAAAAGAGCCGTTATTTAAAGCTAGTACGATCAACAAACGGTTTGGCAACGCCGTCTTTGGCCAAGCCATTTGCCATGGCTGTACGTTGATTTTTACGACCCAAAAGACGCAATTGGGTAATACGCTCCCATAACAACGCGCCGCGGGTGTCTTTTTTCCAGGTTTTCTTAAACAAGTATTTAGTGGCGGCAATGGCATCTGGGCTTTGTTTGCAAATGGTTTCAGCAAGGACCTGTGCATCGGCCATGGGGTCTTCACTGACTTTACTGATAAGGCCATATTCTGCCCCTTCCAAACCACTGAAAAAACGCCCTGTCATAGTCAGCTCTTGAGCGATGTCCACACGGGTCAAACGGGACAAGGTCACCATGCCGCTCATATCGGGAATTAAACCCCACTTCATTTCTAAAATAGACATTTTAGAATCTGGCGTGGCGATACGATAATCACAGCCCAAAATTATCTGCATGCCGCCACCAAAACAATTGCCATGAACCGCTGCAATGACAGGCACTGGCAGGTCACGCCAAATATGCGCCACACGCTGGAAAATATTGTCTTTGCCCCAAGGTGTTTTAAGGAAAAACTTAGGAATCATGGTAGGGGTTTTACTGACCGCCGCAAAATCTAACCCAGAGCAAAATGATGGGCCATTGCCATGCATAATCACTGCGCGAATGGTGCGATCTTTACGAATGGTTTTTGCCGTGGCAATAAGCTCTAAAAACATCTGCATGTCTAAACCGTTGTGCTTTTCTGGGCGGTTTAGGGTCACATACGCAATGCTGTCTTTAACGTTGAGTAATACACGTTGTTGGTTATTGGTGGTCATAACGGTTTCTGCTTGTTTCGCTTTTCTTAAATTGAACGCATGGTTTCATATTTTGAAAGGAATTGCAGGTGGCTATTACTGACAATGGGGGTGGCTTTTTGTGGTTATAGATAAATATTAGAAGCGCTGTTGGGCTGGTATTTTAAAACTTGGTTTAGCCAGTTTATTACACGCTTGAGCCATGCCTCTTCTTTTTGGGGCCCAGCTTCAAGGTGACAGTGCCACTAGATGGATGCCCGGTTAGTTTGACTGCTCCCTTAATGCGTTATAAACACACATTGATCAATAGCTTCAAGATAAAGGTAAAAACAAGATTAAAAATGGTCACTGGACAATTAAACACGTCATGGGACCTTATATTATTTATATGCCATCACATGACGGCGTATTAAGATATTTACCTGCATGATGATAAAGCTGGAAAATATGCTCAAACTGTCAAATATGCAACTCAGCGTGCAGGTATTTAAAAAACGAGTAAAATTAACAAGTTAAGCGCGTACCGTTTTTTATTTAGCCTGCAATAGGTGCTTAGAAAAATTGGCCAATTAAGTCTGTATGCCTCATGATACGGGCCATTAAAAGAACTGAATGACGATTTCTGCCCCGGCAAACACGTCACCGGATAAAAGCGTCACGAGACGTAGAATAAGCTGTTAAATGGCAATGGTGATGGTTGAAAATTACAGACTCTATGTTGAAACAGAACTTTCATATTTTGAGACATTCGAGGCTGCTAAAGAAGCTTCTGAAAAGTTTATGCCTAACAAACGAGAGTTAAGAATAGAGTTACTAACTGGTCCAAATGCTACTGATTTTTGGGCTTATGAATATGAGGCAGAGCAATGGATTCCATCTTGAGCTCTATAATTCTGCCACTTAACAAGTGCAGCCATGTTCGCCCTTCGGGCTGGACTCGCTACGCTCGCCCATGCTGCAAGCGTTATGTTTCTAGAGTAAATTATGTCCGAATATAGAACGCTGCTTGAATTTACTAGACCTGAGTTTGTGAAAGACTTAAATGTCAGTCGTGTTCAAGAACAAGGGCTCCTTAAAGTATGGGTTCTGGTTTCAAAAGGTAACTTAGAAGAGAGTATTGAGCTTACGGGCTTCGATGACTTAGCAGAATCAGTTAGTAATCTTATTGAAGCAGAGCACGTAGTAATATCTAAAGAAGTGAATTCTGGAAAGGAATTTGGAATAATCCGAATCAACTGCTGGGTTGATGGGAGCTATTCAGAGTTCTTTTGCGACACAGCGGAATGAACATAACAATAAGCATCACTACTGCACAACAAGTTGTGCTGGACGCTTCGCCCCTTGGCCCATGTGGCAGGTGTTATGTTTCTTGACAACTACTATGAATAAAAAACTTGTTGTACTAGATCTAGATGAAACACTCCTACATGCCTGTCATGAGTGGATTGGTAAGCAGCCAAGCTTTGTGATTTCAAATGCTATGATTCACCTTAGGCCTGGTGTAGATGATTTCATTGAAGCAATATCAAAGGACTTTAACATCGCTATTTGGACTGCTTCATATGGTTTATATACAAAAGATATAATTAAGAAACTATTTGGTACCAAAACTATTCTTCGTTTTGTACTGACAAGAGAAGATTGTGACCCTATTACTGAAAGTGACGGGTACCCAGCCTTCGAAAAGGATACTCAGAAAATATTGGACCTCGGCTGGCATTATGAAGACTTCGTCATAGTTGACGATAAGCCCCACTTAGTGAAATCTAAGCATTTAAATATTATAGAGGTCAGGCCATTTTATGGAAGTACTACGGATACAGAATTATTTAGATTGAAGGAACGCATTTTGTCAATATTAGGAACTGACCTAAAGCATGCAAATAAAACATAACAAGTACCAGCACCGCGTTGGACCTTCAGTGCTTCGCACCTTGGCCGGTGTGGTAGGCGTTATGTGTAAAGGATGATCATGAAATTAACACCTGAAGAAAAGGCCGTAGTGGCTCAGTGCATTGCTGATGATCCGAGTTTAAAACGAACACTATCAATATTCTGGCCTTACATACTTCCTTTGTTCGCGGCTGCTATTTATGGCGTATTAGAGAAAGACTACATCATTCTTAGTATTGCCTTTTTCTCTCTCATAGTAGAAGTCATTTGGTACTTGAACGAAACAGCTAAGTCAGCTGGCCATTTGAAAGCGGCATTGATCAAATTAGAGCATTCGAATGATGGCAGCTAAACCACATAACAAAGCAAGGCACAACTGCACAGCAAGCTGTGCTGGACTCGTTTCACTCGCCTGTGCTTGCGGGCGTTATACTCTATAGGAACTAATATGCACCTAGCGTTTGAAGCACAAGAAGTTTTATATAATGAGGCTCTAGGTGGCGATATTATTCAGGTGTCATTCCAAGAGTTTCCTGACCCTGATATCGATTGCTCTAAAAAGAATTTTAAAATTCCTCCACCAATAAAATACCTGTCATTTTCGGTAAACTATGAAAACTCCCATTCTGGTATTATTGTTGAGTGGTGTGATGGTGAACGGTATGATGGGCAAAATAAAATCAAGGAAGTTCACTTAACAAAAACATCATTATCAGTGATTCTGGCTAATAGTTTTAGTTTTGAAATTAACTTTAAAACGGACGATCTAACATTCAAAAATATTAAGACGTTCTTATCAACTAATAAAAATTAAGCATAACCAACAGCTCAAACGGACTCCGTAACTGTCGCACCTTTCCTGTAAAATATGTTTTTTACCGCTGATCAACGATTTCATGGCAAATTTCTTAGACGATAACCTAAATCAGAGTGTCTTTTTAGATATAAATTATTTAGAAGTGTTGGGCGAAAATACTTTTGAATTCTGCCTCTATCAATTGATCACCCATCAATTAGATTTATCTGAATTCACTCGCCGCTATAAAAATAAATCTGTTGGTCGTAAAGCCTATCCTCCTGCTCTATTATTACGTGTCATATTCTATGCCTATTACAGGGGTATCACCTCCAGTCGCGCTATTAAACGTAATTGTAAGACTGACTTAAAGTTTATGGCTCTAGCGTCTGGACGCACTCCGCATTTCACAACCATCGCAGATTTTGCCAGTGGTCATTGTGATGAAATTAAAGATCTATTCCATAAGCTGTTAATGATCTGCTGTAAAATCGGCCTAGTAGGTAAAGAGCACTTTGCAATTGATGGCTGCAAGCTTCCTACTGACACATCGAAAGAATGGAGTGGCACTCATGCTGATTTAAAAAAGAAATCAATTAAGCTTCGAAGATCTGCAGAGCGTATCGTTAATAATCATTTATTAAATGATTCTGACAAAAACGATGGCGATAAAAAGAAAGAGCTTCAGACTGTCGACACCTTAATAAAGAATGCTAATAAAATTGATGAGTTCTTAGCGAGCAACGAAAAGAGAATGGGCGTAGGCCGAAAGAAAAACGAAGTACAGAGTAATATTACCGATAACGAAAGCACCAAGATGACGACGTCAAAAGGTACTATACAAGGCTATAACTGCCAGACTGCTTCTGATGAAAAGCACCAAATAGTGATAGCGACTCATGCTGTGGGAATTGGCCAAGATCAAACTGCGTTAAAACCCATGATTGAAGAAATTAAGTCTCAGCTTGGTGAGTCGGCGTTGAGCAGAGGTGCTTTGTTAACTGCTGATACAGGATATTCTAGTGAAGCTAATATGGAATATGTATTTGGTGAGAACATTAATGCTGTTATTCCAGATAATAAATTTCGACAACGAGACCCCAAATTCTCAGAATCTGAAACAGTTAAGAAGCATAAAGCTCATCGTCAAAAGACAAGAAAAGATAAGTCTAAAGGTAAACTGATATTTCCAGCGTCGGACTTTACTTTTAACAAAGAGGCCCTGGTTTGCATTTGCCCAAACGGCCACGAGATGATGTATCACGGAGATCATTTTGTTATTAGTCATAAACGATATTATCGTTTCAAGTCTTATTTAAAAAATTGTAGAGGCTGCCCATTGCAAACCAAGTGCATGAAGAAACCAGTCAATGAACATGGCAGGCAAGTTTCATTTGTAGTTGATAATGAAAAGAATACTAACTACCTAGACTTGATGAAAAAAAAGATAGATAGCGTAGCGGGTAAAAAAGATTACGCAAAACGAATGTGGACTATTGAACCGGTGTTTGGAAATATCACCAGCAACAAAGGGTTAAATAAATTAAGCTTACGAGGCAAAGCGAAAGTGACTTGTCAGTGGATGATGTTTTGTATGGTTCACAATATGGAAAAGCTTTGGCGTTATGGTGATGCAGGATACGAAGAAACCATGACGTAGCGAGGCTTATATTAACGATCTGCCCTGATCAGGGGCCAAGTGGCGATGAATTGAACTTTATTTGGTGATATATTACTCAAGTTGTTCATTTACTTAGCTTAAGTATACGAATCTAAAACAAATTAAATAATGGCTGTAGATAGAGTTACTTGCTTAAAAGTTAATTTTTCTACAGCCTGGTTATAGCGCAAGGTAGAGTCATGGGTCGGCAAGCAAGTCATCATTATATTCCAGCTTCATATTTGGCAGGCTTTACTGAAGGCGAAACTAAAGAATCTTCTTTTTGGTCTGTACCTAAAGATAACAAAAAATCTTTTAAAACTAGCCCGATTAAGAGTTGTAAGAAGCGTGACTACTATACGATAGAGCACGAAAACTCATTACTCGTTGAGCACTGGTATGCCAACAAAATAGAACCTAAAATAAAGAAAGCATTGGAATATGTTGCCATTCATAAAGCACTACCTCCTAAAGATGAAATGCAGTTTTTACTTCTTTTAGCCGCGACTCTTTATCTTCGAACACCATCTAGCAGAGCAACTAGAGAAGCGCCTTTAAAACGAACCCAGGAAATTGTTGATGGTATCGACAAAGATGTGAAAATTTCCAATCGGAACGCATTTAAATTTAATCAAACTGATTTAATAACATCAGAGCTAAAATTAATTAATACTGTTATGGAGTGTTTAAGTAGTAAGTATTATTGTCTACTAATCTCTGATGATCCTAATATAAATTTTATTACATCAGACTGCCCATTTTTACTTATGCATCCAGATAGTAATCTTCAATATTACGGTTTAAACACTAAAAACATTGAGTTATCTATCCCTATAAGCAAAAATGCTGTGTTAGTTGGTCGCAATGAAGAAATGAAAGAGGGGGCGTTTGAAGCTAATAAAAAGTTTGTTGCTGCATTTAACTCTAATTTGATTTCTTATACGGATAAGTCATTTTATTCAAATCAATCTAAAATTTATCTATTAGACGATAATGGTGCTCCTATAATTTGGGATATAAATAAATTAGCGTGTAGTAATGCTCTATAACAATACGCTTAAATGCGTTCCGGCCAAAAAGACGGCCTCCACTGGACGTGCTAGACGCACGCCTTTTAGCTAAAGCGTTAAATTTATAGATTAGCAGTTAAGGACTTATTCTGATTAAACTAATTACAATATTGTTGGTACTTGGTTGTGCAGTCACTTCTGCAGAAGCTTCTAATAAAGAAATACAGCGATTGAGTGTGAGTATTAAAGGCCTTTATTTAGAGAAGGCTACATTGAGTCAATTCAATGAAATTTTTGAATATGGGCCGAATGGTGTCACGGAGTACGCAACTGACTTTGGTGTTTATGAAACTTTAATTAGAATTGAAGTCGACCCAAATCAGGTGTTTTATTTCGATGGTGAATCGAAACGATTTGTTAGCTTTAATGCTAGTGAATGCACTTTGTCTTTAGAAGGCATAAGATTAGAAAAGAGCGAAAGTTATTCTGATGTGGTTAACTTCCTAAAGAATACAGGGCAAGCGTTTATAGAAATACCAGCATTAAAAGAAACAGTTTGGATTGAAGTTCAATTTTCGCCAGATTCGGATGAATATTTAACTCTAGAGTTTTCGTCTGTCGGTATACTCAAGAAATGTCGAACTTGGTCCGATAATTAAAATTTAAAAAAGCGAATATACGGACCGAAGGGTCCGTTCTATCGCACTGTTAGCGACCTTTAAAATATGGAAATCGAAGCATTGGATGAATTTTCAATATTAATGTTAAAGCTACTTTTAAAGGCTTATCCTCAATGGGATAATTTAATTCAGGTAGATGATGACTATAAAGAAGCGTTCTATATAAATATTCCTTCACCTCAGTCATCCAAATTAACACTCGGTATTTCCACTGTTAATGAAGAGCTCACTGTCGGATACGGAAATTATCATTCGCATTTTGGGTGGTCGGATGTACCAGATGAAGAATCATTTAGGTTAGCTAAAGAAATGATCGATGAGATTATCAATGATAAAATTCTTGTTGCTGAGTTCTATGAAAATGGTGAGTTTTATCAGTCGGAGGTTATTGAAACGGAAGAGTTAGATGCTTACCTTTCACTTGGCCATGACGTTAGAGTAATTGGATGGAATGAATCGTATGCCGGGCGCTAACAAGAACCAGCAATCTGACTCCGCAACACTGTCACCTTTTGTGCATAAAGCGGCACAAAAACTGCCAGTTTTGCTACGCAGTTGTGGCGGGCGTTATGTGAATAGGGGAAGTTTATGAAAGATTGCACACCTTATAATATGGCTTTTGCTTGTTTTGAATGTTGTAAGTCATTCAAGCGAGAGTTTGTTTTAACTGATGGGGTGCCTCTTGAATTGAAATGCCCTGAATGTGCTGGCCCTTCATATAATTTTGGACGCCACTTTAAGGCTCCGAAGAAATCTGATGCAAGGCAATGGAAAAAAGTTAGGTTTCTATTCGACCATGGATTTAGGTTTCAAAAGATTCGAATTGGTAGCGGTGACAAAGATACTGTGGCCTATCCTGAAACAATGGATCAAGCAAAAAAATTTGTAATTGAGTACAAGGCTTATGCTAGAGAGTATGACTGAACAATCACATAACAAAAACCAGCAATCAAACTCCTAAGCGTGTCATCTTTTGTGCATAAAGGCGCACAAAAAATGCCAAACTTACTACGCAGTTGTGGTTGGCATTATAAATCATTAAAGGATTCAGCGTGATTCGAAATTTTCTCACTTGTGAAAGTGAAACTTATCAAAACAGTCATGACGGAATCGGCGAAATAGAAATTCAAAAGGTATTTCGACGGGCTGATTTTCAAGGTGGATGGGATTTTGCGTTAAGAGTTGTCATGGCTCCTAACTCATCCATGGGGATACATGAACACGGTCAAGATGAAGAAATGTACATAATCCTCAAAGGTGAAGGGCTTATGACTATTGAGGGGCGAGAACGACGCGTAGGTGTCGGTGATATGGTACTAAATAAGCCTGGTGGTACTCATGGGCTACTTAATGACACTGATTCCGAAATAGAACTCTTGATAATTCAAGCCAGTGTGAAGACTAATTTATAACAAGGCCAGCCAGAGTGGCAGCGTTGGGTGTATAAGAATAAAAATAAAACGGGAATGGAATTTTGATAAGCGAAGCCGAAAAAGCCACTTTCAATAACAGCGGTTACCTGAAACTTGAGGGTGTATTGAACCAGCAGAATGCATCTCGCATGCGAGACGCATTGCTTCAAATTTGCGAACGAGAAGGCTTTTGGAAAGAGGGCTGCTGGAAAACGAGTGGTCAACAGTCAATTTACGTCTTAAGAAGAGCGGCGCTCTGGGGGACTTCATGATGCCTGACCTGCATAAAGCTACACTTCAGTTAATGAACGGCAGCTCTGTTCAGCCGATGTTCGCGAAGAATCATCTACTGTTTTCCCTGCCTAGAGGAGTCGGAAGCAATAACGATTTAGATTGGCATATGGATATTCCTCTGTTAGGTGATACAAGTATTCCAGGAATCCAACTTTTTACTTTTATAGACAGTGTGGGGCCAAGAGAGGGGGGAACAGTCGCGGTAGCAGGTTCTCATCGACTCGGAAAAAGTCAGCAGGCAAATTCTAAGGAATTTCGAATTCAGCTTGAGAGAACTGAATTCTTTGGCCAACTTTTTTCTAGTGAACCAAGTGAACCTTCTCATATCTTCGATGCAGAGGGAACCGTTGATGGTATTGAGCTCAAAGTAATTGAGATGTGTGGTGAGCCTGGCGATGTGATCTTTATGGACGTACGGCTATGGCACACACGTTTTCCCAATTTTAGTGAAAGGTCGAGAATGATGCTGACGCAAAGATTTTTGCCAGAGCATGTTCGACGCCAAGTGAAAAATCGATATTATGGATAGAATTGGAGGATATGCGGTAGTGAGAAAGCAGTTTACGAATCACCTAACCATGCGCGGTTATCGATAATTTAAATTGCGCTTCAATTTCGAAAGCGTTAAGAGTAAAAACAGTATGGAATCAAAATGAATATTGAAGTTAAAATTATAGATTACTTAGACAAAAGGCAAGCAACCGATATTATCTATTTACTTGATGCTTACTCACAAGACCAAATGGGCGGTTCTAAGCCTTTATCTGAATCAGTTAAATTAAATTTAGTAAATGAATTATCAAAAATCCCTCATGCTTTTAGCGTTATTTGCTACGTTAATAACAAACCAGCGGGTTTAGTAAATTGCTTTGAGGCGTTTTCTACTTTTAAGTGCAAGCCACTCATTAATATTCATGATGTGATTGTTGTGAGCGAGTTCAGAGGGCTTGGTTTAAGCCAACGAATGCTTTCAAAAGTCGAAGAAATAGCCAAATCAAAAGGATGTTGCAAAATCACTCTGGAAGTCTTAGAAGGTAATAAAGTGGCGCAAAGTTCTTATATTAAATTTGGGTTTGCTGGTTACGAACTTGATCCTGTTATGGGTAACGCACTATTCTGGCAAAAAGATCTATAATCAGGTTACCAAGAGTTTCTAACGCTCAGCTCCCACAACACCCTGCATACGGCGCAGCACAGAGCGTTTTATTTAGAATGGTGAAGCACTCTTAAACTAAGCAATATCCATCGCGCAACAGATAAAGTCCTTTAGATTTTAACTAAGCATTCGACAATGCCTGATACTCTTGCTATTAAATAGGCCGGGGGTTTAGAGCTGCGCCATGGGTATTTGCTGATGATGCCACACGCAACGGCAGCTTGTACTTTAACGCCCAACCTCATTAAATTTCTTACTTTAGTTTTTGGCTTTCGCCATTGGTGCCCCTGCAAAATTAAAGAGGGGCCATGCGTACTCTGTGACGGTTTCAATGATCTACTCTTTAATTTAAATCGGCATGAAAAGTTGATAATAATTGGCGGTGTCAAATCTGCTGCGTTCTGCTATCGCCCTTACCAACATCTAATTCGCTCACATAGTTTATCCATACATACAGGAGGTAGCGCAACGTAGGAAATAGTTGCCAAGAGTGTGGGGCTGGAAGGGATTTGCCCTTCAAAGGAATATATTTGGATTAATCTATCTACATAAAATAAAAACTATGTTTACACAAAGGAAGAAGTAATTTAAGTGTTTTTCTTTTTGCTAAACTCCAACAACTAACAGTGGCTAGACCCGAATGGCACTGCATTAAGGCCAAAGGCCCTAGATTTAATAGTATCTAGGGATTC
>OJBM01000303.1_pt1 | contig 12742 bp, 9 predicted proteins | sample 1591061 | NCBI WGS metagenome assembly OJBM01 (sample SAMN05416872, study PRJEB24817) | seawater metagenome | isolation source: Sea water | place: Canada:Atlantic | collected 2013-11 | reverse complement strand
AATGACGCGGGCGCATGGATGCGCAGGAGCGGCGTTTACCAGCTGCTAAATTGTTACTTTGATAATAAAAGCTAGGATGCAATTTCTAGGGTCTGTACAGAATGTAGGGTCAGGATTTATGTTCCAGACAAATCCTAAGTACTGGCGTCCATGCCAGCAATGACGCGGGCGCATGGATGCGCAGGAGCGGCGTTTACCAGCTGCTAAATTGTTACTTTGACACTAAATGGCAAGCCTATAATTTCTAGGGTATGTACAGAATGTACGATCAGGATCTATGTTCCAGACAAACCCCCAAGGACTGGCACCTATTCTATAGTTAAAAATTACCCCCAAGTCCCAGCTAATACTTTCCCCTTATATTGCTTACGTTAAACCAAAAAATAACCGCCTATAAATCTCACATGTGTACCCCTGTGCCAGTGTCCAATATTGACAAAGCAGGCCTAAATCTTCAGGCTTCGCCTCTATAAAGCCAATAAAAAAATAATGCTAACAGGGCTCACCAATGTGGTTACGTTTCAGCTTACCTTTAATTCTTTGTGTACTTAATAGCACAGCATCTGCCGCGGCATTAGATTTACCAGGGGATACCTTAGTTAAAGGCCAACAATTCATAGGCTCAGAAACCAGTATCAGTGATTGGCATTATGCCGCCACGTTTGTGAGTGATACCGATACAGTTTCAGAGGGCGAAAAGTGCAGAACAGAAGAAGAAACGGATGTAGGAGACATCGCTCCATGCACTTTAGATGATTCAGCAAGAGGCATAGCAGACGGCAATAACAACGGCTACGACTTCGGCACCTCCATCACCTATCTATACGGTGTTACATCTGATATTGCAGTAGGCGTACGCTATGGGTATCAATATGAAAAAGATGACAGCGATATAGACTCTGGCGCACCTGCTGCTGCCGATTTACAAGGGGACATTCAAAACGAAGGGGGCACCGATGTGGCCCTTATGGGCATGTATCGTATTGTTGATGGCGTCGCGCTTACAGTTGATTTAGTGTTGCCCATTTGCTCCTCTGATAGCGCAAGCAGCTTATGCAATTCAGACCGTGCCCAGCCAGATAATGACTCAAGTTCAGGTGCATCCGGTGGTCAAGGGAATGGTTATTACCAACTAAGTGGAGAGCTGGCAGCCAATTGGCTAACGGAATTAGACACCCGTTGGTATGGGCGGGTGTTTTCATCCATCACCTTATCGGATGATGTAATGGGTAAAAAAGCCTCTTCCCCTTTTATTTACGGCTTCGGTTTTGGCAATGCCTATAGTGCATTTGGGAATCACAATTTTTTAACCGAAATTACCTTGGTTCGCGCCATGGAATACAGTGCTTACTCTGATCAAGTGCAAGCAGACGTGCGTTATTCAAGAGGATCGTCATTGGCCATGAAAACCGATTATTTATGGAACTGGTTGCCTAATGTGCAAATTCGTCCATTTTTAGATATTGCTTTGGTGCAACAGCCCAGCATGCGATTTGAAAGTGAATTTGAAGAGACCACCGATAGTCGTGGCTTAGAATATTCAACCGGTACACACATTACTCTGGGTGCACAGTTAAGGGCGAACTTTTAGCTGGAGTTGATTTAAGCCTTGAGTCAATAAAAAGCCCCCTATCAATTGAATTGATAGGGGGCTTTTTATTATGGGTTATTGCTCGGCTTGACTGTCTTCACCGGCTTCAGGGTCTTGGGCTAAGAAGTGGCTAAGTTGTAAACGAAGTGTGTCGGTGCCTTCCTTTTTTAACGAAGAAAAGGTTTGTACTGTTAATAGCTCTCCCATGTGGGCCAGCTGTTTTTTAACGGCAAACATGGTGTTTTGTCGTGGGCCTTTTTTAAGTTTGTCTGACTTGGTGAGCAATATATGAATAGGCATTTGGCAATCTTGCGCCCATTCACACATCATTAGGTCAAATTCGGTTAAGGGATGGCGAATGTCCATCACTAAAACCAGTGCTTTAAGGCTTTTTCTGAGTTCTAGGTATTCGTTCATGTTTTTTTGCCATTCGCGCTTCACGCGATCAGGCACCTTAGCAAAACCATAGCCAGGTAAATCGACAATACGAACCCCTGGGTCGATTTCAAAAAAGTTAATGAGTTGCGTACGCCCAGGTGTTTTACTGGTCCGGGCCAGTTTACCCTGCAAGGCTAGAGTATTTAGGGCGCTAGATTTCCCCGCGTTAGAGCGTCCAGCAAAGGCCACCTCAACGCCAGTATCAGCAGGACACTGCTTAATACTCGGGGCGCTGATAAGGTATTTGGCCTTTTGGAAGTTGATCAATACTGGTTCCATGGTGTTTTTACTGCTATGCGTCAAGTTGTAAGTGAGGTTACTTTGGTTATAATGCCACAAAATGAGTATGGACCTATTAACCAATTTAAGTTGGATGAGAGAGGGGCCATAAAAATAACACCGCTGGCGGCATTATTTACTCTATTATTGGTAAGCATGGGGCACAGCGCTGCCAAGGGCCAGTAAATAAATTATTATCCAGATATGTGATTAGCGAATCTGGCCAAAAAAGCCAAAGAATTAAATTTAAAAAGGTAGAGAGCACCATGAAAAAATTGGCAATTAGCTTAATGTTGTCCTTGGGTTTAGTTGTAACCGCACAAGCCGGCGATGCCGCATCAGGTAAGCAGTTGTCAGCAGCCTGTGGTGCTTGTCACGGAAGCGACGGTAACAGCCCAGCAGCAAGCTTTCCAAAAATAGCGGGTCTTGGTGAAAAATACCTTTTAAAGCAACTTAAAGACTTTAAAAGTGGCGCACGTGCTAACCCAATCATGGCTGGCCAAGTAGCGGCATTAAACGAAACTCAAATGGGTGATGTGGCCGCATACTATGCAAGCCAAACCCGTTCTGTTGGTTATGCTGCCAAAGATAAGGTGGCAGTAGGTGAGAAAATTTACCGAGCTGGTAACAAGGCCACAGGTGTTCCAGCTTGTCTAGCATGTCACGCTGCTAACGGTAATGGCATGAGCGCAGCAGGCTTCCCTGCATTGGGTGGTCAGCACAGCGATTACATCAAAGCCCAGTTAGTGGCTTTCCAAGAAGATAAACGTGAAAATGATGCCAACAAAGTCATGCGTGACATTGCTGGGCGTATGTCTAATAAAGAAATCTCAGCTGTATCGGCTTACATTCAGGGTCTTCACTAGTTATTGGTGAGTAACTGAACAGCATTAAAGGCGGCCTTGGCCGCCTTTTTTGTGTCTGGGCTATTTGAATCCGGCAGAAGCCTGCTTTTTTCTGACAATTTAATTACAATCCCCTGCTATTTTTGAGACTTGCGTGATGATTGTGAAAAAAGCCAAGTACACCCTATTTGTTTTAGCGGCCTTTTGGGCGTTCTTGCTATTGCCCGACATGATTTATGGGCTAATCAATGAAAACTATCGTGCGGGCTTTGATGTTAAAAGCATCGCTATCTCTCTTGTTCTTATCACGCTTCTTTTACTTAGCCGCACCCCAAAGCTTAATATTCTAGCGCTTATGTTTTTGGGTTATGCTCAAGTGAGCCAATTAATGTACTTCCATTACTTTGGTGGCTTTTACAGTGCATTTGATATTGTGCTGATGATGGCAGAGACCCAAGATGCACTCATTGGTTTTGTAGATGCTCTGCCATTTATGGCGGTGCCTTTTTGTGTGTCTATGGCGTTTTATTTAATAGCGCATATTGCTTATAAAAAGTACCAAAGCCAAGTATTCACGTTGCCTTATATCTCTATTTTGTTTGTACTAATTTTAACGTTGCCGTTTTTACAATCTATTCGCTCAGCAACATCCCAGAAATTTCAGCCAAACATCGCCCATTCCTCTATGAAGAATGGCTTATATAGTTTGTCATTTTTTAGTGCTCGACAGTTAAAAACGGCAGTAGGCCTTCGAAAGGAACTACCCAATTACCAGCCCTATCTAATAGCCAAAACCCAGCCTCAGGATGCAAATGTGGTGGTGTTAATGGGAGAGAGTTTAAACTATGACAATCTGGGGTTATTTGGTTACGAGCGCCCTACAACCCCTGATTTACTGCCTTATACAAATGATAAAAACTTCTTTTACTTGCCAGCTTTATCAAGCGCCGTTTCTACAAGGGTTTCTTTAGCGCTGTTTTTTAATACGGTGTATGAACCTGACAATACGGCGCATATTAGTAAAATGGATACTTCGTTATTTAAATTGGCCAAACAGTCTGGCTATAGTACCCATTATATAACCACTCAAAAAAATGCCGGAGGCTTAAGCTATTCATTCTCACTGGGAGACATTGATACTTGGAAAGAAGACAAAGACCTAAACAGCTATAACAGCACTTACGATGATCGTTTGTTACTTGAATTGAAATCCATGAATTTAGATTTTGAAAAGCCTCAATTTGTTACGCTACATATGCGTAGCGCCCATGTACCCTACATAGATAACTATCCAAAAGACCAAGAAACTTATCCAGTTGAAGGCCAGCCATTCGAAAAATACATGGTGAATAGCTACGACAACTCGGTGTTGTACACCCAAAAAGTAATTGCTGATATTTATGCGTATTTCAAAGATTCAGGCAAACCCACTTATATTTTCTTTACCCCCGACCATGGTGAGCTGATGGGCAAAGATGGTCGCTTTGGCCATAACTCGGTCGACATCGATATGGCACGGGTGCCTTTCATGTTTTACGGAGTGAATCTTAAGCAGGACAAAATTCAAAACCTTAAAGATGAATTAGGCTGCATGCCTAACCACTATTTAATTAGCTTACAAATTGCCAAGGTATTGGGGTATGAAATCACCAACCCTAATGTGGAGAAAGGCATGTATTATTTAAACGGTACCGATGTATTTGGTGAGGCAGGTTTTATGAAGTACGACCTAGCAGGGGTTCAACAGGCCACTTGTCCAGAATTTGCCCAATAAAGGTTTGTTGTATGGAAGCTGAATGATTTGTTCATCTTCCTGCTATTTTTGACAAAACTCTACGCACCCTGATATAGATCTCATCATTGGTAAGTAATTATGGGAACTTTTCCATTGGCTCTTGTCCAAACAGGCACGACAATTTAGGCTTAGCCACATAAAAATTAACGCTATAAGGCAATAAAATGAAATTGATAAGAACACTTCTTGTGTCGGCGGCCATGTTATTGGCTTTCAGCGCTCAGGCAATTGACTATAAAGAAGGCCAACATTATAAAACATTGGCTAGCCCCACTATGGCCCGTGATGCCTCTAAAGTAGAAGTGGTGGAAGTGTTTTGGTATGGCTGTGGCCATTGCAATAAGTTTGAGCCTACCGTTCAAGCTTGGACAAAGTCCATTCAGGCCGATGTAGATTTTCACCAAATGCCTGCGCAATTTAGCCGTCAGTGGAAAATTCATGCTGGGTTATTTTATCTAACACACGCACTGAAATTGAATGAAAAAGTGCATCAAGCCATCTTTGACGAAATTCACACAAAGCGTAACTCTCTGTTGAGCAAAAGTGACCAAAAAGCCTTCTTGGCCAAATATGGTGTAAGCGAAGCCGATTTCGACAAATACGATGATTCTTTTGGTGTGCGTCGTCAGCTAAAAATGGCCGATCAAATGGTGCGCAACTATGGCATCAGCGGTGTACCGGCTATTATCGTGAACGGCAAATACTTGGTGAACGCCACCACAGCGGGCGGCATGGACAATATTTTTGGGGTGGTTAACCACCTAGTAGAGCAAGAACGCAAACTGCTTAAATAGTCAGTTTTTCCATAAGCTCTTACCTTGAATGGTAAGGGCTTATTAAGTCTCCCTTCTTCTTTTCACAACTTCCAGCAAACTGATAAACCTCTCCTATACTAAATTAGCATGGGGGGCGCTATGAGCACTGACAGCGATCGCTGGAAAAACAAATACCTAAATTTAATCGATGAGCATGAAAAACTGGAAAAACAGTTTGAGGATCATGCTGCACACTTGCGCCGTGCCATTATTCGCCTAACTGTGGTGGCAGAAGGACGTGACGAAGACCTAGATAGCCAATTGGGTCAGGCACGAGATCAAATTCGCAAAGACCAACTCACTGGCTTATCCAGCATACTAGACCGTGTTGAAGAAGGTTTTGAGCGTTGGCAATCTCATCAAGAGACATTTCATTCTCAACTCTCTGAATCCCTTATTAACATTGAAACCCAAAGCGATGCTTTGCCTGCCAGTTTATTAAAAGAACTAAAGGGCTTGCGCAAACAAGTGCGCACCACCGATAAAGCCCAGCTATTGCTGGCCATGGTGAGCGTTATTGCTCAGTGGGCCAATGCCATGGTTGAAGCCATGGAGGGTGAGGGCACAGGAAAAGAAAATACAGGGGGCTGGTTTAGTCGCTTATTTAATAAAGACGGTTCTCCCTCAGATTCAACCGATGCACAGCGGGCGCCAGAAAAAGATGGCGAAGAGCCTTATGAAATACCACAACAGGAAACGGCCACTGAAGGGTTAAACACTCTTAGTGGCGAGGCCAGTAAGGTACTGACCGCACTGATCTCTAAGCTGACCTTACCCAGTACCGAGCAGCCCAGAGCCATGCGCTTATTAAGTAAGGTTCAAGTTGGGCTTAATTGGTATGAGTTGGTGCCTGCTCTAGAAATATTATCCGACCTTGTTATCTCGGCATTAGGCACCGAACAAGAAGAGTTTGAAAGTTTCCTTAAAAATCTAAACGAGCGCTTATTTGCTCTGCAAAGTTGGCTCAGCCAAGGTAAAGATTTAGAAGATGGTTTCAAATTGGCATCCAGCGATTTTGATGAAAAAATGCGCAGCCACCTTCAAGATTTAAGAGACGTGTTATCGCAAAGCAATAACCCCAGCGAAAGCTTACAGGGTTCGGTAAGCCATCAATTAGATGAAGTGTTTGCCACACTAGATGGTTTTAAACTTGAGCAACGCTCCCGTGAAATTGCTTTTGAAGGGCACATTAAAGATTTAGCAGGCCGCATAGAAGGCATGGAAAGTGACTTGCAGCAGGCCAAACAACAGCTGGTGCAAACTCAAATGCGCGCCATGACCGACAGCCTTACTCAATTGCCCAATCGTGGCGCCTATGACTTGTACCTTGAAAAAGAACAAGAGCGCTTTCGTCGCTATGGCTCGCCTTTAAGTTTACTGGTGTGCGATGTGGATAAGTTCAAACGTATTAACGATCAATATGGGCATCAAGCTGGCGATAAAGTCTTGCAGCTTATTGCCAAACAAATAAAAAAAGGCACCCGAGAAACCGACTTTTTAACTCGGTATGGCGGTGAAGAGTTTGTGGTCATTTTACCTGAAACCGAAAGTGAAGCGGCCTTTCAAGTAGGAGAGAAAATACGCGAGCAAGTGGCCAATAGCCCATTTCATTTTAAAGGCGTACGGGTACAAATTACCATTTCCTGCGGTATAGCGAGTTTTAAAAAGGGTTATCGCAGTGAACAGGTATTTGATGCCGCCGATGCTGCTTTGTACCAAGCAAAAGAATCTGGGCGCAATCAATGCAAGGTTGGTGAGCTGCAAGGGCAGCCTGGTGAAGAGGCGCCTGAACAATAACGCAGTACCCTAAAAACTGGTCTTTTTCGTCTTTCCTCTGATTTCCCGCTAGTAATTACGTGTATAGATCTAAATCAACGTTCATGAATAATAATGAGAATCCCTATCATTACTAATTGCAAATAAGAGACCATTTGCTATTATCTTGCACATTATTTACAGATCTTTACTCAGCAGGTTTCCTATGAAGTTAGTAAAAGGCGTTACACTTTTGTCCGCAGCCATTACTTTGGCAGCTTGTGGCAGTAGCAGTAGCAACGATGAAGATGGTGGGGTGAGCTATCCTTCTACCTACGAATTTTCGAGCAAGTTCCAAGAAGGTCAATCGTCAGTTAAATTTACCGGCCAAGCGGCTCGTCAGCTACTGATCGACGAAATGAAAAACGCTACTGGCAATAGCGAAGTGACTAAAGATGAACTTACAAGTATCTATAGTGGTGGTTCAGAGGTTTTGAAAGGCGAGAATATCTACGGCGCTAATACTGGCTTTGGTACTCCAGTTAAGGATGCTACCTCTGATGACTACACTGCAATTCAAATCGATTACACCAAAGTATACGAAGGAGCGGGTTCCAAAAAGCTTTCGGATAAAATTGCTGGTTGTGATAACGAATTAAGTGCGTCTCAGTTCATTGGTTGGGAAGTGACTACCCTTGTTGATTGCGGCACAGGTGAAGGTAAAAATGATGATACCGTATTGAACCACCACGATGCGCCTCACTCTCTGATACTTGAGTGGATTGATGCCGCGGCTGCTAATGCAGTAGATGCCGATCTAGGTTTAAACTATCAGCAGTTATTCCAAAAGTTTTTACTAGGTTCACTAGCATTTTCGCAAACAGCTGAGGATTATTTGGACACTGACAATTTGGCAGAAAAGGATAATAGTCAAGCGTATACATCAAAAGGTGTTACTTACGCATACACAGCCCTTGAGCATTCTTGGGATGAAGGTTTTGGTTACTTGGGTGCCTCCACCGATTATTTAAGCATTGCCGATGCCACTATTGATGAAAAGATCAACCACAGCGATGTGAATGGTGATGGGGAAATTGACTTGCTAAAAGGTGAATATAACCTTGGTTTGGCGCAATATGCTAGCAAGCATGATGTATTGACGGGCACAACAGATCTGAGCTCTGAAATCATGATTGCCTTCTTGGAAGGTCGTCAGTTGATTCAAGATAACCACGGTACTAACCCTGCGGATGATTCTACTTTTAATACTGAGTTAGCAGCAATTTCTAATCGTGCTGTGCAGGGTATGGAAAAAATCTTTGCTATCTCTGTGATCAAATACATCAACCAGACTATTGATGATCTAGATGCCTATGCCGTAGGTTCAGAGGCTAATGACGTCATTAGTTTGGCTAAACATTGGTCTGAACTCAAAGGTTTTGCATTAGGTCTACAATTTAGCCCAATCTCTACTTTCTCAGAAGCTGAGTTGGTGCAACTACATGGTTTAATTGGTCAGTCTCCAATTAAACAATTAGAGAATGTACACGGTGATAAAGCTCTTTATATTGAAGCCTTAGAAGCTGCACGTACCCTAGTGCAAGAAAAATTTGGTTTTGATGTGGAAGCAGTTAAAACCTGGGGTTAATTTATCACTGTTAGGTTTATAATATCGAAGGCCGTCTAAGACGGCCTTTCTACGTTCTAGAGGTAATGTAAATGCGTTTTAACTATGCAGTTTTTTCGTTAGCTATGTTGGCATTAGCCGGTTGTGGTGGCTCAAGTGGTGGAAGCGGGTCGGTAAGTGATGTTTGCAATGATTTAACCTCTGCAGAATTCAGTTGCGATACCATGTTGACCGACTTGGTTGCCGAAGGGGTGATACCAGTCGTTGAAGACTTTGAAACAAACCTTGCTCTATTAGATACCAGTGTGGGTGATTATTGTGCCGATATCAGTAATTCAACAAAGCTAGAAGCCGCGGAGTCTGCTTGGGTGTCTGTAATGGCGCCTTTGCAGCAGCTAAATGTCATGGGCTTTGGCCCTAATGCCGATTTAGAAAATGGCTTAACTTCATTTTATGATTGGGAAACAGCCAATCCAATTAACATAGATATTGCTATCGCGAAAAGTGCTTTATTCGCAGAAATTGATTTACCTGCTTCGGACAACGAAAAAGACTTAGTCGCTATTGAATATATCTTGTTCGCACCAAGTGTCATTCAAACAGATGGCGAATCAGCTAATGAAAACAGCAATGTTAAAACATGGCGTGAACAAAACACCGGGGAAAATGAAGTTCAGCAGGATCGTTGTGACTACGCTAAATTAATCACCGCAGATATGGTAAATCGCGTGGCGACGCTTAAAACTAGCTGGCAACAATTTGATCTTGCATCTGTATCTAGCTCTAAACAAGTAGCGGCTAACGAAGTGGCTCAAGCGCTATTTTATGTGGACACAAAAACCAAAGACCTCAAGATTAAAGCCCTGCTACCGCAAGTTGATCAAGATAATGACGATGCAGAGACATTTAATGCAAGCAAAGTAGAATCGCAATTTGCTCATATCAGTAAAGAACACATTATCGAAAACTTAAAAGGCCTAAGGGTTATCTATACTGCTAATGGTAATATGGGGTTGGATGATTATTTAGTGGCCGCAGGTCAAGATCAAATTGCTACCGATATGCTAAGCACTTTGAATGCTGCCATTACTAATGCAGAAGCGATTAATGATAGCTTGTTTAATGCAGTAACAAATGCCACTGATGCAGATACTTGCTTCACAATTACAAGTACTGGGCTTTATGATGTTGATACCGAAAGTTCAGATATAGATACACTTTGCGCGTTGCAAGAGAATACTAAGAATTTCACGGATGTATTGAAATTTGAAATGATTCCAGCAACCAGCTTTACTGCTCCTGCCTCGGCAGATGGTGATAACGACTAAAATTAATAGTCGCAAACAATAACCCCGTATGGCTTTGCGGGGTTATTGCAGCCAATAAAAGTGGCTCTTTAATCGGGCATTATTTCCATTCTATTTCTTGCAATAACAACTGTTTCTTAAGAGATTGTGCTTTCTTAGGAAGTGCATAATTCTTCTGGCCACTGCGCCAACTTCTTCCCAACCTATCCCAGATCGATAATACCGATCCATAGTTTTTAGTCATGGTTCTAACACCATGATGGGCCTGATGTTGGGCTGGGCTGATGAATATATTTTCTAATTTTCCATAGCTAAAGGGAATAGGGCTATGACGTAAATTGGCCCCCAATATATTAAAACCAATGACCCACACAGTGGCCCCCCATATTTGCCAGCTATCAGCCTGAAAACCAAAAAAGAAAAAACCACTGCCTGCACAAATACCGTGTACTAGGCTACTACGTATTTGATACAGCAGTGATTCTAAAGGATGCAACCTGAGTGTAGTCAATGGGGTAAGTGTGCTGGCGCTATGGTGTAACTGGTGAATGCGCCATAGAAAATCATATTTGTGCATAACTCTATGCAAGGCATAGCGGCTAACATCGTCTAGCAAAAACAGCCCTAGTGTATAAGTAGTAATAACCCAGGGGCCTGTGATTTTCGGCTCTTGTACCTCACCCAATAGACGCCAGAAATCCATAGTGCTGAGCATGATATCGATAGTCAGTATCAACCATGGAATACCCAGTAACAAAAAAATTGCCGGATTTAAAAATACCAATAGGTAATCTTGTTTGGTTGAACGGTTCCACCAATAGGCTCGGTTTAACATACCGACTAGATAGGGCTTACGCTGATCCCATGCCCAACCAGCCCACAATACGGCCACAAAAACCGAAGTGAGCCAATAACCATAATGAGTGCGCTTGGCAGGATCTAACAGCCAATCAAATAGAGTGTCGATAACGGATTACTCACAAAAATATCAATGCTTGAGCTAGGTCAAAACAAGCCAAATGAAGTTGAATATAAACTAAAAGAAATTCAGATTCATTCGTATTTGTGTTTAAATTAGCGCCAATTTCACATTACCTCAGGCTGCTGTTGTGTCTTCATTTGCCTTTAGATCTACGCTCTCATTTTCCATGCTATTTTTAGCCTCTACATCTATGGCCAATGAAGAAGCCGTTGAATTACAACAGGTCTATATCACTGGCGGCAAAGACCAAATACAAACCCAACCTGGCAGCGCCACCCTGATTGATCAAGCGGCTTTAGAGCAATTTGAATATACAGATATTCATCGTGTATTAAACGAAGTACCGGGCATCAATATACAAGAAGAAGACGGCTATGGCCTGCGCCCCAATATAGGTATGCGTGGCTCCAGCCCTGAGCGCAGTAAGAAAATTGTGATAATGGAAGATGGCGTATTAACCGGCCCAGCCCCTTATTCCGCATCTGCTGCCTATTATTTTCCTAACGTATCTCGTATGAGTGCAGTGGAAGTATTTAAAGGTCCCTCGGCCATTCAATATGGCCCCTCTACTGTGGCCGGAGCGCTTAATTTAGTGAGCCGCGGAATTCCTTATGCCCCACAAGGTGAAATAGACATGCAACTGGGCAGCTTTGATTACCAGCGCCTAAATGCCTATTACGGCGAGCAAATTGGCGACTTTGGTTATTTAATTGAAGGCCTGAATGTTTCCACCACAGGCTTTAAAGATTTAGACAACGGCGAAGACACAGGCTTTGAACGCAACGACTTCACCCTTAAAACCAGTTATGACCTTAATGGAAAATACCGTCAGCGTCTTGCGTTAAAGCTGGGTTATGCCGATGAAAACAGCGATGAAACCTATGTGGGTTTAACCAAGAGCGATTTTGATCAAGACCCCAACCGCCGTTACGCTGCCAGCAGCTTAGATAATATGCAGTGGGAGCATACCCAGTTCCAATTATCTCATGTATTTGAACCTACGCTGACCAGCCAAGTGACCACCGATGTTTATTACAACACTTTCAGTCGCGACTGGTTTAAGTTAAATAGTTTTAATGGCAGTTCGGTGCCTTCAATTGAAAATATCTTGAGCAACCCTAATTTGGGTAGCAATAACTCTTACTATGAAACACTTGCGGGTGAACGTAATAGCACGGGTGATGCAACGCAGTTAATGATTGGTAACAATGGCCGTGATTACATAAGCCAAGGCATTCAAACTAAATTCAACCGTGATTTATTTGCCTTGGGCTACAACCACCAATTAGAGGTGGGGATGCGCATACA
>OJBM01000301.1_pt1 | contig 12893 bp, 10 predicted proteins | sample 1591061 | NCBI WGS metagenome assembly OJBM01 (sample SAMN05416872, study PRJEB24817) | seawater metagenome | isolation source: Sea water | place: Canada:Atlantic | collected 2013-11 | reverse complement strand
AGCGTCAGATGTGTATAAGAGACAGATATAGAACTGAATATATGCGAATTTTCCGGCACAAATCAACGCCCCAAAAACTAAAAAACGCGACGTTAGCAGAGTTACTTGAATTTGGACTCCACGGCGCCGTTAACAGAGGGAGCTATTTTGGCTTAACAAATCAACCGCTTATTGAAAAATCCTCATCATTTCGCCGAGTTCCTACATTGAGACAACGCATAAACCTTGTTACTCATCATCGTGTTGACTTTGCAATTGAAGATGAAGCAGCTGGGTTACAGTATATACATTCCCATAACATCGAGAATATCGAGTTACACCCATATATTGTTCACAGCAATCAGATATATTTTATGTTTAGTAAAAAGTCCGTACCCTATTCAACTGTCGAAAAAATAAACGCTGCAATTAAAAATAGAAGAGACTCTTACCCGGATATATTAGCTAAATATCTAAAGTGATTAATCCCCACCCACAATTAACGACTAGTCGTAAAAACTCAGGTAAAATCAACCTCAAATGATACAATGATTAATTCGATTCATTTATCAGCATTTCCATGACATCCACAGACAAAAATCAGCAATTCACTTTCGAAAATAGCGAAACACTGCGCCAAATAATGAACGCCCGTCGTGACGTTAGAGGCAATCGATTTTTGCCAACACCCATCCACCAAGAGGAACTTGATAAAATCTACGCCGCTGCGTTATCCGCCCCTTCTGTTGGCTTCTCACAGCCGTGGGAATTCATCACCATTACTGATCGAGCAGTTCGCCAAACCATCGCCGACAGCTTTAGTACTGAGAATGACAAAGCATCAATAATGTTTGATGCACAAAAATCTCAGCAATACCAAAGCTTGAAACTAGAGGGGATATTGCAAAGCCCATTAAACATTGCCGTATTTTACAACCCTAAAAAGGGACCTGTACTCGGTCAAACCAGCATGCCAGAAATGGGACGGTACAGTGTAGTTTGTGCCGTGCAAAACATGTGGCTCATGGCACGCTCACTTAATATAGGCATCGGCTGGGTAAGTATTGTAAATCCAGAGCACGTCAAAACAGCACTTTATGCGCCACAAGACAGAGAACTTATTGCCTATTTATGCGTAGGATACGTCGACAAGTTTTACGATAAGCCGGAGTTAGAAACCTTAAATTGGGAAGCGCGCAAGCAGGCGCAGCAAGTGATTTTAAACGGTTCATATTAGCACTTTTAAAGCATAAACCTAATGCTAACAGCATGCCCATAAAAACGATGCCTAGGCCTACATATTCAAAACCAGCAATGCGTTCATCAAGTAATAAATAACCGAAAATTAGTGAGAGCGGAGGAACCATTGCTGAGAAAATAGCGCCTCTGACTGTCCCCAATAAAGCAACAGCCTTTGAATAACAAAACAACGCCATCACGGCGACAAGTCCACCTTGAAACACACCATGTAATAATACTGTCGTCACAGGGATATCAAACAAAGCATGCGGTTCATTGAATAAATAAATCGGCAAATAAACTAGCATAGAAATGACAGATACCTGAGCCGTTGCTAGCCACGAATTCATGTTCCAGTGTCGACAAAGTAACGTATAACTCGCCCATAGTCCGCCACACCCTACAAACATCAAATCCCCTATCAGAAATGAGCTTGAACCTTGTACCGCACTATAACCACCAATAATAACGATACCAATGAGAATAAATAGCAGCCCCACCATACGCATTAAACTCATCTTCTCTCGTAACCAAAAGATACTTCCTAACGCCGTAAATATAAGCATAGAACTTGGCGCGATAATGCCAAAATGTCCACTTGGCGCATAGTTTAGCCCCTCCATTGCCAACAACATATACGGCAAGCCACTGCCAATACTCAAAACGATTCCTTTCTTCCAATGCCGTAAAAACTGACTGGATCTGATGATTAGCACGGGCATCAGCAAGCCCCCTGCAATAGCAAACCTTAATGCTGTTAAATCAGCCCCACCCAGTTGAGCTTGTGTCCCTAACACAGAGACAACGGGCCAAGCTCCCCAAATCATTGATGCGACTACACCAAAGATAACGCCTTTTATTACAACTTTCACATTCGACATAACTATCTCTTAATTTTGATCGTTCAATGACGACTATTCTAAAATCAACAGACAAATGCTACGCTGCATATCAACCAAATCGATGAATAAAAACAGCGTTATTTACCTAATATTGAGGATTTTATGCAGATAGACGATTTTGACCGACGTATTTTGAAGCAATTTCAAAACAACAGTAGGATCACCAGTGACGCACTTGGACATCAAATTGGCTTGTCAGCCACGGCATGCCAACGCCGTTTAAAAAAGCTTCGAGATAGCGGAGTGATCGCAAAAGAAGTCGCAGTGTTGTCTTTTGACGATTATGTGACAGTTATCGTAGAAGTTGTGATGAAACGCGGTGGTACCGCATCAATAGAATCTTTTAAATCTCAGGCATTACAACATCAAGAGATTCAGCAATGTTATTACACAACAGGCAGTGCCGACTTTATTGTCGTGGTAGTGACACCCAACATGGCGAAGTATGAAGAATTAACTCGAAATGTATTTCTTAAAAATGACAATATCCATAAATTTCATTCAACGGTCGTCATGGAAAATGTAAAAGTTGGACTTGATATCCCTATTGAATTTGAAAAGACTAAATCTGACAACGCAAGTTAAAAGACGCGCACGATGCTTATCATGCGGTCCTGCCTATATTATCTCAAAGAAAACATTAAGGGCTTATGATCGCATGAATTCAAGGAATGCCGTTAACACGGGATTTGAAAGGCTATTTTTCGGGTACACCAAAGACACTTCTAATGGCTTGGTGTTGAATCTTGGTAAAATAGTAACCAGTTCACCAGAATCTAGATACTGTTGCATCATAAAGCTCGGTAGCCGCGCAATGCCGTGGCCATGTGCGGCGAAGAATGCTACCGTTTCTCCCTTATCTAACTCTAAGCTGCCAGATACTTCAACTGATTTTTCTATCCCTTCTTCTAAGTAACGCCATAAGAAAGGTCTGCGATTGGCGACTTCAATTAAGCACTGATGATTCGTCAATTCATCGGGATGTAATGGTGTTCCATGCTGATGCAAATATTCAGGGCTAGCTACAAATTGATTTTCTACGCTGGTAAACGATTGAACAATTAAATCAGAATCTTCTAAAAGTCCAACACGAATAGCAACATCAATACCTTCATCAACTACATTAAATCGCCTATTTTGTTGTAGCCAACGCAGCTCAACGTTCGGAAATAGCTGTAAAAATCGACTCAACTTATAATCAATTTTCAATCCTTGTGCATTCTCTGGGCTCGTAATAGTCAATTTGCCAGCAACAACTCCTTTGCGTTGAAAAACGCTCGCTTTGAGGCCGTCTAACTGAGCTATAACACGCCTAAACTCAGTAACAAAATGCATACCTTCGGCAGTTAAATGCATCGAACGGGTATTTCTATGAAGTAATTTACACTCATAATATTGTTCTAAATCAGAGACATTTTTACTAATGGCAGAAGTCGCTAACCCTAATTTTCCTGATGCACCACTAAAGCTTTCTTCTTCCACGACTGACAAAAAGATGCGTATTGCCTTAATTAAATCTATCTTTCTCTGCAACAGAAATATCCTTTCTCTTTTTAACTATTTTTCAATTAATTAATTAACGATACTCTTTGTACACACTTAAAAACATCAACACAACAGGATCTTTGATGAAGCCATTATTTTTTACTTCTCTCACGCTTTTACTCTCCGCGACATCGCCATTTGTTTATTCAATGTCACCGACCAATACCAACATCATCAATGATTTAAAACGTCACTACGCCAGTGTAAAAAAATTAGACAAACTCAACGTAACCTACACCAAGCAACGTGAGACGATTTTTCAAAGCAATCGATTAGATCAACCTTTTACTATTAACAGTGAATACGATTACAAATTTGATTTGGGAAAGAAACAATTCTATCTTCATCAAGTTCACCATTACCCTGGAAACTATATTTTTAATGACAAAATTGTTCATCAACATGGAAAAACGGTTCTTTACGACGTAAACGGATTCACAAAGGGTAAACAATTAGAATATCTAGACTACGATACCAGTGACTTTCAAGAAGATTTATACAGCGAGTTAGATATCTTTTCTGCCAATCAATTTTTATCAATGGCTACCCCTAGCAACACCACGATTAGCCAGTCACAACAACAAGTGGCGATTACGTTCAAAAAGTCAAAACAAGATGGCATCACCTATACGTTTACCCGTGATCCCGTCGCTCTAACAACAATTGTAAACACCACAAAAAATGAGAAAACCGAGTTTACCAATCCTAAAATCCACAACGGGCTTAGTGTTGCTTCAACTATTCGTCACTATAAAAAAGGCGTGCTAAAGAGCACAGTCAATATTACTGACATCAACCGAATCATGGGTATCAAAGATCAAACTCTCGCCATTCCACAAGGATACGGCCCCTTTGTCGATGGCACAAAGAAACCGCTTGAATGGGTAACATTAGCGAGCAATCTTTATTTAATAAACCACGTTGCTGGCAATCGTCACGTCATGGTCAAACAGGATATGAAAGGATTAACGGTATTTGGGATCCCGCGCTCAAATGACACCTCAATTCAAGTGCACAATTTAATTAAAAAACACCTACCCAACAAGAAGATTCACTCAGTCTATGTGACGCATGGTCATAGCGATCATATGGGCGGTGCGGCGTATTACGGCAACTTAGGTGCAACAATCATCGCTGACAAACACAGCATAAAAGCATTAAAAACATTTCCACGATTTAAAAAAGATGCACACAAATGGGCTTATAAGGCCTTGAATCACGGACAACAGATTAATGGTGTCACATTCTATGCGCCCAAGAACTCACATAGCGAAGGGCAAAGTTTTGCTTACTTCCCGCAATCAAAGATTATCTATCAAGGCGATTTTCTAGAAATTCCAGCAGACAACAGCTTGCCGAGCCACATGGCAGATGTAGAAAGAGAATTTATTGAGTTTTTATATCAAGAAAACATTCCCTACCAACGAATAGTTGGTCACCATCGCAACAACAATATGTCACCCAAAGTGGTTAACGCGTATTACAATTTGCACCACAAAAACGGCTAACTGCTCCCAAGTTTCACAAGTGCGCGGTTCTTATTAACTAATGTTTGATAAGCATCGCGGCTAAGTCCAGCATCAATAAAGAGTTGTTGCATGATAGTTTCAGGATACAACTGCGCGTTGTAATCAGGCAGCCAGCCGTCATGCATCAGTTTGAGAATTAACGCTTTTGCCCGCTTCTTGTGGCCTCGAAACAATAACCAACGTGCATAGTAAATATCTTGTAGTAAATATCCCTGCGAAAAAGTGCGATCTAACAATTGCGCTAACGCGCTAATAGATTCAAATTCACCGCGTTTGGCCTGAAGCTGCACAAAATGTGCGATTAAATGGGCATTGTGATCCCCGATATTCACATCGCCAAATTTCTCTTGATGCAATATCTTATCTGCCAACGCAGGGCGCAAATGTAAAAAGGCCTGATAGGATTTTTCATCATCTCCTAACTGCTCAAGCGCCAACATATAGGCCCCTGCATATCGAGCAGGATCTTGATGAAGCACCATACGCCGCTCAATTAATTCAATCACATCTTGATAGCGCCCTTGTGCTGACGCTAATGATGTTTCAATAAACAGTTTAAATGAAAGATTAACGTGCTGACCTTCTAATCTATCCAATGTCTTTTCCACTGCCAAATGATTACCCAATGCTAAGTAGATTTGAGCCTGCGTTAATTGATAAGAGTGTCGCTTGTTTATCACTGATGGATTCTTCTGAGCCCATGCTAAGAACGCACGTGCTCGCTCAATGGTCATTGGCAAAAAATCTAACTCTTCAATAGCGCGATCGGTATAATCAAATTGTAAATTCAACGCACGGCGATAATAAAATCGTGCTTGTTTTTTGTTACCAGAATTTAGATAGGCATACGCCAAACTGCGATTGACCATTGGCGACATTGGCGCAAGCTCATAAGCCGTTTGTGTCATGCTCAAACCTTGCTCATACTTCCCCATTCTGCGATTTTGCTCCGCATACCACACGTAACTAAAGGGATAATTAGGCGCATTTTTAATGGCTTTTTCAAACAATTCGCTGGCCTGTTTTTTCTGTCCTTGCCTGCTCAGTAATAACGCCTGCGCCGCCAACGCCTGTCCCAGTTCTGGCTCGCTAGCTAATGCCTGCTTCAATAATGGACGACATTTATCTAGCGCCTTTTGCAATGACCAATCGCTATAAATATTAAGCGAATGATAGGTATCACACAGTGCTACAGCGGCCAGAGGAAATAACTGCGCTTGTCGCTGCATTTCTTCAAACACATCCTTTGCACGATACAATGCACCGCTATTTCGTTGTTGCCATAAATGACGTCCCAACAAATATTGGTCAAAGGTTTTTCTGTCAATCGCGCCGCGCTTAAAAATCGATGAGGTCGACGGCTGCTCAAACACCGCTAACAACCACTGGGCAATAGCGTTTTGCAAAAAGAACAAGTCATTGATATTACCGTGAAACACCTTAGCCAAAATCACTTCTTGGTTTGCCACATCAATCAATTGAAGAAAAACACGAATATTGTGCGCTTTCTTATCAATTCGGCCCGTAATTATCGCTTGAGTAGTTGCTGTTGATGACGCTTGCTCTAACGACACTACACGCATTTTCTTGATTTGCATTAACTGGGTAAGCAACACATCATTTAACGCTGCTAGTGATTTAGCCTTACCAAGCCCCTGAGTGTCTAAGCGTTGCAATGAAATAGATTCTATTTGGCCGATTTCAAGCGTCTTCGTTGGCGCTTGGGAGTCTTGTAACCATTGCCCTAAAAACAAAACAATGAGAATAACTACACAAGACGCAACAATTCGCAATCGCCAAGTTTGCCAAGGTTTCAGAGTATCTTGATGTGATAGAAGAAGATCAGGCGATAAAGACGCAGATTGGTTAGAATTTTCTTTATCGCAATCAAACGCAGCGTCCACGGCATTAACCTTGGCAATCAAGCGATAACCTTTGCCAGAGACTCGCTGAATATAAACGGGTTTAGTCGCCGTATCACCTAATGCTTTACGCAACTGCGCAATGGCTTGATACACAGAACTGTCACTAACAACCTGCTCTTTCCACACCTTTGTCATCAGTGTTTTTAGATTAAGGGGCTCACCGCCACTTTCAACCAACACCAATAAAATAGCCATCACCTTAGGCACAAGAATCACTTCATTCTCGCCACAAGATAATTTATTGAGCTCGGATTCAACTTTCCATTGCCCGACCAGAAAGGCCTTAGAGGTATCCAAAAACAGCGTATCCACGATAAAAATTTAACGTATTCTAACAGATAAACTACCGTTTACAGATTTTGTAACTCATTGTTTTAATTGCATTCAAAAAACTTTTAGAAATATTTTAACTAACTTTTAAGCATTCTTTTTTGAATATCATCAATATCTTCCTCAACCAATAACCGCAAAGAGAAAATTGATGACAATCGCAAACACCAAACTCAATCTATTTAAAATTCTGGCATTCGCCAGCACCATAACATTATGCAGTCATGCGTTGGCGATGCTGCCAGCGCAACCGACAGCAAACTCACCTGATGACACCAATGGTTGGGATACCGCCTATAACAAAGACACCAAAAAACGATTTATCCCCGTCGAACTATTTACTGGCGGACAATGGGATGGAAAACACAAACTGACCATGAAACCGGAAAATACAATTGCTTGCTCATCGTTTGCTGGAAAACCATGTAACAAATACCACATTACAGGCCCTTTCAAAACAGCACAAAACAACACCAGCATTGCATGGGTTGGCGAGCAAATTCCTTATTACAAGAGAACATTTTCAACAAGGCGCATGGGGGATGTCATATCTCATTTCACCATCAATAACTCAAAAGATGGACTGGTTAGAATTTTTGATAAACGAAAAAGCTGGGGCGACAGAACCTACAGTGGATTGGGTAGTAAATTCCCGCTGGGCTACTGGCAACAAGGCGAAATCCGACACTACAATTCACGCGCTCCAATTAGCATTGAAATTTTAGAGTTAGACGACCCAAACCACTGCCTAACTTTTCGTTGGATAATAGGTACAGGAAAACGACGTAACAGCGACAATAACTACACCTATTGTCCAAATCGTGGCTTTACAAAAATGAGCCACAATTATAATGACAAAAAATCAAAGCCTGTATCTTCTCAATAAATATTTACTAAAACTAACATGGATAGCGTCGACCATTTATCGGCGCTCTGTCAATTCGATTAGAAAGCACCAGTGATTGACTGTGAAAAAGCTAACGACCATCAGCTTGCTTATCAATATCGACCTGCAACGCTTCAATATGCTGCAACACCACTAAAAACTTCTCACCGAAAGCCGTAATTTGATATTCAACTCGCGGCGGAATTTCATTAAATGCTACCCGCTCAATAATCCCAAATTCGATGTTCTTCTTTAAACAATCATTGAGCACTTTTGTCGTCAGGCCATCAATTGCCTTCACCATTTCTCCGGGGCGCTTAATACCAGCATCCAATAATTGATAAACAGACAACGACCATTTACAGCCATAAATCGTCTCTACCATCCGTGAAGAATCTCGGGGCTTTGTTTTTTGCAAAAATTTATTTTCTATAGCTTTCAAGAAGATGTACCTATTTGTAAGTAACGAACCATATTGTGCTTACTTTTCTTAACCTTATTAACGACTTAACATTATCACATCCAATGAATGACACAGGAATTAAAAAATGAACTTTAAACCACAATCACACGCCCTCATTATAGGCGGTTCAAGTGGCATGGGATTAGCCACTGCAACCTTACTCGCCAAACAAAACATCTCACTCACCATCGTTGGCCGCGATCTCACTAAGCTCAACGCCGCCAAAGAATTATTAGCGCAGCTCACTAACGTAGAAATAATTCAAACGGATTTATACAACCAAGATGACGTAACGGCATTATGCAGCAGTATCAACAATCAAACTACCGCCATTGATTACTTAGTCAATGCCGCAGGTTATTTCAACCCAACAGAATTTTTAGCTCATAGCCAACAAGACTACGACCAATATATGGAGCTCAACAAAGCAACATTTTTTATCACCCAAGCGGTAGTAAACAACATGGCAAGGCATCAAGGTGGTAATATTGTAAACATAGGTTCAATGTGGGCAAAACAAGCCATTAAAGCGACGCCCTCATCGGCATATTCAATGGCAAAAGCGGCATTACACGCATTTACACAACACCTTGCAATGGAGCTATCAGCGCATGATATTCGCGTAAACGCCGTTTCGCCGGCGGTCGTTAAAACGCCGATATACTCGCACTTTATCGATGACGACATGCTAGATGAAACACTTGCAAGCTTCGATGGCTTCCACCCTATTGGTCGCATTGGACGCAGTGACGACATTGCCTCAACTATTGCTTTTTTGCTCTCAGAAGAAACAAGCTGGGTGACAGGCGCCATTTGGGATATAGATGGCGGTGTAATGGCTGGTCGAAACTAACTGTAATTAGCCTTCATTAAAACATTGTGGAGCTGACCAATCATGTGTTTGCTCCCCATGAAAAACAACGAGATAACTATGCCAAAAACCATGCAAACAGCCCAGTACGAAATGCACAATATGAACTTTCAACAACGCATCGTTATCAACACTAACGAACTGCCATGGTTAGAAAGCCCTTCGCCTCATGTGCTTCGCAAGCCATTAGAACGCGAAGCCGCAGAATCAGGCCACACCACCAGCATTGTGACCTACAAACCAAATGCTCACTTTGCGCCGCATGTTCATCCTCATGGCGAAGAGATTTTAGTCCTTGAAGGCACGTTCTCAGACGAACACGGCGACTATCCCGCAGGCACTTATATTCGTAATCCACCGGGCAGCGCCCACCAACCTTATAGCAAAGACGGCTGCGTAATATTGGTTAAACTCAACCAATTTTTGCCAAACGACAACCAACAACTCGCTATCAATACTCACCAAACACAATGGCTACAAGGTATTGGCGGCTTACAAGTTATGCCATTACATGATTTTGAACACCAACACACAGCCTTGGTGAAATGGCCAGCAGGCGAACGTTTTCAACCTCATCGTCATTTTGGCGGTGAAGAAATTTATGTCATTTCCGGTGAATTTATCGATGAACACGGTCGCTATCCCGCAGGTACTTGGTTACGTAGCCCACATCAATCAGAACACAATCCCTACGTTGAGCAGGAAACCATTATTTGGGTCAAGACAGGTCATTTGTTTGACTCTCAGCGACAGTAGTTACGCACTCTCAACATTAGAATACTACTTCAGAGCTTATAAAGCTGTTTACCAAAAAGTTGCATTCATCGAATTTCATTGTTCGACATAAATGTATACCCAAGTCACTTTAATATGCAGGCTCGGGTATATTTGTCGCGCCATTAAAAATGGCCAATAGTGATTTATGGCTTGTTGCCCTCCAATTCCCTCAATGTATAAACATTTTTAGCACTAACTAAACTACGACGATTTATCATGAAGTCGCCTATATCAAATAACTCGTAGATCAAATCCCACATCAACAGGCTTTAATCCTGATATAAGTGGATCGTGACTTTAAAATCGACAACTCACAAAAGACAATGAGGGCCTAAAAATACTCGGAGTTTTTTTGGCGTCGCCCCTCTAACGTCAAGAAATGTAAAGAGACAGTAAAGAAAGAGTAAAACAGGTTTTCAACTGCATATTCTGTGTATCATAAATAAGAACTAGCATTCATTTATTTGCAGGCTTTAATTATGAAAAGAGCAATTTTTTGCACATCTATTTTATTATCTTTAACTGCATGTGGCGGCGGCGATAGTTCGCCTCAAACCTCTTCAGCGCAAGAAAGCCTACCCATTGTCCAAATTACAAACGTTAGCGTCAAAGCAAATTTTATTAAAGGCCCAGTCAATGGAGGCACCTGCGAACTCTTCGCAATTGATAACGGACAAAAATCAACAATCATCGCTCAAGCGATTACCGATCAAACAGGTTTAGCCGACTTCGGCGCCAACATTCCAGCGCAAGGCAATGCCTTAATCGAATGTATTGGAGGAAATTATATTGATGAATTTACCGAACAACGTGCAGCACAACCAGCACCACTGATGCGCACTGTGGTGAACATTGAAGGTAACAATGGCGATGTATTTCACTTTGCAGTAACACCACTCACTGAAATATCGACGTTAATGGCATTAAGCAACTCACAAGGCTTAGATAGCGCAATAAATGACAATTACAACAGTGCTGTCGCATTAGCATTTGGCATTGATGAAGGCGCTAATATATCAACCTTGCTACCAGTAGATTTACTCAACACTATCGTTACGCAAGATTCACTTCAAGCACAATATGGCTATGCGCTAGCACTCTATTCTTATTTGACAGAAAATATTCAAAATACTCAGTGGACTCAAACACTAGCAGACGACTTACGCCAACAATTAGCGGTCAATGAATCATTATTCTCACAAACGAATAGAGAACATTTCGGTGCTGCTACCCAGCATTATTTAGGATTTGGCAGCCTGATAAATAGTGCATTGCAAGATGTAAATATTCGCCATTCTGTCGAAGCGAAAGCAGCGTTTATTTTGCCAGTTGACGATACACCAATTAAAACGCTGTCGCTCATAAAGCCCATTGAAACCGTTCGCGCAGAACTGGTTGCTTACATTACCTCACAAAATTTAACGCCGTTAGCTGATGCACCGGCGGTAAGCGATGCAATGTTTAACTTGGGGCAATCATTAGCTTTCGACAAACTACTGAGTGGCAATAGAGATACCTCGTGCATGACATGCCATCATCCCAATTTAGCAAGTGGCGACCAACGCTCATTATCACTAGGAACTGGTGCATCGGGCTTAGGGCAACAACGAACAGGCGGAGAAGTCATTGCTCGCCATGCCCAACCACTATTTAATCTCGACTTATTCAAAACTTTATTTTGGGATGGCCGGATTGCTCTCAACAACGACAACAGCTTAAGCACACCCGCAGACGCCACAGGAGATTTAACCGCGGCAATGGAAGCTGTATTTTTTGCCAGCCGCCAAACACAGGGGTTTCAAGGCTATGGGCTTGTCGCTGCACAAGCTATGTTTCCGGTAACCGACGCACATGAAATGCGCGGCGCACCATCAGCAACCAATGAACTGGCTCAATTTACAAATAATGATTTCACTGAAATTTGGTCAGCACTAATGACTCGCCTAGGCGAAATTCCAGCCTATATTGCATTATTTGAAGCGGCGTATCCCAATATTGATTTCAAAGATATGACCTTCGCCCACGCTGCAAATGCAATCGCCGCATTCGAAATAAGCGCATTTAACTTTAGAAATAATCCGTGGCAAGCAGTCATTAACGACGTTACTAGCGATGGCGTTTTAGACAACCCTCAACAACTTGATGAGAACACCACGCGCGGCGCGCATTTCTTTTTTGAAACCGGCTGTGTCAACTGTCACAAAGGTGCAGTAATGTCAGATTTTGATTTTCACAATCTTGCATTCGCTCAATATGGCCCGGGGAAAGGAAATGGCTTGTCCGGCTTTGAAGACTTTGGCCGAGAAAATATCACCAATCGCCCACAAGATAGATCTAAATTTAGAACCGCGCCATTGTTTAATATTGACCTAACAGCGCCCTACGCACATTTAGGACCTGTCTCTTATACACATCTCCGAGCCCACGAGACTAGGCATGATCTCGTA
>OJBM01000299.1_pt1 | contig 13192 bp, 10 predicted proteins | sample 1591061 | NCBI WGS metagenome assembly OJBM01 (sample SAMN05416872, study PRJEB24817) | seawater metagenome | isolation source: Sea water | place: Canada:Atlantic | collected 2013-11 | reverse complement strand
ATCCTCTTCGTCGGCAGCGTCAGATGTGTATAAGAGACAGCATTAATTCTATTAAAACTTTTAAATTAGTCAATTTAACAATAAATAAGTCGAGTTAACCATTTGGTAATAATGACTCATTAATCCGGCTGTTTATCAACGAAACCAGCCAATTAAGTACCACGAAAACAATACAGCAGAGAATCACCATCGCACCACTGATTGGTGCAAACAACATTGGTGCTTTCATCATCGTTGTCATTAAAGAGTCCTGATAATAAAAAAACCAATCGTTTTCAGATGGAAAGGCAACTTCATGAAACCAGTAAAATACCGTCTTAAATCCAATTAACCAACAAATAGTCACGACCACAACCACAAAACCTATCAATTGAGTTATTTGCGCTCTCACTCTGGAGAATGTTCGACCTTTCTTAATCTTGAATGCTATAACAGCCACCAAAAGAGTAAAAACTATGCCACCAACTGAAAACAATTTCGTCATTAAATTAGCCACATCCTGTAAATGTCGAACTTCAGCATCTCTTAATAGCGGTATTTGTTGACCCAGATGAGGATAAGATATTTGCGTTAATCCTGCTCCGCCATGGTTGATTGCCGTCACGATTTGTGAAAAGTAGTCAACATGTTGGATCATTACCGTTGTTTCAAACCCATCTTTGTATCGATTTTGTGGTCCAAATTCATGAATGGTTTGACCAATATCCAACCACTGATAAAACGTTGGATAGAAAAAATCGGCTGCACTGAGTATCCCCCAAGTGATCAGTAACGCACTAATTAACATTGCGAGGCTATATAGCGTATTAGAAAATATCAAAAATAGGGGTTGTCGTTTCATCTGTTTGTGACCATCAAAAGTTAGAACTACATCATAAACTAAGTTATTAAAAACATGCAATTAGCGATGAAATTTCAACATATCAAAGAGAAATAGAAGCACCATTAAGAGTCAAATGGAAATAATAAAGACACATTAAGGTTATTAATAACCGTTTAAAAACAGGATAAAGTAATTGCATCCAGATCAAACAACAATTTGAATCTACTATCGTATTTAAACGAACAGGAACACATTATGAAAATTATCGCCTTTGCCGCAAGTAACAGTTCAGTATCTATCAACAAACAACTCGCCCACTATACAGCGACATTAGTCAACGACGCGTTAATTGAGGTATTAGATCTCAATGATTTTGAAATGCCCATTTTTAGCGAAGATCGCGAGAAAGAAATCGGCCATCACCCATTAGCCATTGAGTTTTATGACAAACTGGGTAGTGCCGATGCTATTATCATTGGGTTTGCTGAGCATAACGGTTCATACAGTGCGGCTTATAAGAATATTTTCGATTGGACTTCACGTTATAATCGCGAAATATTCCAACATAAGCCGATGATTTTATTGGCGACTTCACCTGGCCCATCGGGCGCAGTGAATGTACTTAAGCAAGCGACGGACAGTGCCCCATTTTTTGCGGCCGATGTTAAAGCATCCTTGTCTATTCCAAGTTTTTATGACAATTTCAAAGAAGGCAAAATTACTAATTTGGATCTAAATAATCAGCTAATTGAAGCGGTGAGTAATCTTTAATCGCTATAGTACTTTCGTCTAGCAAATGCCGACATACCTTTATTAATTATCATTAAAATACATAAACTTACTTAGATTGTGAGTTTTTATGCGATTATTTAACGTGCAATTAGAATTGAGATATGTCGGAGGATACTGCTATCATTCCTTTTAATTGGCATAGTGAAAATAAACAATAAACTCATGATGATTTCCAATTATGGAGAAAGCTGCCTTAAAACAGCTTATTAATGCTATACGACGCGTCTTGTAATAACCATTGTTCTAGCGCAAATGGGCGGACTTATTTTTATGATTAAATGTCCGTTATCGAGTGTTAAAAAACGTATTATTCGACGTGTAAGAAAAAGGAAGTATTACAAATGTTTTTTACGGCAAAGTACAAGTCAGAAATTAACGAGTTGACGCACCAAAACCGTCAACTGCAAGAAGAAAATACCCAGTTACGCCAAGAACTATCAGCTATTCAACAGACGTCACAAACGCTGGTAAGCGATAGTGATTCTAGAGCGGCGCTGCATAAACACCAAGAAGAGGTTAATGAGCAGTCGCTCACCTCTTCTGAGCTATTACATCAAATACGAGAATCATTAGCTGGTTCAACCTCAGTATTAATAGAACATCGCGATGAGTTTAACACCGCTCAATCGCTCTTTGACGATATTATGATGATGCTAAAAAGCACCCGTCAATCAACCCAACAAATCACTGAAGATACCAAACAAGCCTGTCACTCCGTTGATGAATTAAAGACAGTGACTGCAGGTATTAATGATTTTGTAAATATAATCAAAGGCATATCCGACCAAACAAATTTACTTGCGCTTAATGCCGCAATCGAAGCTGCGCGCGCTGGTGAACAAGGTCGCGGTTTTGCTGTTGTCGCCGATGAAGTTCGTACACTTGCACAGCGTTCAGCAGAAGCGTCGAATGAAATATCAAACCTCATTGAGAAAGTTAACCAACAAATGGGGGGCGTAATCAGCGGCATTGAGGAAGTTGGCGCAAAAAGCGAAACGATCAACAGTAGCACCAATACGATTTCTGAAACGGCGCATCAAATTGTTAACCTTTCACAACAAATGTACAGCGTCATCACTCAATCAAGCGCCGACGCATTCTTACAAACCGTCAAAATTGATCATGTGGTATGGAAGTTTGATGTCTACAAAGTGCTGTTGGGCATATCAGACAAACCGATAAGTGAATTTGCGGATCATACAATGTGCCGTATGGGTAAATGGTATTACGAAGGTGAAGGCGCGCAAAAGTATGCGAGCCATTCAGCATTTAAACAGGTTGAAAAACCACATAGCGATGTTCATTTACATGGGAAAAAAGCACTCGAAGCGCATCAACAGGGTCAACTTGACGAAGCCGTGCAGGAACTGGGTTTAATGGAGCGGGCAAGCTTTGAAGTAATAGATAAATTAGCGGTCTTATCACAACAAATTGATAACCAACGTCAGGCTAATGCACAGTCGTATGAACCTCTAGAAATAGAACCAACATTTAAAGTTGCCTAAATATCAATAAAAAGCCGATGCATATTGCATCGGCTCTTTTGTGAATCTGCTTAATTTACTTATCTTTTTGTTCTTGTTCCCAAGCCCATGTTGGCGACTTATAAAGTAATTTTAATCGATAACCCCAATTTGGTGCATGCCATAAACGATTCGATAACTTGGCAATTCCTTCGAAGAACACTTTAAAGGGATTGACGCTATTAATTCTTGGAAACACCCCGTAGCGAACTTTCTCATCTTCTTCGGCAAATGTACCAAACATTTTGTCCCAGATAATGAACACACCGGCGTAGTTTTTATCAAGGTATTTACGGTTTGTCGCATGGTGAACACGATGATGAGATGGTGTATTCATAACGGCTTCAATTGGACGCGGCAATTTTTTAATGGTTTCTGTATGCAATAATGTTTGGTACGTTTGCACCAACATCTCAGCGAGGAACACAACAAACGGATGAAAACCAAGCATGACTAACGGTAAATGGAAAAACAACGGATACAAACCATCAAGCGGGCCAAAGCGATAAGCGACCGACAAATTGAAATATGGCGAGCTGTGATGAACAGTGTGTGTTGCCCACCCTATTCCCGTCATGTGCATAAAGCGGTGCTCCCAGTAATACACGATATCTGCCAATATTAGGCCACCAATTACCGTCCACCACGTTATCGGTAAATGAGTTATTGAGAAATGCTCATAAACGTAGAAAAACACTGCTAAATAAAAAAGCGCACCGATAACCATATTGATGCCGCGAAAGGCTGTCAGCGTAATAAAGTTGGTCAAACTGTCTCCCAAAAGATTCCAACTCATTTGTTTTTTTGCGGTAATAACAATCAATTCAAGCAAGAATAGACCGATAGCAATGACAAAAAACCAATCACCAATCCACAATTCCCAGCCGTAGACCTCAAACTCGCCCATTTTCTCAAATAAAAAATCCATCATTACTCCTGATAAATTGCTTGTAAACTTACGGTTTCATCGTCACCAGAAAAGTGACGCTTTTCAATCACGGCTATTAAGCCACGTCGATAATCAATATTTTCCCAAGCGGCAACAATATCAACATTAGAATAATGTCCTTGACTCAATAAAGTAAAGCGCTTCCCTGTTGGCAGGGTTTGGGTTGTAACAGCTGAATCATTTAATGCCGCTCGTTCATATCCAATACTGACATCAGCGACACTATAACTCGCATTAAACTGACTAAACACGGTGTAAACAGCAAACGTATCTGTTGAAATCGTGCGTTCTAAATGCTTATTGTCAGTAAACTCTCGCCATAATTTGCCGATGTCTACTAACGAAATCCGGCGGTTCAACCCGACAATATCCACGGTGTCTTGCTGAAAATCATTGCTCTGCTTTACGTCGCTAGCATTAACCATGGTATCACTGCTGCTAGCTGGTTTTTCGCTAGGCATAGTTTCTGTTTGATTATTGGCGGTCAACGCTAACAGTTTTTCATAACTGACGGCGTCATTACTCCAACTTTCTGGTGGTTGCCATAACATGATTAACCACACGACTAATGCAATGATTATCGTAGTGACAATAGATAACGAAAGTTTCATCTAATTCTCCTAATGAACGTCTATACCCATAATTAATGACTATGGGCATAGCCCAAAAGCTAAAATCATTTTAACCCTGACTATTGAAAGTTTTCCAATAAACAAGATTAACCTGCTTACCTAAATAGTATGCCGTTTAATTTTACAAAAGTAAATTGTCACGACGACAATTTACTGTTATATTTTTTGACAATTGATAATTTGTGACGAAATTCTCAGCATGTAGCTGTTGGATATTTTGATTACATTGTCGATTAGTCGCATTAATTCTAATAAATTGGAGTAGAACATAGTGATGAACAGTCGAGAGAAAGCATCAACATTTTTGATGCAAGCTACTTTGGGCGCTAATCAAGCACTGATCAATGAGGTCGATAACACCGGCATTGAAACCTGGTTAAATAATCAACTTGATAATCAACCTGAAATGAATGACAGTTTTTTTCAAACTGCAAAGAAGATATGGCGTGGTAAAAGCAGTACTGGTGGATTTAAACAATTACTCAGTCAACATTACGGCGAAAGCAATATTAACGGTGAAGGTAATAACCCAGCGCTTCCCTATAAATACTATTTTAGAATGGCGTGGTGGCATAAAACGCTGCTTAAAGGCAACTCACTATCACCAGACAATCAAATCGATGGAATAACTCAAGATAAAAAAATTAGTGATTTTGAAGTAAGTCAGTCAAACTTAATTCGTCATCGTGTCGCACAAGCGCTCAGCGAAATCATTGTGATTTCTGATAACTCTGTTCTTGAGTTAGATGCAGAAGGTATGGCAGATTTCTATGATTTACTCTACAAACATGCGCTGGGTAACTATAGCGATTTACTAACGGATGTATCATTACACCCATGCATGGGGGTTTACCTTACCCATATCAACAATAGAAAAGAAAATATTCCCCAAAGAATTCACCCAGATGAAAACTATGCGCGAGAGATTATGCAGTTATTCACTATTGGATTATTTGAATTAAATGATGATGGCTCTCGCAAAAAAGACAGCGCTGGAAATGATATTCCCACATATGACAATGACGATATTAAAGAACTAGCGCGAGTATTCACCGGTATTAAAGCAGGCCAATACCTTTATGAATGGCCGGGTGCCAATATTGACGTCGACGGGTTTAAAGTACCATTTGGTACTATCAATCGACGTCCAGTTTTACTTGGCGATGATGTGAATAAGGTGTTTAAGATATTACCTTATGTTGACATGTTACAACCTATGGTGGGAGACGACACCTATCATGATCTTGGCTCAAAAGTGTTACTCGGCGGTAAACTCTCCTTACCAGCCCGTAACGCTAACAATGGCCAAGCGACCATTGACGATATTACCAGTGCTGTGGAACAACTGGTTGCAAATCCAAATACCGCGCCGTTTATTGCGACTAAACTTATCCAGCAAATGGTGACATCAAATCCAACTAAAGCCTATGTAAAAGCCGTTGCCAACAAATTTGGTCCAAAAGGGGATCTCAAATCAGTCGTTAAAGAAATTCTCACCTATCCATTGAACAATGCAGTTACGATTGGGAACGATAGCCAAATTGGGAATATTCAAAAACTTAAATCGCCACTGTTACGTGTAACCCAGTTATTACGTGCATTTAACGCCTACAATGATGAAAAAAGATTATGGTTAATCGGTGAAGACATTAAATCCTATTTAAGTCAGCATACCTTATCATCTCCGACGGTATTTAATTTCTATAAACCAGATTTTGTCCCTCACGGCCCCATCGAAGACAATGGAAAAGTCGCGCCAGAATTCGAACTTTACAATGCACATACATCAATTAGCTACGTTAATATGATGTATGACTGGCTGTTTGGTGACGCACTCCCATTAGTGTCTACGCAAATCAGAAAACATCAAACGCCGCCCCTGCCGGTTCCGGAATTAGCGCCAAGTACGTTATTAAATAACGCCAGCAGCAAATTGAAACTTAATTTGACCCAGGAACTTAAACTCGCCACCAAAAGAGAAGATTATCCTGCGCTAATAGCGCACATTAGCTTATTGCTGATCGGTAAAGAAACACCAGATGGTCAAGCGGATATTATGGCAACGCTCGCTCCTTACGATCCATCATCACCAACCCAGCAACTATGGATAGTACAAACAGTCATTTTCATGATTGTTATTTCGCCAGAATTTACGGTATTGGAGGCCTAACCCATGAGTAAACAATCAATTTCAAGACGTCAATTTATCCATTCATCCGGTGTTGTAATGGTTGGTACAAGTGCTATCTTAGCGGGATGCGGTGGCGGCTCAACGCCAGAGCCAACGCCACCTCCTGCGCCACCGACTCCAACGCCAAGTCCGACACCGTCGCCAACGCCGCCCCCGGTCGATAATGGTGAGATTAGTATAACGCCGCAAAATAAGAGCCTCGTATTCATCATGCTTGATGGTGGCAATGACAGTTTCAATATGTTGGTACCGACTGCAGTCTCAGCCTATAACGACTATAAAAACAGTCGCGGCAGCCTCGCTATTGACCGGACAAAGCTATTGCCATTACTCAATTTTAAAGATGACAACGGTAAAGACTTTGGACTTCACCCAAGCCTTCCAAAAGTGAGAAACCTCTTTAATGATAATAAATTGGCGTTTATCAGTAATATCGCCCCGCTTGTTGAGCCTATTACCAAAGCCGAATTTAAAGCAGGTAGCAAACCAGTCCCTGTTGGATTGATGTCTCATTCTGATCAATTTAAACACTGGCAAACGTCTCGCCCTTTGGAGCGTACCAATAGCGGATGGTTTGGCACCTTCGCTGATGTGTTACAGCAAAACAAAGCTAACAATGCTATTTCAATGAATATTTCCTTGGCCGGCAGTAACATCATGCAAAATGGCAAAGAAGCGAGTGAATATGCAGTGACAGATAAAGGCAGCGTTGGACTAAGTGTCAAGCGCACTGACAAACCGCAATTGGTTGCACTAAACAATGTATTAATGGGTGGATTCGACCGAATGTTGGCAGCTAACTACGACAGCGCCTTTGACACGACTTACATCAACGGCATTCGCCATGCGCAATCACAACACGAAACCTTCAGTGCCGCTATCGATAAAATTACATTGAGCACCAACTTTAAATCGAGCGATGGCAAAGAATCGCCATTAGCGGCGCAATTGAAAATGGTGGCAAAAAGTATTGCAGCAGCGCCAACGCTTGGACTAAGTCAGCAAACATTTTTTGTACGCTATATCGGTTGGGATCATCATAGTGAACTCCTGAGCAATCATCAACGCATGCTAGGCGTACTTGACGATGCATTAAGTGCATTTCAATTAGCATTAGTTGAACTTGGTGTTGCAGATAAAACATTGACTTTTACAGGCTCTGATTTCGGTCGAAGCTTAACATCAAATGGTAATGGAACCGACCATGGTTGGGGCGGTAATACATTAGTGATGGGTAACGATGTTAACGGCGGAAAAATTTATGGAACCTATCCTGAATTAACATTAGGTAACGCTAATCCACTTGATGTTGGTGGAGGCGTTATGATCCCAACCACAGCAACTGATGAGTTATATGCTGAATTAGCGGTTTGGTTTGGGGTGGAAAAATCAGATCTGCCCAAACTATTTCCTAATTTGGGAAATTTTTATGATAACGACCAAGCGGAATTACCACTTGGTACAATCAAAATAAATTGATGACTCAATAGCGGTGCTTTCTAAGCGCCGCTATTGTTGACGTTCAGGCTATTTAACTTCTTCGCCATTATTCCATTGCTCTGTAACTTTTTTACCGCTGTCAGATGTATAAATAGCCTTGCCATTTAGTTTTCCATCAAACCAAGTTCCATGACGAGTTGCTCCACTGTTCCATGAATACAGTCCATCGCCATGCTTTTCGCCTGCTTTCCAATATCCAGTATACTTCGATCTTTTATAATAGTAGGTACCCTGACCTTCACGATCACCATTAACAAGCTCTCCCACATATGACGTCCCGTCTTTCCAGCGTTGCACGCCATAACCATGAGGAGAGTTATCTTTATATTCACCTTGATAGCTATAGCCATCTTCTTTTATGTATCGCCCGCTACCATTACGGTCACCAGCAGCCCATTGTCCTGTGTATTTTCCTTTAATATAAATATAAGTACCTTGTCCGCTTCTAACACCATCAACCATTTTTCCTATATACTTTTCGCCATTTGACCATGTTTGAACACCATTGCCATGCGGCTGATCATTTTGATAACCACCGATATACGTATATCCTTCTGAATCAGTATAAGTTCCTTGGCCATTACGACGACCGTTTTGCCAATCACCAGAGTAAGTTGCGTTAGCATAATAATATGTCCCTTGACCGTGTCGTTTTCCTTCTAGATAATTTCCTTCGTACTTACCGTCTTTTCCTGCATTCCAAGTCTCAATACCGGGGCCATCTTTTTCCCCGTTAACATAATTTCCAACGTATTTATAGCCATCATTGTTGGAATACACACCGTGCCCATGACGCAAGCCGTCTTTGACTTCACCAATATACTTATCGCGAGTGACCGTATTCCACAATTGCGTACCAACACCATTGGGCTTGTCGTTTTTGTAATCTCCACTATATTTGTAACCATCGTTTTTAACGAAAGAGCCTTGCCCGTGGCGTATTCCGTTAATCCATTGACCGATATACTTGCCGTCAGAGTAAGTGAATGTGCCAAATCCATTAACGCAATCACCGTCACAATTTGGATCTGAGGCCTCACAAGCGATTAAACTAAAAACTAAAGCAATACAACTTATCGAACGAATTATTTTTTTCATTTTCATGATTCCTTATATGTCAGAAGCTAAATTCAATTCTTGGTGCAGAGTTCTCATCTGTATCCACTTTAGGAGCGCACACCAATAACCGTGCTGATTCAATCCCGTAATTTTTTACCAGTAATTTCTTCAATTGATCGCCGCGATGTTTGCTCAATTTCTTGAGAGCTGCATTTTTTTGTTCCAATGTACTTGCGCTCATTGCAAGCTCACCATGCCTCGCGACTGGACACATTTTAACTTGCTGTTCTGGCTTATCGTTAAGTAAGGCACCCAGTTCATCAACAAACACTTGTTGTTCAGGAGTAATATCTGTTTGGCCGACACCATAAACCAAGTCATTCATTTCTAATCTCAACAAATATTCACCTGCAACGCTCGCGACCGTAACTAAATTGGCATAAGGCACAAAGGTATTAATCAAGTATGATTTTGCCTGTGACATAATGGCTTTTTGAGCCACTAGCGTAATAACGTTACTTATGCCAAATGATGGGTCGTCAATATTACCAGACAACGGAACGGTCAATGACACATTACCTTGACCATCTTTAAGCATATTAAGCGCCGCATTCAGGCCAATAGCCGCGCCATCATTCGCAGCTACATCAGTTGTATCATCACCATTTGCCAGCTCGAATCCTCGTAAGCCAATAACCGTTTCGCCGTCTAACTCATCATCGACAATGTTTACCGTGATCTTGTTATCCAATTGACCACTTAAAAAATCAAAGCCTAAGACAGTACGTAAATAGGCCGAAAGTGGCGGCAGGGATAACTCAGTCATATTAACATTTAATGCCATATTCAGCTTGTCACCAAACGGTGCAATAGAGCCATCGACAACACTCGCTGCGTGCTCATCAAAAGCGATTTTGACATTAAATGGGCTCTGTTGGCTTGTTTGACGACTATCTATATCGCGAGCATTTAACGCGGTAATATTTATTTTTTGGTTAAACGCTGGTGACACACTTTGATCGCTAAATAGGACATCAGCACCATCGAACAAGGTGAACTGCTTAAGGCTTATTGTTATTGGTTGAGCAGACGGCTCTGTCGCTGGATTTGGCTCAGTCTGCTGAGCGGCTGTCTGTTCACTCATCGTTTCTTTTACCGGTGGTAAAACGAGGTTCGTTAGCTGTTTGTTCGCATCAAGCAACACGCTGCTTTTAAATGGATGCAGTGCTATTTTTTCAATGGCTAAGTGGTTATTGCGCCAATCAATTCCAGTAATGATAGTTTTTTCATTTTGATACAAGGGAGCAAATGTCGACGTTTTAGACACTAAAATATCGTTGAACGACACTTCGCCAATCGTTGCAGTGGCTGCTAAATCTTTATCAACATTAATGGTCAGTTTTTCAATGGCCATAAGGTCAAGTGATGCAATGGTACTTTCAAGAGTAGACAACACAAATTGCTGATTATGAAGATCAACATTCGCATTTACCGATGACATACCTTCCTCATCAGCTTTAACCGCTAAATCAGAGAGGGTAAAGACAAAATTATCATTCGCCACCGTTAAATCTTGCTGGTTCAATCCTAATTGGCGAACAGTTAACTCAAGCTTAGGCTGGGTAAGAAGCCATTGTTTTGTTTCAAAGCTGACTTCATTAGCAAAATTAAGGGAAACCTGCCCCGCTAAATCATCGATGTTATGATCTGCTAATGGCAAAAGGTATCGCCAGTCTTCGAGTAATAAGTTTGAAAAAGAAAACTGATTTGATAGCTCCAATGTAGATAATGCCAACGACGCTAAACGACCCTGAACGTTCGAATCAAAATTTAACGATGCATCATTAATTTGAAGTAATAATGCGATTTGAGCGTTGAATTCATCTGTATTAGCAGACACATTTTTGAGTTCGAACTGCTTGAGAGTTATTTTATGTGCCATGGTCATATCACGTAAATGAACAGATATGTCGTCGAAAGCAAGCAATGGCAGCTCAAACTGCCAACCATTGAGCGACGCTTCTAAATCCTGTGGCGCATCTGTTGCAGGCGCTTTTTCAACACGAACAGGAGATTCTGTTGATTCAAGCTTTAATAAATCAATGCCAGCGACGATTAATTCATTATTATTGCGTAGGACATTAATATTTACTGACGTCAATTGAGATTTCTCAACAACAATTTTTTTTGACAGTAAGTCAGTCCAACTTAGATTGATATGAGCGTGCTTTAGCGCCATTTGTTGCGTATTCGTTTTATCAACGATCACAAAATCATCAATTTGGACATGCATCGCAAAGGGGTTAAAACTCATACTGACATCATCATTCAACGACAAATTATGCGGCGCTAATTGCTTATTAACCTGCCATGGAATTATCCAATGACTACTTCCCCAAGTGAGAAAAAATATACCTAACACAATCACTATAAGAGACAAAAGTATTGTTTTTACGCGCGATAACACTGCCATAACTGCCTACAAAATTAGTTGAATTTCTATTAATGCAAGCAGTGTAAACAAGGATGAAAGAATTAGAAAGGTAGCGACACTAGTTATTTAGGAGTTCATCACCATTTTCGCCTATTTCCCCTACCTTTTCACCGCGATATACGGACAATAATGTCCCTTTATCTTTCATGCTAATTAACTGCGTAATCGAATAAATGGTTGGTTTAGTGCCAAAATCATCATTACCATCAACATTTCCTTTTCTTATATCACTGCGCGCGTCATATTCGGTATCGTACACATAGCGACCATGTACAACATGAACCTGAGTGTCTTCAACGGCAGTGACTTTAAAGATATTGACCGAATATTGATCCTTTCCATCAGGTTCCTCAGCATTAGAGTCTGTCAGATACATATCATTGACGATTGGTGCGTTTAAGTAAGCCGTCGTTTGGTTTTCTCGCTTAATCGCGTCATTGGTTATCCACACAAAGAAAATCGGCAAAATAATGGCCCAAAACTGCATCGGAATAAAAAAGAAAGTATGCGATGGCGACTTCTCTTCCTCTCCCGTCTCTTCGTTAATAACTACCGTTCTTTTTCGATAATTAAGGTGATAACCTAAAATACCTATGGTTAGGCTCGCCAGCAAAAAAGTAGCGAAATTTTGCCAATGAGCACTGACGTCCACATCACCAAGAGTTGCTCTAATGGCAATGGTCGTTATAACCAGTGATATCAATACAATCACGGGGACAAGCCATCCCATCCGTCTCCAAATAATCAACACATATTCTCTCCTATTGTGTAGGTATTAACAGCGCAGAGAGCGCTATAAAAATAGTTTGTTGGGAATTTACAAGGCGGGCTAGATGATGATTGTTATTTCGTCCATTAAGTCCTTTTTGCAAAATCCCTTTTACAGCAACTATGTAATTAATAGTTGTTAATTAAAGATAGGCTACAACTTCACCGGGCGCGAGCCCATTGCTACACAAATTTAGGTGAAGATGTGATCCAATTCGATAACAAACGGTCATTTACACAAATTAAACTAGTCTTTGTTAAAAGCCTTAGGTAAAATGTGCCGCTATTTTTTGCGCTCAGTGATGGAAATTTTTATGGCCAAGAAACTTTTAATTAAAACTTGGGGTTGTCAGATGAATGAATACGATTCATCGAAAATTGGCGACTTGCTTAATGACTATAACGGTTACGAATTAACCGAAGAACCGGAAGAAGCAGACGTATTATTGCTTAACACCTGT
>OJBM01000298.1_pt1 | contig 13259 bp, 9 predicted proteins | sample 1591061 | NCBI WGS metagenome assembly OJBM01 (sample SAMN05416872, study PRJEB24817) | seawater metagenome | isolation source: Sea water | place: Canada:Atlantic | collected 2013-11 | reverse complement strand
ATAAGAGACAGGTGTAAGGACAACCAGAACTTCGTAAATCTGCTTTGAACCCACGATCTTGCCAAACAATTTCATGGCGATCAGAGTCATTAATTAATACATTGTCGACGACCAATTCATTAGCATTAGCCCCCATCTCACTTAACAAGGCCGCAGGTGAATTCGTAAAACCAATGGGCAACACTTGCTCGTTCATTTGCCACATTTGCGGTGCATCCACCTTAACTTTTGTGTTTGCATCGATATCAAAAAACGGGTGTAACCCCAAACCGCTTGGCATTTCTGCGTCGCTCAAATTAGTTGTCGTTAATGTCATATCAAGACGTAAACCGATTAACTCATAACGCAGTTCAACCACAAAATCCCATGGCCAATCACCACTTGCGTGCTCTAGTCTCAAATCTATCGCCGATTCTGAATGACTTTTTACTTGCCACGGTCGCTGCCACGCGACCCCATGCAGCGCATGAAGCTCTGGCGGGAAATTTGCGGCGAGCTGCACATCGCGACTATTCCATTCAAATTTTCCGTGCTGTACACGACTAGCAAATGGCGCTAGCGCAAAACAGCTCATGTCATTAACTGAGCTCGCCTGACCACTGTTTCTAAAGACGTTATACGTTGTTCCTTGTCGCTGATACGTAAAACTGCGCACACTAGCGCCAATATCGGGAGCGACAGACAAGGTTAAATGATTATTTTTAATCACTAAATCATTCATAACATCATCCAACTACAAAATTGCATACAATATACCTAATAAATTTAAATTTGATAACTATTAATTGGGTTGAAACTCAAGAAAAGCCAAATAGCAAAAGAAATAGACACGTCTAGAAATTGCTAAAACCACCAGCAACATCAATGTTTATTCTCCCATGAAAATTGAAGCTATCACTTTGAAATAACCGAATAAAAAATATGATATTTACGACTGATAAAGATACCATGATATGCAATCAATAAAACGTAAAATATCGGGATGCGATATGAAAAATGTTCTTGTTCCACTGCCTTGTTTAGGTTTTGATCCCAGTGAAGCCGCTATTCCGTGGAAAATCCTTGGCCACGCTGAAATCAAAGTTACCTTCATCACGCCAGATGGTAATCAATCAGCCCCTGATCCAAGAATGTTAAACGGCAAAGACCTTGGCATATTTCGGTCAGTTTTAGCAGCCCGCCAAGACGCGGTTGATGCTTGCATTGAAATGCAGCGAAGTGAAGAGTTTAAACAACCTCAATCGTATGAGCAGGTAAACGCTGATAATTTTGACGCTCTATTATTACCCGGTGGTCACGACAAAACCGTTAAAGATTACCTAGAATCGCCGATACTCCAACAATTGGTGGTTAAATTCTTCAATCAAAGTAAGCCCGTTGCAGCGGTCTGCCACGGCGTTTTGGTCGCTGCCCGCAGTATTGATCCAACCACAAAACAAAGCGTCATCTATGACTATAAAACAACTGCGCTTTTAAAATCCCAAGAAATGGCTGGTTATAACCTCACCCGTTTGTGGTTAGGCGATTACTATCTCACCTATCCAGAAACAACTGTCGAAGAAGAAGTGAAAGCCTGTTTGGAAAGTCCAAGCAACTTTTACCAAGGAAAATTTGCACTATTTCGTGACACGCCAGATAAACTAGCGCGAGGATTTATTGTGAAAGACCGAAATTACGTATCCGCAAGATGGCCCGGTGATATTTATAATTTGTCGTTTGAATTTAGAGATATGATTCTAAAGGATTAACGAAATAATATAATTTCACGATGACAGATGACCATCATCGTGAGCTAACTTTTTTAAATGGCTACTTCATAACAGCTTGCTGTTGCTCAACGCTCATTACATTCACAACCTTAACGGTGTCATCTTTCTTTGTTGGGTCAATAACCACAGGTGTTGAACCGTTTTCCAGTTTAAGCACACCGCGTGGACACACTGACGAACAGACACCACAACCAACACACGACGCACGAACAATGTCCTCACCGCGCTGAGCGTAGGCACGAACATCGATACCCATTTCGCAATAGGTCGAACAGTTACCACATGAAATACATTGGCTACCGTTTGTCGTAATACGAAAACGTGATTTATAACGCTGGATAATGCCGATGTATGCCGCCAGTGGACAGCCAAAACGACACCAAACACGGCTACCCATTTTCGGATAGAAACCAGTACCGATAACACCAGAGAACAGCGCACCAATAAAGAATCCGTAAGCACTACGCAGCGAATAAGTATCAATGCCCGCAATAGATTTAACGCCACTAAAATAGGTGTAAAGCGCCGCTGCCGTCATCACAATAGCAAAGATTAAAACACTGTGAATAACCACGCGCTCAACACGCCATGCCGTTAGTGATTTATCTGATAATTGACGGTAAGGGTCGCCTGCTGTTTCAGCTAAACCACCACAGCCACATACCCATGAACAATACCAGCGCTTACCAAAGAAATACGTAAACACAGGGACGCCAATCACGAACAAGGTAATGCCCCACACCAACATAAACATGCCGATGCCGCCACTTGAACTCAAGCTATCTAGATTCCACGCATCAAAGAAGTCGTAATCTAATGGCCACATGTTTTTTAAGTCAGTTGATGGTTGATTTAGACGACTTAAGATCTCAGGCAAGATAAAGGCAAAACACGATTGGAAGAAAATAATCGAGCTAGTACGGGCAATATGATATTTACTGTGACGATATTTGATGAACATACGTACGCCCATCACGACAATCGCTAAGGTGTAAATCAAGCCATAGATTGACCATGATCCTGCGCCGCTGCCATTAAGTGCAACAAATAACGGATCAACTAAAGACACCCATTCCACGATATATTCAGGAAAGAAGTACAGCGCGATATAAACAGCCACTAAAAATAGCAACACCAACATGCCAACAATGCCGCCGTTGGTGGCTGAGTTCTTAAAAACATTATCGTTTTTAATACCAGCGGGGCCAGTGTACTTTTCAGGAATGATGTACATCAGCGCGCCGATGGTACCTAAAATAATCGAGAAGAAGAAATACAATCCAGCATTGTTCGCGACAACAGACGTTGACGAGCTTTTTACTATCGCATAGATATATTGGCCAATCGCCCACGAATCGATGCGTTTCTCAGGATTAACTTTTTGATTAATTTCAGCAGATTTCTCATTAATCACCTGCTCAATTTCGCTAAGTGGCTTGCCTTGATTTCCCGCTAACCAACCCGTGTAATCGGTTAGTTTCTTGATTTTAAACGCGGCGTAATCATCATTGGTGTTAAACACCTCAGGTAACATCGCTAAATCGTAATAACCTCTAGCGGTCACCTTAGCCATAATCGCGGCGATATCACTCGTCGATAGATGATAACGCTCATAAACCGTATCGTTATAATGGGAAAATGTTTTTCTCACCCCTTCAACAAATACCACCTTATTGCCCACAGGCTCATTCATGAACTGTGATAAATGCGGTGCGATAAGCTCGCGATGAGTTGAGTTACCAATAGAGCTATTTAAAGACTCATTAGTAATTTTAAATTGGTTAACAAACAGCATGCCAATGAAAACAAACATACCCACCAAAAAGAAAGCCATGCCAGAATTTCGTACAGGCGCTACCCACGCTAAATTATTACTATGCATTGGCATGCCCCTTAGTGAAACGTTTGGTTAACCATCTTAATGGCGAAAGTTTTAATTGATTATCTGGATGTTGCTGATTGAAAGCCACAATGATGTCTTTTTCATAACGATTAAAAAACTCAGGGTCAAAGTTGGCATCACGCAGGTTTTCTAAGACGTATTTCAACGTACAGCCATTAGCTAGCCAGTTCTCCCACACGTTGTGACGCATACGAATGCCAAACGTATTCACGCCTGTGACTTCTTGAGTATCATCTTTATAATTAATACGCAGACAAATATCCTGCTCTGGATGCTGCCAATAAAATGAAGAGATCCCATCCAGCGGTTCGTTAAACACAAAACCATAGGTTTGATATTCAATATCGAAGAATTTCGCTGAGTTAAACCACACGCCTCGTTCATATTTGGTGCGCTCACCAGCAATGGTTTTCGCCAGCGCTTCACCTTGCATTTTTCCGGTGTACCACAAAGGTTCAATGCGGTTACGACCATCAACTACTTCAATTTCGGCACAATCCCCTACGGCGTATACATCTGGAACTTGTGTTTCTAAAAAGTCATTAACCAAAATGCCACGACCTACAGGAATATCGCCTTTTTTGGCCACGCCAATATGTGGATGGACACCCGCAGACAGCCCCACCATGTCACAGGCTATTTCTTCACCGGTACTGGTAATAACAGAACTAACACGGCCGTTACTGCCCGCTTTGATTTCTTTAAGCTCAGTTTCAAAATGGAATTTAATGCCGTGAACTTCGGCGTGTTTTTGAATAAGTTGTGCTTCACCATTAGGCAGGATATTGCCCCAGAAACGGTCTTCACGCACAAGGAAAGTCACTTCAATACCCCGAGATAGCAGCATTTCTGCCATCTCAACGCCAATGAGTCCACCACCAACAAGTACTGCATGCTTGGTTAGCTTACTGTTTTCTTCCATCAACTCTAAATCTTGATAGCTAAAGAGTGTTTGCACGCCAGGTAAATCTTGTCCCGGCCAACCAAATTTATTCGATTGTGAGCCGGTGGCTAATACCAATTGGTCGTAATCTACCGATTCGCCAGAGGCCAAGGTCAACACCTTGTCATTGGTATTAATATCTTCAACGAAGCCCTGTTTTAAATCGATGCGGTTTTTTGCCCAGAAATGGTCTTCGTAAGGTTTGGTATGTTCATACTTCATGTGCCCCATGAATATGTACATTAGCGCGGTGCGAGAAAAGAAATGCTCGGTTTCAGCGGAGATAATCAAAATCTCCATATCACTGCGCTTTCGCACGTGACGAGCGACGGTGACACCAGACACACCATTGCCAATAATAACAAGTTTGCTCATATAAAATTAATCTCCATTATTGCGACATTTTTAATCCCACATGCTCTTTCGCCGTTTACCTTTTCTTTTGAAAGGCTTAAAAAACAAACGAATTACCTCTAAAGTAACCTAATAAATTTACATAGGACATCATTCTTTAGGGCTGCGGTCATTAAAAAATATACTCTACGTGCGAGGAGACCGGAGTTCTTCACAAAAGTATTACAATTTTTGAAAATTTATTTGAATTGCCAAAATTACACAGCAAACGTCAGAAGAGATGGTCCACTAGCACAGCGATAACTTCATCAACTGTGCGTGAAAGTAAACGTGTTGTCCTAATCAGTCATCCCGTCCGCTTTTTTGTACTTCACTTCAGGAATAGGATGTAACTCATCTAACGCAATTGACACACTGCTGTTTTCAATGACCCGAGCATGATGGCGTGATAACTCTCTCGGTTGAGTAACACCGCAAGAATGAGCAATGAGTCCAACACCATAAACTATCTTATTTGCATAGTTGGCAACTCGAAGTGCCTTTTGTTCAGCAACTAAACCTTGTTGTAGTTTCGGGTTGTGAGTCGCTATCCCTGTAGGACAGGTGTTTTTGTTACATTGCAATGCTTGAATACAACCCAAAGAAAACATAAATCCACGCGCAGAAGTAACAAAGTCAGCCCCAATACAAAGCGCCCATGCAACCTTACCCGGTGTAATCAGCTTGCCTGAAGCCACTATCTTAATGCGCCCTCTTAAACCGTATTCATGCAGCAAATTAACAACTAACGGTAAACTCTGTTGTAGCGGCATCCCCATATAATCCATTAATGGTTGAGGAGCGGCACCTGTGCCACCATCAGCGCTATCTAACGTAATAAAGTCTGGCGCAAACTCAACACCACGATTAAGAACTTCTTTAAATAAATCGTGAAAGAAAGAAATTTGTCCAACAACCATCTTAAAACCAACAGGCTTTCCTGTCGTTTTTCTAACGTGTTCAACCATATCGAGTAAATCGTTCACCGATTTAATATTTTCATGCCCATTAGGACTAATCGAATCTTGACCAACTTCAATACCGCGAATTTTAGCGATTTCTTCGGTAACTTTAGCACCGGGTAAGATCCCGCCCTTTCCGGGTTTTGCCCCTTGGCTCAGTTTTATTTCAAACATGCGTACTTGTTCGTGAGCCGCAACTTCTTCCAATTTATCATCAGATAAAAACCCGTCGCTGTCCCTCACACCATATTTCGCTGTGCCAATTTGAAAAACAATGTCACATCCACCAGCCAAATGATGAGAAGATAATCCGCCTTCTCCCGTATTCATCCATATACCTGCTTCTTTTGCACCATGAGATAAAGCTCGCACTGCGGGTGCTGAAATGGCGCCAAAGCTCATTCCTGAGATATTAATGATAGACTTGGTAACAAATGGCGTAACGTGACTATCAAGACCAATAGTGACTGGCGCGGCCTCTACAGAGTCTTGAGATAATGTAGGAAAAGGGCTGTTTAAGAAAATTATGTCACCGGGTGTATTCAAGGATCTTGTTGAACCAAACGCAATCGTCGTATCTACTTTTTTAGCCGCTCTATAAGCCCATGACCGTTCAGCGCGATTAAAAGGTAACTCTTCTCTGTCCATAGCGAAAAAGTATTGCCTGAAAAATTCGCCCATGTGTTCAAATACATATCTAAAGCGACCAACGACTGGGTAGTTACGCCTAATTGTCTGTGTGGTCTGGTTTTTATCAATAAAATATATTCCAACTAACCAAATGAGACCGATTGTTAGTAGCACTGCAAATAACAAAATTCCCCATTCAATAATCAATCTAGCTAACTCATGCATGTTCATCTCCTGCGATAACATATTCGTATTATTATTTTAAATTCGTCATGCTCTTATTATTCTTATTGCTTTGTATTGGTGCTTTTAGAAATGTAGAAATCGTCTAAGCAAGAGTGTGACCTTCAGGGACTCATGCTTACCATTGTATCTGACAGTTATTGAACGAAAATAATTTCACATCGCTTAACAATAGCGATAATTATTGGGCTAGTAGCAAAGTAAACTGCATTTTCATAGACGTGAAATACAGCTGGCCTTTACCATTACTTTATAGGCGGCATGGTGTATTAATTTAAAAAGTAGTGACTAAATCTAGGAGATGAAACAATTTATTCTACGTGCGAGGAAACTGAGTTCCTCACAAAAGCATTACAATCTTTGGAAAATTATTTCTAACTATTCCCTGTCTAAAAACACATTTCGCTTTTCAGTGCCACAAATTCGAACTCCTGTGGTGCCGTTGCAATACGAAACACGATTTGGCTATTACATGCGCTATCATAAAAACTAAATGTAACTAAATCATTTTCAACATTAATTCTTTTCACTTTATGTAAATTTAACCAATCTCGCGCATCTTTATCTTCAATTGTATCAACTGGAAAATCCCTTAATTTTTTGAACGCGGTTAACGCGATTGTCACGTTTGACATAGGGTCTATTTCAAAGTACTCGTTTGGATCATCTAGATAAAAGGATTGAAAAAGATTTAATGAGCAACCGTACACTAGGCTACCTTTATCTTTTGGAATGCTTGAACAATAAACAACATAGCGATCGACAACATTCGAGCTAATTTTATGCGGGGCAAAGAAAAACTTACGTTTTGGAATAAAGCTCTCCAATATAGAAGGAATAAGCTTAAGGTTTTTTAATTCTGGAAATGCTTCTTTCAAAGAATTTTCGTTTATTTGGGGTTGCCAGTTCTCCCGAGCGCTTAAATTTTCTTTTCCGCGATCCCTATATTCATAACACGAATTACGCTCTTCAGCTGTTAACTTCCGGCAATACTTACTTATCTCGGCAATTGCATCTTTAGTGAGTTTTTCAATCTCATTTTTAGTCGGCATTCTCTTCTCAATATCCGCCGACAATATCTTTTCTTTGCCTACGGCATAATGGGCAACGACATTTTTCGCATCGCGATGCCTAAAAAATTCATACTGTTCTTTGGTTTCAAAACTCTTGCAGCTCTCACGCACACAAAACTGAGCGTATTCATTATGATTATCTTTGTTAAATGATACTGTCTGCGTTTCGCATAAGTACAAGTCGCTAGGTTGCTTTAAGTCCTCGATATCAATATTACAATCGACGACTAATTGCGTATTATTTCCGGAATCAAAGCCCCGCCATCCTTTATAAGTCTTGTTATCAATTTCGAAACATAAATGCCACTCATACAGTGCCACCGCAGGTGAGCCTTGACGTGAGAAATCAAACTCTTCCGTTATTTTTTTATTAGCACTTAGTTTTTGATGATTAATACTGCCACCATGACACTGGGTATCATCAGTTCGATTGGAAAGGCGTACAGTAAGGTCAAATTCTGTTTTAGAATTCGTTGAAATTGTGAATGTATGATCGCCGCCTTGTAAACTACTAGAGTCATAAGTAAAAGTTTTAGCAGTGGAAACGCCAATACCGTAGAACGAAAAAAAAAATACAAATAACAACAATTTCATATCAAATCCTTATGAGCTAAGTTCGGCCGAGTCAACGCGAATAACAGCCAACATATCTTCATCATCGTCATCCATACCCACTTCAACAAAACCAAAACTGGCGTAAAAATCCTTAGCCACTGGATTGACGGGGTTATAACAAATTTCGATCTCGTTAATGCCTGTCATCGCTTTAATTTCTGCAAGGGCTAAGTTCAAAGCGATGCGGCCAATGCCCTGTTTTTGATATTTCTCGTCCACCATAAAACGCCAAATCGATACCTTGCTTGTCGTTTCTTGTACCCACATAAAAAACCCGACAACTGAGTCATCAACGACAATTTCATCATCACGGACAATTGCTCGTGTGTAATACCCTTCATTAAACTGGGCTTCCACCAGCGACCACATATTACAGGCCACTAACTCTTGTTGCTCTTTTGCGACATCGAGATCAGACACAGCTTTATAATTCGATTTCGTAACGGGATGTAGTGAAACATTCATTAAAACTCAATATTAAAAGATGAAACCACAAATTATAGGATAATCAGAGTTAAAACAACAAATTAGATAAATATAATCTATTTTCATCAAACCTGTAGTATTTCATCGCGGCTTCAGCTCAACCCACTATTTTCATTCCCACATCTGTGTTTATAAATTGAAACACTCAATTGAACATGTACAAATTTCGCCCCAACAGCCCAATTAATCAGCAAAAGAGTCACATAAACGTCTATTGAGCCCAATGAGAGCGGCTATCTATGATAGATTAGCGCCAATATTAGTTGTCTGTAGGTCATTATGTTAGAAACGGTTGTTGGTTTTATAAATTCAATATTGTGGGAAACGGTGCTTATTTATGGCCTCGTTGGCGCAGGTATTTACTTTTCATTTAGGCTTGGACTTATTCAAATATCCTATTTTGGTCACGCACTTAGTTTGCTTAAAATAAGTCGTCAAGGTAGTGCAGATGGTTTGTCTTCATTCCAAGTATTTTGTACCAGTATGGCGGCACGCGTTGGCGCTGGCAACATGGCTGGTGTTGCTGTAGCAATCAGTACAGGTGGCCCTGGTGCAATATTCTGGATGTGGCTCATTGCATTTTTAGGCATGGCAACCTCCATGGTTGAGTCAACTTTGGCACAAGTATTCAAAGCGAAAGATTCTGAAGGTCAATTTCGTGGTGGACCCGCTTACTACATGACCAAAGGCCTTGGCCAACGATGGATGGGTATACTATTCTCACTATCACTCATTCTTGCTTTTGGGCTTGTATTTACAGCAGTACAAGCAAATACCATAAGCGGCGCGGTAACTAATGTATTCGCCTTTGATGCGCTTTATGTTGGTATCGCAATCTCTATCGCCACTGGTTTCGTCATTATTGGCGGGCTTAGAAAAGTCGCACAGGTTTCAGAAATTATCGTTCCGTTAATGGCTGTACTTTATCTTGCATTGGCTTTAGTTGTCGTTGCACTAAACATTGAAAAACTACCTCAAGTCTTTAGCTTAATCATAAACAGTGCCTTTGGCTGGCAAGAAGCCGCAAGTGGTGGTGTGGCTTATGCAGTAGCACAAGCCATGAAAGCAGGTATTGCTCGTGGTCTATTTTCAAATGAAGCAGGTATGGGTAGCGCAGCGAACGTAGCAGCAAGTGCAACGCCTAATCCAAATCACCCTGCCTCACAAGGCTTCGTACAAATGATTGGTGTTTTCGTTGATACTCTAGTGATTTGTACTGCAACGGCAGCCATCATTCTATTAGCTGGCGATGTATCAAGCAGCGGCGACGGCATTGTCTTAACGATTACTGCATTAGAGTCACACGTTGGTAGCTGGGGTGGATTCTTTATAGCGGGTTCTATTGTGTTGTTTTGTTTCACATCAATCATCGCTAACTATAGCTATGCGGAAACAAACATTCTTTTCTTAGCCAATAACAATACAGCTTACTTAACGCCATTTAAGCTAGCGGTTGTTGGCATGATTATGTTCGGTTCACTGTCTAAAATCGATATTGTATGGGCACTAGCCGACGCATCAATGGGCATAATGGCACTGATTAATCTCATTGCATTGGTACTTTTATCAGGTCTTGCAGTAGCGGTCATTAAAGACTACCAAGTTCAACACAAAGCAGGTCAAGTGCCTAAATTTGTTGCGAAAGATTTCCCGCAATTAAAAGGGAAAATTGAGAAAGGTATTTGGGGTGAGTAACTGCCCTTTCGCTTAATAAAACTAAGCGGATTTAAACTAAAGCCTCGTTGGTGTGAACCTGCGAGGCTTTTCGTTATGCAGTGACGTAACTATACCGAAAATCGAATTCATGATGTAGAAAGTGAGCATTGGCGTGCATACTTAATCCAATCTTATCCATGTTAATCTTTTGATTTTAGAAGGTTCTGCATTTTCACCATACGTCATACATTGCATTAGCGTGCAATGTATGACGCAATGCACGCTTTCTCCAACAACGAAATTGCACTTAAAGTACGTCTGGTAGATTTAAATGGCTATTTATCAGTAGCCTACTGTTAGTTCTTCACATAAATTATAAATAAAGTGTTGCTTCTATCGTGTATACACGATAAATACACTGTTAGCTATCTGTCGTAATCTGAGAGTGTGATGAATAACGAATATTATTGGTGGGATTTAGAAGAATCAACATTCAAAGGTGTTCTATATGACTCCATAAATATGTATTTCCTCCATGATCACCCCTATAAGAATTGGGAAGAGTTCTCAAAAGCAGATCCTCATATGGCATATGCACATTTAACCTATGTTAGGTTTGATGCATTAGAGCAACAATTCGTTGATTTAAGAGTTATTCCTCAAATGCTTGGAGCTAAAGATGTGCCTTTAAAATCGTCAGTTCAAGATATAAATAGATATGATTGGCTAAAATCGATTGTAGATTTATCTCTATTTAGGTTTTCAAGTTTAAGAGATATTGCTTTTCATTTTGTAAATGAAGTTTTAGAGCTTGATCTTCCAGATTATAAACTGAACATAAAGCAGTTAAAAAAAGTGCTCAAAGATAACTATCCAGAGATTCTAGAGCACTTAAAAACATTGGATCAAACTGGAATACCACTGCGGTTGGATCGAAATGAAAGAGCACATAAAGGTTTCTGTAATTTATACACAGAAGATGACCAAATGTTTAAAAATATGGCGTGGTCGGAATCGCACAATTCAGAAATACAAGGGTATGATTTAGTAGCTACTTATGAAAACTCTAGAGATAAAATTTATAGTATTGTGGTTAAAGAAGTGCAAGACGCTCTTCGTGCTTGTATTGAATTAGTAGACGAACTTTATGTTCATTACCGAGATAAGCATAATGAGCTATCTAAAAATTCTAGAAGTGGCGTTTCGGGACATTTCCATAGCTACCATAGAAAAAATAGCTAACAAGTCATTTCAACAGGACAAAAAACAGCTTGTTTTTGCTCGTGCCTCGCTAATTCTAACCAGCTATTTTATTGCCTCTGAATGAGGCGTTGTTGCTTGCCCATCAAACATATGGAGTTAAAATTAATGTTTGGAGAATTAAAAAAAGTACCCTTGAGAAGTATTTGGGCACATGAAGCTCAAGATTTCACGCCGTGGTTAGCTGAAAATATTGATTTTCTAGGCAAAGCTGTAGGTCTAGAACTGGAACTAATCGAAGAGGAAGCAAGTGTAGGAAGCTTTTCTTTAGACATTCTAGCTAAAGATCTTGGTTCAGCTGAAAATGTAATTATCGAAAATCAATTTTCCCAAACTGATCATGATCATTTGGGAAAATTACTTACTTATGCTGCTGGTTTTGACGCTTCATATGTAATTTGGGTTGCCGAAACTATTAGAGATGAACATCGACAAGCTTTAGAGTGGCTAAATCATCGCACCGATAATAAAACTCAGTTCTTTGCAGTAATAGTTGAAGTAATTCAAATTGACGAGTCCAAACCTGCATTTAATTTAAAACCTGTAGTTTTTCCTAATGAGTGGCAAAAGAGCAAATCTAAAAGTAAAACTTCTCAGCAACCAAGTGCAAAATCCGAGAAGTATCGTAATTATTTTCAAAACTTGATCGACGATTTAAGAACTGAATACAGATTTACTTCAGCAAAAGCGGGCCAACCACAGAATTGGTATGCATTTGCATCAGGAATATCTGGAGTCAACTATGGAGCTAATTTCTGTCAAGGCAACAAAACGCGTACTGAGCTATACATTGATTTTGGTAGTGCAGAACAAAATGAAGAATGCTTACTTCATTTGAAAGATAGTGAATCTGAAATTGAAGCAGAGTTTGGTTCTACGTTATCTTGGGAGCCAATTGACGGGAAAAGAGCGACTCGCATTGCTGTCTATCGTGAAGGCTCAATTACTGACGATGAACAATTACCAGCAATAAGTAATTGGCATGTTGAAAATTTACTAAAATTCAAAAAAGTTTTTTCAAATAGGCTTCGTCTGCATTTACGCTAAGGGCATCTAACTAACTATTATTTGCCTCTTAGTGTACGGAATAAGAAACTGTCACAATAATATTTTTAATACTCAATGACTTTAAATCTTTAACTTCTAGAAAAGCAAAAAGCCCGTTAAATCTTTCGACTTAACGGGCTTCTCTAAATAGTGGCGAAAAGATAGATATTTTAACCCGTGTATCAAGGAGTGGATAAACCGCTTTAAAGCCTATTAGTTCCCATAAAGCAAAAAGCCCGTTAAATCTTTCGACTTAACGGGCTTCTCTAAATAGTGGCG
>OJBM01000297.1_pt1 | contig 13342 bp, 10 predicted proteins | sample 1591061 | NCBI WGS metagenome assembly OJBM01 (sample SAMN05416872, study PRJEB24817) | seawater metagenome | isolation source: Sea water | place: Canada:Atlantic | collected 2013-11 | reverse complement strand
ACGAGATCATGCCTAGTCTCGTGGGCTCGGAGATGTGTATAAGAGACAGAAATAGAATAAATACCCATATCATCAAGCCTAATTATAAATCAGTTGAGATAGTGTTTAATATAACTCTTTCATTTTAGAAGTTAATTTTTGTTTTGCAATTAAATATTAGTCGTAAACTGACATGATGTAGCAGCCGGATTTAGAATTAATCTTCTTAAAATCATCGAAATTAGATAAATAGTATGAATAATGCCTCGATTGGGTGTTAAATGTGGTGAAATCTACTCAATAAAAAAATTGACTTTATCAAGCTGCCCATTGCTAGATAATGCTATTAATTGATAACTTCCCCGAAGATCTATCGTTAACTCCAATTTATTAGCGATTAACTCACCGTTTAAGAACCAAGTGATATTTTGCGAAAGTTGGTTTGTTGTTAACGGTAAATGCAATGACCTGTTGTTCGTTTTAATAAAGTGGCTGTCAGGCTTTATAGATGAAATTTTCAGTGGAGAATGTATTGTCGACTTTTCAGTGCAATTAGTATTGAGTTTAGGGAGCCGATGTTGATTTTGTTTTGGTTTGTCTAGCCATCGATTAAGTGCATCAGGCCATAAATCGATTGTTGAAACAACGGCATTTTCACTAGCACAAAGTAAATTGCTGCGCGTTCCATTGGGTTCAAGATAGAAGTGTAAACGTAATCGACTACCAAAATTAGGACGAATACTCGTCAAGGTTGCGGGGGCATGCCCACCAATAAGCCACGCTTCTTTTTGTTCTAGGCAGTTATCCTGTGCAGTGTCAGAGATGACTCTTCCACTAGGCCAGCATATGGAGTGACGAGATACATTAGCGGGACGCTGTGGAATAAAGTTATTATCAAAATGGTGGCTTACCTGCAAAAATAACGGCAGTGCGTGCTTACTACCAGTGTTATTAGTTAGTGCTACTGCATCGGCTCTGCCGATCCATACTCCAATGATATAACGCCCCGAAAAACCAATAACCCACGCATCTCTATTGTTGTAACTTGTGCCCGTTTTCCAGCCAATCAATTTGTTTTGATGTTCACTTAATTGGTCACTAATACGGCCTGGTTGTTGCTGTTGGCGCAGTATATTTTGAACTACCCATGCACTTGCTGGCGATAATAGAAATTGCTGCTTTATCTCGGCTGATTTTTGATAGCGGGGGATGAGGGCTTGTCCTTGATTGATAAGCGCTGAATAGGCAGTTACCAAGGATTCTAGTTTGATACCGACGCCGCCAAGCACCAAAGCTTGATTAGGGCTAGCATATTGAGGCCAACGTAATGAGAGACCTGCATTGTTTAATCGTGCGGTGAGGGCTTCACTCGTACCATAATTGAGTACCTGTACCACCGGAATGTTTAGGCTTTGCAGCAGTGCGTCGCTTGTTGATACCGGTCCTGAATAACCGCCACTGAAATTGTGTGGGCGGTAATTCCCCTTAATTATTGGCGTATCATGTAGCAACGATTGGTCGTGTATCAATCCTTGCTCGATGGCATCTCCATACACAAAGGGCTTTAGCGTTGAGCCTGGCGAGCGTACCGCCTTTATCATATCAACATGTCCCAAACGTTCATCATCGTTGAAGTTACCTGAACCAAGATAGGCTTTCACTTCGCCATTGAGTCCATCCATAACTAATACGGCTGCAGATGATTTGGGGGGTAAGCGATGTAAATAGTCTTTTACTTGATACTCTAATTGTTCCTGAATATCGCCATCAATAAAGGTTGAAATATCAGGTAAGTCTGATTTTTGTGATTGAGATGATTTTAAGCGCCGGCTTAGTAAGGGGGCAATGTTGGGATGAGAAAAGTAATCGGCATAGATAGGATCTTTCTTCAGTGTCGCGACTGTCGCGTTTGGCCACTGCTGATAAGTAACCATACGATCGAGCAATTTATTGCGCGCCTTTAATGCACGCTCTGGATAGCGATCTGGTCGATATCTGCTGGGCGATTGAGGCAATACAGCAAGTAATGCCGCTTCGTTCTGCGTCAATCCACTGGCTGGTTTATCAAAATAAACATAACTTGCTGCCTGTATACCTTCTATGGGGCCACCAAAGGGAGCAACGTTTAAGTACATTTCCAAGATCTGTGTTTTGCTAAAGTGCCATTCAAGCTGAAATGCGCGAAGCATTTGTGTAACTTTACCAAGAATGGTTCGTTTATTTGGATGAAGTAATCGCGCCACTTGCATGGTAATCGTTGAACCACCAGATACAGCCTTACCATGGTAAATGGCTTGACCGACAGCGCGTATCATTGCAAAGGGGTTCACGCCTGGGTGTTGATAGAAGTGGCGATCTTCATAAGTAAATAAGGCCTGTAGATAGTAAGGATTGACGTTATCAACACTTACGCGATATCGCCAAATGCCGTCTTGATTGGCGAAGGCACGAAGTGGGCGGCCTTTGCTGTCGCTCACGACGGTGACGCCATCATTAAGTTTACTTAGATTGAGAGGCGCTAATTTATCTGCGATAAATAGCGACACGACCAAAAAAATCAGTCCTGTAGATAACGACAATTTCCACGTCAAACGGCGCATTATTTTACAGTAATATCCGAGCCGCTTTGGCCAATCGCCTGTATGTCGTCACGATACATCGCTTGAGCCATTACTGGTGGATGTTTAAATACGCCAGGCGTGACAACTTGTACCTGATAAAATAACTGCGTCTCATTGTATTTATTTACAGAAATTGACGCGATATAACGATCATCTAAGTATCCTTGATAGTCAATTTTGTACGCGTCTATATGCTCACTAATAGGGCGCCCGTCGATTTTTAGATCGCGTAAATTAATACTGCTATCAAAATCACTATTTTCAATTTCGAGTCCCGCCGGCAATAAATCAATCACCATGACATCTTTTAAACTATCGCGCTGGCTCTGTGCTCTTATTCGAACGATAAATTGCTGACCACTTTGGAGGTTTTTCAGCACAACAGGTCGACCATTCATGTCGTAATAGTCACGTCTAATTTGCATGCCATTGGATACTGACTCTGGTGCGACTAATGGATATCCTTGAGATACTTGGTCAACAAACAACAATTGAGATGATGTATTAGTGAGCGTTGACTGGGTAATGGCCAAACCGTCAATACGATAAAAGGCATTGTCACTATCTGGGCCAGTGAACTGACTATCACCGACAGTTAGCTGGTAATTAAACTTATCGCCAAATTTCTGTGCTAATTGGGAGTCTGCAAGCACTAGTGCTAACCGTTCTTGCGTACTAAACCAATCTCTGGATTGCTTGTCTTTCCATAGTTTAAAGGCAAGTTTTTGTGCCCAAACATCATCTAATTCGTGTTTAAGCAATAGATTAATGATCATCGCGTTATCACGTATCTTAGACGCGTAAGTGCCATTGTAAACTTGGGTGAATTTTTTATTTTTAGCGGTGTTTAATAGTGCTAAAGCTCGTTTTTTATCGCCCATCAATTCGAAAGCGACGGCCAATTGCACTAATGCTAATGGCGATTTACTATCGCGGCTTTTTTTCATCAATTGACGCATATGACTTTGGTTAGCACGTGATAACGACGCAAGCACCATGGCGGAATATGAGCGCGTTGCAAATCGATAGTCTGCCATGTCGCCATAACCACTAAAGTTACCGCGTCTGAGATAATGAGCTAATCGAGATAACAACTTTTCAAGAGATTGTTCTGGCACATAAATACCCGCCTGCTGTGCCGCTAAAAGAACCTGTGCGCCATATGCACTTAGCCAAGGTGCTTCGTTGCCGTTACTACCCCACAAGCTTAATCCACCATTGTAGGTTTGCATGCTTAAAATGCGCGATACACCTTTGTTGATGAGTTCATTGCGATCTATATTGATCAATTCTTTCGCAAGTTGTTGCTGGGTTTTTGGTGGCAAGGCCAGCCAAGGGTATAGGCGACTGCTTGTTTGTTCTAAACATCCTAATGGGAACTCATATAGTTTGCTCACTTGATCTCGCAACTCAAATTGTGGGCGAGTTGCAAGGCTAACGCTCGATTGAAGATCTTTATGCCAATCGCCAATATCAGGGTTGAATGTCACTGAGGACTTCACGGCAAGTGTACTGCTGCTTGTTGTGCGCTGAGCTGGATAAGGATGACGCACAGATAAATTCCATTGACGCTGTGTTTGGTAATGCTCACCAGAAATCGACAATGTAACAGGCGCCGCGTGATGGGTATTTATTGGCGCTGCATTTAAAGCGACTGATTGATTTTCTTTTGGCGCTAAAACAATAGAACGTTCGACATCAATGCCTAAGTCGGGCGCATTAATTTTTACGACAAGTTGCTGCTTGATATCTGACGTATTAGTCAAATCAACAGTGAGAGTAGCGCTATCGCCAATCGCTAAAAATCGCGGCATATTGATCTGAGAAACAATATCATCTGCAATAGTCATTGGTTTTTCGACGCTAGCGAATTCATCGTTACTAAACGCAATGGCAAATAAACGCAGACGACCATTAAAATAGGGTACTGGAACATCAAATGTCGCGACGCCGTTGACGACTTCTTGTGGCTTAGATAGGTAGGACACAATTTGTACATGGGCATTAGCTTGCTGTCCACCACGATCCATTTCTGCACCGCCACCCCATAATATATTGGCCTTTTGATGGCTGTTTGGCGCAATAATCGCATTGAGATTATCGGAAATAGCGATATCGTATCGACGTTTATCAAAGAAAAAGTCAAAAGGATCTGGTGTCTTAAACTGATGTAGATTAAGCACTCCCACATCAACTGCCGCCAGCACAACATGGGTTGGTTGTGAGGTATTAGCAACGTTAACAGTCACTTTTTCAGTGGTATTAGGTTTAATTTTTTCAGGAGCGTCTATAGTGAGTTCTAATTGTCGCTCATCACGATTTAGTGGTATATGAGCGACGCCCAGCGCACGTTTTATTGCAGTATCTTGGGTCATCGGAGTGATTAAATACGCAGTTAAGTAGACATCATGGCGCTGCCAATCCTTAATAGGAATCTCAACTTGGTTGTGTCCTTTATTGAGAATAACTTGTTGTTGCCACAGTAGATTATCACTCTCAATACGCAACCAAGCTTGACCTTGATAGGGCGCATCAACATTAACTTTTGCGATATCTCCTTCTTTATAAGAAGCTTTATCAAGCGCTAATGCGATATGGTCTGGTCGAACACTACCGTTATTGTTATCTGACCAACGCCAGTACCAATCTTCGCCAGCATCAAAGAATAAACGAGACACGCGCTTGTCTTTTGCCGATTGAACAACTAACTCATATTCTCCCCATTCAACAGGCGCTGTGATGGTCGTCGCTCCCGTATCGTTCAGCGCAATGTTATCTTGCCATACAGGATAGACACTACTGCGCTGGTGACGTTGCCAGCCTTCTTGATTGCTGTGTTCCCAATAATATTCTTTGTGATGACGGATAAGACTGACAAATACATCGTCTTTGGCGAGTGTTCCCGCCAAATCACTACGTAAAATATCAAAGCTAATTTGTGTTTCACTATCGCTGGTAAGACTATCAAAATGAGGCCTGATACCAATCATTTGCTGATGAGGCCACCATAAGCGTTGAAATGATTTAGTGATTTTACGGCCGCTTTTCTCATACAAATACGCATAGCCATTGAGGATCATCGCTTGGTTTGTGTTGTGCCATTGATCTTTTAGTACTAATGCGCCTTTGCCTTGTTGGTCTAGGGTAATGGCATCAAGATCGAAACTATCGGTAATCCCCTGTGTTTTATGCTCTCCAAAATAGTAATTGGGTAAATTAGCGACAGCTTGGTTGGTTGACTTAAATTGTAATAAACCATCGACTTTATGGCCTGCAGCTGGGGCGCCGTATAAAAATAATCCTGTCAGTGGTTGTGTTGTATTACCAGCAGTAGTTAATGGTTCAAGCGCGCCGTCAAATTTAACTTCCAGACGCTGTGGCATAAAATCTTCAACGCTAAATTGGTGGTTAAAATGTTGATTAGCGAGTTTAAATTTAAGTTGATAATGACCTGTTAGCGCGTCCGACGCGATGTTAAAATCAAATTGATAGAGACCATTTTCAGGCGACAACATCACTGTTGTGAGCACATTGCCATTAGGATCTTGTAGTGCTGCTTGTACCGGTATCGGCTTAACATTATGACCATCTTGATCTTTAAGTAACCCGTAATAGGTAATTGCTTCACCACGGCGATAAAGATCGCGAGCGCCAAATACAAATAACTCTAATGGTGAATTTTGACGACCACTAATATCAAAGTCAGCTAAGTTAAGCGGTTGTGAACGGCGTAAATTAGCCACACTAAAATCATTGTTCTTAATAAATGTTAGCAATGAAATATCTTTGTTCTTTGCTACTTTGACTTGTCCTAATGCACTTGTTATTTGCGGTGAGGCAATTGGTTTATTTTTATAATCGTAGGCTTGAATAGTTACGCCTTGGGAAGGCATTGCGTCACTTTGCTGCGCGACAGTGACTAGGTAATAGTCATTGTATTCACGAATTTCATGCGTTAATTCGCTGATGGTAAAACGAGCCACTTGATAAGATTCATAATCATTTGGGGTTCGCAACACCGCAAAATAAACGCCAGGTTCGCGCAAAGCGTTAATATGATCTGTGGCTAAAACGCGTTTTATGCGCTGATTTGTTTCAGCCTTGGTGTCATATTTTTGTGTACTTACTAATTCTCCATCACGTGCAAGGCGCTCCACCGACCATGCGTAAACCTTATTAGTGGCATTGTAAGATAGAATATCGTCATAGTGTTCTTGTTTAACGCGGTAATAATTCACTTCAACCCATGGTTGATTGACCACCATGATTGGCAAACCGTCACTAAAATGTGGATTTAAGACTGAGCCTTGTTGCAAAAATGAGACGGACGGTGAGAGATCTGGACTTGAGAATTTCTTTTCGTGCGGCTGAGCAAGTGTTACCTTGTCTGAGCTTTCTACTGAGGCTTCTATGCGAATTCTATAACTCGTGTCGGGAGCAATATGTGTATAGTAGGCATTAACGCCTTCATCATCGAGTTGCCAAGCCTTGGACATATAGCCTTGATTGTTACTAAGGCTTAAATATTGATTAATATTCTTGGTTTTATCCACTGGTTTACTAAACATCACCCAAGCAGCAGGTAAACCATTAAACTCTCTATAACCACTATTAACAACCGTGAACTCTTTAATTTTACTATAATCTTTCGCTACTTTTTCAGGTGATTTGACCGCGCTGGTACTGGCGTTACTGGACTGCGGTGAATTATTTTCATTACAACCACTTAACAATAAAATGGCGAGTAGTGCGAGGATCCGTGTCATGGTCTGTCCGTGGATGTTAGATTAGGTGATGAAAAATTATAGGTACTTTTTTATGAATTATCGGTGAACAGCTTAAGTAGGTACCAACTTAATTAAATTGATTCAACCTTATGATAAGCCGCGCCACTTGGCGGAGCGCCGAATAGCGTCATTGCAGCCTGCATATCGTCACTTGGGAAATTGGCTAACGATTGTTGGTGTGCCTCAACACTTTCCCATTTTTCAATCACTACAAATTTGTTATCGCTGTCTTGTTGTCTCAGTACCTCGCACATTAGGTTGCCATCGCAACTGGTAATGTAAGGTACAAGTGAGCATAAAAATGTTTGAAGTTGGTCTTCTTTTCCATCTGCAGCGCTAAAATGATTGATTCTTGTGATTGCCATTGGCGTTTCTCTACGATTAGTAATGTGGTGGTGGAGGCTCTGGAAGTTGAGCGCCCATCGGAGTTTGACCCATTTCACCTATTTTAGTGGCGAGATATTCTAATTGAGTGCGTTGACGATCGATAAGCTCATTTAACAGTGCAATTTCATCACTTAAGCTTTCAATGGTGTCTTCTTGAAAGGCTACTTTCATTTCAAGATCGTCGATGCGTTGCTCGGTGTTACTCATTGTATTTCCTAGGGGGTTAACGGCTACTGCCTATTGTCCAAAATTCGGCATAGCCAGAACTACTTTCAGTGACTAGTTTACCTGATTTTGTTTGTGCAATGGCATAAATAACTGAGCTAACAGGGCGAGAATCTTTTCGTGGGGTAACCTTCCACTGTTCTAGTTTTTTTCCTGAGCTTGCTTGCCAGCGGTTGAGTAGACGACCTGGACTGCCAGTAAATAGTTGTTCTGAGTCATTAGAGAATTTCACCGCGCTAAAAATACGAGAGCGAGATTGATATTGTAAGCGGCTAACTTCTTTACCTGATTTTAAATCCCAAATGGAAGACTGGCGCTGACTACCTGCACTAAACGCATATTTCCCTGTGCTATCAAGGGCAACCTTAGTGATACGTGTAGGATGGACAAAGCGGTGAATAACTTGGGCTGTTTTTGTATCCCAGAATAGCGCTGTGTAATCACTGCTACCAGACAGTGCATACCGGCCATTAGAGGAAATTGCGACACTGTTAATTTTTTCACTGTGACCCAAAAATTCAATGCGTCGACCACTAAAAATATTCACATGAACGACAACGCCATTGACTTTGCCAATGAGTAAATCACCGTTATTGGCAATAGCGATGTCACGAATCGTTGATTCACGAAGCTTGGAGTAGGTGAGTGATTTACCGCTTTCTATATCCCACACAACAAATGCGTCTTTCTCGGCAGAGACTGCATATTTGTTGTTGTCGGAAATCGCGGTAAATAAAACGAGGTTTTCACTACCTTGAGCCCAACGGTATTTTTGAGCATTAGTGTTCAGATCCCATAGAATAAGGTCATTAAAGCTCGAAGAAACTAATGCCAAACTGCCATCTTGAGATATCGCAGCGGCTAATGCACCATCGGTTGCATGCTCCCACATTTTGTCGGGCTTGTCAGAATCACTACAAGCGGTTAGCGCGGCAACGACACAGATTAAAAATATCCGTTTCAACATGAACTTTTACCTACTTTCTTTATCTATAAGACACATTTGTGAGTGTTACCTTCGATGATATGGCTCAAATGCAGGCTAATCAACAACTATCTTGTTAAAAAACTTGAATAACTGGCTTGGATTGTGGCATAAACACCATCACAAAAAATTATTAATAATAATGGCCGTTTGTTTAATGAAGTGGCTGATAATCCCTTTAAAGGAAGTTTCATGAAAAAGATTTTGAAAGTATCTGCAGTAGCAGCTGCATTATTAACGGTTGCAGCTTGTAATCAAGAGAAGCAAGTTGAGCCTGTTGCAAAGGCAGCACCAGCAGCTATTGAACTAAAAAATGATGACGAAAAAGGCGCTTATGCTATTGGTGTTTCATTTGCTAAATACGTTAATAAGAGTTTAGAGCAAGCATCTGAAATGGGTGTTGAAGCTGATAAAGACCTTATCATCAAAGGTTTTACAGATACGATCAAAGGCAACGCAGCATTGAATGAAGAAGAAGTTCAAGCAGCGTTAATGGCTTACGATAAGAAAATGAAAGAAGTTCAAGCGACTAAAGTTGCTGAGACTGAAAAAGTATTCTTTGACGAAAATGCAAAGAAAGAAGGCGTTAAAACAACTGAATCTGGTTTACAGTATGAAGTTGTAAAAGCAGGCGAAGGCGAAAAACCGACTGCTGCTGATACTGTGACTGTTCACTATACTGGTACGCTAACTGACGGCACTAAATTTGATAGTTCACATGATCGCGGTGAGCCAATTTCTTTCCCGCTAGGTGGTGTAATTCCTGGTTGGACTGAAGGCTTACAATTAATGAGCCCTGGTGCAGTTTATAAGTTCTCTATTCCATCTGCATTAGCTTATGGCGCTCGTGCAACTGGTGGCATTCCTGCAAACTCAATTTTGTTATTTGAAGTTGAGCTGATTTCTGTAGAAAAAATGGCTCCGCCGGCAGCAACTGATGCACCAGCAGCCGAAGGCCAAGCACACGCAGCAGAAGACGGTCACGTACACTAGAATATTAATGTTCTAACAAAAAAGCCGATGAGCATGCTCATCGGCTTTTTTATGTTCACGACTAAATGGATTTAGGAGATAGGGCGAAGCAGGAGCTAGAGCCGAGGATGAACGGTATCGGATGATGTCATGGAGGACAAGGAGCCGATATGTTCCCGACAAAACCTAAATGCTTACATCGATGTCGGCACAGACCTTATGCTCCTGCGTTGGTTTTAGCCACAACATTTTTTAAATTTTTTGCCACTGTTACATGAACAAGGGTCATTTCGGCCTGGTGTTTTTTCAAAAGTCGTAGTTGAAGCCGTGTTAATTATTGCGGTTAATTGATTAATGTCTTCAATGGCATCACTAGATACCGAAATATCAGCCACTAGTTCATGTTGTTCAACCAGTTGGCTCACTTCGTCTTTTCGCTCGTCACTGGTCACTGTTAAACTCAATGGGTTTTCCGATGTGCCAAGACGTACATCACGCTTAGTATTGTAGCCAGATTTTACATGGTTCACTCGAGTATGAATGCGGCCTTTGTAATATAAATCGTGCATGTAAAAATCCTTCAATTCTTATATATAGGTTGTTATTAGTGTGAAGCACTAAAATTTCGGCGCTATTATCGCACGTTTCTCCTGTGATGGAACTATCAGCAATTAATCTTCCTTCTAACTACTTCACAAACATGATTGTGAAGTCGTTAATATGAAAGTTACAGTCAAATTATTGGTAAATAAACTCGTGCATAATGATTTATACCCATGGCCTCTAGCGCATTTCTAATACATATTTAGTTAATAATAATGTTTAATTAACAGTTATTAGAAGTCAAATGGAAAAAATCAATTACCAAATAGAGGATGTATTTCTGGTAAAAGTTTCATTATGATTAGCTCTATCAGTGGTTTAGGAGAAAAATATGAAAAATACAACGCAGCACTATGGCTACTTGTCCATTGGGCTACATTGGCTCATTGCGTTAATCGTATTTGGACTCTTTGGTTTAGGGTACTGGATGGTCGGTTTAGGATATTACGATCCTTGGTATAAAACAGGGCCAGACTTACATAAGAGTATTGGGATTATATTATTTACATTAATGATTGCTCGTGTGGCTTCTCGTTGGTTGCAAGTTCAGCCAAAATCATTGGGATCTCATACCAGTATTGAACGAAAAGCAGGGCATGCTGTCCATATTTTGCTCTATATATTATTGTTTTTCATCATGATAAGCGGGTACTTAATATCGACGGCAGATGGTCGTGGTATCGAAGTATTTGGTTTATTTACCATTCCTAGTTTAGGTGAGTTATTTACAAACCAAGAAGACTTGGCTGGTTTGGCGCATGAATATGCTGCCTATATTGTTGTTGGCGCCGCGTTGTTACATGGACTTGCCGCAATTAAACATCACGTTATCGATAAAGATAACACCCTTAAAAGAATGCTTGGTCACAGGCAGAAATAGAGAAGAGAGATTACATATGAAGAAGTTACTTTTAGCCTCTGCATTGGCTGGCGCACTTTTAAGCCCAATCGCAAACGCAGCAGACTATGTGGTTGATTACAAAGGTGCTCATGCATCAATTAACTTTAAAATTCAACATCTTGGTTACAGCTGGCTAACGGGGCGTTTTGACAAGTTTGACGGTAAATTTAACTATGATGCAAACAATGTAGCGGCATCAAAGATTGTGATGAACATTGATGCAACAAGCATCAATTCAAATCACGGTGAGCGTGACAAGCATTTACGTAATCCTGATGTGCTTGATACATCAAAATTCACCACCGCTAAATTTGTTAGCTCGTCTGTGAAGGATTTAGGTAACGGAAAATTAGCAATCATGGGTGATCTTACATTACGTGGTGTCACTAAGCCGATTACCATTGATGCAGAAAAAATTGGTGAAGGTAAAGATCCATGGGGTGGATACCGTGTTGGATTTAGCGGTAAAGTACGTTTAAAAATGGCTGACTTTGGTATTCCAATTAATTTAGGACCAGCATCAACGCACGTTGATTTAGATTTACATATCGAAGGTATTCGTCAGTAACGGTACTTACAAAAAAGCCAAGCGACCGCTTGGCTTTTTCATTTAAATAGTTATAACCAATCCGTTAGTTTTATACCAACACCTATCTGTTGTGTACGTTCGTTGTAATAAATTAAACTCTCGCCATAGCCATTAAAATATTCGACATAACCCTGTAAATGGCTGCTGATTGGGAAAGACCAGCCTAAAGTAATGGCGCCCTTATTATCACTTTTAAAATTGTTTCTAAGCATAATACTCAGATTATGATGATCGTTGATTTGCCATAACGCGCCAATTTCACCTTTGCCCATGAAGTCTTCAATATCTGGATTATCGTCACCAAGGCCGTCGGGTGTTTCTTTTTTGTCCTCGGGTATGCGCCACCATGCTTTCACGCCGTAGATAACTGGGCCATGACTCATTACCAATCCGCCGATAATGCGATTCCAACTTCGTGAAAGCTCGCCCCCCTTGCCATTCGATTGATGATTGAACGATAAATAGGTCATATCAATCGGCATACCGAATAACTGCCAAGGCTTCTCATAGGTAAAAATGACTTCAGGCTCATAATTGGTTTCACGAAAAGGTGCTGATAGTTCTGAGTTATAAGTTTGCCACCAGCTTGTTGCCGTAAAGGCAAATTGCATATCAATGTTGTCAAAAACAAAATCTTGATAAGCTATATATTTAATTGAAATTTGAAACTTAGCTTCGACAGGATCAAATTCTTCGCCGTTCAATATTCCATCATAAATATCAGTATCTACGTTGGAATAAGTAAAAGGCAATAAGTAGTTTGGCTTATGAGGAAGTATCGCAAAAGGGTTATCTATAACTTGTTGTTCGTAGGAATTTCGAACTTCAAACGCTGTCATTTTTTCTTGTTCACAATGGCGTCGTAAATCAGCAACAGTATCTGAGCTATTTGCAGATTTTAAGTGATTGCTCATGCAAGTAAGCACAGCATTTGTTGGTTGGTCATCAACGCCTTTACCTGACTGAGCTAACGCTAGGTGACTAATATGCGTTGTTATAATAAGAAATAATAACGTTAATAGTTTCATAATTTACTCGAATATCGATATCGACAGAAATTATATCAGATCTATACCTATAGTCATTGGATATGCTGGAATTTATAGCAAGGATAAAAACTAAGCTGCAAGGCGCGTGAATGAGTAATAGCTTACTATTGCGATTGAGTACAACGCAGCAGATAGTATTTTTAGACCGCCTAAAAAACTGCATGTTCATTGATTATGGATATATAAGTTACTAGGGCCTGTTGATCTTTGGTGAAGGTTTTTGCAGCGAATTGTTCGGGTTTTA
>OJBM01000296.1_pt1 | contig 13474 bp, 11 predicted proteins | sample 1591061 | NCBI WGS metagenome assembly OJBM01 (sample SAMN05416872, study PRJEB24817) | seawater metagenome | isolation source: Sea water | place: Canada:Atlantic | collected 2013-11 | reverse complement strand
TAGAAACCCCAAACAAATTGCTGCAAAAATGAACTCAAAAGATCAACAGACCCTATATCTTTGTTTTTAAATTATTTATTTTTCATTAAACCATCATAACCACCACCATTATGGAGATTGGTATAGCCTGCTTGTGTTAATGCAGCAATCGCTTTTCCTGAACGATTTCCACTGCGGCAGTATAAGACAACACGACGTTCTTTATTAATGCCTAATGCTGTAAATTGATTTACAGCAACATCATAAGGAATGTTAAGTGCCCCTTTAATGTGTCCTGTGTCGAATTCTTTTGCCGTGCGAACATCAACCACTAATACGCCTTGTTTGATATCTTGCCATGCAATTTTCTCACGTGATGTTTGCTGTGCGACAATCGTTGTCGTAAATACACCCAACATCATTAAGGTGGCTAACAGTAAGGTAAATTTTTTCATATTAATTCCTATAATTTTTGTTGAGTCAGATTATCACAATCTGATTTAAGGCCTAGTTTTTTAAATGCCCATGACGCGGGACAAAATTTGCTGATTGAAAATTGCATCATGTTGACGCCAATAAACAAGGTAAAGTACAAGAAATTTGGATGTACAAATTGCGTGAGCGCAACAGATAAAAGAGTCATTATCCCTGCAAATAAAAAGGTGGCTTTTTGGTAGGTCATAGTGTTCTCCAGTTAAAATTTAAAAATAAATACTTAGTCGCAGTGCGGCGTTATCAATGGTGGCCAGTTGTCCAAAGAAGGTATCGTTCTGGCCTGTTAGATTATTGAGATTGCCGCTAATAATTAAGTTGTCGCTATATCGAAACGATGTGCTTAATCGAACATAATTATCACGATGATTTGGTGAGTGAAAAAGTGTCATCTGGGTTGTCCAATTGCTGTCTGCTGAGTTATATGTCAGTCCAGATGTCATCAATTGGCGGTTGTTAAGTTCGAAATCTTGGCTATCACGCTCGATGTAAGCTTGAAGTGATAGATTTAATCGTGGCATGATTTCTCGCTCAAAACCCAGTAAATAACGTTGCTGTTTAGATGAGTGGTCACCACTGTTATTTAACCAATAATGGGCGAGTTCTGCTTTGATTAATCCGCCTGCCATTGGTTTGACAAGGCTAGCCCCCACGCTTTGCAGTGCAGCGTATTCAGGCATTCCATTAATGAACTGCGGCGTATTAGCAAACCCGTCACTGGCATAAAACGCATAATCAGTTTGTTGGCGACTGAAATAATATCGTGCATTGATACTATTGCGACGTGGCTCGACGTTTTGCATGAGCGGTTGATACAAGTTATCGACGTTATGTTGATGCTGATAAACGACATCGAGACTTGATTGCTCAAAAAAATAGCTTAGTTTTATCGCGTCGTTAGGCTTTTTAAGGTAACCGATGTCATTACCATTGAAGAATGATTGCCAATCCTTAGCGAAGAGATCGTTAAGAAATACGAATTCTCCTAACCCCCAACTTAAACTTTGACGACCAATTTTTAATGACAAATTACCCAGTGGTGAATTGACTACTGTCGTGTTGTCAACATTGGCAAAATCGACGTTGACGGCTAGTTCGCGTATTTGATGGTGCCAATAGCTAGTGAGTAATTGATATTGACTATCAGCCTTAAATTGCGCCTGAAAAACGTTAGCATCATATTGGGCTTCTAGTCGTAATGTTAAGTCTTTAGCGCTGGTATTTAGAATCGGCTGAGGTGTTATAAAGCGGCCATATTTCGCTTGTACAAAGCCACTATAGGTGAAAGGCGATGCAGTGTCGTCGTTCCATTCGTCCCATTCGTCTTCATTGGCATCGGCTAGGTTACTGCTTATAAGTAAGGTTGCTGCTAGCGTTAGTCGTGAATAAGGAGCCATTATTTTAACCAGCGTTTTGGTGGGTTTCGCAAACTTCGTTCACTAAAGACATTTGCTGGGATCCCGTTATCGTATTTAACCCCTTTAAATTGCATTAAAGTGCGAGCACCAGTTAACGGAAGGCTAACCTGAGAGCTTACTACCGTCGCAAAGCCGTTAATCTTTTTAATTTTTTTTGCTTCGATGATGCGATACACAGCATTGTTGGCGTTGGTGTAACTAATCTTAGTCGGTAGCATGATGTCTTTTTTGATCTCGACAACATAGCTTTTGAACTCGACGATCCCAGCATCTTTGGGTGTTGCCTTAATGATGTAGTGACTGTCTGTTTGTCTGAGCAGTTCAAAATTATCGAGTGAAGTATTACGTCCGGAAATATCTTCATAGTAAAAATGAGAGCCGACAAAACTGGTACGCTTGTCACTGGCTGAAATACGTTTTACAAGATCTAATGCTGGTAAATATAACCAGCGATCATCATCACTTGTTATATGCTTTTCAACGCGAAACATCATGCCTTTTACATCACTTGGACGGGAGAACGAAATCAAAAATTGTTGATCGCCACCGTCTTCGATATCACGGCGCAATACATGAAATTGGCGCATTTGCACACGACCTTGCTCATCGATGATTTTCATGCGCGCCGCGCTACTGCCGTCATTGCCTTGATAAAACGCTGTTAAATTGGTGCGTTTGATAATGTCATCGACAGACATTTCTTCGCTATGTCCTTGATAAGCCAATAAAAGTGTTCCGAATAATGCAATAAACTTGATGATTGATATTAATTTCATGGAATACTCCTAAGATTTATCTGTGCTAGTGGCAGATAACACAGCCGGGATAAGGGTTAATGTAACGAACGCTGATAGCAACATAATGCTTGCTAAAAATAATCCAACCGTGACATAAGGCACTAATGGCGCGAATAACAATGGGGTAAAGCCAAGTGCAATGACAATGGCGTTTCTCGATATTGCTCGTGCTGGCTCATGGAACATGCCGGTAATAGCCTGAGTAACCGTTTGGCCACTTTTACGAAAGGTGCGATAGCGTTCGATAAAGTGAATGGCGAAATCAACCGATAACCCTAAGGTCAACGATGATAGTACGGCAATCGGCATGTCGTAATCTTTGCCAATCCAGCCGATAACGCCATAGATTGAAATGATGGTAATAGACAGTGGCAGCATGGCAAGAAGTCCGTAGCGAATCGAGCGAAATAGCATGATCATCATCAGCAAGACTAAGACGAATGCACTCAGTAGTGATTCGAGCATGCCTTCAACCATGGCTTGTTGCCAAATAACATTAATATACGCCTTTCCCGCCCAATTTAAACTCATGCCAAGCGGCAATGGGTGCTCGGCAATGTACGCATCTACGCTGTCAATAACGTCCATCATCGCTTGATTATCGCCACTGTTTAATTGCAACCACAGTAAAGACTTGTCTTTGGCTGGTGTGACAAAGTGGTTTAAGTCACCAGGGCGGTGAGATGATTGGTATTGCAGTAACACTTGCGCGACGCCTTCGCTTGTTTTTGGCAGCACATAGTCGGTGTCTAAACCACTGACGAGTTCTCGGTTCACCGTTTTTGTAATGTCGCTGAGTGTATTTACCTTACCAACAACTGGGTTTTTTCTGAGGTGTAGTGCTAATTTTTCAATCGTATTTAGTGCATTGGGTTGATAGAAGTTACCCTTTGTTTGTACTGCTGTATTTAGAACACTTTGTGCATGTGCTAAGAATAACTGTTGTTGTGGATTGAGCTCTTGTTCAAAACTTGCGTCGTCAAAGGCTTGTAATAATTGCTGCGCAGTAGGGCGAGCTATCCAACTTGGCAAAACGATTTGTTCGCTATTTGCTTTTCCTAATAAACTATCGATTAATCCATATTGCTGTTGTCCTTGCTCGTCGTAGCTTAAGACTAAGTAGGCATTATAAGTTCCTGAAAAATGATGATTTAATACACGATCACTAACGCTTATTTGGTGATCTGATTTAAACCAACGTACCGGATTATCATTAATAACAATGTGTGTTATCCCCACTAAGCCAATAGCCGTAATGGCCATTAATGACACAATGATTGATTTATTGGCTTTAATAGTAATAGTTGATAGCGCTAATAATCCGCGGACAAGTAATGTTGGTTTATCGCTATCTTGGAGTGATAAATCATTGATTGTCGATGAACTTAAGCGTGATAAATAGGCTGGCAGTAACGTCATGGTAAGAATAAACGCCGCAATAATGCCGCTGCCTACAAAACCACCAAAGACTTTCACTGGTGGAATTGGCGTTAACATTAAAGAATAGAAGCCAATTGCAGAGGTGAGGGTGGTGAATAACATTGGCTGAAATAGATGACTAATGACGTCACTGATTGCATCGTCAGTTGATTGGTTGATATTGTTAGCGCGGTTAAATTGGAGTTTTTCTTTAAATTCAGATAGAACATGAATGGCGTCAACAACGGCGATAGGCATTAGAAAAATAGCAATCATCGACGATAATATATGGACTGAAAACCCCAGTGTAATCAAACTCCCCATAGTAATGATCACGGTACTCATTGCCACCAGCATCGTACCCATGGTGACCACTGCTTTACGTAAAAATAGCCACAACATAGTGAAAATCATTAACCCAGCAAGCGGTGCACTAATGGCCATTTGTACAAACATTTCATTGCCAAATTGATTTTCAGCAATGGGTAGACCAGTAATGAAATACTCATTGTTTTGATCTTGCGTGCTAATAAATTGTCGTAGTTGTTGCGCAATTTGATAACTGCTGTCGCTATTTTCTAGTGGAATATAGATAGCAATTGCTTGATGGTCATTAGATGCCAGCGTGTTCTTGAGCATTGGTAGGCGGTTGATTGCTTGTTGAACGGCATCGGCTTGTTGTTGTGTTTGTGGCGCACTAGGCATTAACCAACTAAAACGCAATGTGCCCTGTGCTTCATTAACGATATTATCAACCAAACTTGGCGCCATGATTTCGGAATGAATAACACCATCGACAGTCATGAGGTAATCGCTGATATTTTTGATCGTCGACAGTGATTGCGGTGTATAAATTCCTTGCTGATTGACGACCCCTAATACAATGGCGTCATAAAGGTTAAATTCTTTTTTTACCTGCTGATGAAATACGCGCGCTGGATTGTCATGGCTGAGCATATTTTGTGGATCGGTATCAATATTGATACGCGGAACCTGTGTCAGTAATGCAAGCGCTAATAATGCAACCATCGCATAAATTGTTTTGGGCCAATGAATAGCCCAATGGATGACTAGCTGTGCTAATCGTTGATTAAGTGAAAGTTTATTCATTGATGCCAAGCTTGAAATTAATACAATGGAGATTATTTTATATTAGTTAATTCTAATGTAAAGGTTTGTATTAGTATTTTCTAATGTTTGTAATTTTATACAATATTCATATCGATCGTTGACAGTGACGCACAGATAACGTTGAATGGTATTAACGACTATATGTTTAGCGCGGTAAACGCAGTTTGCGCTAGGTATCAGCAGTGAGTCACGATTGTACCTAGGGGTATAACACAGCATTGCAAAAGGATATTGTAGTCGTTTCCTTACTCTCTGATTGTTTATTCCCATCTTTGTAGCCATTGATATCGAGGGAATACGATGCTTATCAAATACCGCTTAATGTTTAATACCGCTTTGCTAATAGTGAGCTTGCTGGTGGTCATTTCTGTGACAACATATACTGAAAAAACGGTTGGCGATCTCAACCACGGCCTTGAATTAACGAGTTCTATTAAGAGTGATATTTTGGAACTTAGACGTAATGAAAAAGACTTTCTTGCCCGAAAAGACGATAAATACGTTGAGAAATATACTAATAGACAGCAAAAATTATCATCAGATATCGCTACGCTAAAAACGTTGTTTGCATTGTATTCTTTAGACACGGCGGAAATTGACGGCCTTAATCAAGCAACAGGTCAATATCGTGATCATTTTATGGCGTTGGTTAATCAACAAAAACAAATTGGCTATCATCCAAAAGATGGATTCTATGGTGAATTACGCGATGCGGCGCACCGAATTGAAGCGCAAGTTAAGAATGGTGATCCGTCTTTATTGATTATGTTGTTGCAATTACGTCGCGATGAAAAAGATTTCATGTTACGACTTGATCCAAAGTATATCGATAAATTTACGGGACACTTTCAGCAGCTTAAACAGTTAATGACCCAGCAGGGCTATGGAGATATTGCTGTACTTCATAATTATCATGAGAAGTTTATTCAGCTAACACAAGCCAATGAAACAATGGGATTAACACCCAAATTAGGCATTCAAGGCACGATGCGAACGACCGTGCATACCACTGAAGAAATGTTAAATGCGTTAATCGTTCATAGCAAGCAAGAGATTAGTGCAACTAATGCGTTGATGGCATGGATACTCTACGGCGCTTTTGCGGCAATTAGCGCATTAGCATTGGTTGTTAATTTAGTGAATAGTAATCGCATATTAGAAGCAATCAGCAGCTTGAGAAACTTGATGATTGACGTTGAGCACACCAATGACTTAACTAAGCGCGCAGATGCTCAAGGAAAAGATGAAATTGCTGAAATGGCAGTGCATTTAAATCAATTGTTGCAGAAGTTTGAGAGCATTATTATTGATGTTAATCATAGTGTTAAAACGCTCAATGGCGCGACAACTGATCTGTCGAGCAGTGTTGGTGATAATCAGCAGAGTATTGAACATCAGCTGGGACAGGCTGAAACTGTCACCATGGCGGTGTCGACCTTAACGGGCACCATTGATGGCATAGTCACCAATACCACAGATGCGGCTACTAAAGCAGAGTTAACCAATCAAAATGCGTTAAATGGTAACAAAGGCGTTCAGGCAACGATTGAGCAAATTCGCCATTTATCGAACAATCTTGAAAAGTCACATCAAGAAGCCAAAAAACTCGTGAATGACAGTGAGCATATTACTAAGGTAATGGACGTGATTCGTGGGATTGCTGAGCAAACTAACTTATTAGCGCTTAATGCGGCTATAGAGGCTGCTCGCGCAGGTGAGCAGGGGCGCGGCTTTGCTGTGGTTGCAGATGAAGTGCGAACATTGGCAAGTCGAACTCAAGATTCGACACAGGAGATTGAAACCATTGTTGATACGCTGCAACAACGAAGTAAAAGCATGATGTCACTGATAACCGATTGTCAGCAGCAGGGACAGGAGAGCGCAGACAAAGCGTCGGCTGCGGGTGATGTGTTATCAGAAATTACTGAGAATATGGCGAGTATTCTTGCCATGACAACCTCCATTGCTGATGCCATTGATAATCAAAGTCACGGGGTGATGGAAGTAAATAATGGGGTTGAGTCTATTCGTCAGCAAGTGGATAAAACCGCACAACATTCCAGTAATAACGCAAGCTTAAGTGATGAATTGGCAAAGCATGCATTGGAACTTAATGACTCTGTTGAGCGCTATAAAGTGAGCTAATACGCTGCATCGACAGTTTATTTAATAAAACTTTACAAATTAAAGCGAGATTCGTTGACATAACATGTCAATGTTTTCTCGCTTTTGTCGTATTATTTAGGCTAAACTCCGTTAACTTGAATTAAATAATAATGAATAAGGATATGATTTGAAGCGATTAAATCACTGGCTAATGGGTTCGCTGTTATCTAGCGTACTTGCCACTACCTTGGTGTCTCATTCTGCGATTGCCAATGATACCCAGCCAGATCCATTACAACTTGAAAGTTGTTTTGTGGAAGGGGTTTCTAAACAATTACAATGTGGACAGTTATCCGTTCCTGAAAATTGGCAGTCGCCAACTGGTAAGAATCTCGATTTGAACGTGATTGTAGCCAATGCAATATCTCAATCTCCACAAAGTGATCCGTTGTTTTTGCTGATGGGTGGGCCAGGGCAAGCAGCTTCTGAACTAGTGCCTGGTTTACTTAAGATTTTCCACAGTGTCCGCGAAGATAGAGATTTAGTCTTTATTGATCAGCGCGGTACGGGTAAATCAAACCCGCTTGTTTGTGATGAAGAAGATGGCGATATTTATGAGGTATTAAGTAGTGATTTTAACGTTGAGGATGCTAAAAAGTGTATTGCATCATTTGATGTCGACCTATCTCAATACAATACTAATAACGCCATTTTAGATTTTGATGCCGTGCGTGAAGCCTTGGGATATCAACAAATTAATCTTTATGGAATTTCGTATGGCTCACGCGCTGCAATGGTTTACATGCGTGAAAAACCACAAGCATTACGTTCAGTTATTTTAGATGGTGTTGTGCCGCCACAAGTGGTTGTTGGCCCGATGGGAATTGAAGCGCAACGTGCTTTCGATATCTTAGTTGAGCAATGTAACAACAACCCAGCATGTCATGAGTTGTTCCCAAACTTTGTATCTGATTATCAAAAGATCCGTGCGCAGTTAGAGCTAGCGCCAATTAAGACAATGATAGATCATCCTGTCACTGACAAATCAATTGCCCTGAACATCGACAGTAAGAAGTTTATTAATACCTTACGAAATATGCTTTATAGCGTGGGTCGTCGTGAACTTCTACCTTATGTAGTAAGTGAGTTTGCTAAAGGAAACTATAAACCTTTCGTTGGCTTGATGTCGCAAAGTGAAGATTCTACCGGTGGTATGTACGTTGGGCTGACTTTCAATATCTTATGTAATGAAGACATTCCTCGAGCTGGCAAAGATTTATTAGCCAAAGATAGCGCCAATACATTCTCTGGTGCTCATACTTTTGAAGTGTTTAGCGGTATTTGTAAGCACTGGCCTACATTTACGGCTCCCGCCAACTTTGGTGACAAGGTTGTTTCATCGATTCCAACGATGTTACTGTCTGGCGAATTAGATCCTGTAACCCCACCATCATGGGGAACTATGGCTGCTGAAGGGTTGAGCAACAGCAAACATTATGTTGCTAAGAACGCAGGTCATGGCTTGGTGACTCAAACGTGTGCTGCAAACATGATTGGCGAGTATTTAGATAATCTCAATTTTGACGATGTAGATAGTAGTTGTTTAGATAAACAGCCTCTCCCAGGATTCTTGCTAAATAACAACAGTAATTTACACGTGAAGGAAACGAAATAATCATGTTGAAAGTAAATAATTTATCCAAAAAATTTGGTGATTTCACAGCTGTTGAATCTGTTTCGTTTGAAGCAAATGACGGTGAAATAACCGGTATTTTAGGCCCTAATGGCGCTGGAAAAACAACAACATTGCGAATTTTATATGGTCTGTTAAAAGCCGATACTGGTGAGGCGCATATTAATGATATAAATGTGGCAAACAAGCCTATTGATGCACGAAAATCACTAGGTATTTTCCCTGATCAGTTTGGCATGAGTGAGCGGTTAACGGCTCGTGAACAAATTGAATACTTTGCACAAATGCATGGCTTAACGGGTAAAGCACTTGATGATGCATTAGATACCGTTATTAGCGATTTAGACATGCAAGATATTAGCGACAGAAGAACAGAAGGATTTTCACAAGGTCAACGAATGAAAGTGACCTTGGCACAAGCCTTAGTTCATCGTCCTCAAAATTTAGTACTTGATGAACCAACGCGTGGCCTCGATGTTATGAGTACACGGTTGTTACGTGAGCAGCTGCTGAAACTTAAAGCGGCGGGGCATTGTATTTTGTTTTCAAGCCACGTAATGCAAGAAGTAGCCGCGCTGTGTGATCGCGTTATTATTGTTGCAAAAGGTAAAGTTGTCGCACAGGGTTCACCACAAGAATTATGTGACTTAGCGGGTAAAGAGCAATTAGAAGATGCATTCGTGGCCATTATTGGTAGTGACGAAGGAGTAGCCGCATAATGAGTATTTTTAAAGGATTAGTCGTTAAAGAGTTTCGCGAAGCGTTTCGCGATAAACGTGCGTTAATGGCTGCGTTGTTCGCTATCGTTGTTGGACCTATTATGATGGCTGCATTGTTCATGTTTCAAATTGAACAAGAAACGGCGGTTAAAGACAGTTACATTGAGTTTGTCGGTGCTGAACGAGCTCCAGAGCTTATTAGTTACTTAAATGCTCGTCAGTTTAAGCCGATTAGTGAAGTGCCAGACAATGAAGCTGCTAAATGGAAAGAGCGTGAAGTTAAACTAACAATCAGTGAAGATTTTGCGCAGCGTTTAGATGAAGGAAAGCCGGCAAAAATTACAATCAAAGCGGATTATAGCGATAAAGATTTACGGTCAACATTACGTCGTATGGAAAGCATTATTAACGCTTATAGCAGTCAAATTGGTTCAACACGATTATTAATGCGCGGCATTGATCCTCGTATCACGCAGCCGATTTCTATTGATGTTCAAAGCACCCAAACACCAGAATCATCAAGTGGCTTGATCATGAGTATGGTTGCCATGTTTATTATGATGGCACTCTTTACGGCTTCAATGACAGCGTCTATTGATACGAGTGCGGGTGAGCGAGAGCGTCATTCATTAGAGCTCATATTATGTCAACCCGTCTCAACCGTGTTAGTGGTATTATCCAAAGTAGCTTGTGTCAGTTTTTATGGCGCGCTAGCGTCAATTCTAACCATGTTTACGATGAGCTTTACGATGTCGATGTTGCCACTTGAACAGCTTGGCATTTCAATTGTTATCGACCCAATTACAATGATAATTATTGCAGTGATGATTATTCCACTGGCTTATTTAGCGGGTATTACGCAGTTGTTTTTTGCGTATCAATCTAAAAGCTTTAAAGAAGCGCAATCTTACTTATCAATGATTCTAATTTTACCTATGATGGTTCCATTTGCCATTATGATGCTACCGCATAAGCCTGCATGGTTAGATTATATTCCTTTGGCTGGTCAGAATGTCATTATGAGCGATCTGTATAAAGGTGAAGCGTTAGATTTAGCAGCCTTCGCGTTTACGATGCTAACCACTTTAGGTGTAGCTGTTGTCATGACATTGCTATTAGCACGCTCGCTACGTTCTGAGAAAGTCGTATTAGGGTTAAGTTAACCCCATAGCTGAACCTAATTTAAAGCCAATGTCGCTGAGAAGTGGCATTGGCTTTTTAATGAGAGAAATAATTATGATAGAAGATGTTACTTCGGCCGATTTCGCTGAGTTGTTAGCAGTCTGGGAAGACTCGGTGCGAGCAACCCATGATTTTATTACAGAAATTGACATTGCCGAGTTTAAACCAATGATTATAGAGCACGCTTTTCCTGCGGTGACTCTAAAGTGCGTAAAGGATGACCATAAGAGTATTCTTGGTTTTATTGGCGTTGCTGACAACAAAGTTGAGATGTTATTTGTACTTAATAAATGCCGCGGGCAGGGAATTGGTCGCCAGCTTCTAACATTTGCAATAAACAAGCTTCAAGCCATTAGAGTGGATGTTAATGAGCAAAACCCATTAGCGGTAGAGTTCTACAAACATATGGGGTTTGAAGTCACCTCTCGTTCACCGGTAGATGATATGGGTAAGCCTTTTCCTATACTGCATATGAGTCTCTAAGAACGTGCTAAATTAGAGTTAATATCGTTTAAAGAGAGCGCTGACATCGATTGAGTATGTTGTGCTGAATCATCTGCTGATTTAAAGACTTCAACGCGGTTACGGCCATTGTTTTTTGCCTGATAAAGCGCTTGATCTGCTTGTGAAAAGATTAACGGTATTTCATCCATTGATCTTGGATACATCAAAGAAACACCGGCGCTAATAGTGACCTTAAGAATTTTATCTTCAAACATAAATTTGGACTGTTCGATAATATCAACCACTTGTTGCGAAATATCGCGGCAGGTATGTTTGTCGGAGTCTTCAACAATCAGTGTGAATTCTTCGCCACCGAGACGACCACTAATACATTCGTTTTCGTCAGCCACTTGTTTAAGTAAGCCAGAAACGTGGATCAAGCAATCATCACCTGTTTGATGGCCATATTTATCATTAAAGCTCTTAAAGAAATCGATATCGAGCATGACAATTGCAATGTTAGTTTTTGCTGCCATACAGTGCTCGAATTTTTGTACCATTAAATCATCAATACATCGACGGTTATTAAGACCTGTTAGTGCATCTGTTTCACTAATGAGCTTGAGTTTTTGCAATGCCGTCTCTAATTGTAGAGTGCGCTCTTTTACTTTAACGTTAAGCTGTGCGTTAATGTTTTCTTGGGCTACAGCGTATGCATGCTCTGCCTCTAGGCGAAGTTGTTTTTCTTCATTGTATTTTTCAGACAGTGCAAAGCTTAATAAAAAAGCTTCGAATACTGAGCCAATAAGAATAAAATTTTCAGTTAACATATTAACTGGAATAATTTGCCACTTATTTAGCGCTAAGACGATACCCCCACATAACATAGCCCACCAACTAATAGTGTAGTACTTAGCTGCTTTTACATTCTTGCGCCAGAGATAGGTGCCCGTAAATAATCCACATGAACACCCAACGATCGATAGTGATATTGCGTAAATAACGCTGGTTCTGAACTCTACGAGTGGCGCAATGATAATAGAGACAATTGACGCAATGTAAATAGCGACAATAACGTAATAAAAACGCGGCATGCGCTCTTTGATTTGTAAGAATGTTTGGGTGAATAATGCCGCAAACAGCACGATGCCACTTAAGCAAATAACAATGATGCGATCATTCCAAAATGTTTGTTCTGGCCAAATATATTGAAATGAGTATCCCTTTAGTGAAAACAAAAAGACAACCATTGATGATACATAAAGCACGTAATACAAATAGCTCTTATCGCGGGTACGAGTAAATATTACAAGATTGTAAAACACCATAATTAACAGTGCCCCCCAGATGACACCGTTGGCAATTGATAATGATTGGTTGTATTCGTGGTAACTCACTGGATGCCATAATGTCATAGGTACTTGCAGCGAACTGCTGCCGTGTACTCTAAGCAGGATGGAATAATCTTTACCCTTGTCGAATTGTAATGGAAGTAGGAAGTTTGTGGTATTGATCTGACGATCAAGGTAAGGGCGTTTGTCACCTAATTCTTCGATTAATGTAATTGATTGAGTCTGATGATCGACTTGATAAACATCTAAAAAATCTAATACCGGATAGCTAATTTCCAATAAATAAACACCAGTGTTAGTAACCTGACTATTAATATCGACTTTTAGCCACCAAATATCTTTACTATATCCTTGGTTGAATGCGCCACCATCACTTTGCCATGCGAGATTTGAAAGCTGAGAGTAGGTTAGTCTTTCGACGGATGGGTTGCTAACACTAATAAAAGATACATGACCATCTAAAGAAGCACTGGTATAAGGGTCGGCAAGGTTTAATTTCTCGCTCGCAAATAGACTCGGGATTAAGCCAAATATTAGAATGATTGACGCGAATAATTTTATCCTCACGCACGACTCCTGATCTCTACTAAATTTATAACTAATACTAATTCATTAAAAAATAGGACATCAAAATGCTTAAAGATTACTATTTATTTAGGACATAAATATTAATCTCATCAAACACTTACTAACCTGTCTCTTATACACATCTCCGAGCCCACGAGACTAGGCATGATCTCGT
>OJBM01000295.1_pt1 | contig 13626 bp, 10 predicted proteins | sample 1591061 | NCBI WGS metagenome assembly OJBM01 (sample SAMN05416872, study PRJEB24817) | seawater metagenome | isolation source: Sea water | place: Canada:Atlantic | collected 2013-11 | reverse complement strand
GATAGTTTCCCTGATAGTTTCCCTGATAGTTTCCCTGATAGTTTCCCTGATAGTTTTGTATTGGAAGGCTGGTTTTTGGGCATTAAAAAAGCCACGCTGCAATGCAGGGTGGCTTTAAATTTCTGGCTTGCTAAAAGGTTAGCTTACTATCAGGTGTTAGCCTGGATAGTCGCGTTTAGCGTGGCCTGTGTAAAGTTGGCGAGGGCGCGCAATGCGATAGTCGCCGCCAATCATTTCATTCCAGTGGGCGATCCATCCTGGTGTGCGGCCGGTGGCAAAAATAACAGTAAAGAGCTCTGTTGGAATGCCGATGGCTTTAAGGATGATACCTGAGTAGAAATCTACGTTTGGATATAGGCCGCGAGCTTTGAAGTATTCGTCTTCAAGGGCGATTTTTTCAAGTTTCATTGCCATTTTAAGCATTGGGTCGTCTTGTAAGCCAAGCTCTAGTAGTACTTCGTCGCAGCATTTTTTCATCACTACGGCGCGAGGGTCGTAGCTCTTATAAACGCGATGTCCAAAGCCCATTAGGCGGAAGGGGTCGCTCTTGTCTTTGGCTTTGGCCATGAATTCATCGATACGAGACTCGTCACCGATTTCTGCAAGCATTTTAAGGACGGCTTCGTTAGCGCCGCCATGAGCGGGCCCCCAAAGTGCAGCTATGCCCGCTGCAATACAGGCAAATGGATTTGCACCGGTGGAGCCTGCCATGCGAACTGTCGAGGTTGAGGCGTTTTGTTCGTGATCTGCATGAAGTAAAAATACTTTATCCATGGCATTGGCAAGAACGGGGCTAATTGGCTTCTGTTCGCATGGGGTGTTGAACATCATGTGAAGGAAGTTTTCTGAGTAGCTCAGGTCATTGCGTGGATACATGAATGGCTGGCCAATGTTGTACTTGTAGACCATGGCAGCCAGTGTTGGCATTTTAGCAATTAAGCGATGCGCAGCGATTTCACGATGCTTGGCATTGGTGATGTCTAGAGAGTCGTGGTAGAACGCTGAGAGGGCGCCTACAACGCCGCACATGACGGCCATTGGGTGTGCGTCACGGCGAAAGCCTTTAAAGAAGCTTGCTAGCTGCTCATTGACCATAGTATGGCTGCCAATGGTTTTAACAAATTCTTCTTTTTCTTCTTTTGTTGGTAGTTCGCCGTGTAGAAGCAAGAATGAAACTTCTAGGAAGTCTGATTTGTCTGCTAGTTGTTCGATTGGGTAGCCGCGATGTAATAAAACACCTTTGCCGCCATCTATGTAGGTGATTTTTGAATCGCAGGCTGCAGTTGAAACGAAGCCTGGGTCGTAGGTGAACTTACCTTGAGCGGTAAGGCTACGGACATCGATAACATCTGGGCCGATGGTTCCTTCGTAAATAGGAAGTTCTAAACTTTCATCTGAACCATCAATTTTTAAATACGCTTTTTTGTCAGCCATGAATGGCCTCCTGTCGGCAATTTTAATACTAGGATTCTGATAGAACCCTTTTCTTTTAAGTGAGCCTGGTAAGGCTCTGGACCGTTGCAAAGACGGCCAACTATAGAGCCAAAATAACGATTGTCAATTGTTGGAATTTGACCATTTGGTCAGGTTTAAGTGTTTTGCTTAAAGTTTGAGCTATTATTTAACTGGTTCTGTGAAATGCTGATGTTTGTTGATGTAAAGCCGTGTTGCTGGTTTGAATTTCGTATTTCTTGTGTCTATAATTCGCCGCGTTTGCGAAGGCATGTAAAAAGACCGTAAGTGTGTATTTTTATTGAAAAAATCGCACAGTTAACGGGCTTGCCCACATAAGCTCGCTTCATTTTGGAGCGTGAGAGAGAGTGTAACAACCGTGAATCAAAAAAGACCCGTAAACTTAGATTTAACTAAGTTCAGTTTTCCGCTTCCTGCATTAACGTCCATCGCGCATCGAGTCGCTGGTGTTATTTTATTTGTAGGTGTTATTTTTTTACTGTGCGCTTTAAGCAGCTCGTTAGAGTCCGCCGAAGGTTTTGCTAGCATAAAAAATTCCATGACTTCTGGATTTGGCAGTTTCATCACTTGGGGTTTGCTATCTGCATTGGCTTATCACTTTGTCGCAGGTATTAAACATTTATTAATGGATCTAGGAATTGGTGAAGATAAAGAGAGTGGTGTTATTGCTGCTGCCTTTACAATTATTATTTCTGGCGTACTGATTGTTCTAGCAGGGGTTTGGGTATGGGCGTAAGTATTACTAACTTCAGCCGCAGTGGTTTGTCTGACTGGTTGATTCAGCGCTTTTCTGCCGTTGTTATGGCGCTGTATACAGTATTTATTGTGGGTTACATCTTGGCATCGCCAGGTATGGACTTTACACAATGGAAAGAGTTCTTTGAGTGCACTGGCGTTCGTATTTTTACTTTGCTAGCACTTATTTCTGTTGTAGCTCATGCTTGGATAGGCATGTGGATCATCTCAACGGATTACCTAAAACCTGCCGCCATTCGTTTTGCATTCCAAGCAGCATGCTTTTTAGCAATGTTTGTTTTCTTGGTTTGGGGCATTGACATCATCTGGGGTCTATAAGAAATGGCAACTAGTATTCGCACTATGGTTTATGACGCCATCGTTATCGGTGGTGGTGGCGCAGGCATGCGTGCCGCATTGCAATTAACAGAAGCTGGTATTAAAACCGCTTGTGTTACAAAAGTTTTCCCAACACGTTCTCACACGGTATCGGCTCAAGGTGGTATTACTTGCGCGATCGCGTCTAACGACCCGAACGATGACTGGCGCTGGCACATGTACGATACCGTAAAGGGATCGGATTACATTGGTGACCAAGACGCAATTGAATATATGTGCCAAGTGGGTCCGCAGGCTGTGTTTGAGCTAGACCACATGGGTCTGCCATTTTCACGTACAGAAGAAGGGCGAATTTATCAGCGTCCATTTGGTGGTCAGTCAAAAGATTTTGGCAAGGGTGGTCAAGCTGCTCGAACATGTGCTGCTGCTGACCGAACAGGTCATGCTCTGTTGCATGCGCTATATCAGGGTAACCTGAAAGGCGGAACCACATTCTTAAATGAATGGTATGCGGTTGATTTGGTTAAGAATGAAAATGATCAAGTAGCCGGTACGATTGCTATTTGTATTGAGACGGGCGAAACCGTTTACATCAAAGCAAAAGCCACTGTTTTAGCAACGGGTGGTGCAGGTCGAATTTATCAATCTACTACTAACGCATTAATTTGTACTGGTGACGGTATGGGCATGTCTTTGCGTGCCGGCGTGCCAGCACAAGACATGGAAATGTGGCAGTTCCACCCAACCGGTATTGCTGGCGCAGGTGTTTTGGTAACAGAGGGTTGTCGTGGTGAAGGTGGTTACCTGATCAATAAAGACGGTGAGCGTTTCATGGAGCGTTATGCGCCCAATGCTAAAGACCTTGCGGGTCGTGACGTTGTGGCTCGTTCAATGGTGCTTGAGATTCTTGAAGGTCGTGGTTGTGGACCTGATGCTGATCACGTAATGCTTAAGCTTGATCACCTAGGTGAAGAAACGCTAAACGCAAAATTGCCTGGTATTCTTGAGTTGTCTCGTACCTTTGCTCACGCAGATCCAGTTAAAGAGCCTATTCCAGTAGTGCCAACTTGTCATTATATGATGGGTGGCGTGCCAACTAACATTGGTGGCCAAGCGTTGGGTGTTGATGCTGACGGTAAAGACTTCATTATTGATGGTCTTTACGCCTGCGGCGAAGCGGCCTGTGTATCTGTTCACGGTGCTAACCGTTTGGGTGGTAACTCACTTCTGGACCTTGTGGTATTTGGTCGTGCGGCTGGTTTGCAAATTGAAAAGAGTTTCCGAGAAGGTTTTGATTTAGTTGCACCGCGTGAAGAAGATATTGAGCGTGCTATGGCTCGTTTGAATCGCTTGAATAACAGTACAAGTGGCGAGCCGGTGGCTCAGGTACGTGCTGATCTTCAGAAATGCATGCAGTTGTACTTTGGTGTTTTCCGTGACGGCGAGGCCATGAAGACGGGTCTTACAATGTTGAAGGAAATTGGCGAGCGAGTTAAAAACACTTACTTGTCAGATAAGTCATCGGCTTACAATACTGCGCGTATCGAAGCGCTTGAGCTTGATAACCTATACGAAGTGGCGTTTGCGACGGCTATTGCAGCTGAAGAGCGTAAAGAATCTCGTGGTGCTCATGCTCGTAATGACTTTACAGAGCGTGATGATGAGAACTGGTTGTGTCACTCGGTGTACTTCCCGCAAACTCAAACCATTGGTAAGCGTGCTGTAAACTTTGCGCCTAAAACCATGGACGCATTCCCACCAAAAATTCGTACATATTAAGAGTGGGGGAGAGAGAATCATGTTAGTTAGCGTATATCGTTACAACCCAGAAACAGACTCTGCGCCTTTCATGCAGGATTATGAGATTGAAATCCCTAAGGGAAAAGATCTTATGGTGCTGGATGTATTGGCATTGATTAAAGAGCAAGATCCTTCATTGGCTTATCGTCGTTCATGCCGTGAAGGTGTGTGTGGCTCAGATGGTCTTAACATTAACGGTAAAAATGGCCTGGCTTGTGTGACGCCTTTATCGGAATGTGTGAAAGGCAATAAGTTAGTATTGCGTCCATTGCCGGGTTTGCCCGTCATTCGTGACATCGTTATTGATATGAGCTTGTTTTATAAGCAGTATGAAAAGGTTAAGCCGTTTCTTCAGAATAATTCACCAGTGCCTGCGATTGAGAGATTGCAGTCGCCTGAAGAGCGTGAAAAGTTAGATGGTCTGTATGAGTGTATTCTTTGTGCATGCTGTTCAACATCTTGTCCTTCATTTTGGTGGAATCCGGATAAATTCCTAGGTCCAGCTGCTTTGTTGCAGGCTTATCGTTTCTTAGCAGATAGTCGTGATGAATCTACTCAAGAGCGTTTAGCGGAACTGGATGATCCGTTTAGTGTGTTCCGTTGCCGTGGCATCATGAACTGCGTAAGTGTTTGTCCTAAAGGGCTAAACCCTACCCGAGCAATCGGGCATATTCGCAACATGTTGTTGTCGCGTAACGTTTAAATAAAAGGGGCTTTTTAGCCCCTTTTATTTTGCTTGTAGAAAAGGTGGCGTTCATTAATTTAGGTTGCTGTTTTAGGGTGGTGATTTAAATTCGGTTTTATTTGTTGGTTTATTGGGTGTTAAGCTAAAGGCTTCAATAATTAATTGAATTCGTTAGGCTTTTCAACGAATAGCGGATGCGTAAAATGTGGATTAGAGTATGATTTAAAAAATTCTTAAACATTGCTATTGGGGCGATGATGGGCTTAGTGGCTAAAAGCTGAGTTATTTTAAGTTTTAGTGAAAATGGGCGTACCAGACACATGGTGTGCTTAGCTTTAGAAAGATAGGCTTACTAGCATCATATTTGCTAGGCTATAAATTAGTACATAAATTGGAAAGCGGGAAACCCCCGTACTGTTTAAAAAACTTTAGACCTCACCCGGTCATCTGCATATCCACAGCAGGGAAGTTTAGATGTCAGTATTCCTAGACACATTAAGGTGGTTTTGTCATGCACGAAAGCTCGATGGAGCAACTATGGAGCACGTCCCAGTTGGCAGGGGGCAATGCAGCTTACATAGAAGAATTGTACGAATTATATTTAACCGATCCTAATTCGGTATCAGAGCAATGGAGAAATTACTTCAATGCCTTGCCTCGCACAGAAGGGGGGGATTTACACGACACTCCTCACACCCCCATTCGCGAACAATTTTTACTTATCTCAAAGAATCAACGTAGAAATACTTCTGCCACACAAAGTCAAGTTTCAAGTGGTTATGATCAAAAGCAATTACGAGTATTTCAATTAATTAATGCGTTTCGATTTCGTGGTCATCAACATGCCACACTTGATCCATTAGGTATTATGGAGCGAGAGCAGGTTCCAGATTTAGAACTAAGATTTCATGAATTGTCAGATGCTGATATGGACAGTATTTTTCAAACGGGTTCGCTTTTCATTGGTAAAGAAGAAGCGAGCTTAAGTGAAATTGTAGAGGCGCTAGAAAGTACTTATTGTCGCAATGTGGGTGCTGAATATATGCATATTGTTGATACAGCTGAAAAACGCTGGTTTCAACAAAGAATTGAAAGTGTTCGTGCTAAGCCCGAATACAGTGATGAAGCTAAAAAGCATTTACTTGAACGCCTAACGGCAGCAGAAGGCTTGGAGAAATATCTAGGGTCTAAGTACCCAGGTGTTAAGCGCTTTGGCTTGGAAGGGGGTGAAACACTAATTCCGCTGATGGATGAGCTGATTCAGCGCTCTGGTACCTATGGTGCTAAAGAAATTGTTATCGGCATGGCTCACCGGGGTCGTTTGAACTTGCTGATTAATACGCTGGGTAAATCGCCATCCGATTTGTTTGATGAATTTGACGGTAAGGCCCAGTACAACAGTTCTGGGGATGTTAAGTATCACCAGGGTTTCTCATCAAATGTGTTGACCCCTGGTGGCGAAGTACATTTAGCTCTGGCATTTAACCCAAGCCATTTAGAAATTGTTTCTCCTGTGGTGGAAGGCTCCGTTCGCGCTCGCCAAGATCGTCGTGGTGACAAAGAAGGGGATACGGTTGTTCCTGTTATTATTCACGGGGACTCAGCCTTTGCAGGTCAGGGCGTTGTCATGGAAACCTTCCAAATGTCTCAAACCCGTGGTTATAAGACGGGCGGTACGATTCATTTGGTCGTGAATAACCAAGTTGGTTTTACTACGAACAAGCGTGAGGATGTACGTTCAACAGAATATTGCACCGACGTTGCAAAAATCGTACAGGCACCCATTCTTCATGTTAATGCAGATGACCCTGAGGCTGTATTGTTTGTTACTCAATTGGCTGTTGATTATCGGAATGAGTTTAAGAGAGATGTGGTCATTGATTTGGTTTGTTATCGTCGTCGTGGCCATAATGAAGCGGATGAGCCTTCAGCCACTCAACCACTCATGTACAAAATCATCAAGAGTCTGAAGACTACTCGCACCCTTTATGCTGATGCATTATTGGAGCAAGGAGTGGTGGCGAGCGAAAACGTTAAGAAGATGGAAGAAGATTATCGCAACACCCTTGAAGAGGGTAAACATGTTGTGAAAAGCTTGGTAACGGAACCCAATAAAGAAATGTTTGTTGATTGGCGCCCTTTTCTTGGCCATGAATGGACAACTGAAGGGGATACATCTTGTGATCTTAAGAGATTGCAAGAGTTGGCTATTCAGCTTCAAGAAGTGCCTGAGGGTTTTGTTGTTCAGCGCCAAGTAAATAAGATACTAGAAGATCGCCGTAAAATGTCAGCAGGTGCATTACCTATTAATTGGGGGTTTGCTGAAACCATGGCTTATGCCACTCTGCTAGATGAAGGTCATCCAATTCGTTTGACAGGTCAGGATGTTGGGCGTGGTACTTTCTCGCATCGTCATGCTGTATTGCATAACCAAAAAGATGGCGAGTCATATTGTTCTCTTCAGAATATGAGTGAAGATCAGCCTACTTATACTTTGCATGACTCGCTGCTGTCCGAAGAAGCAGTGCTAGGTTTTGAGTATGGCTATTCTACGACCACCCCAAATATGTTGGTTATTTGGGAAGCTCAGTTTGGTGATTTTGCCAATGGTGCGCAGGTGGTGATGGATCAATTTATCTCCAGTGGTGAACATAAATGGGACCGTTTGTGTGCTTTGACTATGCTGTTGCCACATGGGTATGAAGGGCAAGGGCCAGAGCATAGCTCAGCTCGATTGGAGCGTTATTTACAATTGTGCGCCGAGCATAATATGCAGGTATGTGTACCTTCTACTCCTGCTCAGATATTCCATTTGTTGCGCCGACAAGTTATTCGCCCATTGCGTAAGCCTTTGGTAATTATGTCGCCTAAGAGTTTACTGCGTCATAAAGAGGCCATAAGCACGCTGGAAGAATTGTCAGACGGCTCTTTTCAGACTGTGATTCCTGAGACTGAAAGCATTAACGCTGCTGATGTCACGCGCTTGGTGTTATGTAGTGGCAAGGTTTATTACGATCTTATTGATCGTCGTCGAACGGAAGAAATGAAGCATGTTGCCATTGTTCGTTTAGAGCAGTTGTATCCTTTCCCTGAGGAAGAGTTTTTTGCTGCTATTTCTTCTTTTACTAATCTAAAAGAAACCTTTTGGTGTCAAGAAGAACCCATGAACCAAGGTGCCTGGTACAGCTCGCAGCATCACATGCGCAGAGTTGTACATCGTCATAATCCTAATTTGTATCTGGATTATGCTGGTCGAGAGGCGTCAGCTTCTCCGGCGGCGGGTTATATGGCGCTGCATTTGCAGCAGCAAGAGCAATTGATCGTGGACGCTTTGGGCCTTTAGGCCCTCTGTCATAGGCATTAGGAAAGAATATTATGAGTATTGAAGTTAAAGCACCGGTTTTTCCAGAGTCAGTAGCCGATGGCACGATCGCCACATGGCATAAGCAGCCGGGCGAAGCGGTGAGCCGCGATGAATTATTGGTAGACATCGAAACCGATAAGGTTGTATTGGAGGTCGTAGCTCAGTCTGATGGCGTTATTAAAGAGATTTTAAAAGCCGAAGGTGAGACCATATTAAGCACCGAGGTGATCGCTATATTTGAAGCGGGAGCAGCTGGTACTTCTTCTAAGGTGGCTGATGCTCCAGAGCCTGAAGCGGCTGAAAACACTGATGAATTAAAGGTGAACCCTGCTGCTCGTAAACTTGCCGATGAGAAGTCAGTTAATTTGGCTAATGTTGTGGCCACTGGAAAAGATGGGCGCATTACTAAAGAAGATGTATTGACGTTTGTTAAGGCTCAGTCGTCTGCGCAAGAAGCGTCTTCGGTTCCTGCACCTGTCAGTGCCTCAACAGAATCTAAGGCATCCTCACCTGCTATGCCAGTATTTGCAGCGGGAGAGCGCATTGAAAAGCGTGTCCCGATGACGCGTTTAAGATCAACTATCGCGAAAAGATTGGTATCCGCTCAGCAAACTGCTGCGATGCTTACCACTTATAATGAAGTGGATATGACCGCGATAATGGCGCTGCGTAAGACTTACAAGGAAATGTTTGAGAAAAAGCATAATGGAGCTCGCATGGGCTTTATGTCTTTCTTTGTTAAGGCGGCCGGTGAAGCGCTTAAGCGCTTCCCTGCGGTGAATGCCTCTATTGATGGTACTGACATGGTATATCATGGTTATCAGGATATTGGTGTGGCAGTGTCTACGGAAAAAGGTTTGGTAGTGCCTGTATTGCGCGATGTGGATGCGATGGGGCTTGCTGATATCGAATCGGGTATTGTAGAGTATGCAGGAAAAGCACGCGAAGGTAAGCTTGGCATTGAAGAAATGCAAGGCGGAACGTTCACCATCACTAACGGTGGAACCTTTGGGTCGCTTATGTCAACTCCGATTCTAAATCCACCGCAAACGGCTATCTTGGGGATGCACAAAATCCAAGATCGACCAATGGCTATCAATGGCCAGGTGGAAATACGTCCTATGATGTACCTAGCGGTATCTTACGATCACAGAATGATAGACGGTAAAGAAGCTGTACAATTCTTGGTGACCATTAAAGAGCTGTTGGAAGATCCAACCCGTATTCTGTTGGATATCTAAAACGTTAATCCGTTTTGTTTAATGCCCAAATATTCATTTCTTTGGGCTGCTTTTTATTTCAGGCGGCGTAATTTTGCTGCCAGAGTGATTAAATTCAAAGGAACATCTCATGGCAGATAAATTTGATGTAGTGGTAATTGGTGGTGGACCTGGCGGTTATGTGGCAGCTATTCGTGCTGCTCAGCTAGGCCTTAAAACTGCCTGTATTGATAAATGGCTTAATAAAGAAGGCAAAGGCGTATTTGGTGGCACCTGTTTAAACGTTGGGTGTATTCCATCCAAAGCGTTGTTGGATAGCACTCATAAGTATGAAGAAGCCAAGGACCATTTTGATGTTCATGGTATCAGTATAAAAGATATTAATATTGATGTTAACGCTATGCAGTCTCGTAAAGAGCAAATTGTTAAAGGCTTGACTACGGGTGTTGCTGGGTTGTTTAAAGCTAACGGTGTAACACCTTTAGAGGGTGTTGGTAAGCTATTGGCTGGTAAGAAAGTAGAGTTTACCAACCATGCTGGTAAGACTGAAGTGCTTGAGGCTGAAAATGTAATATTGGCAACAGGATCTGTTCCTATAGAGATTCCACCAGCCCCTTTAGCTGAAGGCCTAATTGTGGATTCAACTGGTGCGCTAGAATTTACAGAAGCGCCTAAGCGTCTTGGTGTGATTGGTGCTGGCGTAATTGGTTTGGAATTAGGCACGGTATGGAATCGAATCGGATCTAAAGTGACGGTTATTGAAGCTCAGGATAAGTTTTTAAGCTTGGTTGATCAGCAAGTCGCTAAGGAAGCCTCTAAGCTACTTAAGAAGCAGGGTATGGATATCTTGTTGGGTGCTCGATTGACTGGAACAGAAATTAAAGGCAAGGAAGTGGTTGTCAATTACACGGATGCAGAAGGGGAGAAAACAGCCACATTCGACAAGCTAATTGTAGCAGTGGGTCGCCGTCCTTATACGCAAAACCTTTTGTCTGGTGATTGTGGTGTTAATTTAGATGAGCGTGGCTTTATTTTTGTAAATGATAAATGCTCAACCGATGCTCCAGGTGTATATGCCATTGGTGATGTTGTGCGTGGTCCAATGTTGGCTCATAAATCTTCAGAAGAGGGTGTTATGGTCGCTGAACGTATAGCTGGGCATAAGGCTCAAATGAATTACGATATTATTCCTTCGGTTATTTATACGCATCCCGAAATTGCCTTTGTTGGTAAAAATGAAGATGAGCTAAAAGCAGCCGGTGAAAAATACAATGTAGGTACTTTCCCATTTGCGGCGTCGGGGCGAGCCATGGCTGCCAACGACACAGCAGGGTTTGTAAAAATTATTGCTGATGCAGAGACAGATCGTATTCTTGGTGCCAGCGTAATTGGTCCAAGTGCTGGTGATTTAGTTCAGCAGGTTGTGATTGCAATGGAGTTTGGCTCAAGTGCAGAAGATTTAGGCATGATGGTGTTCTCTCACCCAAGCCTATCTGAAACTGTTCATGAGGCAGCTCTTGGCGTAAATGGTCATGCAATACACAAAGCTAATAGAAAGCGTCGCTAATGTAATGTAGTTCTAAAAGTCGTCTGTTTTTTCAGGCGACTTTGAAATCTCCCTCCGTATTTCCTCTTCTTTTGTTTCGTTAAAACTTTAAAGTACTTTTTACTGGTTCGAAAATATAACTAAATCTGCAAATGACGTCTTCTGCCTAATGATGGGTAGTGTGGTACCTACTGCAATTTAATCGTGTAGTGTCTTTTATAGTTTGTTTTTGTTATAACATTTAGACGCCGGTTTAGTGCCGTTGCAAAGTGTACACGCGCTAATTTGTCCAAGGATAGTCTCTCGAGGTCCCAATGAACTTACACGAATATCAGGGTAAGCAATTATTTGCTGAATATGGTTTGCCTGTTTCAAAAGGTATTGCTTGCGATACGCCAGAAGAAGCGGCAGCGGCTGCGGAAAAATTAGGTGGCAGTAAATGGGTGGTTAAAACTCAAGTTCATGCAGGAGGAAGAGGAAAAGCTGGTGGCGTAAAGTTGCTGGATAATGCTGAAGATATAAAAGCATTTGCGAGTAAGTGGCTAGGTAAGAATTTAGTTACCTATCAAACAGATGAGAAAGGGCAGCCGGTAAGCAAAATTCTTGTAGAAGATTGTACGGACATTGATCAAGAGTTGTATTTAGGTGCTGTTGTAGATCGCTCAACCCGTAAAGTTGTGTTTATGGCGTCAACTGAAGGGGGGGTAGAAATTGAGAAGGTCGCCCATGAAACACCAGAGAAAATTCTTAAGGCGATTATAGACCCTATGACAGGTGCTCAGCCGTATCAGGGGCGAGACCTTGCCTTTAAGTTGGGGTTAAAGGGTAAACAAATAAAACAGTTCACGAATATATTTTTAGGGTTGGCAAAATTATTTGTCGAAAAAGATTTGGCATTGTTAGAAATTAATCCATTGGTTGTGACCACTGAGGGCGATCTTCACTGCTTGGATGCGAAGATTGGAATTGACAGTAATGCACTGTATCGCCACCCAGAATTGGTAGCCATGCAGGACCCTAGTCAGGAAGATGCTCGAGAAGCAGAAGCTGCGTCTTGGGAATTAAACTACGTGGCTTTGGATGGCAATATTGGTTGTATGGTAAATGGTGCGGGCCTAGCAATGGGAACCATGGATATTGTAAAAATCCATGGTGGCGATCCTGCTAACTTTTTAGACGTAGGTGGCGGTGCAACTAAAGAGCGAGTGGCTGAAGCGTTTAAAATAATTTTGTCAGATGAAAATGTCAGTGCGGTTCTGGTTAATATCTTTGGGGGCATTGTTCGCTGCGACATGATTGCCGAGGGGATTATTGGAGCAGTTAAGGAAGTGGGGGTTAAGGTGCCTGTTGTGGTGAGACTTGAAGGGAATAATGCTGAATTGGGATCGCAAAAATTAGCGCAGAGTGGTTTGGATATTATAGCAGCCACAAGCTTAACGGATGCGGCGCAGCAGGTGGTTAAAGCTGCTGGAGGTAAGTCATGAGTGTTTTAATTAATAAAAGTACTAAAGTGCTTTGTCAGGGTTTTACGGGTAGTCAGGGTACTTTCCACAGTGAACAGGCCATAGAATACGGCACTAACATGGTGGGCGGCGTGACGCCTGGCAAGGGGGGCTCGACCCACTTAGGTTTACCTGTCTTTAATACCGTAGAAGAAGCTGTGAATAAGACAGGCGCTGAAGCCTCTGTTATTTATGTGCCAGCTCCATTTTGTAAAGACTCCATTCTTGAGGCTGCCAACGCTGGCATTCAATTAATTGTTTGTATTACCGAAGGCATACCTACACTTGATATGCTTGAGTGTAAGGTGAAATGTGATGAGTTAGGTGTAATGTTAATTGGTCCAAACTGCCCAGGTATTATTACACCAGGGGAGAGCAAAATTGGCATTATGCCAGGTCATATTCATTTGCCTGGTAAGGTGGGGATCGTTTCTCGCTCTGGTACGCTAACTTATGAAGCCGTAAAACAAACGACCGACCACGGTTTTGGTCAATCGACCTGTGTTGGTATAGGCGGTGACCCAATACCAGGCTCAAGTTTTATTGATATTCTTAAGCTTTTCCAAGCGGATCCTAAAACTGAAGCGATTGTGATGATTGGAGAAATAGGCGGCACAGCTGAAGAAGAAGCTGCTGCTTATATAAAAGAAAACGTCACTAAACCAGTGGTTTCCTATATAGCAGGTGTCACCGCTCCAGCAGGAAAGCGCATGGGTCATGCAGGGGCGATTATTTCTGGTGGCAAGGGCACGGCTGAAGAAAAATTTGCAGCATTACAAGATGCTGGTGTCACTACGGTTCGTTCATTGGCTGACATCGGAGAAGCGTTAAAAGAAAAAACTGGTTGGTAAATTCCAATCAAGCGTAAAAAATGTATGGTCCGCCTCGTTATTGCAAGTGATATTTTCCGATAACGGGGTTGGTTTGCGCTAATGTATTCGGAGTCATATTGGGCGCTTTCG
>OJBM01000294.1_pt1 | contig 13716 bp, 13 predicted proteins | sample 1591061 | NCBI WGS metagenome assembly OJBM01 (sample SAMN05416872, study PRJEB24817) | seawater metagenome | isolation source: Sea water | place: Canada:Atlantic | collected 2013-11 | reverse complement strand
CTAAGAATTCGTTAGCCTCTTTTGGCGAATTACGATGCCAATCGTTGCGTTCTTTGACACGTGACTTTTGTGGCAGCATGGTCAAAAATGATGATTCACCATCCATTCTTAAGAAATCCATATGAATTCTAGATAGAAGTTGATGTCCAACATTGCCGTAAACATCATAGCCAGCAACTAATAAATAATGAATTCTTTCCAGCAATGGATAACCAACAACCCAAGCAGTTTGTGGGTTATCACCTAGTAGGCCCTTTTCTACGGTTCCATAGTCAAAATGCCGCATAATTGTTAATGCAGCGTTAGGGTTAGTTCCATCGCCATCCCAAATATTTTCAAGTTCAATCTTAAAATCACCTTTTGAGAAGTTCTCAAATAAGAATTTGTCACGATTTCTTCTTGAACGCCTTTCTTTATCTGCATACTTCACCCAATTTGTGAGTGGTAAAAATATGTCTTCTTGCGTGCTTGCGAGCTCTAAGTCATCTTGATTCTGAATTAGAGCATCTTCAACTTTTTTCTCAATTGGTAAATCTGGATCAACAAAAAAGACCCAGAACCTATCACGGATGACATTGATGGCAACTTGCCCACGGCACACAGGCCCCTTAACAAAATTCATAATGGTGAACTGCGCTTCGTCTAATAAAAATCGATATCTCGATTTCATAGGCAATTGTTCAAAACTAATAAACGGATTACCCGCAATTTCAGATTCATAACTCGGTAAGCTGGTGACTTGATAGTCGGTATTAAAAAATAAATTGTCCCATGTTGTCTTACGCTTTGCATTTAAAGCATATGGCTTATGTGTTTTAGCAACAACGGTTTCCAAATGACGAACGATTCGATAATAAACGCGATCGACCTCAGGATCATTGTATGGTCGGCGTGTTGAAATTCGTTTTACAGGTAGCCCTGGTGGCGTTGAGGAACGAACAATATTAAAAAACTCTCTATTGGATAAGTCCTCAAAGTACAAATTTGCAAGATATAAATGCTCATACAAATATCTGCTAACCAACTGCCCTTTTAAAGAGTCCTTATTTAAGTATGCTTCCCATGACGCAATTCGAGTAAGATACTCATCATTTAATGCGGTTCGGGGCGTATAGACAGCACCTTGCTCTATCCAGCTCTTTAATATGTTGAATTCATTATCGTTAAGCTTTGGTAGTCCATATGGCATCCCCCAAAGCGGATTGTTAGCGGCAAAGCGATCAAAGCTATTAATATCAGTACATTGTTCATAACGATCTAAACCCAGTGTTATCTCTTCAGGTAGTTTTTTACCCATAGAATAGGTGTCATCATTTTTAAGATCAATGAAACGATAAAGCAAACTAGTCTGTAAATTAACACTTGCTGCTTGAGCGGGATATTCATTTAATACGGGATAAAATCCATGTTCTCGCCACCCTTGGGTTGTTACGTGATCTTCAAATAAACGCGTTGGCTTTGCGGGAAGAATTCGAGTGGCATTGTACACTTTTTCGTTAATCGCGCCGCGCTCTATACCTTCAATTGCAGTCGCTTTAAATTGGCATGGGGCATCAAAACAAGCATGACAATTAACGCAGCGATGTTCCAAGATAGGCTTTACTTGAGTCCAATAGTTAATCTGTCCAACTGGCAGTTTCCCAACACTGCGATCAATAACTCGCGGAGTACCATATATTTTTTCGTACTGGCTGGCGACAAAAGTAGCACAGCCAGTAAAAAGAATTACAACCACTAGGAGAAGTGAAAAACGATTTATCTTAAACATAGAACAATAAATTAATGATGATTTAGCGTCAGAGAAGAATAAACGCTATCCTCACTTAATACAATCAGTATGGCGTTCGTAGCTAATCGGTTAATGTCACATCGTCAATTTGGGCTAATAATTTGTTATTACAATAGATGGTTACGTGTTTAAAATGATTAATAGCTGTATTCATTTTATAATCAATCATTTCCTTTGTAATAACTTGAATAGCCATGCCTTCCAACGGAGCCGGTGTTAAATAAAGCCTTAAGTTCGGCGGAGATCTACGATCTAAAGGCCCACGAGACCATTTCAAATAAAAAGCTGAGTGAGGCAACGTAATTTCACCATTGATATTAAGGCGGAACGAATTACCTTTCTGCTCATACTTATCTAACCACGCGTGCCAATGATCACTTTGTAATATAGGACATTCCAAAGTTTGCTTTGAAACAGCTTTATCTGTTGATGCAGGTGGCTTTACCAATGTGGTATTGCTGCATCCATTGAGGGTAATAATGGCAATTAATAGTAGAATATTCTTATTCATAATATGATTTCTCTCGCTTTCATAAATATCAGAAACTTAGTGATAACTTGATAATGAAAGAATTTGATACATCAACGAAAAATGCCCCCACAAGTGGTAAAATTATAAATGCGGTTGGCGCCGCTCCGTGTGCTTTTGTAACGGCAGTCATATTGGCAATAGCCGTAGGAGTAGCACCTAAAGCGAAACCTCCAAAACCAGCACTCAATACTGCAGCTTGATAGTCTTTTCCCATTAATGGAAATAAAATAAAAACAATAAATAAAACCGCACCTAGCGTTTGAAGTCCTAATATAATGAGGAGTGGTCCAGCCAAATCCGCGATAGTCCACAACTGCATACTCATTAAAGACATTGTTAAAAATAAGCTTAGTGAAAATTCTGAGACGATCGCTAAAGAACGTGTCCTAGCAGGCCAAACCATCTTTGGAAGAATACGAGGAATCGTATTCGATAATATAATACCGGTGAGTAAACAAGTAACAAAAAGTGGTAATTTAAAGCCTAACTCAGTCACTATATTATTAAGTATGAATCCAATAATAATACAAATATGAATAACTAGAATCGAGGCCATAAAGCTCAAATAACTATAAGATTGATTATCAACATTATTCGATTCATTTTCTACATTGGGACTATCGTGCTTTTGGCCTGACAGTTTATGTCTGGCCATTAATAACTTGGCAATGGGTCCACCAATCAAGCTCGCAATAACTAATCCTAGCGTGGCAGCAGCGACCCCTATCTCTAATGCCTGAGAAACTCCTAACTCAACAATCTCAGGCGCCCAAGCAATGGTAGTACCATGACCACCTATCAGAGACGCAGAACCAGCTAAGACACCCACCGGAGAAGGAAGGTTTAAAAACAGTGCGCTTCCAATACCAATAACATTCTGAATAACCATAAAACTTAAGGTCAATAGCAATAAAATAACCAAAGGCTTTCCCCCCTTAATTAAGTCAGAGAACCGCGCATTTAACCCAATTGCCGTGAAGAAATACACTAATAGCTTGTCTCGCGTTGATAAATCAAACACGATTTCATTACCTGTTAACAAATAAATAAAGTAAATACATAGCGCTGCGAGCAATCCACCAGTAACAGGTTCTGGAATGTTAAACTCTCTTAAAAATTTGACTTTTCTAGTCAATGCCACACCAATAAAAAAAACTAAAATTCCAATGGTATATGACATAAAGCTATCAAATGATAAATCATTCATTTATAGATAATTCCTAACCGTTATTTCTTTCAGAAGTACTTGAGGTATCCAACTCTTCGATTAGCAGCACTCCACTGTTTTTCACCTGTATACATTATTAATGTTGTAGGCGTTATCGCGACAAAATAATTCATACGTTTAGCCCATTTAGAAGTGATAGATATTCACATTCTAAACTGAGAATATTAATAAGTTTGTACTCTAAAATACGTGCATGACTATAACGTCAAAATCACTACTACTCAATAATTCGATATAAATTCATTTTAATTACAAAAAGTTAAACATTAAATCTAAATTCAGTAAATCTTGAAATATACGATATAGAAACCAGCAATGAATATCATTTTAAATTAGATACCTAACTCAAATCGGATAAGCCATTGCTGACTCAGCGAAATTTTCTAGTTAATCTTTTTCGCTAGTTTTTTACATTTCTTGGCAGATAATAACCATGCTTTCTTCTTCTCTTTTGCGTATGCCTTTATATAACCACCACCGCCTAACTTATCACGGCTTATTTCGTCAGCTTTAACTTTAAGTTTAATTGCTAGAAAAGGATTCGAGTCCTTTAATTTCAGCGCACATACTTCGTATTTTGCAGCAAACGATGCTGCAACTTTTTCATCAAATCCAGCATTGGACTCCAACGAATAGAACATTCCAATAACAACTAATAAGGGTGTTACAAGCATAACTTTTTTCATGATCATCAACCTACTGTTTACAATACACTCATTGTACACCAAACACACAGCAAGACAACATAATAATGGTAAAAACAACATATAAACCACTTAAAGTGGGTATTCTTTATATTTATTTAATAATATTGTTCTTTTTATTAAAAACTAGTTAATCTATAAAAAAATTTTCGAATATAAATAATGAAAGAAGAAAAAATTGTTTCAATATCTGATTTAGCCACCGACGAAGCGAAAGTAAGACGTCATTTAGGGTTGGTTCATTTTATGCGTGACCCATCTCAAAACCCTACAAGTTACTTACCTATAGACCATCCTAAATACACTTCGCCAACTTCCATAGAAGTTGATGAAGTAGTTCAAACACTAATTTATTGTGGATACTCTAAAGCTGATATAGCAAGACTATTAGGATTAAAAACAGCAGGTAAAGACCGCACTAGAATACTAAGGAGATATATTGACGACCCCGATACGATGCCTTATGGCACTTGGCGTTTAATGCTTATCTATATTGGCGCTGTAATCCAGACGAATATCGTGCCTGATCAAGGTTGGATTAGGGAATAGATATATAAAGGTCAAGCTATAGGATGTTTTATACAAAACTTAAATTTTATTATGAAAAAATTTTTCCAACTAATTCCTTCAACAAACATTAGATTTTTATTATTTCTAGTATTAATCATCCAAGGTTGTGCTCATTTGCCCGACAACTCTACGATGGAAAGATCTGCCGCTGTTTTAAACCAAGGAAATACCTCGCTCGACAAAATGGTAGCGCAACAAGCCAAGGATAACCCTCGTAAAACTGGGGCACTGCTATTAAGTGATGGAGTTGAAGCATTTGTAGCAAGAGCCGCTTTATCAATCGCGGCAGAGAAAAGCTTAGATATTCAATATTATATTTTTAATGAAGATAAAGTTGGACTACTACTAACCAACCAAGTATTAAAAGCAGCAGATCGGGGAGTAAGAGTTCGTTTATTACTCGATGATATGGATCAGATTGGCAATGATAGTAATTTGCTTGCGTTAGATTCTCATCCCAATATACAGATTCGTACATTCAATCCATTTTCGCGTAGCGTGAGTAGTTCGGTTCAATTTATCACTCGACTAGGCGACGTCACCCGTAGGATGCACAATAAAATGTTTATTGCAGATAATAGCATGGCCATAATAGGCGGAAGGAATATTGGAGACGACTATTTTGACGTAAACCCGAATAGAGCCTTTAGCGATCTTGATAGTCTACTAACAGGAAATATTGTAGAAAAAGCTTCACAAGTATTTGACTTATACTGGAATAGTGAAGTTGTATACCCGATTCACCTATTATCGAAAAAAAACAAAAGTGACAATACGTTAGAGGCAATTCGTTTCAGCCTCAATAAATTAACTAAACGCCAGTCCGACTCGCCTTACATTAACGCATTACGCACATCAAAGTTAGGTCAACACTTCACCAATAAAGAGTTACCTTTTATTTGGGTCAATGCAGATATTATTTTTGACGATCCAATTAAAGTCCGTACGACACGTGATGCGCATCAATTCCATTTAACAAAAAAACTTGAACCATACTTTCAGCATATCGAGAGTGAATTATTGATTATTACGCCTTATTTCGTGCCAGGCAACGAAGGGATTCGTTTCCTATCAGCTTTGCGTGATAAAGGAATTAAGATAACAATCATTACAAACTCACTCTCATCAAGTGACGTTTCAGCGGTCCACTCTGGATACTCCCGCTATCGAAAAACCTTATTAAAACAAGGAATTCTATTATACGAAATGAAGCCGAAAGTTGATGTATCAATCAATAGAGAGCAAGACTCATCTAATTTTGGCTCTTCAAAGACCAGCTTACACGCAAAATCTTTTGTTCTCGATAGAACCCATATTTTTATTGGGTCATTAAACTTAGATCCTCGCTCTGTTTATGAAAATACAGAGGTTGGAACCATACTTACTTCGACCTCTATTGCAGAAAACATGGTGACATCTATTAGTCAAAATATTGATAAAATGGCTTTCAAAGTGTCATTGAAAAATAACCAAATAACATGGTTAGAAACCAAAGGAGATGCTGTTATTGTTCATACTACCGAACCCCATACAAATTGGTGGCACCGTCTCCTTGTTCGCATGATGCAAATTTTACCAATTGAATCGCAACTATAAATTTTACTACCTTGGGATTGAATTTCATTTAATCATTCCTTACTGTTACACCACCTTTAATTACTCAGATACCAGCTATGAAAATAACTCAAGATTTGCTTCATACGCCTTCGCAGCTTAAAAATAATCTTATAATCATGCGCTTAGCAACAATAAAAGATCTAATGGATATTAGAGCTTATCGCGGCGATCCTGAAAATTGCCAATACATCGCGCCAGTTGAATCACCAGAAGAAACTCGAGAACTTGTGGAAAAACTCTCTCAGCCTTGGCAATTTACGACGGGCTATTGGAACGGACTAGTTGTTTGCCAGCGCAACAATAACAAGGTTATTGGCGAAATAGTTTTTCGCGTTGAAGATTGGGACTGTCAGCGAGCAGAAATAGGTTATCGAATGTCACCAGAGTCGGCTGGTAAAGGCATTTGTACTATGGCAACGTCATTATTAATTGACTATTTGTTTGAGCAGTTTGGTTTCTATAAGCTCGTAGCTAAATGTGACGCTCGAAATGTTGCTTCATATCGCGTGATGGAGAAGCTAGGCTTTAAACGTGAAGCTGAATTTATGAAACATTATCGTATGGGTGACGAATGGACAGATCAATATGATTATGGGCTATTGAGAAATCAATAAAGAGAAATGGTGGCTACGACGGGATTCGAACCTGTGACCCCATCATTATGAGTGATGTGCTCTAACCAGCTGAGCTACGTAGCCATCATAATAGTGTGTATTTAAAGTTACACGTCTTTGTCATTCACTCAACTTAAAAAGTTGGCTGGGATACAAGGATTTGAACCTTGGAATGACGGGATCAAAACCCGCTGCCTTACCGCTTGGCTATATCCCAACTGTAAATGGTGCGGGAAGAGAGACTTGAACTCTCACACCCTAAGATACTAGAACCTAAATCTAGCGCGTCTACCAATTCCGCCACTCCCGCACATAACCTGAGATTAAACATTCTTATCGTTAAGAAAAGAAAACTGCGTTGTCCTCATCAAGTGCGGCGTATTATGCTGATGGAGGACGAAACCGTCAATAGTTTTTTGTCAGTTTTTTTACTCTTTTTATCTGCATGATGATTTAATAGACATAACGCACACATTTTCGGCCAAAAAATTACACTTATAACCCCATTGCATATTTCATGACTTGCTTTTTACCCCATGAAGACTGCTGCGCTACCTTTAAAGCTGTATTTCGCAATAGCTTAAATGGCGACGATTCATTGCTAAAAGTAAGATAAAAGACATCCATTGCAGACTGCATTAACAGATTATCGCGACGTCGCTGGTTTTCATAACGTTCTAATACATCAAGCTGCCACCACGCGCCGCCTTGCGAGGCAGTATCGTTAATAACCTTAGCTAGTGCTGATACATCCTTAAATCCAAGATTGACACCCTGTCCTGCTAACGGATTAATCGTATGAGCGGCATCTCCAACAATGCACAAATGCTCTTTGACATAACACTGCGCATGGCGACGAGTTAATGGAAACGCACCCGCATTATCTACGGTGAACTCGCCTATACGATTAGGGAAATGCGCAATGATTTCTTCTTTAAGCTGATTTATTGGCATTTGCGATAATGCTTTGATTCTAGCTGGCGAATCATACCAAACGAGTGATGCATTGTTGCCTGCCAACGGCAGTAATGCACGTGGTCCTGTAGGGAAAAACTGCTGCCAAGTAATATCTTGTTGTGCCTGCTCAGTTGATATATTTATCAACATGGCATGCTGGGCATAATCCCATGAGGTAACGCCGATATTAGCGGTTTGGCGCACGATTGAATTCGCGCCATCAGCACCGACTAATAATTTACAATGCAGCTCACTTTCATTCATTGCCAATTGATATCCATCTTGCGAGCGAGAAATTTTAGTAATAGCCTGCCCACTTATTACATCAATCGATGAATATTTTTCCATTTGTTGCCACAACGCTAATTGAATCATGCGATTCTCAACAATATGTCCCAATTGTTGATGGCCCATTTCTTGGCTATCAAAAAGCAAATTTGATTGATGACCTTCCCACGTTTCGAGATAACGATACGGACAACTGCGCATTGCTAAAATAGACGACCATGCATCAACGTCTTTTAATAGACTCGCAGAAGCTGCACTAATCGCCGATACACGCAGATCTAGCGGTTGCTGTGGTTCAAACGGTTGCGGCGCCGTTTTTTCGATAACCGCAATAGATAAACCTGATTGGTTCAACGCACAAGCAAGTGCACTACCAACCATTCCCCCGCCAACGATTACAATGTCATAGTGTTGCATGGAATTATCCATCAGTTTCTTTGTCACCGATTTTATGGACTTGATGGTTTAAAAGCTAGTAATTGATGCCGTGATACTGATTAATTTTGATTTAAGTTAAATCAATCCCAGACTTCGCTAGTACATAGCGATTCAATCACGGATAATACAACCATTAAACGAGCTTTTATTACTCCTAGGTCATTATTCCCCCATGAACAATAAGCCACTTATTATTGGCATCCTTTTGGTGTTAGCCTCTGAGCTCACCTTTGCATTAGTTGGCGCGCAAATAAAATACCTCAGTCAAGATGTATCTGCGGTTCAAATTGTATTTTTTCGTAACTTATTCGCGCTGGTTCCGTTAGCGCCCTGGCTATTAAGTAATAGAACAACACTATTCAAAACGCCTAATATGCCATTTCATTTACTGCGGGCGTTTACCGGTATTTTGGCGATGTTTATTTATACCTATGCGCTCAGCAATTCAACCTTGGTGAACGGCGCAATGACATTAATGCTCGCACCATTCTTTATTCCAATTATTGCCTATTTTTGGCTAAAGCAACCACAGAGTAAAATTACCATTACGTGCATTATTTTAGGTTTCATTGGCGCCACCATCTGCTTAACCACTAAATCACAGGCAGGTGGCCCTGACTTACAACTTGGTTTGGCTGCCCTAATATTATTTGGCGCTGTCCTTATAGCAATAAGCAAAACCACCATCAGTCGCATGATAAGTACTGAACCTAGCAAAGCGATTGTTGCGTATTTCTCACTTATTAGTATTGTTGTCTGTGGCGTTATGCTTCCCTTTAGTTGGCACCCACTATCATTAACGACCTTATTTTTACTTGTTACATTAGGTATTAGCTCATCTATAGGTCAGTTAATGATGACCAAGGCATTTACTAAAGCTGGTGCAAGTACCATTGGCATGTTTAGCTATAGCTCTATTTTATTTGCCGCGTTGTTAGGCGCACTGTGGTGGCAAGAATATCCAACATTATTGTGGTTTATAGGCGCGTCAATTGTCTTACTTGCTGGATATTTAGCGATAAAATATAATCGTACGCCCTACCGAGTTTAGATTTATTTTGTTATCGTGAGTGATACTTAAACTCTTGTTTTATTATCTTTTGCTAATTGAGGTACGTAAATTATCATGCACAATATTTCGCTGCGAAATAGCCTCATCGGGTGCCTTGTCTTTTTTGCACCAGTTACAATGGCCGAAGGTTTATCAGAACAGTGTATTGAAGCGCCAAAACGCGTTTATGCCTGCGACAACCTTATTTATACCAGTATTAAACGCGCTGATGCTAAAGTCGTCGTTTGCATATGCAAACCAGACAAAGATGCGATTTTGTCGTTTCTAGAAAAAGACAGTATTGCGACCCAGCGTATAATGATCCGTAAGCTATTAGCCAAACATCAGATGACTAAAGTTGAATTGATGGAAGTGCTTAATCAAATTAACTAAACCAATATCACACAAAATGTCATAATCACTTCACAATTAACGTTTAAAAAGTACACTGACTTACGACAATAACATGCTGCAATCACGCAGCCATAAATAACTAAGATAGAATAATGAAAAAAATATTATCAACATTACTTATCACCGCAGCAATAAGTGGCTGCGCAGTTGCCCATGGTGACAATAAAGGTCCTAAAAATATTATTATGGTTGTTGGCGATGGTATGGGACCCGCTTATACAACAGCTTACCGTCTGTTTAAAGATGACCCAGAAACAGCAGCTATTGAACCTACAGTATTTGATAACATTCTTGTCGGACGTTCAAGCACATACCCAGCGAAAGTTAGTGGATTTGTCACTGACAGCGCAGCCTCAGCAACAGCCCTTGCGACTGGCCACAAATCATATAATGGCGCCATTGGGGTCGATGTCGATGTTAAGCCATTAGAAACAGTGATGGAATATGCAAAAAGCATCGGTAAATCGACCGGACTAGTCGTGACATCGCAGATCAATCACGCGACACCAGCTAGTTACGCCGCGCACGTAAAACAACGTAAAATGTACGACAAAATTGCCGACCAATTCTTTGATAATCGTATTGGTAAAAAGCACACTGTTGATGTCATGCTCGGTGGTGGTGTTTCATATTTCAAACGCGATGACCGCGATGTGACTAAAGATTTTGAAAACGCTGGTTATCAGTATATTGATCAATATAGCCAACTTGCGTCAGTAAATAATGATCAACTATTAGGTTTATTCGCCCCTGTCGGCTTACCTTGGGCACTTGATGACAGCAACAAACACCGCCTCAAAGCAATGACAGAAGTTGCACTTGATCGTTTAGATAACAATGATAATGGCTTCTTTATGCTTGTTGAAGGTTCTCAAGTTGACTGGGCTGGACATTCAAATGACATCGCAGCAGCCATGGCAGAAATGGACGATCTTGCAGTTACTATTAAATACCTTAAAGAATACGTAAAAACTAACCCTGATACGCTTGTTATTATTACCGCAGATCATTCAACTGGTGGCTTTACGATTGGCGCAAATGGTGATTATGCTTGGAAACCGCAAGTTCTAAAAGGACTTAAAGCCTCTCCTGAAGCAATAGCAAAGGCTCAAACAGCTAAAGCATTAGATGTATCCATGCTCAATGACAAACTGGGTTTTGAGTTATCAAAAGACGAAGTAAGCGCGTTAACCATTGCCCATAAAACAAGTGGCAAAGCTTTATATAAAGCCATCAAGAAAGTCATCGATATTCGCACTAATACTGGCTGGACAACAAGTGGCCATACCGGTGTAGATGTACCAGTGTTTACATTTGGTCCAAGTAAGAATACGTTAAAAGGACAAGTGGATAATACCGATATTGCTAAAACAATTTTTGGCCTGTTAGGTAAATAAAGCACTTCACCAATAAATCACAATAGCCATGCTTCATCAGCGTGGCTATTTCGTTTATAATCCCCCCCAAATTAGCCCATCGAGATTTTCATGTCTACACTGTCAAACCCAAGCCAAGTCTTAGCCCGCAACTTTGAGTTATTTGAAAACCAACGAGTTATTGTCGCCGGTTTTTCTGATGATAACTTAGTGCAGCAATTGTGTGACAATGGCGCAAAAGCGGTTCTAGGATGGGGACTTGATTTTCATAATCATAAAGTTGTCAGTCAATTTCCAACCTCGGATGCACTAACAGTGCAATATAGTCCCTATTTCAATAATCCAATTGAAGAGAAGTGGGATCAATTAATTCTTTATTGGCCTAAAGCAAAAGAGCGCGCAAATTACTTTCTAGCGAATGTATTACCCCATTTAGCTGACAATGCAGAAATTTATTTAGTCGGTGATAATAAAGGCGGAGTAAAATCAGCAGCGAAGCAAATTAAAGACGTTTGCGATAGCCCTGTTAAAGTTGACTCGGCAAGGCATTGTGCGCTATTTCGTGCTAATTACTTAAATAATGCATCACCGTTTAAAAAAGAAGATTGGATCAAGCGTTATCAAGTTACCGCTGAAGATATGACCATTGATATCGTTTCATTACCTGGTGTATTTAGCCACGGCGAGTTAGATCTAGGCACTCAATTGCTACTTAAAAATCTCGGTCATATAAAAATGAAACGAACGTTAGATTTTGGTTGCGGTTGCGGCATTATTGGTACATTTATTGGTCTCAAACGCCCGCAGATCCCGCTAGAACTTATCGATATTGATGCACTAGCAATTGAATCTGCAACATTAACGCTTGCTGCCAATAATGTAGAAGCAAAGGTCTACCCAAGTGATGGACTGACAGATCTACACGGTAAGTTTGCAACAATCATATCAAACCCGCCATTTCACACTGGATTAAAAACTGATTATAAAGTACCTGAAAACTTTATAAGCAATGCCCCAAAACATTTAATGGACGGTGGACAGCTACGTATTGTGGCCAATAACTTTCTAAAATATGAACCATTTATGGCGACTCATTTTGCTAAACATGAACTTGTAATCAACGATAATAAGTTTAAAATTTTATCAGCTAAAACCTAGATCAATTTAATAGATGGTGTAAGTTAACAATTATTATCATTATCCACGGTGATTGATTGTTTAAATTGCTTAAAGCGTTTACAATCACGCCGTAAAATCATTGCTGTGCGTCAATATTCTCACGGTTATCAATCACAGTGAAAGATGATTTTTTAGTTACTCGTAAATTCATAGAAATTTTTATTGATTGCAATCGAACTTATTCGCTAGAACGCGCTCTATAACTGAGCTGTCTAAAAACTCTGGCACATTTGCACTATCATAGGTTAATACCTTCTCGAGTAACATTTTGATAACATTTTTTTATCATAAATCTTACATCATTTAGATTTATGACATAGACTTATATTTAAGTGAACTAATACTAGGTAACTACTATTATGCAAAGTCCGCACATTCTTATTGTTGAAGATGAACTAGTAACGCGTAACACACTGCGTTCTATATTCGAAGCTGAAGGTTATCACGTTCACGAAGCCAACAATGGTGACGAAATGAATCGCTTGCTTAAGCAAGAACCCATTTCGCTTATTATTATGGATATCAATTTACCGGGTAAAAACGGTTTATTATTAGCACGTGAAGTAAGAGAGAAAGATGATATCGCTCTTATTTTCTTAACGGGTCGCGATAATGAAGTAGATAAGATCTTAGGCCTAGAAATTGGTGCTGATGACTACATTACTAAGCCATTTAATCCGCGTGAATTAACAATTCGAGCACGCAACTTACTGAGCCGTATTAAGAGCGCAAATAGCGAAGAAAAGCCAGTAAACGTTGTTGAGCGTTATAAATTTAGTGGCTGGGTTCTGGATGTAAATTCGCGTTCTTTAGTTAGCCCAACCCAAGCGCAATTTAAATTACCGCGTAGTGAATTTAGAGCGATGATTGAGTTTTTAGAGAACCCGGGGAAAATCTTAACCCGTAGTGCTGTCTCTTATACACATCTGACGCTGCCGACGAAGAGGATAGTGTAGATC
>OJBM01000292.1_pt1 | contig 13784 bp, 10 predicted proteins | sample 1591061 | NCBI WGS metagenome assembly OJBM01 (sample SAMN05416872, study PRJEB24817) | seawater metagenome | isolation source: Sea water | place: Canada:Atlantic | collected 2013-11 | reverse complement strand
ACGTTTGGATAATACAGACTTGATTGATTCGTTAGAGAAGAAGATTCGAGCTCGCTTGGCGAACGAAAAGAACAAGCTCGATATTAAGCAACTTTAATGGCTTTAGTGGTGGTAACTCCCACAAATATTGAGCATAATGCTTAACAATTTTTAGTGGCGGTTACGGCCGTCTCATCGTATAGAATTAGTTTTAAATAGGTTTATTGTGGCAAAAACTATCCAAGCCGTTCGTGGCATGAATGATTGCTTACCAACACAGTCGTCATTATGGCAATTTGCTGAGCAAGCAGTGCGTAATACCGTGGCTGCTTATGGTTATAGCGAAATCCGAACCCCCATTGTTGAAAGTACAGACTTATTCAAGCGCTCAATCGGTGAAGTAACTGATATCGTTGAAAAAGAAATGTACACCTTTGATGATCGTAATGGTGATAGCCTAACGCTTCGCCCAGAAGGAACTGCATGTGTCGTACGTGCGGGTAACCAGCACGGATTACTTTACAATCAAGAGCAGCGCCTGTGGTATATGGGACCGATGTTTCGACATGAACGTCCTCAAAAAGGTCGTTATCGTCAATTCCATCAATTTGGTGTAGAAGTTTACGGTATTAGTGATGCGCATGCCGATGCTGAAGTGTTGATGATGTCAGCTTATCTGTGGAAGCAGCTTGGTATGACAGAGCATGTGCGTCTAGAGCTTAATACTTTAGGTGATAATCACGAACGTGCAGAATATCGTGATGCGTTAATTGCCTTTTTGGAGCAACATCTTGACGTATTAGATGAAGAATCTAAGCGCCGTATGTACAGTAACCCACTACGTGTTTTAGATACTAAAAACCCTGATGTACAGGCGATTTTAGTCAACGCGCCTAAGCTGTCAGATCACCTTGGTGAAGAAACAACACAACATTTTTCAAAATTATGTGAACTGTTAGACCTTGCAGGCATCCAATACACCGTTAATGAGCGACTCGTTCGTGGACTCGACTACTATAATCGCACAGTATTTGAATGGGTTACTGACTCATTAGGCGCTCAAGGTACTGTACTTGCTGGTGGCCGATATGACGGATTAGTTGAGCAACTTGGTGGTAAATCAAGCCCGGCTGTAGGTTTTGCAATGGGTATTGAACGTTTGGTGTTAATGCTTGAAACACTTGAGTTGGTGGACACATCACTGAGCGCAGTTGATGTTTATGTGTGTGCCATGGGGGATAATGCACAAAGCCAAGCCATGATTATTAGCCAGTCGCTTCGTGAACAACATAGCGGCTTGCGCATTATGAAGCACAACAGTGGCGGAAATTTCAAGAAACAAATGAAAAAAGCCGACCAAAGTGGTGCAAAAATTGTTTTATTATTTGGTGACGATGAGTTGGAAAATGACTCTGTGACCGTGAAGTATTTACGTGAAGATAAGCCTCAGAGCACAATGACGATGAGCGAGCTTTCAACACTATTAGAAGAATTATAAGGACCAATAATGGAAATTTACAACAGCGAAGAACAACAAGAAGAAGCAATCAAACGGTTTCTTAAAGAAAATGGCGCAGTGTTAGTATTAGGCGCAGCAGTGGGCTTAGGCGGCATTTACGGCTTTAACTATTATAAAGCAGAACAAGTTAAAACCATTGCGAATAACTCGATGAGTTACACTCAGGTTGCAACGTCTGACGATGTACCAGCGAAAGCCGCTGAATATGCTAAAGCGCATACTGATACACAATACAGCCAATTAGCACAGTTATTGGCGGTAAAGTCTCTTGTAGATGCTGAGAAATTTGATGACGCAACAGCGCTCTTAAAAGACGTGATTGCTAGCGATGTTGATAGCTCTGTTAAATCAATCGCTATCATTCGCCTTGCTCGTATCGAGAATTCTCAAGCACAATATTCCCAAGCATTAAGCACATTAGCAACGTTAACTGACGGTGCATTCGATGTTCAAAAGAATGAACTAACAGGTGACATTGAGTTGGCGCAAGGCAATGCTGATAAAGCACGCACTGCCTACATGGCTGCAGAAAAAGCGGCCGGTGAGCAAGTTAGCAACGATTTAAAAATGAAATTAAACGACTTAACGCCAGCGGCCTAAGGAATTGTAATGAAACAATGGTCTAAATCATTAGTCGCAAGTGTTGTACTGCTAGGCACCTTAGCAGGTTGTTCATCAAATGATGACGAAATTAAAATCGCGCCATTGCCTGTCATTCAACCGTCAGTTGAAGTGGAAGTTAAGTGGGAACATAGCGTTGGCGATGGTACTCAAGATTACTTTAGCAAGCTTTCACCTATTGTGGCTTACGGCAAAGTATTTGCCAGTGATCGTGCAGGCGTCGTCGCCGCGTTTGATACCGAAACTGGTGAACAAGTCTGGGAAGTTGAAGTGGAAGAACAAGGTTCTATTTTCAGTTTTTCATCGGGTATTGATGCTCAGTTATCTGGCGGTATAAGCGCTGGTTACGATAAAATCGTCATTGGTGCAGAAAGCGGTATGCTTTACGTGTTAGCACAAGAAACTGGCGAACTTATTTGGAAAATTCAAACTGATGGCGAAATATTATCTAGCCCGCTATTAAGCGATAACAAAGTTATTGCTGCTATGGGCAATGGAAAAATCATCGCCTACGATCTCGCCGATGGTAAAGAAGTATGGAGCTATCAACAAGATGTACCAGCATTAACGTTACGCGGTATTTCAGGATTAACTGAAAGCCAAGGTGCTGCGTTCTTTGGTTTACCTAATGGCAAAATTGGCGGCGTACTAATTAACGATGGTCGCGCTATTTGGGAAGCTGTTGTAACGCCTCAAACTGGCGGTAATGAGCTCGCAAGTATTATTGATGTTGATTCAACACCGATTGCTTTTGGTGAATCTATTTATGCCGTAGGTTACAATGGAAACCTCGCTGCAATCGAAATTCGTTCTGGCAATGTGTTGTGGAAACGCGATTATTCAGCGTTTAAATCGATGACCTTAAATGGCTTTAACTTATACCTAACAACTGCGTCTGGGCACGTTGTGTCTGTTGATCGTCGTTCTGGATTAGAGAAGTGGTCGCAGTTAGGCTTAGAGAACCGTGGTCTTACAGCCCCTGTTGTTTTTGAAGGCTATGTTGCTGTCGTTGATTTTGAAGGTGTATTGCACTTGATGTCATCAGAAACTGGCGAGTTTGTGAGCCAGTTAGAAATTGATGATGATGGTCACATTGCTAAGCCAATTGTTGATGGTAACCGTCTCTACCTTCAATCTAAAGATGGCTTATTGTCGGCTATTTCTATAAAATAGCGCCATCGCAATGTCTAGTGCTATTGGCGCTTATTAATAAACGACATTTAATAATTTAGAAAGCGGTCCCGAAAGTTCATTCTGGGCCGCTTTTGTTTGTTCTGGAGAAAGAGTCATGCTTCCTGTTGTTGCTCTAGTTGGGCGTCCAAATGTTGGAAAATCAACACTATTTAATCGTTTAACACGAACGCGTGATGCGCTTGTTGCTGATTTCCCTGGCTTAACGCGCGACCGTAAATACGGTCAAGCTAAGCTAGGCGGATATGAGTTTTTATTGATCGATACTGGCGGTATTCAAGGTGACGAAGAGGGCATCGATGCATTGATGGCTGAACAGTCACTACAAGCAATTGAAGAAGCGGATGTCGTTCTTTTCTTAGTTGATGCTCGTGATGGGATTATGGTTGCTGATGAAGCCATTGCTCATCATTTACGCCAGCTTGATAAAACGGTTTACTTAGTAGCAAATAAGACTGACGGTGTAGATATTGATTCTGTGACTGCAGATTTTTATGCACTTGCATTAGGTGATATTCACCCTATCGCCGCTGCACATGGCCGTGGTGTTCAGGTACTTATCGAAACATGTCTACGTCCATATGCGTTAGAAATGGGCTTGCTTAATGTTGACGAGCAAGAAGAAGATGAGTGGGCAGAGGAAGAAGAATTAACGGAAGAAACCGCCGAAGAACAAGCCAAAGCCTTGCAAGACCTGCCTATTAAACTTGCCATCATTGGCCGACCAAATGTGGGTAAATCTACGCTAACTAATCGTATCTTAGGTGAAGAGCGTGTGGTGGTTTATGATATGCCCGGAACGACTCGTGATAGTATTTATATTCCAATGGAACGTGATGATCGTGAGTATGTATTAATTGATACAGCAGGTATTCGTCGTCGTAAGAATGTTAATGAAGCGGTTGAGAAATTCTCGATTATTAAAACATTAAAAGCGATTGAAGATGCTAATGTTGTCATGCTGGTTATTGACGCTCGTGATAACATTTCAGATCAAGATCTAAGTTTATTGGGTTTCTCGTTGAACGCTGGTCGTTCAATAGTAATTGCTGTGAACAAGTGGGATGGTCTAGATAACGATGCAAAAGATCGTATTAAATCAGAGCTTGATCGTCGTTTAGGTTTCGTAGATTTTGCACGAATTCACTTTATTTCCGCACTGCATGGTAGTGGCGTAGGTAATTTATTTGAATCGGTTCAAGAAGCGTATTTATCAGCAACTAAACGTACAACAACGTCTATGTTAACGAAAATTATGCAAATGGCCGTTGACGATCATAACCCACCAATGTTCTCTGGTCGCCGAGTTAAATTACGTTACGCACATGCCGGTGGTTACAATCCGCCTGTGATCGTTATTCACGGTAATCAAGTTAAGAAACTGCCATTATCGTATAAACGCTACCTGATGAACTATTTCCGCCGTACGTTGAAGATAATGGGTACGCCGATAAAAATTGAGTTTAGAAATTCAGACAATCCGTTTGAAGGAAGAAAGAATCAGCTGTCAGTAACACAGCAACGCAAACGTGATCGCTTAATGAAGTTCCATAAAAAGCGTTAATTGACGCTTTGAGTGACTGAATATGAAAACCGCCGAGAGGCGGTTTTTTTGTGATTGAATAATATAAAAGTCGACTAAGTATTCTTTGTTTGGCGTTCAATATGACCAAATGCGATAAGTCACTCGTAAAACTACAATTGACGTAGATATTAAAAAGCCGATGCAATTGCATCGGCTTTCATCAGTTGAATAGTTAGTAAAAACTAAGGCGCAGTGTAATCAACGACATTGTAGCCCATTTCTTGTAATTGAGGTTTCAATGAATTCGCGTCGCCTACAATGACTATTGCCATATCATCGATGTTTAAGTATTGACGAGCTAGGCCGTTAATACGATCTTTCGAGATATTAGATACGATGCTAGCGCGCTTTTTAACGAATTCTGGCGTTAAATCATGCTCGATGATTTGTGCTAGAAAGTTAAGTTTAGCGTTAGGTGTTTCGTATTTAAGAGCGTCCTGCTGATTGATCGCAGCACGCATGAACGATAGCTCTTCATCAGTAATACCATTTTCACGGTAGTCTTTTAGTTCTTTGATGATTTCTTTCAGTGATGCGATGGTAGAATCTGCACGAACAGAGGCCGAAACAACCATAGCGCCACCGAATTGATTGCCATAAAACGCTGAACCAGCGCCATAGGTATAACCTTTGTCTTCACGTAGATTCATGTTAATACGCGAATTGAAGTTGCCACCAATTGGGAAATTCATCAAACCAAGTTCATAGTACTCGCCTGTAATGTCTTCTTTAATTGCTCGTTGGCCAACACGGATAGCTGATTGCGCAGCGTTATCTTTGTTAACTAAGTACACGGTATTTTTCGTATAGCTTGGCGGCAATAGGTTTAGTTCAGTCACACCTGTGTGGCCTTTCCACGACTTAAGACGGTTAAACTTGCTAACTAACGCTTGCTCGCCGAGGTTTGAGACAGTAATTAACTGTGCGCGTTTTGGCTTGTAGTTGCGATTGTAAAATTGCTCAACATCGTCAAGTGTTAGGCGCTGTAATGAGTCTACGGTACCCGCTGTTGGCAGCGCTGCAATAGTGCCTTGGAACATTAACGCTCTAAAGGCATTGCGAGATAGTGAACCTGCATCTTTCTGCGCATTTAATAAACCTTCGATTTGATTTGCTTTAATGCGCTCAAAATCAGCTTCTTTAAACACTGGGTTAAATAGTTTCTCATTTAAAAGCTCGATAGTTTGATCGAGGTTTTTAGTGAGAGAACTTACAAATACACTGGTGTACATGTTGCCAGCAGAGAATGAGATTGAGCTACCTAATTTCTGAAGCGCTTTACTCATTTGCTCACTTGAATAGTTTTTAGTGGCTTCGTTCATCATCGTTGCCGTTAATGACGTTAAACCAGCCTTTGCACTATTTTCTGTAAAGTGACCGTTTGGAATACGTAATAGGATTGATGTCGTTGGCGTTTCATTGCTGACACTGCCTAATACGCTAATACCATTGTCAAAGTTTTCTGTCCAATAACTTGGTACGCCGACCGCTTTGATTGCACCTGCTTTTGGCTTTTTGCTGCGATCAAAAGTATTTGGGTTGTCACGCATTTTTAAGTCAGCTTCGCTAGTCGTTGATTGACCGCTTAATTTAGTTACTTGCGGCTCATAATTATCCGCTTTAGCAACCATGTCGCCTTTACCTGTTGGCACAACGCTTACAATGACAGATGGTTTGTTTTTGATATAACGATTAAATACACGCATCACATCAACTTTGCTTACGTTGTTGTAACGGGCAATGTCTTTTTCAATGTAGTTAGCATCACCTGTAAAGGTTTCGTAAGCGGCTAGTTGCGCTACTTTACCTTGGACACTTTGCAAGCCAAAGATAAAGCCGGCTTCCATTTGTGCTTTTGCTTTTGCTAAGTCGTCATCCATCACACCGCGTGTTTCAAATTCGGTGATTGTTTTACGAATAATTTTTTCAATGTCGCTTAAGCTCTTGCCGCTTGCTGGATGCGGTAGGGCATAAAGATCAAAGGTACAAGCCAATTCTTGACAAGGATGTGATGCAGATGTCTGAACGGCAATACGTGATTTAACGAGATTTTTGTAAAGCAATGAAGTTTTACCGCCACCTAAAATTTGCGCTAATAAATCTAATGGTGCTTCGTCTTCATGACGCGCATGAGCAGTCGGGAAGCTTAAATAAACCAGTGGTAAGTTAACGTTATCTTCAAAAGATACATAACGATCACGGGGTAGATTGATTAACGTTTTATCAAGCGGTGTTGGCGTCATACTTGGCGTCATTTCGCCAAAATATTTATTGACTAAGGCCATTGTTTCCGCCGCATTAATATCACCACCAATGGTTAGCGTTGCGTTATTTGGACCATACCATTTTAAGAAAAACGCTTTTAAATCGTTTACGTTTACGCGGTTTAAGTCAGCCATGTAGCCAATTACTGGCCATGAATAAGGGTGACCTTTAGGATATAACGCACGTGCTTTAGTTTCACCTAAACGACCATATGGCGCGTTATCAACACGTTGACCACGTTCGTTTTTAACGGTTTCACGTTGTACTTCGAATTTTTCTTGTGTGACTGCATCAAGTAAATAACCCATGCGATCAGATTCCAACCACAGCATTTTTTCTAGCTGGTTCACTGGCACTGTTTGGTAGTAATTTGTGCGGTCGCTATTGGTTGTACCATTCATGGTACCGCCAGCTTCAGTAACGATTTTAAAATGCTCGTCGTCGCCAACGTTTTCTGAGCCTTGGAACATCATGTGTTCGAAGAAATGAGCAAAGCCAGACATGCCAAGATCTTCACGGGCAGAGCCGACGTGATAAGTGACATCAACGTGAACTAATGGATCTGATTTATCTTCATGTAAAATAACAGTCAGGCCATTGGCTAACTGGAATTTTTTGTAAGGGATAGTTGTCTTTCCAGGTTGGGCGCTAACTTTTTCAACAAATTTTACGCCAGCAATATTTACATCATCTGTATTTGGTGACTGTGAACAGGCAGTAATTGCCAGTGCAACAGCACTAATCATCCATTTTTTCATCTGAATTTTCTCATTGTTTTTAGACGGTAACAATCTACCAAACTCGTTAACATTTCGCCAACTTTAAAGGGTTAAATAATCGATTAATTAGATAGTTAGATTATGTTTTGATAAAAGTGAAATTTAGAATGAAAACAGGTGGGTAAAAATTGAGCTAAAAATATTTAAAAATATCAAAACAAGGCTTGGGTTGCTAATTATATTGCCCTATAATCTCGCCACTAAACAATTAATTGATTTGGATCAAAAATGAGCGAAAGAACAGAGCAGAACAAAACAGCCGAGTCAAAAATGGCACTGATATTACTTTTAGTAGTAGCCGTTATTGCATTGCCAATTGCATTGTCGTTTTTACGTAATGAAGTTTCTGTTGTTGCATTCTTTATCCAAGCAACACCTTTCATTTTAATTGCTTCAGCAATTGGTGGACTGATGTATAGCGCAAAGGTTGATAAGTCGTAATCAGCGACTTGTGAATTGAAAAAGGATGCCGTGGCATCCTTTTTTTGTGCGTAAGGTATTGGTGAAGTTAAAGCGCTTGGTTGATTTGTTCGACACTGTCTTTGGCATCGCCAAACAACATTTGGGTGTTGTCGTTAAAGAACAATGGATTTTGCAAACCTGCATAACCTGTTGCCATGCCACGCTTAAACACAATCACGTTTTTAGCATTCCACACTTCAAGAACGGGCATACCAGCGATAGGGCTTCCTGGCTCCTTAGCGGCTGGGTTAACTGTATCGTTGGCGCCGATAACTAGCACAACGTCAGTATCGGAGAAGTCATCGTTAATCTCATCCATTTCCAGCACGATGTCATAAGGCACTTTTGCTTCTGCCAATAGTACATTCATGTGTCCCGGTAAACGACCCGCAACAGGGTGAATACCAAAACGCACTTCAATGCCTTTATCACGTAATTTCTGAGTCAGTTCATTCACGGGATATTGTGCCTGAGCAACTGCCATACCATAACCCGGTGTAATAATAACGCGTGATGCATTGCTTAGCTTATCCGCTACATCGGCAGCCATGATACTTTGAGCTTCACCTTCAATCTCTTCACCGCTAGCAGTGGTATCGTTACCAAAGCCCCCGGCTATGACAGAAATAAACGAACGATTCATCGCCTTACACATGATGTAACTTAAAATTGCGCCAGATGAGCCAACAAGGGCACCAGTTACAATCAGTAAGTCATTTGCAAGCATAAATCCAGCCGCTGCTGCGGCCCAACCTGAATAGGAGTTCAGCATAGATACCACAACTGGCATATCAGCACCGCCAATTGAGGCAACAAGATGGTAACCAAAAGCGAAGGCAATGAATGTCATGACAATCAAAACGCTCATTGCACTATCTTGCGCTACAAATTGCGATAGTAAGTATCCACACACGACAATAGCAAGCAAGTTAAGCTTATGGCGATGAGGTAGCATTAGCGCGGTGCTGCTGACACGGCCGCTTAACTTGCCATAAGCCACCACTGACCCCGTGAACGTTACGGCGCCAATAAATACGCCTAAATAAACTTCAACCAAATGAATCGTGTGCAGTGCACCTGTAGTGACTGGCGCGTCAATGTAGCTGTTATAACCTACAAATACCGCTGCTAAACCAACAAAACTATGCAAAATTGCGACTAATTCTGGCATTTGAGTCATTTCAACCCGTTTGGCCAATCGAATACCAATAGCACCGCCAATTACCATTGCCGTTATAATAAATACTAACCCTTCAACACTTGGCGATAACAGGGTCGCAACTAGCGCTATACCCATTCCTAACATGCCGCTATAACAGCCTTTTTGAGCTGTTTCTTGTTTTGATAATCCCGCCAAACTCAAAATAAAGAGAATGGCCGCAGCGAGATACGCTGCACTAACTAAGCCTTGAGACATGGTATTTCCCCTTATTTTCTAAACATTTTTAACATGCGCTGTGTGACGAAGAAGCCACCGGCAATGTTTATTGTGGCGATGAGCGTGGCGATGGTGGCTAAAATAGTCACAATAATCGACCCACTGGCCACTTGAAATAAAGCACCAACGATGATGATGCCTGAAATAGCGTTGGTGACACTCATTAGCGGGGTGTGTAGTGAGTGACTAACATTCCACACCACGTAGTACCCGATGACACAGGCGAGGGCGAAGACGGTAAAGTGCGCCATAAACTCACTTGGGGCATAAGTTGCCATAGCGCCGTAGGCAAAAAGTCCGCCAATGGCTAATGCGCCCTTGAGCCAAGGTGACATTGTCTTTTCTTCAATGAGCACGGGTTCAGGCGCTGGCTGAGCAGCTGGTGCGGCGCTAACTTTGATGGGTGGTGCTGGCCATGTTAACTCGCCTTCTTTGACGACAGTTACACCGCGGATAACTTCGTCTTCAAAATCAATATTGATAGCGCCGTCTTTCTCCGGTGCCAATAACTTGAGTAAGTTAACCAAATTCGTGGAATACAGTTGAGATGATTGCACTGGCAGGCGACCGGGTAAATCGGTATAACCAATCACTTTGACGTTATTGTCAGTGGTAATTAATTTACCTGTCTCACAATATTCACAATTACCACCATTTGCCGCGGCTAAATCAACGATAACACTGCCAGCTTGCATGCTGTCGACCATTTCTTTAGTGATCAGCTTAGGCGCTGGTTTACCGGGAATAAGTGCGGTAGTAATAATAATATTGACTTCTTTGGCTTGCTCTGCAAAGAGTGCCATTTCAGCATCGATAAACTCTTTTGACATGGTTTTAGCATAACCATCGCTTGAATCAGACTCTTCATCAAATTGCAGTTCTAAGAACTCACCGCCCATTGAGTTAATTTGTTCTTTCACCTCAAGGCGGGTATCAAATGCGCGAACAATAGCTCCTAAGCTACCAGCGGCACCAATCGCGGCTAAGCCGGCGACCCCAGCGCCAATGACGAGGACTTTAGCAGGAGGCACTTTACCCGCTGCCGTAATTTGTCCTGTAAAGAAGCGTCCAAACTCATGAGCTGCTTCAATGACGGCACGGTAGCCACCGATATTTGCCATTGAACTTAAAGCGTCGAGGGATTGAGAGCGCGACATACGCGGCACGCAATCCATCGCCATGACATTAATGTTTTTAGCGGTGAGTTGTGCCACCAGTGCTTCATTTTGTGCGGGCCAAATAAAACTTATAAGGGTAGTGTTTTCGTTAAGTAGTTCGACTTCATCTAATGATTCGCCGCCATTTAACGGGGCATTGACCTTTAAAATGATATCGGCGTTATAGACTTCTGTTAGCGTGGATACAGTAGTTGCACCCACGTGTTGGTAATCAGCGTCAGTAAAACTGGCAGCTAAACCTGCACCTTGTTCTATCTGGACCTCAAACCCTAGCTTTAATAATTGAGTAACTGACGTTGGTGTCGCCGCTACTCGTGTTTCTCCCGCCAATCGCTCTTTGGGAATACTGATCAACATGACAAAACTCCTTAAACAATGAAAACGCTCTGTTAGACCTTAGCCTAACATAGCGTGTGGGTGACAATGTTTAACAATTTTTTAACGAAATGCCGATTATCTTATTAATGAATGGTTTAACACGCTGCAGGTCATGTGGGCTCTAGGTTAGAGAATTTCGACATAACTAATGTCGATTGGTTGTTTGCTGTAGCGTCTTAAGAAAAATAATCGTCAATTAATAATGCAAACATGATGCTCTAACTCAAACTGTGCAGCAGTAATCGCATCATGAAATTGGTTAACAGATTGATGGGGCACCAGATGATGTGTCACCCAATAATCTAATTTTTCAGGTTCAACCACTGAAAAGCAATTGGTGAAATGAAGCTGAAAAATGGTTTCCATTCTTATTAAATCAATGGCGTTGGCATTACTAATAACGCAATTGGTGCGCGTGAGTTTAACGCTGGCGATGGAGTAAGGTTTTATTAAACGCGCAATAGCGCGATGAAAGGTTGCCACTTGATGGGGATCAGAATGATCGCCAAGGGAGAGTTTTTGTTGATGACGACAACGACCGTTTTTATCGACTAATGCCATAAAAGCGTTGTTGCCTTTAAGTTCTATACCGAGAATATACATGGTTAACTCCTTTAACCCAATTGACTAAAAAACCCAGTAGTGTGAACTTACTGGGCTTCATGTATTTCGGTGTCTAGAATGCTAACGAACTAAAGTGAATGAAGAAACACTAATGCAATCGCTACAGGACATACGAGTTTCGTATACCACGGCCAAATCTTCCAGAAAAGTTGATTTTCAACACCATCATTACCTGATTTTAGTTCTTCAAGTAATGATGAACGGTGCCAGATCCAGCCCACGAATATACAACATAGCATACCGATTATTGGTTGGCCATATTGAGTGGTCAGAGCAATTACAAATCCAAATAAGGTGCTGAAATTAAAGATAATTAAACAGCTAGTCGCAAAAATTAAACTACCAATGACCATCGTTGCTTTATTTCGGCCAATGCCAAAACGCTCTACTGTGTATGATACCGGGGCTTCAAGCATTGAAATAGATGATGTTAACGATGCAATGGACATTAATGCAAAGAACGCAAACCCAACCAAGACACCAACGCCACCCATACCATCAAATAACGCAGGGAGAACCGTTAGTACGAGCGTGTCGCCTGAGATTAATGCGCCGTTGGCATCAAAAATTTCGACGCCTTGCGCTGCGGCAACATACATAGCTGGAATAATTAATAAACCCGCTAAGAAAGCAATGAATACGTCAATTAGCGTAACCGATGCGCCAAGCGTCACTAGGTTTTCGTTTTTTGCGACGTAAGAACCATAAATAATGATTACGCTGGTACCAAGCGATAAAGAAAAGAAGGCTTGGCCAAGTGCACTTACAATCAATGACGGTTCAAATAATTGAGCAAAATCAGGGATCAAATAAGCTTTAAGACCATCCATCGCGCCATCAAGGGTTAATACATAAATAGTAAGAGAAACGAGTAGAGCGACAAGTGCTGGCATTAGACGCTTTGACCATCGCTCGATACCATTCTCTACGCCGCGGCTAATAATAAATACCGTGAGTACAGTGAAGATAAAGGTGAAGATTAGATTACGAGCGTTACCATTTGACGTTAACCATGCTGACGTCTGTGTTGCACCTGCAAGCGTTGTAATCGGCTCGGCGGTAAAGGCCAACATCCAACCTGCGACAATAGAGTAAAAACTCATTAGCAGCGCAGCACATAAAATCCCGCCAAAGCCGACGATAAAGGCAAACTTCTTTTGCCAACCGTCTTTAGACACCTTGCGTAATGATTCAACAGCATTCGCTTGACCGTGACGCCCAATAATGAGTTCTGCCATAAAAGCAGGATAAGCCAAACAAAAGGCTAAAATTAGATACATTAATACAAAAGCAGCACCGCCATTTCCTGCTGCTTGGGTGGGAAATCCCCAAATATTTCCAAGGCCAACAGCACTACCTGCGGCGGCTAATATAAAGCCAATTCGAGAATTAAACTTACCTCTAGATGCGCTCATACTCTTCTTCTTATAATTATTGTTTAAACTGATTTGCTTTAATCTACGCAAAACCATAGAAAAAACCTAGTCAAAGACGGCAATAAAATCAAAATAGTATCAAATGTTATTAAATATTGAGTGACTTTATCGAACTATTAAACGAAGTGTATCAATTAAATGAATGGTTGTGATGGAGTAAATCGAGTTTGTTGAATTGGTTGTTGTTAAATTAATCAATGATGATTGTTGATGTTAACAATCATCATTGAATGTATGAAGGTTGTTATTAGGGCCTGTTGTTCTTTCGAGGATTAATTTTGTGCAATTGACAAGGCTGTTTCGCAAGGCATGAGGAGCGACGCCTAGTT
>OJBM01000291.1_pt1 | contig 13993 bp, 13 predicted proteins | sample 1591061 | NCBI WGS metagenome assembly OJBM01 (sample SAMN05416872, study PRJEB24817) | seawater metagenome | isolation source: Sea water | place: Canada:Atlantic | collected 2013-11 | reverse complement strand
ATCCTCTTCGTCGGCAGCGTCAGATGTGTATAAGAGACAGAAACACTTCATAATGAATTCGCTCATCTGACACGCCTTTATCTAACAATGCTTGTTTGGCAAATTGCATGAAGCCGATAGGGCCACATAAGTAAAAATGTCCGTCACTTAACGGCAGAGATTCACATTCAAAGTGCATTAATCCATTGAATTTATTCGGCTGCTCAGTAGCACTATTGAGATACCACACTTTGTAGTCCCAACGCTGCTTATCACAAATCGATTTATTATGAGTATCAAATGAATGCTGATCGACGCCTTCACAGGCATGATAAAAGTGCACCGGATGTTGGTAGCCTTGTTTAGCTAAGGTTTCTAACATCGATTGCATCGGCGTAATGCCCACACCAGCAGAAATTAAAACAACTGGCGTTTGACGGTCGACAAAATAGAAATCGCCAGCGGGCGCGTACAACGAAACCGTATCGCCCTCTTCCACATGTTCATGCAAATAGTTAGACACAACGCCTTGAGGGTTATCACCGCCAAGCTCACGTTTCACACTAATTCGGTAGCTATTATCGTTGGCTGCTTGAGAAATCGAATACTGTCGAATTTCCGTATACTCACTGCCTAGCGGCATAACTTCAACACCTAAGTATTGCCCACTGTGATAATTAATAACGCCTTTGCCATCGACTGGTACTAAAGTAAAGCTGGTTACTAACTCAGACTCTTTCTTTTTAGCAGCAACGTTAAATGCGCGCTTACCTTGCCAACCACCAGCAGCCGCTTTACGTTCTAAATACAATTGACCTTCGCGATCGATAAATATTCCCGCTAAAAAGCCATAAGCTGCTGTCCATGCTTCTTCAACCTCACGAGTAAATGCGTCTGGTGCAAGCTCGCGCAATGTTTCAATAAGATGATGACCGACAATTTGATAATGATCTGGCTGAATATTAAAGCTAGTATGCTTTTGCGCAATACGCTCAACCGCAGTCGACAAATGTGCCAAATCATCAATATGCTTTGCATAAGCTGCAATCGCTTCAAACAACGCGACTTGTTGACGCCCTGTATCTTGATTTGTCAGATTAAAAATATGCTTTAATTCTGGATTTTGAGAAAACATACGTTGATAAAAATGAGCGGTTAACGCACTACCTGCATTTTCAAGTAGAGGGATAGTGCTTTTAACAACATCAATATGGTGGTTCGATAGCATATAAATAACTCCAATAGCTAAAATAAAGGCATTACCCTGCCCTTCGCCTTATTGCGAATAACAGGGAAATACTAAAAAGGGATTAAAGAATTAGCGTGGCTCGTTACGCCACAAGATAGGTAAATAAATCACAAAGAAAATTGCGGCAGCTAGTGCCCATAGCGCAGCACTGGCAACCCAAGCGATAAGATTAAAATGAAGGATTGCAAGCACGACTCGAATAAGTGCCGCACTGCCCAATAATAGAAATGCGACGCTCATCCATCTACTAGGTTTTAATGCGCGTCCAGTATGACCTAATGACACTCGGCTCATCATCGCAAAAATCATTAAACCAATCGCCCCAATCGTTATCATGTGCAGTGCATCGCTAAAGGCTAGGCTGCTTAAGAAGTAGCTTAACCCGAGTAATATCATGCCAAGCCCCATCAATAAATAGGACAGATGCAACGACCACAACAATGGAATCGTCAGTGTTTTCTTGGATTGCCAGAAACTTAGACGCCATAAATGAAGCACGCCACCCAAAATCATGATGCTGGCAGGTGTAAACGGCAGCTGGGCAAAATAACCAATAAAATAAAACAGCGCGCCAATTACCGACACACTAGCCACTAATGGCGTCATCCATGAGGGTGTTTGAGGCGCAGGAATGCGAGCACCAGAGGCGGTGAAAAATGGAATAACACGCCCACCCATCAATCCCATTAAAATCACAAAGGCTAAAACAGCAGTACGAGCAATATGCATAGTCAGCGCTTGAGATTCAAAAATAAACGGACTAGCAATCACGCATATATTCAACAAGCCAATGACTGACATTACTGGCAACAGCACATAATTTCGCTTGTTTTCGCTTTTAAACAACAAACGTGAAAAAGCAAAAATCACGATACTCCACCAGCTTACTTGTGCCGCAATCGCCACGGCTAGCCAACTTGAGGTATTAATATAAAGCCCAGCCCGCACAACAAACCACAAACCCACCAAAAGCAAGATCCAGCCTTTAGAAAGACTAGGCAACTTGGTCCATGTTTGCGCCGCCGTAAGAACAAATCCAACAGCGACTGTTGCTGCAAAACCAAAAATCATCTCATGAACATGCCAAACATGTGGCGTCATCACAAAGCCATCGGTGAACGTATGTCCTAAAAAAAAGCCAACCCAAACACCAAGGCTGATAATAGACGACAGCGCCGCCAGCAAGAAAAAAGGCCTAAAAGCTAAACTGAGAAAGTCGTGATGAAGCACTTTATTCAATCCACGGTGTTGCGGTTCTTTAATTTCAATTCGCGGATCTTGTGGTTGTATTACTGCCATGATTAAAATGCCTTATGACCTAAATTAAATGCACCAACACAGCGTGTCGCATAACCCAGCTTAAATACTGCTGCGCTAACAATTGTCAGCAAGTGCGCTGCAATTTGTGTTGCCAATGATAAATGATGTCTAAATCCATAAGATGCAGTCAAAGCACCTAAGAACACGAATAGAGCAATTAACATTACCCAATTTGCAATAAACACTAATCGCAAGTAATGAGTGTCACTCTTTTGCTTATCAGGGACTAAATCGTTCGCTAATATTGCCATCAGAAAATCACTTTTCATTGTATTGTTAAACTCTATATAGCAACAGCAATGCCAACATTAAAATTGATTTATATCAATAAGATAAAATCCCAAGTATTAACCAGTGTCATATTGACCCTTTTAATTCGTTGTCATAATGACTACAATGAATTGATATGACACTAAATAATTAGGCTAGCCATGCACCCTATTACCTCAGATTCGTTACTCGAACTTTCACTTGATTTAGCGACAAGTCTTAATGCAAAAGATCGTTTTGAACGGCTTCTAATGACTGTTAGAAAAACAATAATTTGCGATGCCGTTGCACTGCTTGCTTTTGAACACGAGGTGCTAAGGCCCTTAGCACAGCAAGGCCTGAAAAATGACGTATTAGGTCGACGCTTTCAGTTGCAAGAACATCCTAGGTTTATGACGATTTGCCAGTCAAAAACCCCCGTCAGATTCAGTGCCACCAGCCCACTCCCAGATCCATACGATGGACTACTAATTCAACATGATGGTGACTTACCTGTTCACGCCTGCATGGGGCTACCGTTACATTTCGATGACCAGCTCATTGGTGTGCTTACCTTAGATGCACTTGAGCCCGACGTATTTAACAACATCGCCAAGCGCACCTTAGAAATTATTTCAGCCTTAGCAGCAGTTAGCTTAAATACAGCGATGACGCTCGATCTGTTAGAAAAACAAGCGATGCATACTCAACAGGTTGTTGAAACATTAGCATTGCAACCAGGCAATATAAAAAGCAACGAAATTATCGGTAAGAGCCCTGAAATGCAGCAGCTAATGCATGAAATACGATTGGTTGCGCCCTCACCTTTTACCGTGTTAATCCAAGGAGAAACAGGGGTTGGCAAAGAACTCGTTGCCAGCGCGATTCATGCACATTCATCACGAGCGCATGCCGCTATAGTTCATGTCAATTGCGCGGCACTGCCTGAAAATTTGATTGAGAGTGAGCTATTTGGCCACGTAAAAGGCGCATTCACTGGCGCCGAAAAATCACGTGCCGGTAAGTTCTCAATTGCCAATGGCGGCACACTGTTTTTAGACGAAATAGGCGAGCTTCCACTTAGCGCTCAAAGCAAGCTGTTACGCGTATTACAAAACAACGAGATTCAAGCGCTAGGCCAGGACAAGGTTGAAATTGTCGATGTCAGAATCATTGCCGCGACTAATCGCGATCTCGCTCAAGAAGTAGAAGACGGACGCTTTCGTGCTGATTTATACCATCGCCTCAGCGTTTACCCTGTTAGTGTACCTGCGCTGCGTGATCGTATGGACGATGTTCACCTACTTGCCGGATTCTTTTGTGAAACGCTAAAGCGAAAACTAGGCCTCGCTCAAATAGCTTTAAGCGCCGAATTTCTCGATGCTTTAGAGCACTACCAATGGCCTGGTAATGTCCGTGAATTAGAACACTTTATCAATCGGGCAACCTTAAGAGCCAAAGCCCAAAGCAAACCACCCTTTGCTATCAAACTAAATAAACAAGATGCAACAGAGTTAATCAACACTGTAGAAATCGCGTCAGAACAGCAAATTGAACAAGTCGCTATAACCACAACTGATTTGAAAATAGCTACCAATCAATTTCAACGTAACACAATCGAGCGAGTGCTAATTCAAGAACAAGGGAAATGGGCAGCCGCAGCTAGAATACTCAATACCGACCGCTCGAATCTAATGCGTTTAGCTAAACGACTCGGTATTAGAGTTGAAAAAATTGTTCGTTAACTGCTCACGGCTGCAACGCTGCAATTACGGCCTTGATCTTTTGCTTGATACATTGCTTTATCGGCTTCTTTAAACAATTGCTGAAAATCGACATTGGCACATTCTAATTCAGCCACACCAATTGAAATGGATAATGATGGTAATTGCGGAAACTCTTTACGAGCCAATACATTAAACTGCTGTCGTATCCATTCTGCCTTTGCAAATCCACTATCAATATTGGTATTGGGTAGCGCAATCAAAAATTCTTCTCCACCATAACGACAGATCAAATCACCGACGCGACACGCTTTTTTCATCACTGTGGCAAGAAACTTCAAAACTTCATCGCCGACTTGATGACCAAATTCATCATTGACGCGCTTAAAATGATCAACATCGAGCATCAGCAAGGACAAATCACTTGCGCCGCGTTGCGCCATCAATACTTCAATCGACTGCTCAAAGTGACGACGATTATGCAGTCCAGTTAATACATCATGGGCAGCTTGCTTTTGTAACTCATCTTTTAACAAAGTCACTTCATCTATTTTTTCATTAAGTGCGACGTTTAGTGCAACCAAATCGTATTCGAGTTCTTTTTGCTCAGTAATATCAGTTGATATGCCAATGAACCGGTCAATTTCACCTGCTTCGTTCTTTAATGGTATCTTCACGGTCCAGTAATAAAACGTAGTATCAGGCAATTCAAATGTTTCAATACAAGTAATCTTTTTGGCCTTTGTAAAAACCTGTTTGTCAGTTCTTGAAAATTCTTCCCCTTGCTTTTCGCCGAGTAATTCATAATTGCTCTTACCAAGGATTTCATTTTCACTCTTTTGAAATAAGTCACAGGTACGTTTATTGACGTATTTGAATCTCAAATCTCTGTCTTTAATGAAAATATAAGCGCCGGCATTATCCAGAATAGTCGTGAGCTCTTGTTCATTATCAAAGATTTTCTTTTCAAGATTCTTTTGCTCAGTGATATCAAGTGAGATCCCTAACAAACCATTACAAATGCCGTTGTTATCGTATTGTGGCTTTTTAATTGAAAGGTAATAACGATACTCTTGGAATTCTGGGAGGTAATTACATTCTTCCTGCTTGATAATTTCTCCATTCTCAATAACATCGTGATCATAGATTTCTTTTAGCCGCTTACCCGACTCTTCGCCAAATAAATCGCAATCAGTTTTTCCAATAAGCTCTTCAGACGTGAAATTAAACAGCTGGCACACCTGCTGATTAGCATAGGTATAACGATAGTTCTTATCTTTGCAATACACGTAAGCACCGAGGTTATCCAATATGCTATAAAAGTAGTCGACACATTGCATTGAGTCTTCAACGACTTCAAGCGCAATCGCTAAGACTTTACGGTCACCTACATCAACCGTAGACTGACTAGCTTTAAGCTTTCGTTTTTTAAATAAGAATGTTGATGGATTGTTTAAAAGCGGTACAAAATACTCTTGCCAGTCGTTCTCGCTGATCACAGGCTCAGCTAATTCTAATAATGATTGTGCAGTGGGGTTAATATATAACGGCGTCAATTCCTTGTGACAAACGATAAGATAAGCTTGCTGTAACTGCGAAAATATCTCCATAAAACGTTCACCTTAATTTCAACGGTCAGAAAAATCACTCAATAAACTCTAGTGAATTGACAGCATGAAAGAAAAAACGACTAATATCAAACATAATATCAGCCGTTCTTATCAGGCGAGACGATTATAACAAAAACTGCGGTGGACTAATGTTGAGTAGTTAGCGTGAAAAAATCTTACTATCAAGCACAATAAACACACTATGATATCTTCTTCTTATGGTAATCGATTGAAATAATCCCCCCACAAATAGCAGCAAGAATTAGCAAACCACTCTCCAGAAGGAGCGCTTCTAAGTTGAAAACGCTAGTTAAAAAGGTCAAAACAACCGTCGATATAGTTGAAACCAATGCACTAATAATAAACGCATGAATGGCGGCATGAGATGGTTGAACTGTTCCCAAATAAAAGAATACAGTTACATTAATCAAAAAAGATGTTACTAATTGAGCTGCCCCAAATAGCTTAGGAAATTGTTCCGCCATTGAACCTTCCACAGCCAACATAAATCCAAATGCCATACCAATAAATATTTGAGAAAAAGCCAGCAGCACACAAGAAAATCCAATTATCTTCCAATTAATAATCACTAGAATGATAATTCCTTCGCTAAATAATGATAGAAACAATCATTGGAAATTAATGAGTATCCTGCAACAATAGCTTCACTATTCCTCATCTCTCTCTCCGATAATCTCTTGAAGAATAGGCCTGACGATTGAAAGGATAATAACGATAATAATCAATCCGCCAATAAATAATTTCATAAGCCTTAAGAACCAAACCTCTTGCCAAACATCAACGGGCTTAGTTGACTGAATATTTTTTTTGAGCAACGCATCATAGGCTTCATTTAAATCGTTATATTTTGTGATATGAGGATATTCGATGACAATACCGACTTTAGCTAGTGATATGCGAGCCAGCTCTGATTGTTCTTGCTCAACATACAGCATATGATTTCTGACGTCAGCGTAGTAGCGTATTCTCTCTTGATCCAGCGTATCTGAAATTTTTACTGAATCGACTAATCGAAGATCTTGAATCAGAGGTTTATAAATAGGGCTATCTTCCTGTGACCAACATACAATAAATACAGCAACAATTATCGATATAGCAAGGACTGCGAGTAGTTTAGATTCTTTGGTTAAAAGCTGTTTGATTTCTTATCTCCTTGAAAGTAATTAAAGCAAACAATTATTCAAATTTTAGCTCCATTACAGGTGCTTCTTCCGAAGCCAATCATTTAGTTTTAGGCTTGCTAAAATAAGCGAAGAACAAACTCAATCAAACCGTAACAAGTATTTCCGTTATCGACTTGTTAGTTGTCTATTGATTTAAACCGCCACAATTCAATTTTCGATGGAATGAAGGCAATTGCAAGAAATAAAATTGCAGGTATGTACCACATTGAAGCCTCTTCGATACCACCTAAGCCTAATTCCGGGATTATGACCTGAGTTACTACCCCAACGATAAATCCGAAAATTATGAGTGTTTCCCAGTGAAGCTTTTCTGACTTGGATAAATACCTGCCAATCAAATAACCTAAAGTAGGGAAAAAGTCTAAAAAAATAGAAAAAACAATTATAAACGCATATTGAACATTAGTAAGCTTATCTTCCATTGGAATACCAAGAAGAATAAATAACGGACAGCTGCACTTCCTAAAAATAAATAAAGCATGAAACTCCTTTACAGCTAACGCCCGCTTAAGCGGACAAAAAATGTTGGTTATAATGTGTAGCGAAGCGGAACCTAACCAACTGTTTTAGTCCGCTTAATGCCTTGTTATATGCGCTTATTTCACATACTCATCAATAAAGCGATTCAATTCAGTAATTGATTTTATTATATATAAAGACTTTTTCGGCGATATTTGTTCTAATTTTTGTGAAAAGCTATTATTCCAAAACTTTGGAGAAAGTTTTAACATTTTATAACTTTCTAAAGTTCCTTTTAAAACTGAGCTACCATCTGGCCAACCTTCAGGTTTAATAACCAAACCTTTAAAAAGTCGCTTTGTCACTAACCAATAACTGAGGAAATATGGTAAGTCTATATAGATCAATGTATCGGCCACATCTAGTCGCTCATAAAATGCCCCCATTGGACCAAAACCATCGATAATCCAAGAATCAGAGGATATTATATCTCCATGCTCTTTATCATATGTCTTTCGATCGACTAAATCTCCATTATTTTTATATACTATTGAATCTAATTGATATAACTGTATACCCGTAGCTGATGACAGACTTTTACTTAAAGTGGACTTACCACTACCTGGCTTACCAAAAACTGCTATCTTTTTCATATTACCTCCATGACTGAGATTGAACCCATGAAGCAGAAATAAAAAATCCGCCTCTTGGGCGGATTTGATAACTTTCAACGCATCAAAAAACCACCATTCCTATGGAATGATAATAATTCGAGTTAACTGTTGCGTAATATTTGTATTCATAACTTTATTCTGTTCGTACAGTAAATTAATGTCAACTGCTAATCGGATTACGAGTGGTAGCGAAAGCATATAACGCCCCAATAAGGGGCTAAAAATTGTTTGCTAAAATGTGAAGCGAAGCGAAACCGAGCAAACTGTTTTTAGTCCCGCTTGATTGGCTTGTTATATGCCTGAGCACCAAACATTTAATTTAGCATTTTTGTTATACACACCGCTATCATTGTTAAACAAACCTTGAACCATTTCTGGCAATTCGCAAAGATTAAGTTTGCATTTAAATGGCAAGTTATTGTGCTCTTTTGATACTACACCAATACGAAGTTGACCAGCTAACTCATCGAACCAACAATAAAATTGCATTGGGACTGAATTAGTTTTAGTTGCGTGAACATCCCTACAACCCAGTATAAAGTTGGTAATTGATTCTTTACCCCATACAGCTAATTCATTCTCCGATACACCAAAAGTAATAAGATGTTCGTTAGCTTCATGATTTATATCAGATGAACTAATTAAGGTGACTTCCTTATTTAATTCATCTAACCAAGTTTGCAATGTGCGATGTAATTTCATAGGCATATAACAGTATATTATCCAGAATTCGCGATAATACCGGATAAGTAATTTTAAATTAAGCATGAACCCTAATGAAAAACATAATACCTGTCAACGAGTTAGGGCTCGTTAACACATAAATATTCATTGAAGTTTTATGGAGAAAGTGAGCATTGCGTCATACATTGCAGTCTTGTGCAATGTATGACGCAAACGAAAATAGTTAATTATATAAAAAACAGGGGATTATTAATTTCCTCATGGGGAAAGTGGCGCTATCAACAGTCGAACTTACAACACCTAAACAATTTTCTAATCTCAGAAAGCAAAAAAGCCGACACATTTTTCAATGTATCGGCTTTCTTTAAATCTGATTGGGATGGGTGGAGCCAGTGTTCGTAACAGCCGAACTTACAACATCTATTATTAATAGTTCTACCATAGATCATCTACACCTCAGAAAGCAAAAAGGCCGATGAATTAACATCGGCCTTTTCTAAATCTGTTTGGCAGGGGTGGAGAGATTCGAACTCACAACATCCGGTTTTGGAGACCGGCGCTCTACCAATTGGAGCTACACCCCTGCGAACGAGGTGAATTATACATAAGCTTAGGTGAAGGTAAAGGGCTTTTTTTTAAATATTCGTTAAGCGCTTAGTTTTCATTCAAAACGATGTATAAACGTTCTTTGCTAGGCGCTTCGTACTTGTTCGTATTCTTGCTCAGACGAATTATCGTCGACTTTCTCTTCGCTGCTATCTTCGTCGTTGTCGGTATTTTCTAACGCGCTCTCAGGAATCATTAGTAAATGATTCAAGGTAGTTAGGCTATTTTGGTAAAAACCAGCGTTGTAACCTCGTGGCTGCGTCGGTAGATTATCAACAAACAATTCAATGCGTTCGTGAACGGTTTCTAAATCGTCATGATCATTGAAATGATGTAGTAATTGGCTGTAGCTTTGCGAGAGTTTATTAACGGTGATTTCAAAAACGGCTACACTGTCTTCGCTGATACTTTGGTAAACAAAATAATTGTTAGCAATGGTATAGAGCTGGTCTCGTATTTTTGTTGCTAATTTCGTTTCTTCACAAAATCTTTCGACGTCCACTTTATAACTATTTTTTGCGTCACTAATTCTAGTACTAAGTGCAAGCTTTTGTGCTGCAAGGTGTTTTTTTCGATTATTTTCAAATATAAAAAATGCCAAAAACATTAATAATAATAATGGAATTGTTATGGCGGCAATACTACTTAACATTTTTACCTCAAGAGCCGAGATCCTAAATAACATAGTCCATTACAAATTTAGATAATTTGGCACAATAAATTTCAACGCCACGATATCAAGTAATATACTTAGGTTCAATTGCAAAGTTATGTCATTTTAGTCAGATACATAACAATGCGCTCAATCACCAATTAACAGTCTAAAATACGAGCTAAATATGCTGCAATGTCCAATCTGCCAACAATTTAATAATTGCCAAGTAACTACGCCACAATCGTGTTGGTGCATGAATGAAAACATACCGAATGAAATGCTTGCATTGGTTAGTACAGAACAATCTAAAAAAGTCTGTATTTGCAGACAATGTGTAACGCATTTTAAACAAAACCCTGAGATAATATACAATCTATTGAATTTACCGATTCCCACTGATAAGGGGCACCAGTGAAAACCACACTCATTTCATTAATCTCGCTGTTCATCAGCTGTTTTATTCTGTTCTTTGCTAACGGACTTATTAACGTATTGCTGCCTGTTCGAATGGGTCTGGACGGCGTTGGCACTGATACCATTGGTATGGTGTTATCTCTGTATTTTATTGGCCTTATTTTTGGCGCGATTTACAGTAAAAATTTGATAAAGAAGTCTGGTCATATTCGCATGTTTGCTGGCTGTGTTGCCTTGAGTGCGGTGAGTATTTTGATATGTAGTTTGCATACCGATCCTATTTTGTGGGGGTTGATGCGTGTGGTATTGGGCTTTTGTAACGCCTGTGCCTTTACCGCCATGGAAAGCTGGCTAAGTGATAGTGCGACTGAAGATAATCGCGGTAAGTTATTATCTGTTTATCATGGCACCGCATTAGGTGGTTTGTTCGCGGGGCAGTTCTTGATGAATGCTGCAGATCCGCAAGAAAGTGTGTTGTTTGTACTCGCGGGGATATTCCTGTGCATGGCCGTAACGCCCGTGGTATTGAGTCGTCACAAAGGGCCACAAGTAGATAACGTTGAATCCATGTCCATCAAACGGCTCATTCAAATTTCACCACTTGGTATGATGGTGTGTTTTGTATCGGGCGTCGTTTATGCGTCAATGTTTAATCTACTACCAATTTTCGCAAAATCTTCGGCAATCGTTGATTTTAATCTGTCTCTCTATATGGGTTTTGCTATTTTTGGCGCTTTTATTATGCAATTCCCCGTTGGTTATCTATCAGATAAATATGACCGCCGAACGGTGTTATTAGGCATGATTGGCTTGTCGCTGGTTTCCGCCGTTGTTGTAACTTTCAGTTCAGGCAATGGATTATCAAGCTTGTTGATTCTCGCAACGTTGTTGACGGGTGGGACACTAGCTTGTCTTTATCCCCTTGGCGTATCAGAAATCCTCGATAAATTAAAACAAAGTGAAATGGTCGCGGCAATGGGTACCATGATTTTGATTCAGTCGATTGGTGGCGTTATCGGTCCTTATACAAGTTCACTATTGATGAAGTCGTTAAGCGCCAATGCTCTGTTTTATTTCATTATCTTTATTGAAGTGTTTTTAGCGCTGTTTGTTGTTTATCGTATGGGGGCACGAAAAGCGCTGCCAATCGCCGACCAAGAATCTTTTGTTATGCAAACAGCTAACTTAGCGGCAACACCTGCGTTAGATCCTCGAACAGAATACATTGCGCCAGAGCCAGAGTTATCGACGCAAGCGCGTACGGCGCAAGATCTTGCAGAGTTAGATCCCGCGGCAGCAGTGAAAATGGCCCGTGCTATCGCCATTGATAATCCAGAATCTGGCGTTGAGATTGCCAGCGCTATAGCAACGGTTGATGGTATCGATGTATTGCGTTTTTATGAAGTAATGCAAGAAGCAGCGCCGTTCCAAATGCCAGAAATAACACAAGCCTTAGTGACAACAAACCCAGAGCTTGCCTATCTATTAGTTTCAAAACTTGCGCAATGGCATCCAACGCAGGTTGTTAGTGTTGCGAGTCAAATTGCAGAGTCATTACCAGAGCTGCGCTGTGAGATGGCTAAGGTTGCTGTAGAGCACGCGCCTGAGTCAGCAACTCAAGTCGCGCAATATTACGCACAGGTCATTAGTGACGAGCAACAAGCACTGCGTCCGGCAGACAGAGAAGATGATACAAGCGATGAAGAAGCGCTAAATATTGCCGCTCAAATTTGGGATAGCGCGCCAGAGCAAGCCGTTGAGGTTGCCGTAGCGATGGCAGATGGCTTACCAGAAGCCGCGGTCGACATTGCGAGTGAACTTGCTACAAATTTCCACGAACCAGATTCGCCAATCATCGAGTCTTCTTCTCAGGAAAGTGAGTCTGAATTAGCAATTGAGCTAGTTCAGCGCTTTGCCGAAATATCTCCAGATACAGCCGCAGAGGTTGCCGGCGCTGTTGTTGATGTGGTTCCTGAGGTTGCTTCTGATATGGTTGAAGCAATTAGTAAAGGCGACGAAGCAAAAGAAGGTGAATGGGTTGATTTAATCGATGATGCGCCTAAAAAAGATAGTTAAAACCTAACATTGGCGCTGTGCTAACCAGTCGCGCCACTGTTGTTCGAATTCATCCATTTTCACATGACGTTTGGACCCCAGATGCGCCTGCCAATCTTGTTGTGTTTCGATGGGACCAACTCGGCACATAGCGCAGTATTGTGGATTATCACAATAGGCAGGCATTTCTAATTCAGCCTCAAGTAACTCTTGAGGCTTATCGCTAAAATAATAGCTATACGCTTGAGTGTCTTTAACAAATTTATCTCTGTCGACATTGCGCACTTGATAGCCATTAAATGACTCAATATCAAAATTACTACGCCCTAAATAGCGCCCAGTTAATCCATTAAGCAGACTTGTTTCGATATTCCACTGCCGATAAGGCTTCACATCTTTTGAGGTAATCACCGCTAATCGCTGGCCATCTGGTGCTAAAAAGTGTTCAAAACAATGCTTAACAAAACAATGGAGTAACCATCGATTAAGTGTATTAGTGGAGCCTTGCGCGCTTAATTGTTGATACTGACTCGCTGAAAAATCATTTGGAATGAGTGGAAACTGGAAGATCACCAAATCAAATTTACTTTGATTCGATTGGCCAATCTCTTGCCATGTTTGAGGATCTGTAACATCGACACTCGTAACGACGTCAACACCTAACGATTTGAGCTGTTGGTAGTGCGAAAGACCGTATTTTTCAGATAGCGTTTCCAAGCTATCAAACACGGTTGCAGTAAGATGGCCACCAGTTAACTTTTTAGCAAGGGCGGCAGAAAAAGACAGATCGCCATCACCAATAGTCAGGACGCGCCAATTGGGATTTATTGCGTTCATTGGTGCCTGATCTGCTCATCAATCCATTGGCGTACTTGCGCAAAAGGATAGGCTTCCAATCGCGCAAAGCTGCTCATTGAACGGGCTCTTAATTTGGTAAATATGGGCGTTGTTAAGCCACATAGAAACCTTGCCAACAACGTCACGCCAATAGCCTGCTGCGTCGCGTCTCGATATTTATCAGTCATTTCATTAGTAAGTGATTGAAAACAAAATTCAGACAATGGCCTGTCTCTTATACACATCTGACGCTGCCGACGAAGAGGATAGTGT
>OJBM01000290.1_pt1 | contig 14344 bp, 11 predicted proteins | sample 1591061 | NCBI WGS metagenome assembly OJBM01 (sample SAMN05416872, study PRJEB24817) | seawater metagenome | isolation source: Sea water | place: Canada:Atlantic | collected 2013-11 | reverse complement strand
GGCAGCGTCAGATGTGTATAAGAGACAGGTCAACTGCTCGTAAAACATCACGTTTTCAGGTAAATAGCCCATTTTAGCGCGCATGTGCCATGCAGACTTATCATCAGGCTGCATGCCCATCACTGACACCTTGCCAAATTCAGGTGATACAACCCCTAAAATCAGCTTCATCATGGTTGTTTTCCCAGCGCCGTTATGACCGAATAATCCAAGGACTTCACCTTGTGCTAGTTGCAAATTCACACCCGATAGTGCTTTTAGCTCTTTGTAGTGTTTGCTCACGTTTTCTAGTGAGACAACCGCATTTTTAGTACTCATGGACGATCCTTGGTAGCATCAGCAACTAATAGCTGATGTTCATTCTTTGTATGTTGCGAAGCACGCATCAATGGATGGCTGTCTTTAACGCCAGGTGGCTTTAATACGGGAAATTCACGCTGCACCCAACGTAAAATTAAGACAACGGGACTGTCCATAATCATTTTCATTTCTGGATATTGCCACGTTAATTTATCGATACCGTCATTAGGTTCAAACACCGCATCACCGATGTCATCACCGTCCATGTCCCAACCCAGATAATTGCTCCAGTAATTGCCGCGTCCTTCAAAGCTCCATTCTTGTTTTTTGTTAGACACGTATTTCACCTGCACCGGATTATTAATAAAGTTATTGCCATAAACCTTGGTATTTTCTGAGCCTGCTGTTAGATGAATACCGATTTCTGCGGTATCTATCGTGTTATTTTTGATGGTGTTGTACGCCGAGTTATAAACAAAAAGACCTTTACCATCGCGGCCTAGTACTTTGTTTTCTGGTTTGGTCCATACTTGTTCAATATGATTATTATCGATGACAGAAGAGGTGATAAAATTCATTAAAAAGCCATAGTCTTCACTGTTTTTAGTGCTATTGCCTGTCACAACGAGATCACGAGAGCTCATTAACGCGTAACCTGCTCGAGTGTTATACGCGTTATTATTAATCACTTTATTGCTGTACGAATACATGTAGTGCAAGCCATACCGTAAGTCGTGCATGATGTTGCCATCGATGGTGTTATGCTGACTTGAAATGATGTAGAGGCCATCACGGGTATTAAACACTTCATTGTTTTTAACCAACGCATGTTGAATACTTGATAGCTGAATACCATTACCACGATCAGCAGATCGTAACTTGGGGTTACCTTCAACGGTGTTATTGCGCACTTTAATGTGTGTCGCTTTTTGCAACCAGATCCCAAAGCCATCGCCCACTAACTCATTATTATTAATAGTAATATGACTGGCTTTTTTAACCGATGAAATGCCAGCATCTTGCGCCGTTAAATCATCGCCCCAGTTGACAATATTAAGATAGCTAACGGTAATATTACTATTGATTAAGGTCAGTCCGCTGTGTTGCCCACCCGCGTCGATAATAGCCTTATTTTTGAAATCAGCACTGGTCAACGTCACTTGTTTGTTGACGATAAAGTTACCCGCATAAACGCCCGCACTTAATTTAATAACATCGCCATCAGCGCTAGTATCTAGCACTTGTTGCAAGTCATCACTGGGAGTAATAGTTAATGTTGTAGCCATGACGAATGGCTGAACGCCAAACAAGGTCACTAACATTAACAGTATTGATAAAGGTGATGATTTCAAAAATAAACCTACTTAATTGTTATAAAAGCGAGCTACTTTAGAATCTCAGTAACTCGCCTAATTAACGATTTTAGGCGCTCAATTGCGGCGCCTAATCGGTTGTGTATCGTTTATGCTTCAACCAACATACGACCACGCATTTCCATGTGTAGCGCATGACAGAACCAGTTACAGTAATACCACTGCACACCAGGCTTGTTTGCGGTAAAAGTAATAGATGCGGTCGCTTGTGGACCAACTTCCATTTGCACGCCGTGATTGGTCATACAGAATCCGTGAGTTACATCTTCCACTTGGTCGAGGTTAGTGACGATTACGGTCACTTCATCGCCCAGCTTGACTCTGAATTCATTCATGCCGTACGCTGGTGCAATTGATGTCATGTATACACGCACTTTTTTGCCATCACGAATGACTTTGTTTTGTGTATATACATCAACGCCATCTTTCTTAGCTTGAGCAAATGTTTCTTTGGCGAATGGGTCGTTACGCGGCCATAATTTCAATGGTTTCATTTTGGTGCGATGTACGATCATACAATCATGCGGTTCAGCAAATGTCGGGCCGTCATGAACCAGTTTCATTTCATCACCAGAGATATCAATCAACTGATCATTTTCAGGACGTAATGGCCCTACTGGTAAGAATCTATCTTTAGAGAACTTACATAATGAGATTAACCATTTACCATCAGCATCACGTGTTTCCCCTTGTGATGTGTGGTTATGGCCCGGTTGATAATGCACATCTAATTTCTGGCGAAGGTAGTTAACTTTTTTACCATTATGCGCGGCAATCGCATCTTCTACATTCCATTTAGCAATTTGGCTATCAAGGAATAGTGTTGTGTATGCATTGCCTTTATTATCAAACGCCGTATGTAGAGGGCCTAAACCTAATTCAGGCTCGGCAACAACAGTATCGCGTGGTTTGATTTTGTCATTAAATAGGTCATCAAGCTTGTTAATAGCAATGATTGAAACTGTTGGTGATAGTTTACCGTTGGCAACAAAGTACTTGCCGTTCGGTGACGTATTTAAGCCATGTGGTGATTTTGGCACTGGAATATAGCGGGTTAATTCAGAGCCTTTACGACCGTCTAATACAGGTACATTATTACCATTGTAAGTTTTGAATTTGCCTGCTTTTAACGCTGCTTCACAACGTGCCAAACTGAATACCACCACGTGGTCACGTTCGTTGCCGATCATTTCACCGAGGTTCATACCCATCTCTGAATTATAACAAGTAGACGCAAAGTATTTACCGTCGTAATCAGCATCGGTGTTGTCCAAGTTTCCATCAACCATCACTTGGAATGCAACTTCCATTTTTTCAGCGTCAATCACATTGTAAAGTGAGCGATATGTACTCACATCATCCATACTTTCTTTGCCGTCATTGTTCATAGGAATTTCGAATTCGCCATTACAAACAACATATTTTGTGTAAGGTACTTTCTGAACACGCAAGCCGTGAATAGCTTGCACATTCGGGATGGTAATCATCTTATCTGTTTTCATGATGTCACAACGAATACGAGCAACACGTGAGTTAGCTTTATCATTGATAAACACATATTTACCGTTATAACGACCGTCCGTCATACTCATGTGTGGGTGATGAGAGTCACCAGCAAGTAAATGTGCACTGTCACCTTTGATCACTTTACTTTCATCGGTTAAACCCCAACCTGTCGCTGAGTCGATGTTAAACACCGGAATACGCATGAGTTCACGCATTGACGGCAAGCCCATGATTCGCACTTCACCAGAATGACCGCCACTCCAAAAACCGTAATATTCATCAAGATCACCAGGATGAACAAATGGGCTGTTTTTACTAATTTCTGACGCCTGTGCTTTAGCCATTGACGCAAACATCGTTGCTGTCATTGGCGCAGCTACCGCGCCAGCAGCAACTAATGCCGTCTTACCAAAAAACTTACGTCTGTCAGAGTTTTCGAGCTGTTCTTTGTTCATATTGTCATTTTGAACATTGTTTTCGTTATTACTCATTTTCATTCTCCATAGATGATGAAATGTTTATTAATAAAAATTAGTCGATGTTAACCGCAGGAATTTCTTGGGCGCGGCGTTTGCTTTTCTTGTATTTAAGTTTTTTAAGTGGCGGACATTTTTCGTCGTTAAAGTAAGTCACCTGACAATCGAGGCAGTAATGACACTCGCGCATATTGATTTCGCCATCAGGATTAATCGCTTGAATTTCACATTCAACGGCACATGTCTTACACGGCGAGCCACATTCAGGACGACGACGTAGCCAGCTAAATAAACGAACACTGTTACTAGTCGATAACGCCGCACCTAATGGGCATAAGTAGCGACAAAAGAATTTGCGATTCACAATGTTGATGAGCAGTAAGGCAACGGCGTAGGCAACAAACGGCCATTCTCGGTCAAATTTCAATAAGAACGTTGTTTTAAATGGTTCAATATCTGCAAAGCGCTCTGCTAATGCTAATGAGTCAAGCGACAGGCCAAAGAGCGCCAATAAAATAAGATATTTAATGGCCCATAAGCGTTCGTGAACAGCCCATGGCAATTCAAATTGCGGAATTTTGATGTAGCGAGCGAAAACATTCATTAACTCTTGCAGCGCGCCAAACGGACAGAGCCAGCCGCAATAAACCGCTCTTCCCCACAGCAGCATTGTGACTGCTGCCGCACCCCATAACATGAAGATAACAGGGTCGAGTAGAAAGAGATCCCATGAAAAATCTGACATCAAGGCTTGCAAGAACGTAAAGACATTAACGATGGATAGTTGCCCGCCCCACTGCCAACCAATGAAGACAACAGTGACCACCAAAAAGCAATGGCGAAAATTATGCATAAATGTCGGGTGACGTACGAGTATGTCTTGAAAGAACAGTGACGCTAACAGCAGCAACATTAAAATTGATAGCACAACAACTTCAACCTGTTTGTCTTTCCATACTTGCTCAGCCAACGTGAGCTCTGGCTCAGGTAAAATCACTGGTGGGCGATCAAGGTATTTTTCTAATCCGTGATAACTGCCTTTGAAGCTTGTAAAGACACTATCAACAGCCCCAGTCTGACGACGAACAAGTAACTCTAATTGCCAGTCAACGCCAGGGTTAAAGTCTTGATGTTTACGCACGATAAACAGCGACATTTCTTTAAAGTGCGGTGCACCGTCGATAAATAAATCGGTAATACGGTTATGATCTAAATCGCGAAATGCAAAGGCTTCGTTATTTTGTAAAATCTGAATTCGATCAAAAATTCCGCCTCGGACATAGCCAGAGCCTTTATATGAATAGCCGTTACCTAATAAAACAATGGCATGTTCATCATCTTTAAGTGTATTCATCAGCCATTGGTATTCGCTGTCACCCAACAGATTACGGCCAATAGTCGGAATATCTGCTTGGGCGTAATAAATATCGGCATACATGTCTTGTTTTTGGTCAAGCGATGCTTGTTCTATCTTTTCGGCAGCTGTGCCCATAAAGGCTTCATCCACTGCATTGCGATCTAAATAGAGCTTGCGAATTGAGCCGTCACCAACGAGTGTTTGCCAATTAGCTTTTTCAAATACTTGTGGAAGAACGGATGCCATTGGCTGAATAATTTCTTGGCTCTTATCTATAATGCCTAGCGCTTGGGCGACTTTAGTGGCGGATTTAGTAATAGCAACATTCATTACCATAACAGTCACCGTTGCGCCAGATAACCCATCTAAATGGATTACGTTTGCTTGCTCATTACCGCCAACTTTTAAACGGTCACGCACATCTAACTGTGCATATTGCTCAGTAAAATCCCATAATTTCTTTTCAGGAATACCCGCTAAAATAATAGGCTCATGATGTTCAAGCACTTTGGCGCCGATATAGACACCTTTTGGGCTGATCGCCACCAACATATTCACTGGCTCGCCTGAATAGGCAGGTATTTTCTCGACATCATTCGTTTCAAAGGCATAGCCAATAATGGCGTCACCTTGAAAAATGGTCCAAATAAGCGGGTCCCCCGCTTTTTCAGACACTTTCGTAGCTTGTGGAAATATTTCATGAATAAGTGGCAGAGGATCACGCGGTTCACTGACAAAGACGGCATGTGCTGACACATGCATAAAACACATAATGATGAGTATAAAATACTTAAATTGCGCTGAAATTCTGGTTAGAAAACACATCGTTGCTTAACACCTTGCTCTGAAAGCGCCGCTTACTAATCAATTTACATTTTCAAGCTAAAGATTGATAAGTGCGACAATATGTCGCATACAATACGCCCCCTTCTAAGGTGCAAGCATTGACCTAGGTCAATTGTTGTATTGAAGATTATTTATTAGTCATTTATGTCTATTTTTATTGATCTATTCGACTAAATGCTTAGGTTGATAGTGTCTTTATGAATTAATTTATCGAGTTAATTTAGGAAAAGCTGTCGGGAAGTTTAAGACTGGTGTCGGGGTTATCAACACATTACCTAGAATCTCAGGCATAAAAAAAGGAGCCATAGGCTCCTTTAATCAAACAAGGTTGAGAGTCGATTAACGACGTAGACCTAGTTTTTCAATTGTTGCTTGGTACTTAGTAACGTCTTTACGCTTTAGGTAATCAAGAAGCTTACGACGGCTAGAAACCATGCGTAATAGACCACGACGTGAATGGTGATCGTGAATGTGCTTTTTGAAGTGACCTTGAAGGTGGTTGATTTGTGCAGTTAACAAAGCAACTTGAACTTCAGAAGAACCAGTATCGTTTGCATCACGGCCGAATTCTGCGATGATTTCAGCTGTTTGAGTAGCGCTTAGTGACATAATAAACTCCAATGTTTATAAGGTTTAAATTCATGTAGCCGATCACTAATTCAGCTACACATCGAGCGCGGTATAATACCAGCAAAAATGCAACTTACAAGTTATTTCATAGCTAAATGCGATTCTGATTACCTGACTGACTTTATTCACTAAAGTAGATAAAGCATGTGACTTTATCTTTATAGCGACCGGCACTCTTGTAACATTCTTCTAATGCACGTTCTTCGGCTTTTTCAACACTTTTATATCGGTGGCCAAAACCAAAAAACTCATGCCGTCCAATTTTCCCTACCGCAAACGCCCGGTGACGCATTCCACCTTGTTTGAAACTCACAAAACCGGCTCTAACCGTTTTGCTGTAGTTTTCAAGTGACGTCGGTGCTGTTTGAGTTGTAGAGCAGCCACTCATTAATAGACCTAACGTGGTCACTGTTAATAAAGACATGTTTTTCATCGGGATATCATCTTTAATTCATCCATGTAAGTGGCGTGCATTCTATCGTAATCTGTTAAATTTAATAGTGTTAATTTGTTTTAGCATCCCAAAGAATTACCTTACCATCAGCACCTGAGCTAATAATAAACTGTCCATCGCGGCTAAATTCAATATTATTGACGTCATCAGAATGACCATTGAATTGCTTGACTAAGACTTTTTGTTCTACATCCCACATCAGCATCGTTACTGAGTTTTCGTCACTTTTATAATCAAAGTGATATTGCAGAAACTCCCCAAATAACCCTTTATCTCTCCCGCCGCTCACTAACAATTTGTCATCAGGACTAAACGCTAGACCATAAACTGAATAAAAATCACCTGAAAATGTTGATGTTACTTGCCAGTTTTGGGTGTTCCAGAGTTTTACCGTGTAATCATCACCGCCAGACGCCATCATGGTTCCATCATGGCTAAAGACAATATTTAGCACAGCGCCGGAATGTGCATCAAGCACATTGGCTAACTGTCCGTCATTGACTTTCCATATCTTAACAAGGTCATCTTCGCCTGAAGAAAGCACATATTTACCATCGGGACTGTAGGTTACTCCCCAAGTATCACCATCATGCTCACCGAGTTTTTCACCTTTACCCGTTTTAAAGTCCCATAGCCAAATAGAGTCGTCAGCACCTACGCTGGCAAATGATTTTCCATTAGGTGCGAAAGAGATACCCCACACCATTTGTGTATGACCATTCAATGATTTTAACAATGTGCCAGATTGAAGATCCCATAACCGCACTACATTGTCATAACTCCCAGTCACTAAGTATTTACCATTAGGACTAAACGCAAGCGCTGGTACACCGTCAGGATGAGGCAATGTTTGAACAATATCACCTGTTTTTTGCTGCCAAACCTTCACAGTTTTATCATAACTAGCACTGGCAATAAGCGGCTTGGTAGGATGAGGTTTTGCTATACAAAATGTATTTTTATGCACGAAGCATGGCGCGTTAATCGTCAGTGGTTGTTCATATTTTTGTGTGGCATCACACCCGGCTAATAGTGTGAATACCGCTATTGCCCCAAGTAATTTTTTAGATAATAGAGTCATGTTTGTTCCTCATTGGTTGAATGAACATCATGCTATGGACTTATATTCTAAAATAATATGTAAGAATGGCCACCGACATAAAACACGTGACCAATGGATTTAATGTCCGTTGGTCATCTTAAATGACCCCTTTATCATTATTTTCGTGACAATTAAGTGAGTTATAGAGACTATAAAGTGATGACAGCTACTAACGTTAAATCGCCAATAATCCATGTAATCATCAATGTCCTGCCAATTTTTGCATTCACATTATGCTTGAGTCTGTGGCATTTAACTGACGATCGTTGGTACGAATTCTCGACATTAATTTTCTACAATATGTGGTGGACAGCTCCTTTCATTGCCTACTATCTTTTTAAGCATCTTCACAATCTATTGCCTGTACACCTCAATGTCACAATGATGTTAAAATGCAGTTGGCTGCTGATTTTTTTATTCTATCCTTGTGCAATATTCATGAGGACGGAACAATTAATTAGCGCTCCATTTCTTATATCAACAGCTGGCGCACTCTTTGAACTGCTCTTTTTACTGAGTGGATTTTCTCAGGGGGAAAACCGCTTTTTACAAATCATAAAATCGCTAAGTATGGATACGCTAGTTGTCGCATTGCTCGCAGCGGTTTCTTGCTATCTTGGCTTATTGATTACGTCTGATCTCGCATTATGGTCTAAAAGTAATTCGGTACCATCGTCGGTTAACTTTTCGAATGTTTATCAACATTGGCCAATATTTATTGGTCTAACCGCTCAGCTATTTACATTATTTATGTGTGGTTATCTATTTTACTGGCTCAATCGCCATGTGCTCATAAAGCGCATACTGAAACCATTCGGGTTTATTCCTTACTCGGCTGCTGCAATTAGTTTGGCGGTGCTTTTGACACCTATTCTAATGAGTCTTTATCTTTTGCTTCCAATTAACGCGATGGGAGAACCTATTATCCCCGCCGTTGAAGCTAATCCATTTGACTGGGCAAATACTCGTGTATTTTTGGCCGTGTTAGTGATCAGTCTTCCTATCATTACGATAGTAGAGTGGCATCAAAAAAGTAATGCCCTAGTAAGACTGAAACAGCACAATACTCAGACTGAATTACAATTGCTCAAACAACAAATCAATCCCCATTTTTTATTTAATACACTCAATAATCTTTATGCGTTATCTCGAAAAAAATCAGATCAAACGCCGGAGGTTATTCTTCAATTATCTGAATTAATGCACTATGTAGTTTATCAAGCACAAGAGCCATTGGTGCCCATTAGCCAAGAAGTCGATTACATAAATGACTACATCGGCTTACAATCCATTAGACTCGCGGACCATCGTAATATTCATGTAACTAGTCGCTTAGACGATGAACAAACACCTGTAGCGCCTTTACTATTAATCATTCTGATAGAGAATGCGTTTAAGCACGGAATGGAATTGAGCAATAATGACGCACAACTGACCATTGATATTGCACTATCCAATAATCAGCTTGCGTTTCGATGTGTAAATTCACTATCACATAGCAGTGAAAATGCGCCGATAACCTATGGTCTTGGTCTTTCTAATTTGATTAGGCGATTGGAATTGATTTACCCACAGCGCTATCAACTTGAATTATCCAAAGTGTCGCAAACATTTGTTGCACAATTGACAATAAATCTAGACTCAACAGCCTCCAGCGAGGGCAATAATGCATAAACAGTCCGTTTTAATCGTCGACGATGAGCCTTTAGCGCACGAAATTGTCATTGATTACCTAGCTGAGGTTAACTTTGTAAGCACAATTCATCAAGGATATAGCGCTGCACAAGCCATTGATTTATTGCATAACAATGAGATTGATATAATGTTTCTCGATATTAACATGCCACGGATCAGCGGAATCGAATTATTGCAAAGCCTTGAAACAATTCCGCAAGTTATTATCACGTCAGCACATCGACAATTTGCCCTTGAGAGTTTTGAATTGTCGGTTTGTGATTATTTACTTAAACCCTTTCGACAGGAGCGTTTTTTAAAGGCAATAAATAAAGCGGTTTATCAAATCCAACTGCGCCAAAACAACACAGGCAATGTAAAGTCTGACTCGCCAATAGCAAGAACATTATTTATAAAGGTTGATAAAAAACTTGCCCATATTGCAGTTGAGGACATTGAATCACTTGAAGCGTACGGAAATTATGTGAAGGTATGGACAGGAGAAACATCAGTATTAACACCACGAACCCTTAGTTCATTTGAAACAGAGCTCGACAATAATAACTCGCCATTTATTCGCATTCACAAATCATACTTAGTTAACCCTGCTCATATAAAGTCCATTGAGAACAGTACAGTATTACTCAATAGCGGTCGCTTACATCCTATTGGTAAAACCTTCAAAACATCGGTAAAAACACGATTAATTGGTTAACGTGAATTGCATAAAAAAGGCCTAGCAGACAACTGCTAGGCCTTAAATTAACTGACACAGGTATTAGTGTTCAACCACTAAACGTTTAGGTTGTACGCGTCCTTGATTATCAATAACGCCAACGCCAATAAAGCGTGCCGCGTCACCAACGGTCATGCGCACCAACTCACCCTCACTAAAACCAGCCATTGGTACAGCATTACCATGGAGTACATTAACACTTAACTCGTCACTGATATGAGCGATGGGAAAGTTATCAACGGGACTATCCATTGGCAATAGCAGAGGATCAAGATATACGGCAGGCGATACGTCTTCGTCTGTCGCTTGGTCAAACAATGCTTGTAACTTCGTTAATGAAATCATTTTATCTTGCGGATAAGTGGCAACTTCAAGACGACGCAACATAGTGATATGTGCACCACAACCAAGCATTTCACCTAAGTCGTCAATAATAGTACGAATGTAGGTGCCTTTACTCACATGAATTTCAAGCTCTAACTCATCACCTTCATGACGAATGAATAATAACTCGAACACTTCAATATCACGTGCTTCACGTTCAATGGTTATACCTTGACGAGCATAGTGATACAGTGGCTTCCCCTGATGCTTTAACGCTGAAAACATTGAAGGAACTTGTTTAGTTTTTCCGCGGAAAAACTCAAGCTTTTCGAGTAATGTTTCGTTGCTAAAATTCACATCACGCGTCTCAACTACTTCACCATCGCTATCTGATGTGTCAGTACGTTCACCAAGCTTTGCAATAACGCGGTAACGTTTGTCACTTTCAAGTAAATATTGTGAAAACTTGGTGGCTTCACCTAGACAAATCGGTAACATGCCCGTTGCTAACGGATCTAAAGCACCTGTATGGCCAGCTTTTTGCGCGCCATACAGTCGTTTCACTTTCTGTAGCATGTCATTTGAACTGTGACCTGTTGCTTTATCTAACAACAATACGCCGTTCAACGGACGTCCTTTACGCTTACGAGCCATTACTTGTCCTCTGACTCGCTATCAGCGTCAAGTTCAGGATTATTTTCTTTATCTTTACGAACAGCTTGGTTTACTAGAGACGTCATTCGAATACCTTCGCTTAATGACTTGTCATAGTAAAACTTAAGCTCTGGTACAATACGTAAACGCATTGCACTGCCCATCATGCTACGTAGTAATGGTGCTTGATCGTTTAAACGCGTGATGGCTGATTTAATATTTTCAGCATCGTCATTTAAAATCGTAAAGTAAACTTTCGCGTAAGATAAATCACTTGATAGATCAACTTCATTAATTGTAATCATGCCAAGCTCATTCGCCTTCACTTCACGTGATACGATTTGAGCTAACTCTTTTTGTATTTGCTGCGCCACACGGCGGCTGCGACTAAATTCTCTAGCCATATTTTCTCCTCATGGTGCTTCTCTTTTTAAAGTTTGAGAAACACAGATGGGGGCTAACGCCCCCATCTCAATTATTAACGTAATTTATAACGTTATAGTGAACGTGTTATCTCAACGATTTCAAATACTTCGATTTGGTCGCCAACTTTAACGTCATTGTAGTTTTTAACACCGATACCACATTCCATGTTATTACGTACTTCTTGTACATCATCTTTAAAACGACGTAGAGATTCTAATTCGCCTTCATAGATAACAACATTGTCACGTAATACGCGGATTGGGTTAGTACGTTTAACGATACCTTCGGTAACCATACAACCAGCGATTGCACCGAACTTAGGTGAACGGAACACGTCACGAACTTCAGCAAGACCAATAATTTCTTGTTTGAATTCAGGTGCTAGTAAACCACTCATTGCTGATTTTATTTCATTAATCAAATCGTAGATTACGCTGTAGTAACGCATGTCTAAGTTTTCATTTTGGATAACTTTACGTGCAGTTGCATCGGCACGTACGTTGAAACCAAGCATGATAGCGTTAGATGCCGCTGCTAATGTTGCGTCTGTCTCAGTAATACCACCAACACCACGGCTGATAATGTTAACTTTAACTTCTTCAGTAGATAGTTTCTCTAGTGAATCAGCAATCGCCGCTAATGAACCTTCAACGTCAGTTTTCAAGATAACGTTAAGCTCTGAACACTCACCAGCCGTCATATTAGAGAACATGTTTTCTAACTTAGCTTTTTGTTGACGTGCAAGTTTCAGGTCACGGAATTTACCTTGACGGTATAGTGCAACTTCACGTGCTTTACGCTCATCAGAAACAACAGTTGCTTCGTCACCCGCTTTAGGCACAGCAGATAAACCAAGAATTTCAACAGGAATACTTGGGCCAGCCGTTCTGATTTCACGGCCATTTTCATCGCGCATTGCACGAACACGACCATACTCAAGGCCACAAAGAATGATATCTCCGTGGTTAAGCGTGCCTTCTTGAACTAATACCGTTGCAACTGGACCACGACCTTTATCAAGGCGAGATTCGATAACAACACCAGCAGCGTGACCTTCGTCAGTTGCTTGTAATTCAAGTAATTCAGCTTGCATTAGAATAGATTCTAATAATGCGTCAACGCCCGTACCTGCTTTTGCTGATACGTGACAGAATTGAACGTCTCCGCCCCACTCTTCAGGAATAACATCTAGTGCAGATAGCTCGTTCTTAACACGGTCTGGATCTGCGCCTTCTTTATCCATTTTGTTTACAGCGATAATAATTGGAGCGCCAGCGGCTTTAGCATGCTCAACCGCTTCTTTCGTTTGTGGCATAACACCATCATCTGCTGCAACAACAATGATTACAACGTCAGTCGCTTTAGCACCACGTGAACGCATCGCAGTAAACGCGGCATGTCCTGGAGTATCTAAGAACGTGATCATCGAACCATCAACGTCTACGTGATATGCACCAATATGCTGCGTGATACCACCGGCTTCGCCAGCAGCAACCTTCGCTTTACGGATGTAATCAAGTAATGATGTTTTACCGTGGTCAACGTGCCCCATGATAGTAACAACTGGTGCACGAGTTTTCTTCTCACCTTGTGAACCACGCTCAGATAATACTGAGTGTTCTAATTCATTCTCACGAACGAGTACTACTTTGTAGTCCATCTCTTCACAGATAAGCTCAGCAGTTTCTTGATCAAGCACTTGGTTAATGGTCGCCATTACGCCCATTTTCATTAAGTTTTTGATAACTTCAGTCGCTTTGACTGACATTTTTGATGCCAATTCAGATACTGAGATAGTTTCACTTAAACGAATTTCAGATTTAGCAACAACCGCTGATTTATCGAAACCTTGCTTAATAGAAGTCGGTGCACTTAATGTACCTTTCTTACCACGACCGCGATGAGCTGGCTTAGCTGCTTCTTTTTTACCTTTCTTCGCTTTCTTCTTACGACCGCGAGATTCTTCTTGAGAATCTTGCTTGTCTTCCGCTTCACGAGCATATTCAGAAGATGTTGTATGGTAATCAGCTTTTTTCTCAGCTTCTTTACGTGCTTTTTCTTCTGATGCCCAACGTGCTGCATTTTCTTCAGCAAGTTTTTTAGCAGCGATAGCTTCTTGTTCAGCAGCCGCTTTAACGTTTGCAGCTAGTAATTCAGCTTGACGTTGTTTTAGCGCTTCTTCTTCTTTAGCTAGTTCAGCAGCTTTTGCCGCTTCAACTGGATCTTCTTCAGCTTTAGCCGCCTCAGCGCGTGCTTTAGCTTCAGCAGCAGCTTTATCAGCCGCTTCTTTTTCAATGCGTTTAGCTTCTTCAAGTTTCGCTTTTTCTTCAGCGGCTTTTTGCTGTGCTGCTTCACGAGCGATACGTGCTTCTTCATCAGCTTTTGCTTGCTCAGCTGCACGTGCTTCTTCTTCAGCTTTTGCTTGTTCAGCTAGCTCCTGTCTCTTATACACATCTCCGAGCCCACGAGACTAGGCATGATCTCGT
>OJBM01000289.1_pt1 | contig 14397 bp, 18 predicted proteins | sample 1591061 | NCBI WGS metagenome assembly OJBM01 (sample SAMN05416872, study PRJEB24817) | seawater metagenome | isolation source: Sea water | place: Canada:Atlantic | collected 2013-11 | reverse complement strand
CCCCAGCACAGGGACTCAATCACCACATCGTCCCAAGTCACGCTTGCAATCCCTGTCCCTTTCTTGAATATCTTTACCCACAGCTCACTTTCAGTGGCGTGATTTATTTCAAGCCACTGACCAAGATTTTTCTGGGTTGTAAAGGTTATAATTTTCGTTGGATCAGGTTCAGGCATTAAATTAGTTATCCTGGGCACAATGCCTATATAACCCCTGAAATAAATAAGCGCTCGCGGGGTGTGTATTTAATATTATTGTTTAAATTATTTAAAATAGCGTAATACCAATTGAAGGATTGATATAAATGCGAACTCCAAAAGGAATGCTTGAATTGCCGTTATATCTTGGGCCAAAAGATTTACTTTCTGCAAATTTCAAATATTTACCTGTCACATGGACTTTTCTAATAGCGCCAAAACAGTCAATTATCTTCATTGAATAAATATTAAATTAAAGAACAATTATCACTGATAATAATATAGCTTTCATGACGCCTGCGTAATTCTAACAGCCGATAGAACGAGTACTTCGGTCAGTAAATTTGCTTTTTATGAATTTTCTTCATACCAATTTTCATTTAATAATGCCCAGCGTTCATGGTCTCTCCAGCCTTGCCCGCCTATATTAAGATAATTTCTTGAGAACCCCTCTTTAACAAATCCCGCACTAGAAACCAGCTTTATAGATACCTCATTTTCAGGCTGAATATTAGCCTCAAGACGATGAAGATTAAGCGGGCCGAATGCTTCTTTGATAATTAACTTTAAGCCAATACTCATAAAGCCTTTACCATTGTATGGAGAGAACACCTCATAACCCAAGTAGGCTGATTGAAAAGGCCCCCTTATAATGCCTGATATATTGAAAGTTCCAACAATCTCGTCAGATTCTTCAAGACATATGAAATACCTACCACCATCAGATAAGTATGAAGTGTAGTCATTAGGAGGGTATGACCAAGGAAGGTGCAACGAACCACTTATTTCATAAAGTGATTTTATTTCCTCTAAATCCCTAGCGAAAGGCTTTCTTAAGTAGAGCAAAGTTTGATTTCCTGATTATTAGTAACAGTGCGATAGTACAGTCCCTCAGTCCGTATATTCGCTTTTTATACGTATACAGGATAGAAACCTTCATGCTGAACGCCCTCTCCCCCTATTTCGTCCCAAGCAGCCTTATCAGCCACAAATATATGGTTATCGATTCTTGCATTGGATAAACCAACTAACGCACCTGCCGGAACCCAATATTTATCACCTGTTCGAAACATATTTGGCACAGTCGAACCGCACTTGGAACAAAAAGAATAACTATACCCGCTTTCTTTTTTGAAGTTTGTAATATAGTCCTTACCGGAAGACCACGTAAAATTTTCAGCTTCGACGAACAACCCCGTCTGGGAAGAAGAGCCTGTTTGAATTTGGCATAACGTGCAATGGCATTGATAAAGTTTCTCTATCTCGCCCGTCACTTCATATGAGACCACACCGCAGACACATTCTGCTTTATTCATAAATTCCTCGATAGCTTTTTTCGTATATTGGTACATAGCACGGCTTCTCGATCCGTATACTGGTTTTTATGTGCTGGATAAACTTCGCTATATATCAGAAACAATATTGAAGCCGCCATATATTAAACGTTTACCATCAAAGGGCATTGGATTTATATCCGGGTGCATTCTCGGGTCGTCCATTACAGTCTCCCAGCCAGCATTACGAATTTCTTTTGATGGCCAGATAATCCATGAAAAAGCTATCGCTTCACCTTCTTTCTTTTTAACAGCCAAAGTAAACGAGGTAACCTCTCCTTCAGGAACATCATCGGCCCAAGTATCGACCACCTTCAATGCGCCATTTTCCTTAAAGACTGCTGCCATTACCTTGGCATGTTCGATAAACCTTTCTTTGTTTTCTTCCGGTACCGCTGCTACAAAACCATCTACATATGACATTTAAATACCCTCTTAGTTACGAATAAATGTAGGATTTTTTTTCACATAGCGCCAGTCAGTACAGACGAACGACGAAAAAGAGATAACGACTCCCAAAAAATAGACACTAGTTCTACGCCGCCATCATGTCATACTGAATTAAAGCCTATAATTTAAAAATCGTACGACTTATATTCTCATTAGAATAACAATATAAACAGTCATTCACAGCCTCTCTATATTCACTCTCGCTTAAACGAAAAAACGGCGAAAACACATTCCCCTTGATTTAAGCTCTCGATTAAGAGAACACTAAGTTAAAGGCTATAAATCAAGCTGTAAACTCAACCTAGCATGATTTTTTAAACTGTAATCGTCAGTTACCTCTGCTGTGATGGACGTTTTTAAAATAGACTGGTCCTGATAATCAACCAGAGTATTCCATCGGCCTTGAATTTTCTTTTTACTGTCAGTTAAAAAAAGTCCCACACTGGCTGGCTGGGCTTCATTATCAGAAATAAACACACTAGACATCAACTGCTCGTTGCTATCGTTATTATTAAATGATGCGATATACTCAAAGTGGCTGCCTTGTAATTGAGTTGCCAGGCCGGGGTTTTGAGAAGAGCCATCATCTTGTAAAAAGCATAATAGGTTCAAATTATTTCCACTGAATTCGGACTCATCATAGGTGTAACTTAAATTTAATTTTCCAATTTCAGAAGAAGTGTCCATTATTTTCAAGGCTGTGATTTTACTTTTCTGAACCGAGGCCACTGTGTCCCCACCCGATAGGTGTTTACCCGTCATTCGTTTATTGCTAATAATGTCAAGCTCGATATTTGCCTGTGCATTGTAATCAAAAAAGCTCAATACATTGTCTGCAGAACTAAATCGGATATTTCTTTTCGATACTTCAGGGTTACAAACAAAGGCATTTAGCTCATCACCGTCTATTTCAGTGACGCTTATGGTAAATCGTGATTTTTTATTCTTTTCAGTGGCACTGCTCACCAACTTGTATTCTGAAGTGACTATCCAAGTACCCAACAAACTGTCATTACTGGTTTGACTGCAATCATAGCTGGTTGATAAATACATATCCTGTGTAAGTGAATCAAGTTCACACTGGGTGTCATCACTTCTACCATTATCAGGCCCAGCCACATCGCCATCATCTTTTGCACTGCCACCTCCCCCACCACAAGAAGCGATCATCAAAAGAACAGGAAGTAATAACAAACACACATTGCGCACAATAAAATTCCCTTTAACTAGATTAGACAATACGTCCATATTGATATTTGATTTTAAAACATAACGTTATTCAATACTGAAATTAATACCTGTAAACGCCGCACTAAGTTCATTTTTAATATTAACTGTATCAATCTCACCTGATTGTTCCATGCCATCAGCAAGGTCCACAATGCAATTAGCAGCTAGGTTTAAGCCAGCATAGCCCGAGATACTAGTATTAACACAAGTCTTTTTACTGGTGACCAATACCTTAAAGGCATCTTTAAAATTTTTAAACTTGCCTTCACTCACTAATGTTACGAATGCCAAAGAAATAGGGCCAGATAAATCGTGCTGTCCAATCCCTATTGCATCCTTAGGCATAACTTTTATTACTGGCGACAATAATTCTCGAATAGCTACATCATCTTCTCTTACTATTTCCTTACCAAAAAGATAGCGGTAATCAACTATATAGCTATTATCAGGGAAATATTCATGGTCAGTGCCTTGAGTTTTATTAAATACAAATTCCTTAACCGCTTCACCGGCGATATCAGAAGTGGCCTCATCTAATGCTCTAAAATAAACATCATCGCTGGAAATTTCTTGGTAACCATGGGTTAACTCGTGAGCTACTGTATCTAGAGAAACATTGGGTAATATGCCAAATCCACCATCTCCATAATAAGCGACACCGCCACTCCAAAAAGCACCAACATAATTTACGCCGTAATGTACTCCTTGGTAAATAGGGATATCATTATTCACTCCACTGCTTTTATAATATTGAGTACAGTTTGGGTGTGTATTGCTTTCTGTACACACCCCTAATATTGGTTCTTGCAAAAATACGTTATACATTTCCATCACCAGTTCAGCATGAAAGTGAGCATCCGCTAAGGGTGAATAGGCATAGGTAAGACCCAGAGTATCTTTTTCATAAAATAGAGATTCATTCAAGCAGTCTTCTTGGTTTAACGTATAGACATCCCATTGATTGATTTTGATCGAATTATTCATATTGACCGTCACTAACAGTCGTTTATTTAAATAGAATTCCTCGATATAGGTTAAAAGTTTACAGTCGGTCACCTTGGGCGCGAAGGGTGCTTTATACTCACGCTCTCCTTTAAAGAAATTGCCCCCTTTAGAATGAAGATTCTTTGTGACACTACTATTATCTGAAATTTGTCCTTCTGTATTTAACTTTAATAATCCAGTTTTTTCATAGATCACCTTAGATAGCGCATCAATAATTAGTAAATCTCGGTTAGGATTTCCATTTATATCAGTATGAAATATATCAACCTTATAGGCTGAAATGTACTGCCCGCTCTTATTGATATAAGTCACGTCCACAATTGAATTGACTTTTACTGTGTGCCTGAAGAATGGACTTAAGGAATTATTTGTTAACCAAGATATAATTGATTGCGATGAAATTACTTCATTACTTTTCGTTTTTATTCCTGTTTTAACAGCACCTAACTTCGCAGATATTTTAATTTTTCCTGCAAACTTGATAATTGAATTGTTTTCATCAAATGCAATGGTGACAACTTCATTGTGTACTGGTTTATTCTTGTAATAATGCTGCAATACATAATAACGGCTATATTGGCTGCCAGATTTTAAAGGCCGGAAGGCATGTTGTTCATCTAGGTCATAAAAATGCACTAAGGTTTCCCCTAGGGCATTAATATTGAATTGACGTAGCTGATCAGAATACTGTTGAGGAGTTTGATTCTCTGCTACCACAGAATAAGAGGACAGAAAAATTGTATTTATCGCTTCAAGGTTTGAAGTTTTCGTTTTGCTTGGTAGGAGGTCTATATCAGTATTAGCAATAACACTAAAAGACAAAAATAAAGCTAATGCCGTAATGAAGTTTTTGTTACTTTCCATGTATAAACCTATTTGAGCTTCCTTGAATGCAATTCATTTGGCCCATATAAAGAAAATGGCCAAAGCGTTATGGCCATTTTCCTTCAAGTGTCTTTATTTTGCCAGTGCTTCCTCAATAAAGTCTAAGCGGTCTTGACCAAAATACATTTCATCGCCTTGATACAAAGTCGGCACACCGTAACCACCACGTTTTACCAATTCTTCTGTGGTTTCTTTTAATTGATTCTTAATTGAATCACTACCCACTAAATTGGAAAACTCTGTTTCATCTATGCCCAAGTCTTTAACCATTTCTGCCAAGGCTTCTGGTTTAGAGAAATTGCCCTTGTGTTTCCACATTCGGTCCATGCCTTCTTGAAGATACTGATCGGCCAGACCCAACTCTTTAGCCGCATAATAGCCGCGCATGAGGGGTAGAGTATTAATGGGGAAAAATGGATTAAGATTAAAAGGAATATCATAACGCTTGGAAAAACGCGCCAGATCAATATTCATGTAACGGGCTTTTGCTGGCACCAAGACAGGTGAAGAGTTTCCTGTTGCTTTAAATACCCCCCCTAACAGTACACCTTTATATTCAATCTCGGCGTCATATTTTTTAGCGATTTCTTGCAAACGATAATAGGCTAAAAAAGTAGTGGGGCTGGCGAAATCAAAATAGAACTCAATTTTATTAGTCATGTTTTTCTCACTATTAGTTATATTTATTTAGTTTTTAATTATTCATAAACTTAAAAGCTACAAATGTTTACCACTTCTCACCCCAAGGGCGTACATCCAACTCAAACGTCCAGGCGTTTCTAGGTTGCTGATGCAGCATCACATAGTTATCAGCCAAGTCATCTGGCTTCACTATGCCGTCTTCGCCGGCTGCATCTACTAAACTTGAAAAGTTATTATTAATAAAGTCTGTGTCTACCATGGCATCAATCACCACATGAGCCACGTGAATATTTTGCGGGCCTAATTCACGGGCCATACTTTGTGCCACCGCTTTTAAGCCTTGCTTGGCACTGCTGAAAGCAGCAAAGGCAGCTCCCCCTCGTACACTGGCGGTGGCACCGGTAAACAAAATACTGCCACGCTTACGCTTGGTCATATATTTTGCGGCTTCGCGCCCGGTTAAAAACCCAGCAAAGCAGGCCATTTCCCATATTTTATAAAACTTTTTACTGCTGGTGCCCAGTATGCCCATGGGTACATTGGCGCCAATGTTAAACACCACAGCTTCTAATTCACCTAGGGTCTCTTCAATTTTTTTAAACAGCGCTTCAACTTGTTCTTCGTTGCGGGCATCACAGGCGAAACCATAAGCCTTGCCCCCTAACGCTTCGATTTCTGCCACCAAGGGCTTGAGTTTGTCATGGCTTCGGCGCACTAAACAAACAGGGTGCCCTTGCAATGCAAACTTACGAGCAATGGCGCTGCCAATGGCGTCGCCTGCCCCCATTACCAATACCACACCCTTATGGTTACTCTGAGTATGAGTGTTATCCACACTTGGGTTGTCATTTGAAGCCATACTTTCCCCCTCGTAAAACGGCATTAATCATGGTCACAACCACTAATCAGGCCAACTTAAGCAATGAATTTAGCTAGTTAGTCTCAAAATGGAACTTTATAGTAGGTTTCATTTTGGAACTTGTAAAGCTATAATTTAGCTCTCCCTAACCTGAAATTTGGCTTGCCATGCGTTGGAATGATATTGATAGCGAAGTGTGTTCCGTGGCCCGTACCTTGTCTGTGGTGGGAGACCGTTGGACGTTACTGGTTTTACGTGATTGCTTTTTAGGCACGCGTCGCTTTGAAGAGTTTCAAAAAAGCATTGGCATGAGCCGCCACCGTTTAACCGACCGTCTTAATAAACTGGTGGAAAATGCCTTATTGGAAAAAAAGCAGTACCAGAATAATCCGCCTCGTAGCGAATACGTATTAACCCAAAAGGGCTTAGACATATATCCGGTGTTGGTATCGTTAACCGGTTGGGGAAATAAATGGATGGACGATGGCGATGGCATTCCTTTGGAATACCATCATAAAGGTTGCGATCATCAAACCCAGCCCGTGCTGAGTTGTGATCATTGCGGTGAGCAACTTGGGCCTAGAGATGTACGAGTCGTGCCTGGCCCTGGCATCATTGAGAAATTCAAACGGGGCGAGCGCCCTGTGTATATTCCTAAAAAATTAGTCAACCAATACGCTGAGAAAATGAACATTAGCCTTGATGATACCGCCAACAAAAAAGGCTAACTGATTGGTAAAAAACTTATTCATTTACTGTGACTGCGTATAAATTTTTCTATTTATGATGCCCTGCAGAATTTTCTTTAAGGGTTTCTTGGCATTTATCAATCGATTCTTGAGAACATGAATCGATAATTTCTTGCCCTAAAATACTTTTCTCTGAACTAAAGGGCAGTTGCCCCACTAGGCCATCATTAATACTTAACTCTTCTGGCACGCCTTTTTCTAGGTCTTTATTTTCTTGGCGCTTAGTATCGCGATTCTTAGTATCAAGATAGTGTTTTTCAATTTTGTTAATTTTTCTAAAGGCCACCCATAACGCTAATGAGCCAAATACCAAGGCCCCGGCTAACTCACCAGCCATTACGCCCACTGCGCCAAATTCCCGTGACAATATATACACAAGGGGAATCGTGCCCAATAAAGAGCGAGCAAAACTAGACGCCGTGGCATATTGTGCGGCACCAATATTATTAAAGGTGGCATTGGCCACAAATAAGAAGCCATTAAAAACAAACCCTAATGAAATCCAGCTGCAAAATTCAATCATTAAATGCGCCGCTTCATTTTTAGCATCAAAAATAGCCACTAATTGAAAACGAAATAAATATAAGGCCGCCCAAGTAATAAGTGAATACACCACCGCAAACATCATGGCGTTAAATACTGCACTGCGCACACGGTCATATTGATGTGCCCCCATATTTTGTCCAACCACAGGACCTATAGAACCAGACAAGGCAAACAACACCCCAAACGCCACGGGCACAATTCGCCCCACTATGGCAGCACCTGCCACCGCGCTGTCTCCAAATTCAGACATGCTTTTCATGACATAACTGCTGCCTATCGGGGTGGCTAAATTGGTTAACATGGCAGGGCCTGCCACACTAAAAATGGCTCGGTAGTCTTTTATAAAAATATTTTTTTCAAATTTTCCTAACAACTTATGCTGAACCAATACCGAGTAACCGGCCAAAAACAAAATGGTAAAGCGAGCGGCCACAGATGCCCAAGCGGCCCCTTCTATGCCCATGTCAAAGCTGAAAATTAAAATAGGGTCTAGTATGGCATTGGCCGCCCCGCCACCTAAAATGGCGTACATAGAATGCTTAGCGTCCCCCACCCCTCTTAACGAACTGGCTAACCCCATGGCTACGCCAATCACCACTGTGGTGGGCAATAAAATGCTGGTGTACTGATGGGCATATTCTAATGTTTTACCGCTGGCCCCTAAAAATTGCAGCAGCTCTACCTGCCAAATAACACAAGGCACTGTCACCATAACAATTAACAATGAACTGTAAACTAGGGTATTGGTCACATAGAGTTTGGCACGATTACGATCATTGCTCCCAATGGATCGCGCCACGTTTGACCCCATGGCAATGGATAAACCAATGCAAATAGACGTCAGGAAAAACAATAAGGTGCCGGCAAAACCCACCGCAGCCGCCAGCTCCTTTTCACCTAGTAAACTTAAAAAATACATGTCTACTAAATCTACAAAAAATAATGTCACCAAGCCCACCGCATTGGCAAGGGTCATCACTAAAATGTGCTTTAAAGTAGAGCCATGGGTGAAAACGGCGGTGCTCATACAGGTTTAAATCCCTATGTCGTTAAATGCAATAGAAGGTAAAAACAGCAATAGAATAGTGATTTGATTATTAATAACCTTGTATCTAAAGCTTAGCATGGCTAAATATATTCACTTGAAGTCGGTTCATCTTAACAAGTCACGAGAGAGTTTATGCCCCCTTAAATTGGAACACACAGTTACGAGGTTAATAATGGCGTCTTAAATGCCTCTTTGAATATCGATATCTATCTTCACAAACAAAAAATAGCCGCTTATTGCGGCTATTTTTAATTCAACAGGCTTTACCCTTTAAGCCCTGCGTTTTCTAAAGGCATATATGCCAGCGGCTGCAAGTGTCCTAAAGAACACGCCCCACTCTCCTAAGTTAGGTTTAGGTGCCGCCCCTTTTGCCATACGGGCCAATTGAAATTCATACCACACAATATTAAACATGGCCATTTTATCCACAGCCTTAACACCAGAGGTTAAAATACGTAACTCCTGTTTATGGGACTTATCGCTCAGGAGTTTATTTGGAAAGTCTGGGTCAACCGCTGTGGTGCGGGCCACACCAATTAAGTCGGTAGCACCACTATCAAGTGCCGCTTGCATGGCTTGCGTTGAACGAAAGCCACCGGTTAATACCAATGGTGTGTCTACTAGTTTGCGTACTTTTTCAATGTAATCTAAAAAGTAGGCTTCACGTTTAAGAGTCGATTCCTTTACTTTATGGCCCACCATAGTAGGGCTTTCATAAGTACCCCCTGATATTTCAATTAAATCAATGCCCGCAGCGGCTACTGCCTTCACCACTTCCATGGAGTCTTCTTCGGTAAAACCGCCTTTCATGAAGTCGGCCGAGTTAAGCTTAATGCCTATAGGGAAATCATCGCCCACCTCTTCACGCATGGCGTGATACACAGCCAAGACAAAACGCATGCGGTTTTCTAATGAGCCGCCCCATTGATCATCACGCTGATTATGACGAGGAGATAAAAACTGGCTCACCAAGTAGCCATGAGCTCCGTGTATTTGCACACCGCTAAAGCCCACTTCTTTTGATAACTTAGCGCTTAGGGCAAACTTGTTAATGATCTCGTAAATTTCTGCTTCGGTTAAAGCACGAGGCGTATTAAAGCCTTTTTCTAATCCGCCTGTTAATGGAATGGCAGAAGGCGCTACCGGCTCTTCACTAATAAAATTTGGCACTTGTTTGCCAGGGTGATTTAACTGAGGCCAAATTTGAGAATTATTTTTAAGACCCGCTTGCGCCCATTTTTTAAAATTCGTTAAATCAGAGAGTTCATCTAACACAACATTTTTAGGTTCGCCCAACGCCGTGCGATCAACCATGATATTACCTGTTACCGATAAACCAATGCCGCCCTGTGCCCAACGCTCATACAACTTGGCTAAACCAACCGTGGGATTATGGTCTGTGTTTCCCAGCTGCTCGCTCATGGCCGATTTAAATAAGCGGTTTTTAATAACTTGCCCGCTACCAAGGGTAAAGGCTGAGCCCAGTTCATTAGAGGTGGCTTGGCGTTGTACGGCTAACTGCGTCATAAGATGACTCCGTTGATGAATGCTTCCCGGAAATTTAGACCGGTCGTCTTTTAATTAATTAAATAAAAAGCCCTGTGGGCTTTATGCTGACACCTAAGAAATTAAGGCGCTTTAAATAAAACGGTTAACATGATTTCCATGGTTTGAGCTGCTTCATCCGTGTCGCCTGTGACCTTCATTTTCATTAGTGCTCCCTCCCACGTAGACCAATAAACACTTGAAAGTTGCGCTGAACTTAAATCTTCGCGCACTTCCCCTGCTTGTTGGGCTTCAATAAGCACCTGACTAAAAATAGCCTGCCATTGTTCGGTGGCCTTTTTTAAGGCTTGCTGACAGGTGGCACTGTCTGGGCCAATGTCCATGGCCAGCGCTCCAATTAAGCACGACTTTTGGCAATCGCTATTGGAATACATCTGTAAGCCATATTGATAAATGCTTCTAAGCTTCTCAACTGGGCTTAAATCAGCCCCAGGCCCTTCTCTAAAGCCATTGAGCTCAGCTAATAGATTCTTGCTGTATTCCTTAATGAGCTCGGCCACAAAGGCCTCTTTGCTCTCGAAGAAGTTATAAAATGACCCTTTAGGGACATTCACCACATCTAAAATTTGTTTAATGCCCGTGCCGTGATAACCATGTCTGGATATCTGCTCGATGCCTGCGCTTATCAGGTCTTTTCGGGTTTGCTCACTGCGTCTTGGTCTGGCCATGTGCGCTACAATATGACCGATCGTCTTGGAATGGAAGCCCTTGATTGAAAAACAACCTGAAATGGTTTGTTGCCCCTATGGAACAAAGCAATTGAATGTTCGTTGAATGGTAATCTGTCCTATAGCCACTTAATGATGGTAATGATGCTATTTGGAACGGGTAGCTTTAATTATGATGTGTCGTGAAGCGAAGGGGAGGGGTTTTATGCGTGGAGTGATAGTAACTCTTTAACTCAAGAGCGCTTCACCATGCTAAGTGAAATACCCTAGGCATTCTTGAATTAGATGAGTCCATACAAAATATTGGTGGCTGAAGGTTGAGACCCTTGTCTACCCGATTAAGCATTTGGTGCCACCACTAACTTAATTTTGCTTGCTAGTGTTTCTTTGAACAAGCTTGATACTTAACACCCCGTTGATGAACCGCAATGGAGGCGCGAAGCCCAGCACAGAGGCCCAATACCCGAAGCGATGATCACTGATGCATCTTCGCAGTATAGCTTTAGCCATGATTGAACTCAGGAACAATGACAACGAAGCCTTCAGTGACCTTATTCCTTAGCTTGGATAACTCTCTGCTTTCTTCTGACTCGTAAAAAGCCTGCGCTCTTTCCTTGCTAACAAATTTATACACAACCATATGAGAATATGGCGAGCCTTCAAGGCTGGTTACAGTAGAAGCAACGAGCAACTCACCCCCGTATTTTTCTATGATCGGCAAGGACAACGGCCCAAGTTCATTGATGCGCTCCTTATCAACAACATTATAGTTATAAATTATATATCCGCTCATGCTTCAACTTGCCTTATTTAATATTGGTAACTTTTACAGCTAACACCCAATTAAGGTGTGAGCAACACTGCCAGCGAACCTAAAATACCATTCGTTGCGAATCACTTTTAAATTGTTTGTTAGCAGTTTTCAATCATAGTGGCAAAGGGTGCAGTTCAGCGTGATCTGTTGTAATTTTTATCCCTCTGTCGACCTTGATGATTACACCATCGCCTACCACTAATGTAGCCTCATCTAGCACAACCTTCACACTCCCTGTTACAACTGAAGCCGTATCTGTCCCCCAAAGTTGATCAGATTCGACTTCAAAAATAATCCCTTCTGGCACAAATATTTCTACATTACCACTATATAGTTGATAATTATTTTTATCAGAGCTTTCTATCTGATCCGAACTAATTTCTATATCAAAAGCCATTATAGGCTGCACAAAAAACAATACAGCACTGACAAATATGACAATAATTGAAGACCACATTGCAGCCAGTTTGGTTTTGATATTTATCTCGAATGAATCTTTCTTGGTCTTTTCTCGTACAACTAGTTCATTGGCATCTAATTCAAAGCAAGCCGCTAGTGCCTTCACTGTTTCAGGTGAGCCTGCACCTTCTTTCTCAACTCTTTGAATTGTTCTTAAACTTAAAGCACATACATCAGCTAAATGTTGTTGACTCCATGCCCTTGATTTACGTTCATTTAATATTTTTTTAGTATTGACCTTCATTACATATCCAGCATCTAATTTTAAGACTGCAGCTTATAATAATTCAAAATTTCATATACGACAGTTTAATGCCAATAATACGTCAAAGGGGCGACAAACTGCTAAAAGTGCGATAGAACGGCCCTTCGGCCTGAATATTCGCTTTTTATGAGTTGATTTATTCACCAATACTCAGCCCCATAAACTTGGTTTTCTTCAAGTAACTCTATTGAGTTATCTATGATTTCGTCTGCGGAAGATATTAGTTTCTCAAACAGAGCATATTCTTCATTGCCCAAATAATACTTCGTAATAACAGTTTCGAAATGAGCAGGCATATGTAATGTTGCTGAATAGTGTAAACATAACCTCTCTTTTTCATAAGAGAGTATTACCTCCAAGGACGTTTCGCATTCTGACCCACTTAAGTATAGATAACCTCCAATCCTTGATTTTGTAACACTACGAGCGTCCTGCCATTGTATTCTTGAGGAACCATCAGGCTGGCCGACACTAGACAAAGGCGACCTTTTTTCTTCTTTGGCTCTGGAAAAGCACTCAACTAGCCTTAAACATCTAATCACTTCAAAATCGAAAGACAACCCATTCGAGCTAGGATTTTTTAAATTACCTTCAACTACATATGATCTTAGTATTTCAGATGGCCTTTTGTCATACCAACCATTGAGTTCCGAATGAGGCGGCTGCCACAAAATAAAGGCTTGCCCTTCTTTAGAAAAATCTTCATTCCTTTCAAGTTTTACAGGATATTGCTTACCAATTTTCGGCAACAAAATATCTAGCCCAATGAGCTTTTCAAAACTTTGATCCCAGCAAAGCTTTGACCATTCCATTGTTTGTAATAGCTCAATACTCATTATTGCCCCGCATAGGGCTCATAACGCCCGCGAGTCCAGCACAGCTTGCTGTGCGATTGTGCCTTGCTTGGTTATGTGTGGCTACTAACATTGATTGTCTTTATTGTATTTATGATTGAGTTTGTAGTCGCATTTACAAAGCTCGTAGTTATAACTACCACCTGTATCAAGGCAGATATCCACTTCAGAAGGAGCAAATAAACTTGATGCTAATTCCGCTATTAAAAATGCAAGCAGAATCGGAAATACAAAAACTGCAATCATTAATTTAGTTTCTAGCTTGAAGTGGCTATTTATACTAATGATCAATCTCCACACACATAACAGTGCAATAGAACGGACCCTTCGGTCCGTATATTCGCTTTTTATGTTCTTACTCATATTGTTCGCATTCATCTTCAAGAGCAGCTAGTAAATCCTTGGACTCTATTATCCATATTTTACCTTCTGCATCAGGAAATACGCCAACTTTTAAGTCATCAGACTCTAAACCAGGCAACCAGTTCTCCATGAATTCATTTAGAGTAATTTCACTTACGTCTAAGTTTACGTCTATAACTTTCTCGAATTCTTTTGCATAAACTGGATGTGGCCAAACGGTTAGATATTCAATTTCGTCTGTTGAGCGAGTATAGATATGACCTTCGTCATCACACAAAATCCATAACTGCTCCCAGTCCGCAACCTTGTTCAGGAAATGTAGGTATCTCTCTTCTGAGTTCAGAGCTAACACATTGTCCATCTGCATTTCATTCATGCTGTAAGGCATAGAACACTACTCTCCGAGAACATAACGCCTATATAAACCGCGAACGAAGTGAGTCGGGCGGCCGCAGGGCGCGAA
>OJBM01000288.1_pt1 | contig 14415 bp, 12 predicted proteins | sample 1591061 | NCBI WGS metagenome assembly OJBM01 (sample SAMN05416872, study PRJEB24817) | seawater metagenome | isolation source: Sea water | place: Canada:Atlantic | collected 2013-11 | reverse complement strand
TACGAGATCATGCCTAGTCTCGTGGGCTCGGAGATGTGTATAAGAGACAGGGAGATATGCTTTACATTCCGCCAGGTTTTCCCCATCAAGGCATTGCGATTGAACCATCAATGAGTTTTTCAGTTGGCTATCGCACCATTGCTAAATCTCATTTATTCAGTGGATTCGCCGATTATCTTATCGATAATCAACTCGGTAAAGACATGGTTGTTGATCCACAGCGTCAAGCCACACAAACACCAGGATTAATTAATCAAGACGATATCAATAGCCTCACTACAAGCTTGCAAGACATGTTAAATGACGAGCAACGGTTAACGGATTTTTATGGTCAGCATTTATCAGCGGCTAAACATGAATTAGCTATTGAAGAAGATATTGAACCGTTTTTAGCCGATGAAATTTTGGATATTTTACAAGAGCAACCCCTTAATCGACTGGGCGGATTACGCAGCTTGTATTTTCCACAGGAATGGGCAAAAGGTTGGCTGTACGTTGATGGCGAAAAATATTCTGTGTCATCGACATTACATGACGCTATCGCGCTATTGGCCGATGAAACTGCGCTTTCTTATGCACAGTTAGCTCCTTGGCTCGAACATGACGAATTTAAAATGCTAGTAACGCAGTTTGTTAATCAAGGCTTCTGGTACTTTCTACCGAGCGAATAAGCATACTAGGGGTTAATATCAACTTTTCTTTACACCTACAGAAAAGCTTTTTATTAGCCCGTAACTAGCCACCTAGAATAAGACAATGATATGTTGCCGTCACTCTAATAATAACAACCTGACGTGATAATCAATTATTGTTATTGCGTTTACAGCATCTTAGGAGAACTAACGTGGCTGTTTTTAATTTACCTTCTTTTGATAACCATGAGCATGTTGCTTTTTTTAGCGACGAACAAAGCGGCTTAAAATCGATCGTTGCCATTCACGATACGACCTTAGGGCCAGCTGTCGGTGGTTGTCGTATGTGGAATTATGCCAGTGATGAAGAAGCTATTACTGATGTATTAAGACTTTCACAAGGTATGACTTATAAAAATGCCGTTGCAGGTCTTGCAATGGGAGGTGGTAAGTCCGTCATTATAGGTGATGCTAATAAAGATAAATCGCCAGAGTTGTTTCGCGCTTTTGGCCGTTCAATTCACAGCTTGGGTGGTAAATATTACAGCGCTGAAGACGTCGGGATCACAACCCAAGATATTATGATTGCGCACCAAGAAACACCCTACATGGCAGGTCTAGAGGGAAAAAGTGGCGATCCATCACCGTTTACAGCATTAGGCACCTATTTGGGAATCAAAGCGGCTGTTAAATACCAGTTAAATAAAGACTCACTAAATGGCTTATCTGTCGCTATCCAGGGTCTTGGTCATGTGGGTTATCATTTGTGCCGTCATTTACATAACGCCGGTGCTAAATTGGTCGTGACAGATCTTAATCAGCATGCATTGGCCAAAGTGAAGCAAGAGTTTAATGCGACTATTGTGGGCCTTGATGAAATTTATCATCAAGATGTTGATATCTATGCCCCTTGTGCATTAGGCGCAACGATAAATGATCAAACGATTAATGTTATCAAAGCAAGTATCGTTGCAGGTTGCGCAAACAATCAGTTAGCGGAGATTCATCACGGTGAAATGTTGCGTCAAAAAGGCATTTTATACGCACCGGATTATGTCATTAACGCTGGTGGTATTATCAATGTGTCATTTGATGATAACTATGATGAAGCGAAATCAACGGCGAAGGTTGAACGTATCTACAATACCTTGCTAGACATCTTCCAAGAGGCAGACAGTAAATCGTGTCAAACAAGTATTATCGCCGATGCATTAGCACGCGACATTATCGCTAATAAGAAAGCACAACAACAATTACTTTAATAAGCCTTTTTTACTAATTGCTTATTGTTAAATAGCGTTTTCTTACCTATAGTTAAAGACATGGAAGTCTTTACATTGAGTATTATGGACAATAACCGATTAACATCCTTGAGCACTATCCCATCTTCGCAATTGGCGGCATTTAACTATGTCACGACACCAATGTGGATTTATGATGTTGAAGCATTTCAAATATGCTGGGCTAACGACCCCGCGTTAGCGCTTTGGAACAATAGCCAAGACAACCCCCTACTATCTCGCGATCTTTCCCAAGATATGTCGCAAGTCATTGAGCTAAGCATTAAGCAAATTGCGAAAGAAAGTCGTAAGAAGCCGCGTAAAAGTTGGTGGACGCTTTATCCGCAAAATATTGCCAAGCAGGTTTATATTCGATTTTCGAATATCAGTAATGATGAACAACAAAACTTATTATTGTGTGAAGCACTTCTTGAGCGTGATGAAATAGAACGTGATACCCACTTTGCGCTCGATAATACTATTCAATCATTATTCGACCGAGACGGACATTTATTAAGTGGCAACCTCCGATTTGCCGAATCTTATGCGACTCAAACTATCTCATTACCAGAACTTATAGAAATGGAAATGAGTGAGTTAAAACATAAGATGGGATCTAGCCATCAAGTGGAATTTGAACGCCAAACAATAAATCGCGGTGTGATGGCGTGGTATAAATTTCACATTAAAGAGTTAATGCCAGAGCAACATTATATTATTAGCCAAGAAAATATTACCGAACGGAAATTAAAGGAACAGACCTACCGTCACCTTGCCTATCATGATCAATTGACGGGTTTACTTAACCGCTATGGATTTAATGATTACCTCATCGAGCAATGTCATAAAGCGCAACCATTCTATTTATTCTTAGTTGATTTAGATGCTTTTAAGCTTGTCAATAACAACCTAGGCCATAGTGCTGGTGACGAAGTTCTTGTTGAAATAGCACGGCGTTTTGTGATGCACTTACCCGACAGTTATCAAACTTGTCGTTTTGCTGGTGATGAATTTATTGTTGTAGTCCCACAACAACAAGACAGCCAATCAGTTGATGCGATCAGCCAATTGATTTTAGACATTGTTGCTCAGCCCATTGAGAAAATTGACAGTATTCAAATTACCGCTAGCATTGGTGCAGCAAGCTATCCACTGGATGCAAAAGAGCCCAACGATCTTATTATGTATGCAGATACTGCAATGTATAAGGCAAAGGAACGTGGTTCGAAAAGTTACTGTAGCTTTGCTCAACAAATGAGTTTAGAAATTCAGCGCCGCTCCGCGATCCAACAAGGCCTGAAGCAGGCATTAAATTTCAGAGAGCTAGTGCCATTATTTCAGCCAATTGTTGATATGAAAAACAACACGCTTATTGGCATGGAAGCATTACTAAGTTGGGATAGTCCAACTCTTGGTCGCGTTCCGCCACAAGAATTCGTGGAAGAGGCAGAGCGATCTGGCATGATGAACGAAATTGGGCAATGGATACTGCGCAGTGCCTGCGAGCAATGCTTGTCATGGCAAAAACGTACTGGGCATCCACTCACATTATCGGTTAATGTTTCGGCAATTCAGCTCAACGATAACTTTATTAATACGTTAGATGACATTCTGACTAAAACGGGCTTTCCAGCGAAACAACTTACGCTTGAGCTCACCGAATCAATATTCTTACTGAATATTAAACAAGTAATAAAGCGTCTTAAGGCAATAAGCAGTCGAGGTGTTGGCGTTTGTATTGATGATTTTGGGACCGGATATTCATCATTATCCTACATTCATAAATTGCCCATTGACGCCCTTAAAATTGATCGTTCATTTATTAATGATATTGATAATAGCGATGTAGTCATTGAAGCCACCATTGCAATGGCCAGTAAATTAGGCTTGAAAGTGGTTGCAGAAGGTATTGAGAGTCAACATCAGCGAGAAATGATGTTGCGCTATCCAAATTTATTGGCGCAAGGCTTTTATTACTCTCGCCCAGTTAATGCACAAGAATTTGAAAAGTTGAGCCTATTTACAAAGTTATTGCCTAAAAACGGCGATAATATTGTGTCGATGCCGCGCTCAGGTTAAGACAAATCACCTAAATAATATGGCTTATTATCAATAGTAAGCCATAGTTTGTTATCAACGTCGCCGTGCTGAGACAATGCAAGCTCAACTAGGTCGTAATAAACTGCGCGGTTCACTTGCGCTAATAATCCTCGCCATAATTTAACGTAGAGCTTGTCACCTTTCAACACCAATGGGTACTCATCACCAACCTCAATACAGTCGCCGATATTCGTAACAAGTTTTAGCTGTGCCCCTTGATTTTCGTCCACCGTTAATTGGTAGTCCACAACCAGAAATGCGGCGTCTTCTACGTCAATCTCAATTTTTTCGACCGGTGTTTTTAAACAATGAACGCCATCTTCAACACACAACACTTTACTAAAGAGTAAAACCAATTTATCGCGGGTTATTTGAGTGCCATTATGCCACCACTCGCCATTGGCCTTAATGAGCAAATCCATCGCGCCACAGCTTTGTGGCGACCACTTTTCTAGCGGGTAAGCCAATCCTGACAGCTCACTGCTCGTTTCGACGCCAACGGCTTTTGTAAATTGAGATAAATTAAATCCACTCATCGCTTAATCCCTCCAATACCAATTCAGATCAGCTTAACGCATTGGCGATAACTTGCACTGGGTGTAACGGTTTGAAATCGTCAAATCGCTTTACCTGACTGCGACAAGAGTAGCCAGTTGCTAGCACCTGACTCGCTGACTGCTTTGCTAATTTTGGCTGCCAGCTCATTGCGTAAAGTGACTGAGAGTTTTCAACATTTTTCACTTCATGGCCGTAGGTACCGGCCATACCACAGCAGCCAACTTCCTGAGAGGTTAACTTTAAGCCAAGATGTTTAAATATCGTTATCCAGTCGGCGTGAGTTGAGGTAACCGCGGTCTTTTCACTACAATGAGCAAACAACTGATAATCTGTTTCATCAGCGTTGTTGCTTACAAACTTAACTTCGTTTAATTGTGGAATGAGCCACTCTTGAAATAATTGAACATTAAAGTCACCGCGCTTTTCGCCTAACACAGCATGGTACTCATCGCGATAACAAAGCACTAATGAGGGATCTACGCCGACTAATGGACAACCTAGCTCGGATAACTGAGCAAAAAAGTCACTGGCGTTTTTTGCCATTTTTGCAAATTTAGTTAAAAAACCTTTCACGTGAGCAGGCTTTCCATTGGGTTTAAATGGCAACAGCATTGGCGAAAAACCCAAACCAGCTATGGCAGCCATTAATCCTTCAACAACATCAGCATCATAAAAGCTAGTAAATGGATCTTGTACAACCAGGACTATCTTTTGGCGTTCGGCTGGGCTCATGCTAGACAACAATTGGCCATTAAACTCATCATAACGCTGCCCTACACGCTGTGCTAATGTCGGTACGGATAACGCAGGAGAATCAATCATACCAATTGATTTCTTGAGCAATAACGATGAAACCGGATTGTTCATCAAGCCATTAGCAAGACGCGGAAACTTTGCCATTAACTGACTCGTTGCCTCTACATTCGCAACAACATGGTCAACCATTGGACGCAGATAACGTTGATGATAAATATTAATAAAGCGACTTCTAAAACCAGGCACATCGACCTTGATAGGACATTGACTGGCACACGCTTTACACGCAAGACAACCTTTCATCGTGTCCATCACTTCATGAGAGAAGTCACCGCTTGAATCACTAAACCACGAATTTTTAATCTTGCTAAATACAGAAGCGCTACAGTCTTGTTTTTCAAGGACCACAGGGTCGATTCCCTGTACACTCAACAAACGCAGCCATTCTCGCACCATACTGGCTCGGCCTTTAGGAGAGTGGCGCCTGTCACGCGTAACCTTGCTCGATGGACACATTGGTGAGTCAACATCAAAGTTAAAACACTGACCATTACCATTACAGCTCATCGCCGGCATAAAGTCTTCACGGACCGCCACTGGAATTTGTCTATCAAAAGCACCGCGCTTTACATCGCTAACGCGCACTAATTGATGGTCACCTTCTATCGGGGTGCATATCTTTCCTGGATTGAGCCTATTTTGTGGGTCGAAAATACCTTTGATAACCCGCAACTGCTCAAACAATGCTTGGCCGAAAAATTCAGGGCCATATTCACTTCGATACCCTTTACCGTGTTCTCCCCACATTAAACCGCCATATTTAGCGGTTAATGCTACCACTTGATCAGAAATTTCTACCAATCTGCGCTCTTGAACTTCGTCGCACATATCCATCGCAGGTCGCACATGAAGAACACCAGCATCAACATGACCGAACATGCCGTAGTGCAAATCATGAGAGTCCAACAACGCTCTAAATTCGACAATAAAATCAGCAAGTTGTTCGGGAGGTACAGCCGTGTCTTCAGCAAAAGCGATGGGTTTTTTAAATCCTTTAGTTGCCCCTAACAAACCCACTGATTTCTTACGCATGGCGTAAATTCGATTAATTTCATCGAGTTCATTACAGACTTGATAACCAAGTATACCACCGCGTTCAAGTTTACTATCCTCTTCTAAACGCTGCTCTAATGTTTGTAAAAGCTGAGCCTGTTCCTGCGGATCATTGCTGGCGTACTCCACCATATTTAATCCATCAGTGACTTTATCTTCGCGTTGTGGAATTAGGTCGCTAACGGTATCCCAAACAATATCCTGTTTGGCTAAACCGAGTACTTTACTATCAACGGTTTCTACCGACGTCGCTTTCGCTTTTACTAAGTTGGGCGCATCGCGCAGCGCTGAATCAAAACTATCGTAAATAATATTGACTAAGGTACGTAATTTAGGAATAGGGGTTAAATTAAGTTTTGCTTCACTGATAAAGGCCAATGAGCCTTCTGATCCTGTTAATATTCGCGTGAGGTTAAATTCACTCAAATCATCGTTATATACATGCTCCAAATCATAGCCCGTTAAAAAACGATTGAGACGTGGAAACTTCGTTAAAATAAGCTCGCGATTTTCAAAGCAAATATCTGCAACTTTCTTGGTAATCATTTGGCCAGTTGAGTCACCACCAGCCCGCGCTTCGTCTACGGATTGATTCACGGTTTCTAGCACATCACCATTAACTAACACACTCGTGAGTTCCAACACGTGATCAGATGTTTTGCCATACACTAAAGAGCCTTGACCCGACGCGTCAGTATTAATCATGCCGCCAAGCGTAGCGCGATTAGACGTTGAGAGATCGGGCGAGAAAAAGTAACCGTAAGGCTTAAGAAATTTGTTTAATTGATCTTTGACCACACCTGTTTGTACTCGCACCCAGCCTTCTTGCTCGTTAATTTCCAGAATGTTGTTCATATGACGTGACATATCAACAATAATGCCGTCATTTAACGATTGGCCGTTTGTGCCAGTACCACCGCCACGAGGGCTAAATGTTAGCGATAAAAATTCCGGTGTATTGGCAAGCGTCAATGCGATATGAAGGTCATTAGTTCCTTGTGGAAATATGATGCCCTGAGGCAAATTTTGATACACACTATTGTCGGTAGAAACCGCTAATCTGGCGCCATATCCATACTCTACATCACCCTTAAACCCATGTTGAGGTAGTGCTTTTAAATAAGAAAGATAAGACTTAGAAACAAGTTGTTCAACATTTAGTTGCGGTAACATAGAAACATTCATTTTTGGCTGCAGACAATGACATGCAATATACCATGAAGTCCCTTGATTTTCAGTGCTCTTGGCGCAAATTAATCATGATTTTTTTAGCGTAAATTAGTGGCAATATTGGCGTTATCAAATTTTTAGGTCATAATGCCGACAACTTAATAGGAGAGTTTAGATGTTACGATTAATTTTAGCGTTATTAATTCCTTGGCTACAATTTTTTACCATTGGTAAGCCATTGTCAGGAATCATTTGTTTAATTTTACAAATTACCTTAATTGGTTGGCCAATCGCCGCTATCTGGTCAGTGTATGCATTAAGCCAATACAACACTGACAAGAAAATCAAGCAAGCGATGCGTGATTAAGACGCGTGATATCGATAGTGATAAACTTTCAGTCCTTTATCACTATCGGTTTCTTTGAACACTGAGGGATTGTCTACCACACCGATAAACTCACACGCTGGCGCATGTTCATTCATCATCGCCGAAATAAAATCACTACCGAGATCTGGTGAATTCAAACAAACTAACAAATCCGCTTTATCATTAGCTAACTGAGCAATTCGCTTAACCAACTTATGATAGTCCTGTTGCGCAACAAAACTGCCTACTTGGTTAGTCGGAGGATCAAAAATAATCGCGTCATAACCGCCATAACGCTTTAGTTTTCCCCATGATTTGAAGATGTCATGGCGAAAGAATTTCACTTTTTCAGTTGGGATATCATTAAGTTTATGATTCACTTTTCCAAGCTTTAACGCGCCGTGACTCATATCAATATTAATGACTTGATTAGCACCGCCAGCAAAAGCAGCGAGTGAAAATGAACAGGTATAACTAAATAGGTTCAGAACATTGCGACCATGAGCGATATCTTTTAGCCACGAACGCCCTGCACTCATGTCTAAAAATAAGCCATTATTTTGCCCATCCAATAACTTAACTTGGTAGGTAGCACCCGACTCAGTAACATGATGTGGCACAGGTAATTCACCACGAATAACTTCCACAGGCGCGCCATGAATATAACGTCGCTGGATTAATAATGGACCGTCAAATGTTGGGTAAGCCTGACCAATGGCGTCAATAACGCCTTGCTCGAAGTCCGCGTCATGTTCAGCAAACAAAGTAATGAAAACGGCTGGTGCAAACCAATCAATAGTAAGCTGTTCAAAACCAGCAAAGTATTTACCCCGTCCGTGAAATAAACGACAAGCATCGTTCCCTAATGGCTGCTGTGATAATTGGTCAACTAATAATTGCATGATATGGCTAAGTGTCTAAAATGGGCGCTGATTATAACGAGCTAACACAGTTTGGTTAAGTGTTATTTTGCCCTAAGTTTGGTGACAACTTCACCACCTATTCCCCAGTTATCGGTATTAACCTCGTCAATAACCACCACAGTGGTTGCTGGATTTTTCCCTAACACTTCCACGAGCAAATCAGTTGCTCCTTTGATTAATGCCGCTTTTTGCTCTGCAGTCACGACTTCGTCTGTAATTTTAATATTCACGTATGGCATAACATCTCTCCCGATAATTTTTTAATTGTTTGTAGGACTTATTGACCAAAACAGCGACGACTGATTAAACGACTATGAGCAAACCATGCACCACCACTGACTAACGTTAATCCAATAATTAGTGAAAACGTTGCCGGTTCATCAAACACAAAAACGGCGCTAATACCGGAAATAAACGGCACCATCGCCATCAGAGCCCCCATCGACGACGGCCCAATACTCTGCACTGCTTTGACATAGAAAACAACTTGTACAATAGATGCCAATACCCCTTGATAGAACGCCTGAATCGTAACAGACTCCCATGCAGACCAACTAATAGCCTTAGGTAGAAAGAGCCAATAAATCGGTAAATAGACAATACAGGTAACATAAGCCAGGCTGATTGTGACTTGCCAAGGAGAAATATTCCATCGCTTGACCAAGACTGAAAATAGAGACCAACAAAGGGCTGCTGCAATGAAATATCCGTGGCCTAAAGTAAATGCCTGACTCAACCACAGTGGCGTTAATAGCAATCCGATGCCAAGGGTAATAATGAAAACCCCAAGCCATTGCTGTCGCGACGCCCGCTCATGATTGACAAAGTACGCCAATACGATAATAAAAAATGGCATTAACCCTGGCAGCAGCGCCGCAGCGTGGGATGCAGGCGCTTGAGAAAAGCCTTGGAAAGCGAATATTGCATAGATAATACCGCCTATTAGACTGGCGAATATTAATCGTATATCAAAGCGTTTTTTACGCCAATGCAGCCACCATATTGGTGTAACAAGTAGCGCACATGTTATGTAGCGAACCGCAATGACATCATAAGGTGTTAATTCGCTTATGCCGCCTAATCGAGACACTAGAATAAAACCGCTCCAAATCAGCGCTGCAATAATTCCGCTTAGGATCCCTATTTGATTTGTCGTCATTACGATTTCCACTCACATCAGTGGCGACAGTATGAGAGGTTATTATTAATAATACAATTGGGCTAAGGTGTTATTAATACTGATTAATCCATTGAATAACCATGGGCCACAATCCATTACTGCGGCGACTGAAGAACCGCATATGGCCAATTTCTTTTAATTGATGGTCACTAGGGATAAGCATCGTCGTTGTATGTTGGCATTGAGGAAATACCCGAATCATATCCTCAACATTTTTTGCATTGGCAATATCATCATCAATCGCATAAACCCAATGAATTGGTAAGGACAACGTATCATAGTTGTGTTGGTCTATGTCCGAGCCAAATCCAGTTTCAACATATCCTTGCCCGTTACACCACCGTCGCCATTGATTAGCTACTCGTTGAGGAAGTTTTTCTCCCATTCCTACCCAGTCGCTATTGGTTTGGCCAAATAACCAATTATTTAACGGAATGAAAGCATTCATAAAATAATGTGCTTTGAAACGATAGCCTAGTCTCATGTTACTCAATTGTCCTGACGAACATGCAACGTTAAAAACACTGCTAAGCTGCTCATTATTATTCATCAGTCCAATGAGTTGACCACCAGCACTATGCCCTACAAGATGATATTGATTATCTGGAAATGTTACCTTCAAGCAATCAAATGCTGCCGTCAAATCGCCTTTTCCCCACGTTACAAGACTCGCTTCACACTCACTAACAGGTGATGTTTTGGAGCCGCCAATACCATAATTATCAAACGTTAATACACCATAGCCAGCTTGCACAAGAAATGTTGCAAAGTGGTGATAAAACTCGCGGCTTATTCCTGTCGCTGGGCCTATCAATATTGAGTTTGTCGGTGATTTAGCTGGGAAATAGAGGCTTGCCGCAAGTGAATGACCTAGATGTGACTGGATATTTACTTCTTTGCGCTCAATGCTTGCAATAGCATTCATGAGTAATTCTCATATTAATCAGGGATTAGCTATCATTACAGCTGGTCTAACCTGTGTCAATATATCAAATAGTTACAAATAATAACCAAACAAACGCAATTACTATTGCGAATCGTTATCATTTACGTATACTTCTCATCCTAAATTACTATACGACCTACAGGATACAACGATGCACGCATCTAAAATCATGGTACTTGCGGCTTTAATTGCGAGTTCTAGTGCTGCTTTGGCACACACGCCCTATCTACAACCAACATCATTTGAGGTTAATCGCTCAGGTAAAGTAAGTTTTGATGCGTCTTTTGCTGAAAAATTCTTTGTACCAGAAGTTGCATTTAACAACAGTATTTTCATGATTACCGATCCTTCAGGCAAACAAGTAACGCCAGAGTTCTTATCCGTTTTATCTGTGAGAACTATCGCTGAGCACACGCTCAAGGATTCAGGTACCTATCGAGTGAGTACTGGTAATCGCTTAGGCAAGATTTTCAAGGTTTACAAAAAAGACGGTGAGCGCCATTCAGCCAAAGATCCTAAAGCACCGCTACCAAAAGGTGCGAAGCTTTTATCTTTTTTCCAATCAAATACTAAAGCAGAAACCTACGTCACTAAAGGAAAGCCAAGTAAACAAGCGCTTAACGCGACAAACAACGGCTTAGAGTTAGTGATGAATACTCATCCCAATGAATTATTTGTCGGCGATGAAATTTCAATGAATGTTCAATACGACGGTACAGCCATTGATGATTTAACCGTTGACGTCATGCTAGCAAAAGATCAATTTAGCACCGACAAAGCGGCCTATCAAATCACCAGCGATCATGGAAAGTTAAGCCTTAACGTCGACCAACCAGGTACGTACCTTTTGAGAGCTCGTCATAGAACTAAAGCACCTGAAGGATCAGTAGCCCCCGTTATTAGTAACACCTACACCCTAACGCTAGAAATTATTGATTAATTCCATAGGAAACATCATGAAAAAGACACAACTACTTGCATTAAGTGCTTTGTTCACAAGTTTATTTACACAAGCCGCTTCTCATCACAAATTAGTGTTCATCAATCAATACGACGCAAATCAAGATTGGTCGCTGTCATTGGCAGAATTTGATAAAGCACGCGAATCACGATTTAACGTCACCGATGAAAATAACGATGGATTTGTTGATGAAAGCGAATATGTATTCGAATACAAAAACCGCATGGACAATCAGTTAACGAAAGACCGTCAAGGACAAATAAAGCAAACCATCATTCGTTTTAATGCGTTAGATAAAAATGAAAACGCACGTATCGATTTAGCGGAATATCAGGGTTCAGGTGAGCGCACCTTCACGTACTTTGATACCAATAAAGATGGCGTGATAAGTGAGAGTGATCCTGCACCAAAGCGCCGTGCAAAAAAGACAGAAAAAACACTCACTGCTACCCAAAAACGCGAAGCACAGATCAAAAAGCTACCGCGTGCCAAGCGTGTTTTAACAATGCCAACGACGCACTCGTTTAAGGGGTTACTCACTAAGTACGATGCTAACGATGACAAAACTATAACCCCGGAAGAAATCGCTATTGTTCGCCAAAAAATTTGGGATCTTGCTGACGAAAATAACGATGGTTGGATATCAGAGCAAGAATACCTCTATGAATTTGAAGATCGTATGGACATGCAAATTGCTAAAACGCGTAAATCTGCAGTGAAACAGACCTACGTTCGATTTGGCATCTTAGATAAAGATAAAAACGGCAAAATGACATTAGCTGAATATCAAGCATCTGGTCATCGTAGCTTTAATCGGTTTGATACAGACAACGATAAGCTGGTCACGCTAGGTGAAGCGATGCCAAAATCCTATAGTAAGAAAAAGGATAAGAAGAAAGTAAAAAAACAAGATGTAGCCAACAACACGAGTTATTAGGTGACAAAGCTTGTAACAAGCGAGTTACAAGCTTTTAGGAGTTCATGATTGCGATGAGGACGATCGCAATCCATTATCTCATCATTGATAGTAAGGATAAAGCTGTCAATATTACGAGCAACGTTATGTTTTATCGAGTATTTATTTTAATAGGTGCCTTATTTCTAAGTCACCAGGCCTTTGCAACTAAAACCAGTGCGCAGGCGAATGGCGTGTTAGGAACATCCTTTGATATTACGCTGTATGGCATTGACCAAACACAATCTCACGCAACGATTAGCTCACTACTTAGCCATATTAACCAGTTAGAGAACACGTTATCGACATGGCGGAAAGATAGTGAAATCAGTCAATTCAATCGACTCAAGCAGCTTAATGATATGTCAGCGCATTTAGCGCACGTACTTAATCTCTGTCATCAATGGGAAAACCAGAGCCAACAATATTTCAGCTGTCGCATGGGAGTGATTCACAAGCAGTGGCAACAAGCAGTAGACGAGCAAATTCTACCCAATCGAATTGCAATGCGGCGATTAGCTCGCGATATCATCAAAACACCGACAACCAACTTTAGTGCACAACAGTCTGCAACTATCCAATCACATGTTGTTTATGACGTATCAGCACTTGCTAAAGGCTATATTCTTGACGACGCGATCAAATTCATTCGGACGCTTTCACCAGAGGTGACAGGGATCAAACTGAACATTGGCGGTGACATTGTCTTTTGGGGTGAAAAGCAACCCAATACACAATGGAATACAGCAATTAGTCAACACAATGTTATGAATGACAATGGACACGCAACCACTATTTCAATCAGCCAAGGCGCTATTGCGCATAGTGGTATTGGGGAGCGCGACTTTAAGATAAATCGACGTCAGTTTAGTCATATTCTTGCGCCTAAAGAAGGATGGCCCATTGATACTCCTCACAGTGTGAGTGTCTACGCAATAAACGCGACAACGGCAGATGCTGCGGCCACAATGCTGAGCAACATGGAGATTGCAAATGCAATTGATTGGGTTAATGAGCAACAAGATATAGAAGCTTTGTTTCAAACGGCTGATGGACAAAAATATTGGTCTAATAACTGGCAAACATTAGTAAAAACGGAGTCAAATCAGCCGCTCACTCGATTGACGGTTGATTATCAAATACCATCGTTTAGTGATACTGATTATGAACGTCCCTATTTGGCAATTTGGCTAACCGATGAAAATAATCAACTTGTTCGCCAATTATTATTACTTGGAAGCTCAAACCGATGGGCTCAAGAAAACAAACGCTGGTGGCGTAACGTTGGCCGTAAAAATGACAGCATGCTCGATGCACTAGCAAAACCAACACGACGCCCAGGCCATTACAACGTGCAATGGGACGGCTTTGATTTTAATCATAACATTGTTGAACAAGAGCATTTGGTACTTCATGTAGAAGCGTCTCGTGAACACGGCGGCCACGATTACCAGCGAATAAAAATCGATTTAAC
>OJBM01000287.1_pt1 | contig 14423 bp, 14 predicted proteins | sample 1591061 | NCBI WGS metagenome assembly OJBM01 (sample SAMN05416872, study PRJEB24817) | seawater metagenome | isolation source: Sea water | place: Canada:Atlantic | collected 2013-11 | reverse complement strand
ATACGAGATCATGCCTAGTCTCGTGGGCTCGGAGATGTGTATAAGAGACAGCATTCAAACTCACCGAAAGTTTAATCGATAAATGATGAAGCAACTAACCATAAAAAAGATTACGATAGCGACTGTTATTTTTTCGCTCGGCGCCTGTACGCTTATGCCTAGCGAATCTCGATATGACATAGCGCAAGACCACGCACCAGACAGATTACCTACCAGCGATGAAATAACTGACCTTACGCCTGAATATCTACCACCTTCGCGATGGGCAAATAGTGATTACACAGTGCGAGGGAAACACTATCAAGTGTTAAAAAATGCCACAGGCTATAGAGCACAAGGCATTGCTTCATGGTATGGCAAGAAGTTTCACGGTCATGACACATCCAACGGCGAAGTATTTAACATGTATGGGTTATCAGCTGCTCATAAGACCCTGCCAATTCCAAGTTTTGTTAAAGTAACGAATCTAGAGAATAATTTGAGTACAGTGGTTAGAGTTAATGATCGTGGCCCATTCCATCCAGATCGCATTATCGATTTATCTTACGGCGCCGCCTATAAATTAGGCGTATTAAAACACGGAACAGCTAAAGTTTCGGTTGAGATCGTTACGCCTCCAAAACCAATATCATTTGAACAAGCGCCTTGTTTTATTCAGTTGGCAGCAAATTCAAACAAGCAACGGGCCAATGAAATATTGGTAAACGAGTCTCAAAAATATAATCTCGAGTATCGCCTTGAATCTGTTGGTAAAATTAATCGATTATTATTGGGACCTATTGCGAACTTAACACGCTGTGAATTGGTCTTAAAAAAAGTGCAATTTAATTTCCCAAAAGCATTTATCAAAATGCCTTAATTAGTTAGTATTGCGAATCTAATTATCGCGTTATGCGCCATTTTCTCTTATTACGGTTACGTTTTTTATATGATTAAACTTTCTCGCTACATCAAACAGGCTTCCACTGTGGCTCTTATGCTAATTTCAGCAAACACATTGGCTGCGACGAAAATAATTCCAAACCAACCGACTGTTGCCGGCAAAGGTTATATTTTAGTCGATCAGGTTACTGGCAAGATATTAGCTGCAGAGAATGAGCATGAATTATTGGCTCCAGCAAGTTTAACCAAATTGATGACCAGTTTTATCATTGGCCGTGAACTGAAAAATGGTAACTTAAAAAATAGCGACTTAGTCACCGTTAGCGAAAATGCGTGGGCAAAGAATTTCCCTGATTCTTCAAAAATGTTTATTGAAGTTGGTAAAGAGATTTCTATTAGCGATCTTAATCGCGGCATCGTTATTCAATCAGGCAACGATGCTTGTGTTGCCATGGCAGAACACATCGCTGGCACCGAAGACGGCTTCGCTGACATTATGAACAATGTGGCCAGTGAACTTGGCATGACCAATAGTTTCTTTGAAAATAGTCATGGTTTAGACAGCACAGAGCATAAAACAACCGCCTATGATATGGCATTACTTGCGCGTGCGATCATCAGTGAAACACCGGAAGAATATGCACTCTATAAAGAGAAATTCTTTACTTACAACAATATAAAACAAGCGAACCGCAATAGTTTGTTGTGGGATAAAAGCATGAATGTCGATGGCATGAAAACAGGCCATACATCAAAAGCTGGTTATAGTTTGGTATCGTCTGCGACTAAAGACAACATGCGATTAATCTCAGTTGTTATGGGTGCTAAAAGTGCACGAGCTCGTGCGAGTGAAAGTAAAAAGGTGTTAAATTACGGCTTTCGATTTTTTGAAACTGTCACCCCATACCAAGCGGGTCATGAATTTGCGTCACAACGAGTTTGGTACGGTGCTGCCGACGAAGTAAAACTTGGGATCACAGAATCAACACCATTAACTATTCGTCGAGGACAAAGCAAAAATTTAAAAGCAAGCTTTGAGTTATCAACGGAACTAGAAGCGCCAATAGCCAAAGGCACAACAGTAGGCAAAGTGTTTATTCAACTTGATGGTAAAGACATCGCAAGCTATCCACTTGTTACGCTTAATGAAGTAGAGCAAGGCAGTTGGTTCAAACGCACGATGGATTACTTTAAGCAAATGATTGACGGTTGGTTTAGTTAATTATTAGCCTCGTTTCTTAAAAAGCCACTTTTCAGTGGCTTTTTTAATGCCTAAAAACCGAATGGATATAACATATACCCACCAATAGCTTGGAAAAACGACTATTAAATGACACTTTCTACTGACATCTACCTTAGGGTTAAAAACAGTCTCGAAAGTTAAGCGTTACCCTTCAAACTCTATTTTTGCGGCCGTTTCACGAGCTGTCACCGAACACCACTCACACCAGCATAGCTATCAAACACAATGAAATCAGCAGTTAACGTAATAGTTATCATTAATTTTTCAATCATCCGATCTGCACGACTACATCCAACTTTTCGCCCATAGTGCTAGCCCCCGCATAGATGATCAGTTAAGATAGCTCGAATTTTTTGGGCTCCCAGTAAGATGCCCAAAATACCGACAATTGGTGAGCTTACGCTAAACTTCGCTATCTTCATTCAACGTCGTGTATTAACCTATCAATAAAGACAAGCATGACTTGTCATCCTAATAAGTGTTGGAGACTACAATGGACACTAAATTTGATGAACTCTTAGATTTTCCGTGTGAATTCGGATTTCGTATCATGGGCGATGCAACAGACCAGTTGCCTGTAAGTGTTGAAGTCGTTCTAGAAGAATTGGTACCAAACGCCTATAAGCGTCTACCAGGAATAAGAACAAGCAGTAGTGGTAAATATCACTCTATCTCATACTCGCTTACTGTGACGAGCAAAGAACACATCGAAAGTCTATATAAAGCACTTTCAAGTATCGATATCGTACGTTACGTTCTATAGTTTTTGAGGTTTTATGACTGAGCAATCACCACAGCAACCAATCGTCTATCGCTATCTAGGTGAACGCGACTACGAACGTGTTTGGCATGCAATGCAAGCTTATACCGATAATCGCCATGCGCAATCTCACGACGAAATTTGGTTTGTTGAACATCCACCTGTGTTTACTCAAGGCCAAGCAGGCAAAGAAGAGCACATGTTATTTGCTGGTGATATCCCGGTTGTAAAAGTTGATCGTGGCGGTCAAGTAACCTATCACGGTCCAGGTCAATTAGTCGCTTATTTTCTCCTTGATATTAAACGCCTAAAAATTGGGGTACGTGAGTTAGTAACTCGAATAGAGAAATCATTGGTAGAATTATTGGCGGGTTATAACATCACCGCCTATCCAAAAGCCGATGCGCCAGGCGTTTATGTTGATGAAAAGAAAATTGCATCTTTGGGCTTACGTATTCGTCGTGGATGTTCGTTTCACGGCTTAGCACTTAACGTCGATATGGACTTATCGCCATTTAAACAAATTAATCCATGTGGTTATGCTGGACTAGAAATGATTCAAGTCAGTGATTATAGCAACGTTGATAAGGTCAACCGCGTACAGCAAGATCTCATGCCAATTATTACCAAACTGTTAGATTACAGTGAGGTTAAAGAAATTACAGGATTTAACAATGACGAAGGTTAAACAATCTACGCTTGTCGCTGGTGAGAAATTACGTGATGCTGACAAGCTTGCGTACATTCCAGTTAAAATTGTTGAGCAAGAAAAAGCAGAAGTACTAAGAAAGCCAAAATGGCTGCGCGTAAAGTTGCCAAGTAGCTCAGCACGCATTGACGAAATCAAAGGTGCAATGCGCAAACACAATTTAAATTCGGTGTGTGAAGAAGCATCTTGTCCAAATTTATCTGAGTGTTTTAACCACGGTACGGCAACCTTTATGATTTTAGGTGCTATTTGTACACGTCGTTGTCCATTCTGTGATGTTGCCCATGGTCGACCTCTGCCAGTAAGTGCAGAAGAGCCAACTAAGCTTGCGGCGACTATTAAAGACATGAAGCTAAAGTATGTCGTTATCACATCGGTTGACCGTGATGATCTTCGCGACGGCGGTGCTCAACATTTTGCTGACTGTGTTCGTGAAATTCGCGCGGCTGTGCCAGAGATTAAAATTGAAATTCTAGTCCCTGATTTTAAAGGTCGTATGGACAAGGCATTAGATATTCTTGCTACTGAGCCACCAGATGTTCTAAATCACAACCTGGAAACAGCGCCACGCTTATATCGTGAAGTTCGACCTGGTGCTCATTATAAAAACTCACTATTGTTGCTTGAGCGTTTCAAAGAGATGCACCCTCAAGTGACAACGAAATCAGGCTTAATGATGGGACTTGGTGAGACTAATGAAGAAATTGTCGAAGTGCTAAAAGATTTACGTGCTCACAATGTAGATATGCTAACACTAGGTCAGTATTTGCAACCGAGTAAGCATCATCTTCCTGTTGTACGCTACGTACCACCGAGTGAATTTGATGAGCTGGGTGATATCGCCCGAGAGCTTGGTTTTACCCACGCAGCAAGTGGTCCTATGGTGCGCTCTAGCTACCACGCTGACCTTCAAGCCGCTGGTAAAGAAATCAAATAACACAGTACATTCTATAGCAGACAATAAAAGGCAACCTCGGTTGCCTTTTTTATAACCAATACCCACTCCGACCAGCCAACACACGCTATCCAAATGGTTAAAATACCGTTATTATTAGCGCAGCTTTGACATTTTATGTCTTTCCATTTAAATCACAAAGAGTACTTCATGAAATTTTTACCGAATTTATTTGCGAACAACGTGCAATGGGCTCAACAAGTTGAACAACAAGAGCCGGGATTCTTTAAATCACTTAGCGATCAACAAAACCCAGAATATTTATGGATTGGTTGTGCTGACTCTCGTGTACCGGCCAATGAAATTGTTGGATTAAAACCGGGAGAGCTTTTTGTTCATCGTAACGTTGCCAACTGTGTTGTGCATACCGATTTAAATTGTTTATCAGTTATTCAATACGCCGTTGAAGTTTTGAAGGTAAAACACATTATCGTGACAGGCCATTACGGGTGTGGTGGTATCAACTCAGCCATGAATAACGCAAAGTTTGGTTTAGTGGATAATTGGCTGCGACATATCAAAGATGTGCAACATAAACACAGTGCTCATTTAAAAACCTTTTCTGATCCAGTTGCTAAGCAAGATCGCTTAACAGAATTACATGTTATCGAGCAAGTGATGAACGTCGCTCACACTTCAATTGTTCAAGATGCTTGGTCTCGAGGCCAAGAGCTGCAACTTCATAGTTGGATATATAGCTTGAAAGATGGCAAGTTGACCGACTTAGATACGTGCATTTCAAGTGCAGAAGAAGCCACTGGCACCTATTTAGCGGCGATTGAGAAATTGACCTCAAAATAACATTTAATTAACATAAAGGGCTATACAAGTTGTAAATTATTGTTAAACTGTAGGTAATTGATTCAGGGAGTGAATCAGCGCAGTACATTTCACCCCGTGAGATTGGAATTATGGATGATGCAACCTAAAATACAGCTGCTGCTGATCTACATAACACTGACATGCTTACTCATTACGCTTGGATTGTTTTTCCAACCCAAGTTGCTTTGGCTAGCCCTGCCGTTTGTTCTTATTGTTATTTATTCAAGTTTAGATATTTGGATTCCACGCGTTGACTTCTCACCGTCAGATAACATCAGCCAAGAGCCAACGATTGATGAAGATATGCTAATTGATGATTTTGAATGTGAAAATCATGTTGAGTCTGACGCTCAAGATAATGGTGTACCAAGCTTTGAGAATTTTCAGCACATGAAAAAAGCATTAGCCAGCCACCAGAAAAAATTTCCAGAAGCAAAAGTACAGCCCCATAAAATCCTCGATGAACATTAACAAAGCTGTATTTTCAAATTTGTTTGCATTCTGCAAATAACACGCCGATAAACTCCCTCCATTTACAAAAGAAAAACAATAAATAATTGATTTTTAACGCAATCTAAATCATGGAATGATCCCTGCTCTATTAGGTTATACCAACAATAGCATTCTCTCGTTATTAAAAAACTACGCAAAAAACGTCAAGAAAAATAATGACAGCAATAACGTAATGTTGGTAACCAATCTAAGCTGATGGAGCACAGTCTATGATAACGCCAGTCATTCTTGTTGAAAGTGAGCAAATAACAAATGCTCAACGACTCATTTCCGATACATTGGAGTTAGTGTGTCCGTTGGATTGTCATTCACCAATCATCTTTTGTCACAGCAAATTTCATCGAGCCATTAAAAAAGTCGTTAAACAACTAAATATCGATGCCACGATATTATGCGCGCCAAGTGAACGAGGCAGCGGTATTGCTTTGACATGTGCCGCTCAAATGAGCTTACTACAGCAAGACAAAGCCACGTTAGCCATCTTTCATCATTGGCAACCAATCGCAGATTTTGACGCATTCGAGCATTCATTGTGCCTGGGTGCCCAGTTAACCGATGAAAACTATCTTGTCACTCTCGACAATCCAGTTAACGGCCAATTCTTTGCACAGCCATCTCAGATTAACAGTTGGATGATTGATGCAGCACAGCTGATTGATATCATGAAAATTCATTTTCCAACCACATTCGATAATTGCCGAAAAGCACTACAAAGTGAGCCGCTGTCAGCTTATTCAACAACATTGAGATTAGCCTCTCAATACTTTAACGCTTGCCCATCACTGATAGTAGATAACGCTGTTTTTCCATTAGTTGCGCAACGAGTCGACATTCCATTAACAACGCGTTGGAACACATTTCTTACAGACAATGGTTTAAGCCATCAATTGTATTCGCTATTTAACACCAACAAACGCCAGTCAGATCAGGGGAAATAACATGGATACACTAACTTGTTTTCAATCATCTCAAATCAGCGGTATTGTCCATAAAGACATTGATGAACATATTGCCTATCGATTAGGCGTTGCCGTCGCAACCTATCTAGATGCGAAATGTTTAGTGGTTGGCGGTGACAATAGATTATCGACGCCTTCTTTAAAACTAGCACTGGTTAAAGGCATCAAAAATTGTGGCTGTAATGTAGTCGATATTGGCGTGTGCGGCACGGAAGAGCTGACGTTTGCCAATACCGTTAGTCAGGCAGATGGCGGAATCATGATTACAGGAGGCTCTCAACCTAAAGTATTCAATGGTTTTAAAATTGTCGATCAGAAAAATCAGTTCATTTGTCAAAAGAAACATTTCGATATATTGCAGCAATCAATTTTACACCATGAGCCACCTATGCCTAAACAAGCGGGTAAACTCGTTTATCAAAACTATATCAAATCTTATGTTCAGCAAATTTTGAGCTTTATCCAAACAGATAACATCAAACCACTACGTATTGTTGTCAACGCAGGCAATGGTATGGCTGGTAATGTGATTAATGCATTAGAGAGTGCATTTCTAGCGCAACAAATACCGATTCAATTGATAAAACTTAACAATCAGCCAGATGGTGAATTTCCGCATGGTGCGCCAAACCCCGAGTTAGCACATCATCAACGTAAAACAAGTGATGCAGTCAAGCGCCATCATGCCGATCTCGGACTCGCCTGGGATGGTGATTTTAGCCGCTGTTTCTTCTTTGATGCGCAAGGTAACCTCGTTGAACACTATTACATCGTCGCGTTACTTGCTCAACAATTTGCCACTAAGCAGCCTGCGCAAAAAATTGTCCATGATTCGCGTCTAATGTGGAATACCGTCGACACGGTATCAAAATTAGGGGGCGAGACAATCGAGTGTCATACAGGTCAAATGCCAATGACTCACGTTATGCGCAAAGAGCACGCTGTTTACGCAGGCGCGACTGATGCGCATCATTATTTTAAAGATTTCTTTTATTGTGAAAGTAGCATGATCCCGTGGCTCATGATTTGTGAATTAATATCTACAACCAACTGTAGCCTCAGTGAGCTTATTAATCAGCAAATGTTGGCTTATCCAACCTCTGGTGAGATCGACAGTAAAATAACCCAGCCAAAGAGCTTGCTAAGCGATATAGAACAGCAGCTCGCAGCTCAAGCCCTAGAAATCAAACATACCGATGGCTTAATGATGTCTTTTCGTAATTGGCGCTTTAGTCTTTGCCAGTCTTCTCCTCATTCATCGTTAAAACTCAATGTTGAAAGTAGAGGTGATGTGGCATTAGTGCAGCAACAAACTAATTATCTCATGCAGATTATTCAAGGAGTTAAAGCATCAATTTAACGATATATCGTCTAAATGGGCCTTTAATTTAAAAAAGGCCCACGTTCATTGGTTTATATTATGGAGGAATTGTGATTAGATTAAATAATATCGAAAGCAAGGATTTGAATAATAATGGAAAATTTTAAAGTTTGGTTATTGATAATCAGCACATCATTGAGTTTTTCAGTCAATGCCTCGACTAAAGAACCACAGCCTTTACACCTATACTTAGATGCCGACTTTACCACGATGTCTGCGGCAGCAAACGCAATTGAACTGGGCATGAACACCGCTTTAAGCGAAGAAAATCATCAAGTCAATGGCCATCAAATAAAAATTGTTACGAAAAATCATCGTGGAAACTCTCGCCGAAGTGCCAAACATTTACAGCAATTCATTGAAGATAAGAACGCGATTGCAGTATTTGGTGGGTTACATTCTCCTCCGCTGCTTTCAAATAAAGACTTTATTAATCAACAGCAAATATTAACGTTAGTTCCATGGGCAGCAGCAGGTCTTATTACGCGAAGTACAAACCAAGAGAACTGGATTTTCAGACTATCAATTGACGATAGCAACGCCGGTGAATTCATTATCAACCAAGCGTTGAAGCAAGGATTTAAAAAGCCCTATTTGTTGCTAGAAAATACAAGTTGGGGCCATTCCAATCTCAAAAAGATGTCTCATGCTCTGCGTAATAAGAACATCCAAGGCGTTGGCGTAAAACGATTCAATTGGGGATTAAACAATAGTCAAGCAAGGTTAATTTTACATGATATTGTCGCTGCTAAGCCCGATGTCATCATATTTGTTGGCAACTCACCAGAAGGCGTTATTTTTTCCAAAGAACTAGCAGCACTAAATCCAGGGATAGCTATCCGCAGTCACTGGGGAGTTACTGGCGGCAACTTTGCCCATCAAGTCACCATTAAAGAACGAGACATTATCGATCTGCAGTTTATTCAATCAAAGTTTTCATTTATCTCATCTCCGCCAACGCCCAAAAGCAAACACGTTTTTAATTTGTTAACACAGATATCATCTATCACAGCTCCAAAAGACATTCCTGCAACTGCCGGCTTTATCCATGCTTATGATCTCACGCGTCTATTCATTGGCGCACTAAAACAAGTTCAACTTACAGGTAATAAAACAATCGACAGCAAGTCGCTGCATCAAGCATTAGAAAATTTAGAAGCGCCAGTCAGTGGTTTAATAAAGACATACCACAAGCCATTTAGTCAATATTCCCAACAACACAGTAATGCCCACGAAGCGTTAGATAGCGCTGATTATCGCATGGGCTTTTATGATGCAGACAATGCTATTCGTCTCATTAATTTAGATAGCGAGTTACAAAAGCAATGAAGAAAATTTCAATTTCGTTTGCCATGGCAAGGTTTATTTTCGTAAGTTACCTTGCCCTCGCCTTGTTGACGTCATTTATTGTGGTGAGCCAGGCCGTAAAATCGGTTGACCAGCAGCAACAAACGTTTGTGAAATTAGAAACAGATACCATCAGTAAAAGTTATCGTCAATTTCTAACCAATCATCAAATGATTCTCAAAGAACAAAGTGAGCACCCATTAATCATTCAATCAATGATGCAAAGTGATGTTAATCGGTTAAAAATTGCAGAATATTTTAGCCACTTAAAATTTTTAGGGCGTCAACATCAACTCAGTCTACTCGATTTTCAAGGGCAGTTTATTTACGCGACTCACGGCAACGCCGCATTCTATCATGACGATGCGAGTTGGATTCCATCACTGCTAAATGGCTCACAAACCCAACATATTGCCATCAAGAAAGTAGAAAATAATTATTATTGGGTACTTGCACAAACCGTTCGATACCATGGCGAAGTAGAAGGGATCTTAACAGTGTCGATAGCAGTAGATGCGCTTATTAAAACAATAGGCACACCACAAGGGCTCGCTATAAAACTCCTTTACAATAATGAATTAATAGCGAGTTTTGGTACTGTAGATAACGGCATTACTCGTCATATAGATTGGGCTATTGACGGACTTTCATTAATTTTTGTTTATGATGATACGTCCATAAATGAGGCAATAGACCAGCTTATTATCCAGCTTACTGTGCTTATTGTTATCGCAATATTGATTATTTCTGGCTTGGCTTTTTATTATGGACGCCGCTACATTGTAAGTCCCGTCTTGGGTTTAGCTAAAGCAACAAACTCATTGGAATACGGTGATGTTTACGAACCGCTCAAGACAGAGATAAAAATCAAAGAATTAGCGACATTAACCAAGAACTTTAATCAAATGAGTCAAACTATCCGTCAACGTGAACAAGCACTATTAACGAGCAAGCAAGAGTTAGAACAAAGTCATAAAGATTTGAAAGAAAGTGAAGCCCAGCGAATTCAAAATGAAAAAATGGCAAGCTTAGGTGTATTGGTGGCGGGTGTTGCCCATGAAATAAATAACCCGATAGGCTTTGTTAAAAGCAATATTGATACACTCCAGCATTATTGGTCTGATATAAGACAACTATTGGACGAGTTAAATTCATTCCCTGACGCGCCCCAATTGTCACAAAAAATAGCTGAACTTTACGCAAAGTATGATGCTGCGTTTATTATCGACGACATAAACCCTCTCATCGATAGCACCAACGACGGCATCTTGCGTGTTACAGAAATCATCAAAAGCCTCAAAAAATTTGCTCGCAATGACTCTCCTGACAAGGTGCTTTCAGATATCAATGAAGGGTTAAGCGCGACCTTAGTGATGGCGCAAAACGAATTAAAATATCATTGTGATATTGACGTTGATTTAGGCACTGTCCCCGCCACCTTAATGTTTCCAAGTAAAATTAATCAAGTGCTCATGAACCTGCTATTAAATGCAGGACAGGCGATTGAAGGTAAAGGAAAAATATCAATATCGACAGGTGTCAGTGGTAATAATATCTTTGTTAAAATAACGGATGACGGTATGGGGATCGCAAAAGAAAAGTTAGCTCAAATTTTTATGCCTTTTTATACATCCAAACCCGTGGGTCAAGGCACAGGACTTGGGCTTGCCATTAGCCATCGCATTATTGAGCAACACGATGGCAAGATTGAGGTAGAATCGGCGGTCGGTCAAGGCAGTTGCTTCACCGTTTATCTACCAATTATCAGTCCTAACTAATTTGTTTTTTACCTAAGTAGTGCATCGCACTGCGCTCTAATTTGAGATATAGCGACAATGGCAATAATCTCAATAGTGCGCCGCCTAGCGTAATAACAGTGCGCTTTGGTTCTTGGAATAGAATCCTCATATCACAGCAAAGTGCTTTAACAATAAGGCTCAATCCGAGCCATTTTTCGTTACTTTGAATAGCACGTCTTGCCATGTATCGTAATTGATAAGCTTTTGCCAAACGATAATAGCGGTTGAAAAAAACCGGCGCTTTATCCCTATTGAGTTCAACCGCTTTTTGCCAACATGCAAATTGCCGCTCAATATTGGCAGACAAACCGCCTTGATTGACGCGATAAAATGTTAACGGCACTTCAATCCCCTCAAACTTCCATTGAGTGACTAATGCAATTCGCGTCCAAAATTCAATGTCTTCTGATTGATTCAATGACTCGTTGAAGTACATTTTACGATAGCGGTTACTGCCCTTATCGTAATACGCGACTTCTTCTAACAGAGAGCGTCTAATAACTGGACTTGAGCCATTACCAACGGGATTTCTGCAAAAGACATGTTGCGTCGAAATGTCATGTAGTTTAGGAAACTGACCAATGCCTAGCAATTGATTTTGCTCATCAACAAACAGTGATGGCGAATAACTCACACCCACCAGCGGACGTGAGTTCAAATGCTTTACATGCTGTTTTAGTTTATCACTTGCCCAATAATCATCTGCATCAAGTAACGCGACATATAGTCCTCTAGACACATCTATACCGGTATTACGCGCGCCAGATAAACCGCGATTAGCTTGTGAAATAACGCGAATTCGATGATCTTTGTATTTGTTAACAATAGCCAAGGTATTGTCGGTACAGCCATCATCCACCAAAATCAGCTCAAGTTGTCTTAAGGACTGTTCAAGCACAGAGTCAATACATTTGGCAATATATGCTTGGACATTAAACATCGGCACAACCACTGACACGATAGGAACATTATTAATATTCATGGCGAACTCCCCTTTTAAAACGCAAAATAGTTTTATTAACAATTGGCGCGCAAAACACGACAAAACAACAGACACAGCTACTCAATAGCATGACATAAGCAAATGCTAGTGGCTGTTTCGGACTGAGAGTGACTAATAGTATTACGCTAATTAACAAGCAAATAAGACGAACAACGATTTCTGCAGTGAACTGAGCCTGTGCGCGACTAAGACAACAACGGGTATCAAGCAGTAGTGCAGGCATTGCAACTAAACACATAACAGAGACGACAAACGTCATCTCTTGCCATTTTTCGTCAAATAACAGTGGTAAATAAATAGGAACGGCGCAGGCCTGTACAACAAAAATTAAAGCAACAACTATTGCTATCACATACACCATCAGCAAATGATTAGTGAGTGTGCCGACACGCTGCAATTTACACAAAAATGGATAAAGCGCCGCATTGAATACATTGCCAATAGACTGACTGAGCCCAATACCTGCGTTTTTCGCAAAACTATAATAACCAAATAGTTCTGGCGACATTACCTTAGCGGCTATAAAAGTATCGAGGTGTAAACGTAAGCTTTTTAACAGCTCACTACTAAAAATCTGGCCTGATCGTGACAGCAACAATTTTAACGTTGGCCAATGCCATTGCCATAAAAAACGAGGGGTGGGCACCTTTATAAATAGCACTAGCCACAACACTGAAAATACTAACTTTCCATAAGCAACCGCCATAATATCCGCTTTATACCAAGCAAATAGCGCGATAGATAAGTTTTCTGCACTAACACATAAGCCATGGCGGATACCAAAACCACGCATGTTATTAGCCCGTTGCATTAAAAACACGCGCACACTAACCCAAGGGTATAACAGATAGGTTAGCGACATGACATAGAGCAACTGCGCGATATCGGGATTGTTGTACCATTTGGCAACGATACTGGCGCCAATAAGCTGCACAGACAGCATTAGTAGACAAATGCCCCATTGAATAATGGTTCCGCTTTGAACATAGCGTGAAAGTTGTGTGTCGCTACAGCGGATAATTTGTGGGCCAGCGCCGGCCTTTAAAAATAATGAAAATAATTCATGACAGGCTAAAGCAAGCATTGCTGTTCCGTAAGAGACTGGAGACAGCATAAAAGCTAGAACAATAATGGTAACAACGCGCGATAATTTCGCTAAAATCTCGGCGCCAAATAACCATGCCGTATTAGAAAATAACAACGACATTGGCCGTAACAATTGCTTTAAATAAACTGACATAACATGAAATCCTTAACAAGGTGTATTCATGTCAATTCAACTATTGTTCCACTCTTAAAAATAAATATAAAACATTATAAATCAACAACCTAATTAATAAATCTCATTATGAAAAGCACTCGCAATTGCGTATTGCAACACGTCGGTTCATCATTTTTGCAATTTAAAAATAGTCTTATCAATTGTGCTCATTGAGCTCATCACTTGATTCCTGCCATTGCTGGATCTTACGATAAAGCGTAGAAGGGCTTACTTCTAGTTCACTAGCTGCTTTGACCACATTACCACTGCAACGTTTAATCGTTTGCGTAATTGCTCTGCGCTCTATTTCTGCTAACGATAATTGTCCATCATCATGGCTTAACGGCATTTCAGCGCTTTTGCCATCACTAACAACAGCGCGATGATTTGAAGCTTGATGAGACATGCTGGCACCACGAGCTTCTAGTTGGCTCGCAATGATTTTTTTTGAAATCATTGGACCTTGTGACATCACAACCGCACTATGAATAACATTTTGTAATTGACGGACATTTCCTGGCCAGGAATAATCTGAGATTAGTTGCTCAGCATCAGTAGAAAAACCGGCAAAACTCTTATCTTCCACATCACTATAATGATGTAAAAAATGCTCGGCTAATTTTAATCCATCGTGCTCTCGTTCACTTAGCGGCGGCATGTAAAGCGAGATGACATTTAGACGATAATAGAGATCTTCTCGAAGCTTGTTATCTTCAATAGCAAGTTGCGGCTCTCGATCTGTCTCTTATACACATCTCCGAGCCCACGAGACTAGGCATGATCTCGTAT
>OJBM01000286.1_pt1 | contig 14560 bp, 12 predicted proteins | sample 1591061 | NCBI WGS metagenome assembly OJBM01 (sample SAMN05416872, study PRJEB24817) | seawater metagenome | isolation source: Sea water | place: Canada:Atlantic | collected 2013-11 | reverse complement strand
ACGAGATCATGCCTAGTCTCGTGGGCTCGGAGATGTGTATAAGAGACAGTCATTATTCATTATTCATTATTCATTATTGAGTAAAATAGACACATTAGCGAAAAAAGATTTGCAAAACAAAATTACAGATGTAATAGTTAAGACTACAATTGTAATCAATATTTAATCCAACTTAATTAAGAATGTCATGACAGAAATTAGTAAAACCGAATTTGAAGTGCTCGAAGCCATTTGGCAAGGTCACCCTGCAAGTGCTCAACAGATCATTGAGCGCTTGAATGAAACTAAACCTTGGCACGAAAAAACCGTAAAGACTCTTCTCAATCGCATGGTGAAAAAAGAAGCCATAAACTTTGAAAAGGTTCAGCGTAGTTATTTTTATTCTCCGCTATTTGCTCGCGACGAATATACATTTAAAGAAAGCAAAAGCTTAATCGAGCGCATGTTTAGTGGCCGTTTAAGCCCATTAGTATCCCACTTTGTTAAAAGTGATGAACTGACAAAAGACGATATTAGTGAATTAAAAGATCTCATTAACCAGTGGGAGAAAGACAATGGCTAGCTGGATATTATCGCAGCAATGGTTGTTGAGCATCGTTATTGTTTTACTGATGCTCAACGAGCGACATACCAGTAAATACCTCGGTGGCGCAATGAGCTATTTGCTGTGGTTAATGATCCCTATTGCCATTACAGTCAATTCTTTCTCTTCGTATCTGGCAATTGGCAACGACAGTCAAATTAGCCGCTATATTGTGAGTTTAAATTCACAAAGTGCGCAAATGGGCGAGATTATTACGTGGCAATTAATGTGGGCATTTGGTGCAATAATCGTTGCGTTAGCAAGCATTCATTCAACATTTCGAAATCGCTTTAAACTCGAGCTAATAGCGATTAAGCAAGAACAGTTGCCTATTTCATTGCCTAAATCACTACGCGCTTTTCACAACGCAGAAATCTCAGGGCCAATGCTTATTGGCGTACTAACGCCAAAACTCGTGTTACCGAGTAATTTTAACCGGCTCTACAACCGCAAACAGCAACAGCTAATTATCCAACACGAACTGTGCCATTACAGCCGTAAAGACAACCTAATGAATCTATTAGCAATGATAATCTTAAGCTGTTGTTGGTTTAATCCATTGGTTTGGTTGGGTTACCGCAATTTTCGAAAAAGTCAGGAAATTGCTTGTGACAGTTATGTATTACAACAAAAAAGCACTAACGACCGCCTTGAATATAGCAAAGCCTTGGTTCATTGCGCGCAAAGTGCCCAACATCGTCTATGTATCGATACCAACTACACTCAAAGGAATATTATGTTTAAACGAATCAATATGCTAAAAGATCACAGTACTGTGAATCGTCCAGCTCAACTCATTGCGGGTCTATTTGCTGGGCTATTTATGACAAGTATTGCGTTTGCGAATCCACCAACACCAAAAGGTGCAACCGAATCAGCGAAACCAGAAATTCGTATTCAACCACGTTATCCAATTGCGGCTGCAAAAGGCGGTATTGCCGGTTCCGTGGTTTTAAAATTTGATATTATGCCTGCGGGTAACGTGATGAATATTTCAGTTGTGAAATCGGTACCTGAAGGTATTTTTGATAAAGAAAGTCGTCGTGCATTAAAACAATGGAAATACAAAGCAAGTGCGACAGGCACAAAAGGCGCTCATGTACAACTTGATTTTCAGCTCGATGACAACAGTAAAAAGCCATTAAATCTGATGGATGACATCGAAAAAATCGACGTTACCCAATAAGCAACTTAAAAGCCCTCAATTAAAAATTGAGGGCTTAATACACGACGTTAACATCTATGCTTAAAACGTAAACTTAGCTGATAAAGAAAAGTTACGTCCATCACCAGGCGAATGGATAGTCGCGGTTCCATCGCTGCTAAAATCATAAGCATACTCAAAATATTCATCAAACACATTATTAATATTAAAGCTCAATAACGCCCAATCCACGTCGTAGTCGATACTTGCATTAGCCAATGTATAATCACCAAATTCTCCACCAAGATTCGCTTCATTGACGAAATAGTCACCTTGTGTATCGACATGAAAACGTGTGGTTAATTGATCATTGATTATGGCAGTTAAACCAACTGAAGCTGTATATTCAGGGATTGAGCGTAATGCATTACTAATATTTGCCGCATTACTTATACTTGTATTGACAATTTCTGTATCAGTGTGGCTATAGTTAGCCCATAGCTCAACACGGCTAGTCACCTGCCAATTCGTCGCAAGCTCCCAACCGTTACGCTTAGTTTCACCGATATTTTTAGACTCGCCATCAACGCTGATATATTCATCTTCTGCGGTTTGTTGCCACGTAGACAATCGCAATGTAGCATCATCAGAAATAGCTACTTGCGCACCAAATTCCCAGCCGACATTTTTTGACACATCACGCGAGTTAACATCTCCAGCGGTATACAATGAAGAACCTCTAGGATGTTGAAAAGTTTCACCGAAGTTAGCAAACAATAACCATGCATCATTAAGGTTATAGAAGGCATTCAATTTTGGCTGTACTATCCAACCAAAATCATAAATATCACGCTCTGATACGATGCCGTCTTTACTTTTAGCCTTGAAATCACCATCAAGCTTGTCTGCTCTTAAACCAATATTCCATGAAAATTGAGCAGTCAACTGATTCTCTAAAGATACGTAGCTTCCTAAAGAGTCCAACTGATAGTCGAAATTTCTCGATGCGTTATTCACATCTCGTTGTCTAGACTGACCAATAGTACCAAAACGCTGCTCAAGCACATCTTCTGACTGATAAGAGATGCCACCAAGCAATGTCCAATTTGGATCTAGCTGATAGCTAACATCAACCATAAGTCCAACGTGTGTTTGATCATCATATCTATTGTTTAATGAACCCGCCTCACTAAATCTTACCCAGCGCTCACGTTCAAATGACTGATGAAACACCTTGCCGTCAACGATCAAATCATCTTCCACATAATTGACATGCACACTGTGATGAAATACTGTTTTATCCCCGCCATCTTCACTGGCATAACTCGCCGAGCTTCTTGGGTTGTTTTTTGCTTGTTCAGCACTTAGATACCCTGGCGCATCAGCATCAAAGTGAGAAAAGCGACTAATATAGCCAACAGTTAAACTCTCATCAAACTGATAAAACCATCGTCCGTTAAACGCATATCGTTCAAGATCAGCATTGTCACGATACCCTTCAGACTGACGAACACCGACACTATAATTATGTGTTAATTGGCCTGTTTCAAAGCCAGCATATCCCTGCAACTCTTTACTGTCATAACTTCCTAATGTTGCTTGTAGTTCCGCCACATCAGTATCTTTACGGCTAAAGACTTGATAATTTCCAGCGATGTTAAACAAGCCATGTCTGACATCACTAGTCCCTTTAAACACTTGAATAGATTCAATATTCGTAGAAAACATCTGTTCTAATTCACCAAATCCATTATGCAAATTTGAAGGAATACCATCAATCAATAACTTGGCATGTGGTGTTGTCCCATCACCATCGAACCCACGAATCGATAAATCAGCATTAATTGGCCCTTGGTTATAACGAGACACAGAAACACCCGGTAGTTTAGTAAATAGCTCAACATTGTCATTAACGTGTAAATATTCGAGTTGATCGCGTCCAATCATTTCATAGCTGCCCGCTAAATTGGCAACTTTCTCGCCTTGATAAGCGCCAATAACCACAACATTCTCAATGTTTTGTGTTTCTTTCTTTTCCTCAGCGGTGGCAATACCGCTATATAAACTAGCAAGACATAAACTGATAGTTGATAGCTTTAGACTCTGGGTCTTCATTTTGTAACCTTATTTTCAATTAATTGAGATGACTTTTTCAGAGCTCGCTGCGATACAGGCTGAAAGACCGGTAAGTCAACAAGTGCTTCTTTAGTGAACTTTTCTGATGTAAATAACCATGGATAATAAAACGCACGTAATTCGCTATGAAATTGACGTATTCCCTTTTCATAATTAAATGCTGCTATCGCATCAGTGTTTGCTAAGCGCGTTAGTTTTCGTTGCAGCAATAACGGGGGAGATAACCATGAAACGTAGCCTGCATAGTCATACTTTGTTTGTGCTGCGTCTTGATAGGCACGTGATAAGCGTCCTGCTTTTTGATCGCCAACTTGCTGGAATGCGTAATACCATTTCCATTCAAACATACGCTCAACAGCAACGTGCTCTTTCCATTGTGGATGTGTTGCAACAAATGCCCTCATAGTGACTCTTTTTGGAATATCCCACGCGTCATTCACCGCTTCACGCAGGGTTAACACTATGTCGCCGCCCTTTGGCGATTCGACTTGATGCTTAATAGCTAGATCACCCAAAATAGGAATAATAAAAGCCACAACAACCCAAAAACCAATTAGTCGTGATGCAATGCTTGGTGCATTACTGCCTTTGTTTCCAAGCCATAAACTCAATGCCATCCAAAATGCTAAATAAACAACACACAGCAAGGTCACCACTAAACTGATACCAACACCAACACCGCTATACCAAGCCCCGATCCAAAATGGGATCATTAAACACAACAGTACCGACAAGAAACGCACTAGACTGCGAATACCCCACAATGAAAAGGTTGATCGCGCAGCGGTAACCAGCAAATCAAAACGTCCATTACTTCGCTCATGTGCAAATAGATCATGAAATAACAGAATAATTAACAACGGAGACAACGCACTAACGACGAATACAAAATCTATTTTTCCTGATTTTGCCAATTCAGCATTCTGAGCATCACTCTCATAGATCTGCCCTTCCAATGCCAACATCTTAATTCGATGTTTCCATGGATAAATATCACGCTCGCCTAACGCCGCGAATGCCAAATCACTTGGAGGCTCATAGGTTAAATGGAAGCTGTAATAAGCAAGAGAGCCGACATTAGCGTGCTTAGTTTGTGCTTGCTCTCTATCTAATCTATCAGCCTCAATTAAACGCTCAATTGTTGTATTTTGCTGCTTAACTTCTTGCAAACCACTAAATACTGCAAATCCTGATGTTAGGAGAGTACATAACAACAAAACTACAATGTATTTTTGGGCTAGTAAAAATTTCCACTCTCTACTTATTTGATTTAAAAAGTATTTCATTGTACTCGCTTCCCAATTATTCTAATCAACACACATAATCCAAACGCCCATATCAACAATTGAAGCGTCGCCATTACGCTGCGAGATAATCGAATATTTGCGCTATCGCCTTGAAACTTGAATGCATTTAATACTCGCCAGTTTTCAGCACTCACTCGCGCTTTTCTAGCATCTTTGAGGCTTTTCCCACGATTTGCATCGTCTTGATAGCTGAGTTTTTCAGCATGGAGTTTGTTAAGAGCCTGAACGAAATCAAAACGCAAAGTTTCAGTCTCGCGCATAAAGCGATGATGAATTTCAATACCAGTATTAGCAGTGATCATAGAAAAGGAGCGGATTGCCACCATCGGAGACAACCAGCCAAACCCTCGAGAAACTTCGGTCTGAGCTAACTCATTTGCCATGCGTTGCTCTGCAAACCGGTTTAATACCGATGTCAATTTAGCTTCGGACGCGCCAGCGACAATACCTTTAAAATTCACTGGTAGTTCTTCAATAGTTGCAACATCATATTGGGCTAATAGCGATGCTTTTAGCTTAGCAAATGCTGGATCAGCTGAATTGTGACCGTCGCCTAATTGCCGAAGCTCAGCTAATACAGCAAAGTCTGTCTCTAGCTTTCCAGCAGCAGGCACGGTATTAGCTGCGGTACTACTTGCAATTCTTGGCATCACAATACATAGCAATATCCAGCTAAAAGCTAATGTCGTAAAGCTATCGCTATTTTTAGAAAACACACTCGACAACACGAGGATTAATAGCACCCAAATCAGCAAGTAAACGGCATAGCCAACAAAAAAGCTACTTACAATGGCGATACTTTCACCTTGGCTCACGGCAATCACACCAGAGCCTAACATCGGTAACATAATTAAACCGACAACCGATAATAAAGCGAGCCCCTTACCTTGTAATACCGTGAAAAACGATGTTCCTTGAGACAAAATAAAGGTGAGTGTTTTAGACTCACGTTCACGACTTATTGAGCTATAACCAATTAACAGTAATAACAATGGCGCTAAGACCTGAACAATAAATGCAGGCGATAAACTTCCCAAAGATGTCAACGCCGTTCCTTGTCGATGATCTGCAAACATCGCGCTATTTTGACGGTGCCCCTCAAGAAAAATAGAGTTTCCAGTGTAAGAATCAACACCTGGATCGAGCATACTTAACGGCGACGGTGTTCTAAAAGCATAGTGCCCGTAATGCACCATTCGATGCGGGTGTCTGTCTGGTTGTTCCGCGAAGCGATGCTCGGCATCATGCTGTAAAGAGGCCCTAGCTTCTGCCAATTGATGTGTATTAATGGCTGTTACTATCACCGATGATAGAGTTAACAATAAACCAACCGTTAATACCGATATGGCTAATTTTGAGCGCAACCAATATCGCCATTCATCCTTGGCAATAGTAAAAACTTTCGACCAGTAGCTTCCATTCATGCCGGCAACCCTTGTGCAAAGGCAGCATGCACTTCTTCAGTATTTATTTGACTTCCTTCAGACGAACTGAATTCGCCGACTAGCTCACCATTACGTAATAAGCCAATACGATCAGCAACCTGACAAGCACCGTAAACATCATGAGTTACCATGAAAATCGTTGCACCAGTTGACGCAAGCTCACACAGCAGTTGATTAAATTCATCAATAGCAACAGGATCAAGGCCTGATGTTGGCTCATCTAATAAAAAAATTGGAGCTTCACGTAGTAATGCCAGTGCAATTGCGGTTTTTTGTCGCATGCCTTTAGAATAATTTTGCATTTGACGCTCCCAAGCACTGCTTTGAAGCGCAACACAATCAAATGCGGTATTGATTTCAGAGTCTGACTTTTCTATATCAGCGAGAGATAAAAAGTACTGCACATTTTCACGTGCCGTTAGATGAGGATAAAGCGCTGCAGCTTCTGGCAAATAGGCCATTTTATTTCTCACAGCAGCCAAATGGTCAGAAACAATATGCCCATCAACTATCGCTTTACCACTTGTCGGAGTGTGGAAACCCAATAATGTTTTCAGCGTTGTTGATTTTCCTGCACCGTTGCCCCCCAGCAATGCATAGATCTCTCCCGACTTCACTTGAAAACTTAAGTCTTTCACAATGTCATCGTTATTGATCTTTATCGAAAGAGAATCAGCCTCTATCGCAATCTTATTTTGTGTTTTCATTTGTACAATTAAACCCTCTTGATAATCATTCACACAATTGTAATGTTATACCATAACATTATGCAAGAGAGTATTTGTTACTTATGTATAAACCGGATGCTGATAGAAAAAAATGTCGAATTGACGGAAATAAAAGTATAAAAAACTAACTAGAAAACGTTTTTCTTGAGAAGTAAAAGCAATACTCGCCCCCCGTTGATATCTAATTTTCCATGCAAATTGAAAAACTACCAACCCCATTACGTACAAAATGACACCACGCTATGTCACTTACCATTCACATAGAAAAGTAACCGTTGCTATAAATTTTCTAATTTTGTCTTTCTTACCCCTTAATATTTACCTCAAGACAACAAAATATATTAAGGAACATTATGAGAGCATTCACCGCATTAACATTTATCGCGAGCTTGGCCCTTTCAATATCAAGTTTTGCCAATGAAACCATCGTCGGAAGTTGGAAAGGAAAACTAGCTATTACACCGGAACAATCAATGGAGCTGATTTTTCATTTTAAAAAGCAAAAGAGCGGCTACACAGCAACTGTTGATGTACCACAACAACAGCAATTTGGATTAGAATTTAACTCAGTCAAAGTATCTAAAACTAACATCGAGTTATCACTAGATGCTGCGCATATAAAATATAGCGCGTCTATCGATGGTCCATTACTAAAAGGGGAATATTCTCAGGGCGGTTTTAAAGCGCCACTTAATTTATCAAGAACTAAACAAGTCGTGATCCGTGCTAAAAAACCACAAGAGAACTTCGATAATGCGCCATATACTCAAGAACTTCTGACTTTTGTAAATCAAACAACCAATGATTCTTTAGCAGGCACCCTGACACTTCCATCAACTCCGTACAAAGCCATTGCAATTTTACTATCAGGCTCAGGTCCAACGACGCGAGATGGTGATGCATTTGGACACAAGGTATTGGCTGTAATAGCTGATCAATTAACTAGAAATGGCATTGGCGTTTTACGATTTGACGACAGAGGTGTCGGAGAGTCAACAGGTGATTTTAGCATAGCAACCAGTCAAGACTTTGCAACAGACGCCAATGCAGCTTACCGATTTCTTAACAACCAACAACGCTTCAAAGATAAGAAAATAGGCTTCATCGGACACAGTGAAGGTGGGTTTATTGGAGCAATCGCAAGTGCAAAAAATCCCGATGTTAGTTTCTTAATTAGTCTTGCTGGTCCAGGTACGACGGGAGCAGACATACTCATTGATCAATCATACTATATTCAAAAGTTACGTGGCGTTGACGCCGCTACACTCGCAAATAGCGATAAGATACAGCGTAACATTATGAGTGCTATCCAAAGTAATATTTCCGAAGATGATTTGGCAACCTTACTAAAAAATAATGGCATCCCTGAAAAACAAGCCCGCGCGCAATCTAAACAGTTGAGCTCCTCTTGGTTTCAATATTTTATAAAGACGGATCCAAAATTATTCTTGTCACAGCTAAGCATGCCAATGTTAGCGTTAAGTGGCTCACTTGATAGCCAGGTGCTGGCAGAAAAAAACATCGCAGGGATTGAGAAAGCAGTCACCAAAAACATGCTAACTACTCGAATTTATCCCGGCTTAAATCACCTATTTCAACCAGCAAAAACTGGATTACCTAAAGAATATGCAAACATTGATACGACATTCTCGTCAAAAGTAAGTAAAGACATGAGTCTATGGATTAATGACCACCTGTAACCAATATTAGGGTAAAGTAGCCATTACTTTACCCTGTTTTTAACATCATGAATAAAAAGAAGTTAATAATGTTTAACAGCCCTACTTTAAATCAGTCAAAATCACTTTTTTGGGTGTTACACCTTGGAGGTTGGGGAGCATTCACACTGCTTAACCTCGCAGGTCGACAGTACTTCATCCATTTTCATTATGTCGAGCTCATTAACTCATTAGTGTTAGGCCTAAGTCTCATTCTTGCGAGCTATGGACTGCGAAAGTATTATCAAAAATATCTCGATGTCCAAAATATGTTGGCTGGTAGTCTCCATATTTTCTTAGGTTCATTGTTGAGTAGTCTTCTTTCAATGTTGATATATGCACTCATTATTGTGCCTAATCAATCTTCTCTTTTTAAAGTCGAACACCCTGAATTAATTCAACAAATTATTTTAAGTTTTCCAGTGTTGTTTATTTTAATGGTGGCATGGTCAGCATTTTATGCAGGCTTTAAAAAACAACAACAGCTTAAAGCAGCTCAGCAGCAACAACAGGCGCTAACTGAATCATTAAAAGGTGCACAACTTGATGTTTTGCTTAGTCAAATCAATCCACACTTTCTATTTAACGCGATTAACAATATTCGGGCGCTTATTCTTGAAGACTCGATGAAAGCACGAGACATGCTGGCAAATTTGTCGCAAGTAATGCGTCATACAATGCAGATTGATCGCAGCCAAGTTATCAACTTTAACGACGAAATAGCAGTAGTTGAGCAATATATAGCGCTTAATAAACTTCAGTTTGAAAATAAACTCAGCGTTCAATATGATATTGACCCGTCTACAAAAATGTTGCCATTGCCGCCAATGATATTACAACTCCTTGTTGAGAATGCTATTAAACACGGCATTAGTAAACTCAAACATGGTGGCGAGATCGTGATTCGTAGTGCAATAGCCGACGAACAATGGCTCATTGCCGTCGAAAATAGCGGAGAGCTGTTAGTGAATCAATCAAACTCTACCCACACTGGAATAGGAATAAATAACATCAAACAACGATTGGCATTAATGTATGGAGAGAAATCGACTCTATCATTAGCGTCATCATCAATTGGTGTAAAAGCAACGATTACAATTCCCCTAAATAATTAGAAAAACATAACTATGATAAAAGTAATGATTGTCGAAGATTCAAGATTGGCTCGTCTTGAATTAAAGTCTCAGATCAAGCACATTGATTACCTGTCCTGTGTTTCTGAAGCGGAAAACATCGAACAAGCAATAATAAAATATAACGAATTCAAGCCACAGCTTGTCTTTTTGGATATTGATTTACCTGATGGCAGTGGCTTTGATTTTCTTACGCAGTTAGACAATCCACCTCAAGTGATTTTTACGACCGCATATCAAGAGTTTGCTTTGAAAGCATTTGAACAAGATGCCATTGATTATTTACTTAAACCATTCACTCAAGAGCGGCTCATAAAAGCATGTGAACGACTTAAAACGACTCACCAACACGAGTCCAATCAACAGTCTGAAGAAATGATGTCCCTTGATAGCCAATTTTTTGTGAAAGACGGACACCGTTGCCATCTCGTGACGTTAGCCGATGTAGAACGATTTGAAGCTATGGGAAACTACACTAAAGTGTATTTCGACCAGCAAAAACCTTTGGTTTATCGCACGCTATCTCAAATAGAACAACGGTTGCCAAAAAATAATTTTTTCCGAGTAAGCCGCCAAAATATCATTCAACTCAGCGCGGTTAAAAAAGTGGATTTATGCAGCTCTGGCGGCTTAGAACTAACACTCAATAGTAACGCAAAAGTTGAAGTGTCACGTAGACAAACAAGCTTATTCAAATCAATGTTCGCGTTATAGTTTCAATCGGATTAACAACTTACGGCCGACTCGCTCTCATACGCAGAAAACTGGCGAATCGCGGCTTGCCCTTTTTAGTGATACCGTAATATTGATAAGTGACCAGAGAGCCGATCGGTGGTGGGTTCTGTCTGAGTTCATCACTTAGCCCTGAGCCCAATTTAAATCGAATACCATTGCTCGTTTCCATCAACATAGCCCCAAGCATTCCTTGATATTTTCCTCGACCTTCAATGTGCTCAACGACACGAGCTTCTGCGTCATACACTTTCTTGAGTTTTAATAGGTTTTTACTGCGTTTGTGTTCATAACGCGCCTGTTTATGATGCAACATTAAGCCTTCACCCTCTTGCGCTTCCACATCATCTAACCATTGACGCAACTGGTGTTTATTGGCGAGCTGTTTCTGGGCAATGAAGAATAAAAAAGGAGAAGTGCTTTCATTAACAATTTGTCGTAACTGCTCATAACGCTCAGCGAATGTTTTTGGTGACATCGGTAAATCGAACACTTGAAAGGTCACCGACTTCCATTTAATTTCATCTGCTATTTTGCTGCGAACGATTGCAGATACTTCATCAAAACGATTTCTAGCAATCCATAATTCACCATCAAGTACTTGCTTAGGAAAGCCATCAATAAACCAAGCGGGGGCGTTAACTATATGTCCGCCTCGTGTTATCAGTTGCCGCCCATCCCAACGCGCCCTAACACCATCGAGTTTTTCACTTACAAGGTAATCACTAATAGCGATGTTCGCTTGATAACGACTCGCCAACTGAATTTCGGGTTTATGCGGCAGTTTTTCTAACGCCAAACCTAAACTCGACATCAAAATACATACAATAAAAACACTGCTTTTAATGGAATAGCTCATGCATTTTCCTCCGTCGTTTTTTGAAGATGCATTTGAGTATAGATGACGGTAAGCAACAGCAATGAAATATTCAGAAGCAGTAATTTCATTCTGGTCTTCTGTTTTAATCGATATTTTCCATAAATCACAACTCCTTCATCTTTTTTCCCCGTTTGGGCATGTATTTGAAAGTCACTCCAGTAAGGTGTTTCGATACACCTTATTAATATACCAAGGACATTAAACAATGACTCACACTCTTAAAGTACTAGCGCTATGTTTGCTACCTTTTGGCCAATCAATGGCTCAATCGTCAGTAGCTCCCCAACCAAACAATTTGTTAGATAAAAAAGGATGTATAACAGCTGATTCCTCATCAACCAGCCAACATTCGATCTTAAACAACTTGCGAAAACAAGTTCAATTTCTCAACACTGACAACACAACGTTTTCACTTGAACAGCGTATGAAAGCATTGAACATTAACGCGGTTTCTATAGCGGTTATTAAAAATAATAAAATAGACTGGAGCTCAACTTACGGCGTTACCATGGCAAGCTCTCCAGCAATAGCAAACTGCAATACCGTATTTCAAGCAGCTTCAATCTCAAAACCTATCGCCATGATGGGGGCATTAAGAATGGCTGAAAAAGGGATAATTGATCTTGATAAGAACATTCAAAGTTACCTAACAGATTTTCAATTACCTCAAGGCAAACAAACATCGGATAATCCAGTAACCTTTAGAAACATCCTCAACCATACCTCTGGAATCAACCCAAGTGGCTATTGGGGATACGGTCATGACGAAGCTATTCCTTCAGATCTAGATATCGTTAACGGGGTAAAGCCAACAAACTCCGACGCGTTAGCCGTACTTGCTCCACCGGCAACTCAATTGAGATATTCGGGCGCTGGATACACCTTGGCAGAAATTGCGATGCAAGACATTTTTAAGCAGCCGTTTGAGAGCATCATGCAGCGTTGGATAATCGAGCCGAGCAATATGAAGACAGCTGATTTCACTCAGCCGATTGATAGAAAAAAGCATCAATCAATTGCTCATGGCCATCAAGCCAATGGTACAGCAGTAAAAGGCGGATGGCGTAATCATCCAGAACAAGCAGCCGCCGGATTATGGACAAATGCTAATGATCTAGCATCTTTTCTAACGGAAATAGGTAAAGGATACCGTGGGAAAAGCGCAGTATTCTCAAAAGGCGTAATCAATGAATTATTCAATCAAGAAATAGAGAATCATTATTACGGATTTCGCACATTGGCTACTGGAGATAATTTAGCGATTGCTCATTATGGTGGTACACAGGGCTATAGAAGTGCGATGGTATTAGATGTTACAACAGGTAACGGCGCCGTTATACTGACCAATTCAAACAATGGCTCATTATTAACCGGCGATATTCTTCGTTCAGTAGCAAAGCACTATCAATGGCCATATCTTAACGCGATATTTGTTAATCAGAATACAATCAACAAAAGCTCTCAATTGTTTTTTGTTGGTCAATATGCGTTCAAAGAGCAAGGCTGGAAAATAGATATCATTTACAACGAGCACACTAATAAACTCTCTATCATTTTTCCTAACAAAGATAACTACCCGCTAACAGCAACTGACAAAGCAACTCACCATTTCATCCATGAAGATACAGGCGTTGAAGCTGAGTTTGAAACAATAAACAACATCGTAAAAATTAAGCTGTACGGTCAAGTGGGCACTAAAGTATCTAAATAAAGTTACAGGCATGAATCGACACGACTTGATTCATGCCCTACTCCATAAAATACAATTATTTGGATTCTTCAGTTCTGCTACACTAGTCCTGCGAATATCAAGAAGAAGACATAATCTATGCAGCGCCCGCCACTCAAACAAGCAAAAAGTATCGACAACGTATTAAATAGCGCTTACTGGCACCTCAACCAACAAGATTTTACCATTGGCGAAATTCGCACCAAGCTCACCCGTAAAACTGAAAATGTTGAGTGGATAGAAACGGTGCTTGCTCATCTCATTGAACACAAATACTTAAAAAGTGATCTAGAGTTTGCAATACGTTTTTGCGAATCGGCCTTTAGTAACGACACCGGTGTAGGCGCAATTGAGCGTAAATTAAAAAAGCGTGGCATTGCTTCTATTGATATTGAGACTGCGCTTGAGCAGGTTATCGATGAAGCAGAGATAGATTTTAACGAAATGGCCAGTAATAGATTACAGTCTCGATTCATGTCTTTTGATGGGATAAGCCGAGAAAAAGTATACGCTCAAATGAATACCCGCGGCTTCTCCCGTGCTCAAATAGACTACGCGTTATCCCAACACCCAGAACAAAACTCTTTGCGAAGCAAGATGGCAATCAAAGCTGATAAAGCCGAGCTATCAACCGAGATAATAAAACTATACCGAAAAGGTAAAGGACAAACGTTAATTCGTAACGAGCTTAAACAACGTTTGATTGACGTGAGTGAATTTGAAGAAACACTCTATCAACTTGAACTTACTGGCGACATCGACTTTTACCAAAGCTGTAAAGATCAACTGGCTAAAAAACGTTATGATCTAACTGATTTCAAAGAAAAGTCCAAAGCTTACGCATACCTTTCTCGTAAAGGGTTTACTAGCGATGAAATAAAAGAAACGCTCACACCAACGTCAGATTAGTTACCTAACGCCAGTACAGTTACATCATAGGATTAACTAATTCAGCTAAGTTCAACAACTATTTTATCCCTGTCTCTTATACACATCTCCGAGCCCACGAGACTAGGCATGATCTC
>OJBM01000285.1_pt1 | contig 14581 bp, 13 predicted proteins | sample 1591061 | NCBI WGS metagenome assembly OJBM01 (sample SAMN05416872, study PRJEB24817) | seawater metagenome | isolation source: Sea water | place: Canada:Atlantic | collected 2013-11 | reverse complement strand
TCATGCCTAGTCTCGTGGGCTCGGAGATGTGTATAAGAGACAGGGTGCTAAGACTAAACTTGGCCCTTGCGGCGCACGAGCCAAAATAACCGCCATCGCCTGCAGCGTTTTCCCTAATCCCATGTCATCAGCTAAACAAGCACCTGCTCCCCAGTGAGCTAAGCGCACCGCCCACTCAAAACCATCAACTTGATAATCACGTAGTTGAGCTTGCAGCGTCGTTGGTAACTGTGGTTCAAGTTGTTCGGCTTCTTTTAGCAAGGTTCGCTGGCGCTCCCAAGCATGCAGTGTTTTCATGCGCATGCCTTGAGTTACCTCGTCAATCAACGGGCTAGCAATTGCGTGAAATTTGCCATCAAGGGTCATATTTTCGATTTCTTGCAATCGTTGGGCTAATTCCTTGGTCAGCACTAACACTTGCTGTTCATCGAGTTTAATAAAGCGGGAACCACTTTGTGCTAACAAGGCCATTAGTTGTTTTAGTTCAATCACCTGTTCGTCATTAACGGTCAATTTACCGTCTAGATTAAACCATTCTTTTTGCTTGGTTACTGCAAGCTTTAAATGAGCCATTTCTTGAGGATCGGTTAATGTTAACTTCTTCCCTTTAGGCCATTGCAAAACCAAGCTCAGGCCATTGTGGTGCTCTGGATTTTTGACAATTTTTTCTAACGCTTGCAGCGTTTCTAACGCTTCATCTAATCGATCGCACAACAAACGTGACTCGATCATTTGCTCAAAGAGCGGGATCTGTTGGAAAAGCCCGAATAATTGACGACGCTCCGCATCAAGATTGCGGGTCGTACTTTGGCGCTTTCCACCAATATCTAATGACAATGTTGGATTGCCTTGTGCTGGTTCAATAGCAGGGCCATCGGCACCGAGCGGCAAAACATGTACTTGATAATTAAGCCCTTCACCTGCCTGTTCAATATTAATAAACAAAGTGGAGTCAGCATCAATTTGAGCAACACTAGTGTTGATCCCTTCAAGATCAGATTGAATGTTCAGCATTGGTGCAATAACACTGATGCTTTGCATTACTTTATCTTTTGCCGCAGCAGGAACAATTAACCCACTTTCACCGACGATCTCCGCTATTTGACGATGTTTATGCTGATAAGCGACTAACTCATAGGATTTATTCGATATTTCCGTTAACGCATAACTGTGTTCACTATCTTCCAGATCACTCGGTAAATTACTCATCGACAATAAGTAACCATCAATATTTTTAGTAATGAGTAACTCAGGTTCACGTTCGCCAATGGTCACTGGCGCCGCTAAGTCATCTTCCGTATAAACATTGGTTGCACCAACAGCCGCTTTGAGCGCTTGATAGCCTGTAAGCGCATAATGTTCCTTTCCATAATAACCACCCGAGAATATACCTTTAATTTGCTGGCATATTCGGTGATCTTGTGGCGTTAAGTATTCAAAAGTTTCTATTTCTTGTGCTAAACGCTTTAAAGTAATGGTGCGTCCTTTACTCCAACCGGACTTACCAAGTTTTTGTTCCTTAGCCACTAATTCATTGCCATAACGGCTTTGTTGCAACAACCAAATTAGTCGTTGCTTTTGGTCTTTATGCTTAATTTCAATGGTAGGTTTATCGAGAGCAATAAGCTGCTCTAACGCCAAATCCCAACTTTCCTTGCGACGGATTAATTGACTTAGATCTTGAGATGAAACACCGGACAAAGGTTCAATAGGCAATGCCTGTTGAAATCTTACTAGTAAATCAGCCGCGAGTTTGGCCCATAGTATTTCCCCATTTTCGCTAAATACCTGACAACTTTCTGTTAAATGGCGTAAGAATATGGCACTGGGGCGCTGGTTTGCCCAAGTTAAACTCAGACAACACACGGTGACGTAAACATGATAAGCGTAATTATCGATATGAGAATATGGCTCATTTAATTCAAGTTGTTTAGCACGGCCTGATAGCACCATGTTAAAACGGTGCAAACATCCATAACTTTGCTGATAGGCACTTTCGTATCGTCGATCTTCTAGCTGATTATCCCATTCTTTTGCAAAAACATTTAACTGCTCAGGCGCTTGATCGCTACCCTGCTCTAAAAGAGCGAACGCATAAAATAGCCCATGAAGGTCGCCGATATATTGGAGTTTTCGACGAGAAAATTTATTCTTAGCAACCAATGCTTGCTGAAATAATTCAATAGCACCTAGCGTATCGCCAGAGAGAACAGCTAGAATGCCGTTGAGTTGCAATCCGTAGCTTGTATCTTCTTGCCCCAGTAACGCTTTAGCTTGCTCTAGATTACATTGATAAATATATTGTTCTGCCAACAATAATCGGAAGTTATCATTTTGTGCAGTCAATTTATCTTTCAATGTCGATAATAAGTCGATAACTTCGCTGCGGCCTTTGTTCTTCTCGCGTAATTTACGCAATAAACTCGCAAAGGCGACATATTGCATTTGTGGTGGCATCGCGAGAAACTCAGTCTCTCTAAATGGATAAAAGCATAGTTTTATCAGCGTATTATTGATAAGAGAATCCACTTTTTGTGGATCCTTATTGAATTCAAATAACTCACTACATAGCTTAAACTGATTTCGATAAAAACTATCACGAATCATGCGCTGAGTATTACTAACACTTGGTCGTCCCCATGAATAGGCCGACATCATTGGATGTACACGCTCAACAATCTCAGTGATGGCTTCAAACGAGCCTTCATGAAGTGACTGACGAGTTAGCTCGTCTGCTAAATAGGGCGTGAGTAAAATGCCATCTTGCGTTACTGACACTAAATCTTGTACAACCCACGCATCACGCACTTCATTGGTATAAGCGTTGTGTAATTTAATTCGGTTAAACACATCACTATGACTCAACTCTTGAAGGATTTGCCTCAATTTCGCTTGGCCTAATCGAAGGTTTATCACGGCGAGTACTTTCAATACCAATTGTTGGGCGGGGTCGCAGGCATTATATAGCGCTTTATGTTTATAAATGGCAACGTCAATGTTGGTAAGAAATGACATATAAAACTTCTACTCAGAGGTAATGTTAACAATGGTAACCTGTTTCTTTAAAGTTTTCATGATCTTGTCACAATCTTCAACTGCCGTTCAGTTTCAGCAATCTATAGTGTTTTCTCGCTCTCAAGGAATGTAATCATGAAGAAACTCCTTTCTATCCTGTGTGCTAGCACTTTATTGCTTACTAGCACTGTATTTGCTCAAGATTCTGGCAATGGTCCATCAGTATTTGTAACCCACGAACTTAATGGCGATAGCAAAATTTCTAGCGTTGGCGTTGCCTTTAATTTCAAACAACACGACTCAGGATTTGGCGGTGCAGTTTTAATGTCATTAGGGCGTGCAGACATTGTTACTACTAAACTTAATGTTGAAGATTACCTTGTTTGGGAACTTGGCGGGCGCATTGGTTATTTTTCTGATATTTCAATTTATGCCGAAGCAGGTGTCGATTTAGGTGAATTATTTGGTCGTGGTCATCTCGATGAAGATCGCTACCACGACCATGAATTTTTCGATGGGGATGATTATCACGACCACTATCATGATCACGACGACTATTATGATCACGACCATCGTTTCGCCAACGATTCGTTAGATGCTTATGTTGGAATCGGCGGTGGAATAAAATTAGGTCAAGTACAGGTAAACGGGCAAGTTCGTTACCGCCAAATAGACAGCGAAGACTGGAAAGCACTCGATGATGTTTATAGTGGAGTCACTGTTTCATTTTCGTTTTAATTAAGGGCTTCTAACACTCGACACTGATATTCATCATCACAATGACAACTCGCCACAATATTCGATAATTCCTGAGCCAGCCCCTGCAGCTGGCTTATTTTTTGTTGCACATCTATTAAGTGTTTTTGTGCAATATCATGGGCCTCATGCGACGAATGATTACTGCATTCTTGCAGATGAATTAACTGTTTTATCTCTTCTAAACTAAAACCTAGCGCCCGCGAGTGGCCGATAAATTGTAAACGCTGTAGGTGCTTTTCATTGTAGCGGCGCTGATTTCCCAAACTGCGATACGCTAGTGGCATAATTTCAATTTCTTCATAATAACGAATAGTCGGGATCTTTATATTCGTCAACTTAGCAAGCTGTCCAATACTAAATACATTCTCAATTTTTTTCATAAATCCCTTGAACCTCTAGTTACTAGAGGTTTTAAGATACACCTAAGTTAGTGAGTTTTCTATAGGATTTAATATGGCAAATTGTTGTGGTCACAATAAAAACTTCGACGGAATGAGTGATACTTATCGTCGAATACTATGGTGGATAATAGCGATTAATGCCTCAATGTTTGTCGTTGAAATGCTCGGTGGTATTGGCGGTCAATCGCAAGCATTACAGGCTGATGCGCTCGACTTTTTAGGAGATAGCTTAACCTACGGATTGAGTTTGTGGGTGATCGGAAAGTCGATATCAATTCGCAGTAATGCGGCATTATTCAAAGGCTATAGTTTAGTATTCATGGCCTTTTTAGTCTTCGCCGGCACTATTTATAGACTCTTTGTTCTCAACGAACCTAACGCTATGACAATGGGTAGCATTGCGGTTGCAGCACTATTAGCAAACTTAGTCAGTGTATGGTTATTAAGAAAGTATAAAGATGGTGATGCTAATGTGCGTTCAGTTTGGTTATGTAGTCGTAACGACGCTATTGGCAATGTGGTGATTATATTAGCAGCTTCAGGCGTATGGTTAACAGATCAAGCCTATATCGATTTAGCCGTCGCCGGATTTTTAGCCTTATTATTCTTAAATTCAGCGTGGAAAATTGTTAAGCAAGCCAACGCAGAAAAACGCCAACACGCCGAGGAAGCTATAAATTAACAACATTGCTAACACGCTATTCACTTAATACATACGCTTAATGCACAAAAAGTTGTGCATTAGACTGCTTATGCCTGTATTTATAAACATAAGCTGACTAATCAGCCCTTATGAGTTTGACCTAGCAACACTTATTGCATTATATTGTAAACATTAGCCACCTTACGCCTGTTATATCATGCATAAACATCAAGAATTATTGTCAACACTAGGCCAACTCGTTCGATCAACTAGAAGCCTTCAGATGGATCAAAAGGAGCTAGGACTTCGTGTGGGCATCGGACGAAATACGGTTTCAGCCATTGAAAATGGCAAGAGTGTTAATTCAGAGTCGCTCGCATTAGTGCTTGCTCACCTGAATATTGCTGACGATATTCAAGAGCTCATTGATACCAAGCTCAAAGAATCAGAACGAAATCTCGTTCGAAAATCTCGGTTACCTCATCAGGAGCTAGATAATGACTTCTAAGGCGTTTGTTTATATCGATGGCTTTGAAGAAAAACCTATCATTTGCGGTATTGTGAAAGTTGATGAGAAAAACGGGATTGGGAAATTCAGATACGGAAAAAGCTATTTAGAGCGAGCAAACGCATTCCCCTTAGATCCCATTAACCTTCCGCTAACGCTTGATGAGTTTTCAACTAGTTTCAATAAAGGGTTATTTGGTGCTTTGTCAGACGCAGGGGCTGATTCGTGGGGTAAAAAAATAATACTGTCGATTCATAAGACCAAACCTAAAAATAAATTAGAATTTCTTCTCGCTGGCTCGGGCATGGGCGCAGGAGCACTAGTGTTTAGCCTTTCAGGCACCTCATCTAAACCCAAATACAATAAAAATACACTTGGTGATATTCCAATCTTGCTCAAAGCAAAAGACGCGATACTTAGCGATGAAGATATCCCCAAAGAAGCGAAGAAAGCCTTTGAATATGGTTCTAGCATGGGCGGTGCGCGTCCTAAAACTATTGTGCAGGATAACTTACATTCGTATTTAGCAAAATTTAACAGACCAGATGATTTATTCAATGTTGTCAAAGTTGAACACGCATCAATGAAAATGCTCAGTGAATTACCCTGTCGCGTGGCCAATACACGCACACTAACAACACACAATGGTGACGTTTTACTGGTTGAAAGGTTCGATATAGACAATTTTAAACCCACTTGTCACATGCTCAGCGCTAATTCTGTTTTTCATTTAAACAAAGTTAGCGAGAACAAAATGAAGATGAGTTATTCTTATGGGCAACTCGCTGAGTTTATTATGAAATATGGCGCAGAACCGCTAGATGCCCACGATTTATTTTACAGAATGGCTTTTAATGTGCTCATTGGTAATACAGATGATCATTCGAGAAACCACGCCATGATTTACGAGTTTAAATCGGCCCATTGGCGTCTATCACCAGCTTATGATGTTTTGCCGATAAACAACTCATTGCAACACGGTATTGGCATTGGTGACGGAGGGAGGGTTGGCTCAATCGACAACCTATTAAGTCAATCGCTTCGTTTTGGCATTAAAAAGCCCGCGGCAACAAAGATGATAAACGAAACCCGAGACCTAATTGCCCAATGGGAGTCATATTTTTCTAAGTATCAAGTAGGTCAGGGTGATATTGAGCGGCTAAAATCTGTCATACCAAACTTTTAGTCCGCTTTGCAGAAATAGTGTGAGTTTAGGCGAAACGATTATTTCGCCCTAACGTTATTCACCCAAAACCAATTCACGATAACCCACCAGCCCTAATACTTCTTCGTTTTCAATCACTGGCGCATAGGCCAATCCAAAGCGTTCAAATAAACGTGCACAATAACGAACGTCCATGTGTGGTGGTAATGATATGAGTGGTTTTGCCATAATTTCATAGATGTTTACGCGCTCTGGAGCACGGTCTTCGGCTAATACCCGCTTGGCGATATCTGATAATACAACAATGCCGAAAGCGTCGTGTTCAGTTCGTTTATCAACAATTATCACGTCGGTATCGTTTGCACGCATCGCATCGATTGCTTCTTGCACAGTACACATACCGTCGAGTTTAACGAAGTTGTTAGACATCACGTCTTGAGATTTTACAATTGTCTTATTATTCACAGTTCGTTCTCCACAGCAGATTTTAATTGATTGATTTGATGATTAACGCCCACAGCGTCTTCGACATCAATTTGAATCGCAATCCCCGATCCAGGTTTACTATCAAACTTTCCAACTTCTTGAATTGTTTCTAAAATGTGGCGGCTTAAGTGCTCTTCAACAATAAACAATAGAACGTCTCTTTGGGTATCTAGCGTTAAACCAAAAAAGGTTTTCGATTGCTTTAACCCTTCACCGCGTGCGTTATTGATAATAGTGGCGCCAGTTGCACCTGCGCTACGCGCCGCATCCATAATTTTGTCAGTACGGCTGTCTTCGTTAAACACAATAATTAACTTAAAATGCATAATAATTCCTACGATTCTTTTTCAGAATTTGATTTGTTAGATGCTAATTTCTCAGTAATCTTCGCATAGGCCATTACTGACATTATCGGAAATAAGCTGGCAAAAGCAATCAAGCCAAAGCCGTCAATGAGCGGGTTTCTACCAGGTACAGTTTCCGCTAGTCCTAACCCTAAAGCGGCGACAAGTGGCACTGTCACTGTAGATGTGGTCACGCCGCCAGAATCATACGCTAGCGGAATAATTAGTTTTGGCGTTATCAGTGTTTGAATAACCACCACCACATAACCCACCATAATGTAATAATGGATAGGATCGCCTACAACAATGCGATAACAACCGAGAGAAATACCAATGGCAACGCCCAATGCAACCGACAAACGCAAGCCCCAAATACCAATAGAACCACCAGACACTTCATTGGCTTTAATGGCCACAGCAATAAGTGATGGTTCAGCTATGGTTGTGGCAAAACCAATTAAAAACGCAAAGATATAAACCCAATAATAATCGGTCCAATCAAGCACTACATTTGCGGCATCCGCAGCAGATTGTGCTCCAGCAATAAACACAGGGTCGGTAAGCTGTTCCGCCATTAAACGACCTAATGGGAATAGCGCCCATTCCAAACCGATTAAAAATAATGATAAGCCAATGAGTACCCAGATAAAACCAGTGATAACCTTCATAAAATTAGGCAATGGTTTGCGGATCACCGCAAATTGAAAACCAAACAAGATAGCGGCAATAGGCAGCACATCTCGGAAAGTGGCCACCGTTGTATCAAATATCTGTGCTAATACGTCGCTTAAAATCATCAGACAATCATCCCGTAACTCAGCACGAAAATCATTGGAGTTTGCTTGCAACAAAGAGTCGCTTCTTTTGCACCGCAGGTTCGCGCTCGAACTTCATCTATGATCATAAGACAATCATCCCGTAAGCCATTACAAAAATCATTGGGGTCAGCGATGCAAGTGCAATTAAACCAAAGCCGTCAATCATTGGGTTTCGCCCTTTGATTGATGACGCTAACCCCACCCCTAAAGCAGTGACTAATGGCACAGTAATTGTCGATGTTGTAACGCCGCCAGAATCGTAAGCGATACCAATAATGGCTTCTGGCGCGAATGCCGTCATAATCACCACCATGATGTAGCCGCCAATAATGAACCACTGTACAGGCCAGCCTTTTAAAATACGTAATACACCAAGCAAAATAGCGAAGCCTACGCTGAGAGCAACACTCATGCGCAGTCCATTTGCATAGCTGCTCATTGACTCACTGCTTGACTCTATCATCTGCCCGTCAGCCGCTACTTTCGCCGCCTCTGCTGCCACCGCAATCAGTGCAGGTTCGGCTACCGTGGTGCCAAACCCTAAGGCGAACGCAAAAATTAACAACCAAGGTACACTGCCCTTACGAGCAAATGCATGTGCCATGGATTCGCCAATAGGAAACAGCCCTTGTTCAAGGCCGTGAATAAAAAAGGTAAGTCCAAATAAAACGAAAATGACGCCAACGATTAGCTGACCAATATTAGGAAGAGGTTGTTGCAGTACAACCAATTGGAAAAATAATATGACGGCAATAATGGGCGCAAGATCCCTGATGCTGCCAACTAAAAATTTCAGTAATTTAAGTAAAGTGCCACGCAATTTATGTATTCCTCCTTGGATATATTTTTATCCTAACAAAGTTTCATAAATTGAATTTGATCTTGAGCAAAGTTTGTTTAAATTACCTATAACATCAATTACATTAGGGCTTGTTGTGTGAAGATATAATTAAGCAGTACAAGGCGCTCGAATGAAAAATAGTTAACTATTGGGATTGAGAGCAACACTGTAATTGTTGATTATGGCAAGTACAGGTGCTCAGTTATTAAATGCACTTGGTATTACTTAACTAAACCAACAATATGATTAAGCTGCTTATCAGTTAATAAGCCTGAGAAACCGTGTTTTTTCCCCGTTTTATCAATGTAAAAGCTGCGTGGTAATTCCCCATGCCATGTTTTATCGATGGCGTGTCGCAATGGCAACTTTTGCCCCGATGCATATACCCAACGAGGCAGATTTTTAAATGCCGTTTCACTGTAAACTTCATTGACTTCTTCACGGCGACTCGATTCATCATCGGTTGATATTAGCGTAATCGGTAACGAGGGGTACTTCTGTAACAACGCGCTAATACTATCGAGTTCCTCAAAACATGCAGGGCACTCTAGCGACCACATCACCACCAAACGTGGACCAGTTGTCATCAACGTTTTAACATCGTCAACTGTTAATATCTTTACTGTTTGAGGCTTTAAAGAGTCAGACGATGCTTGACTGGCCACCGCATGTTGCACACTGACTAGCGCACAACATACCACAATAACTTTAATCAAAATCGATTGTAAATCACTCATAATCTTCATAGTTTCACCAACATTAAACCCTGCCCAGCAACTTGCCAGTGTAGGTAATTACCCGATGGATGCTTGATGATGTAAGGGTAATCAACGCCCTCTTTCGCCTCTGCAATCTTAGTTGCAGCGCTCCAATGCTCACCATTAGCTGATGACTGATAATAAATTTGGAATGCTTTACCATCAAATTCTCGCCAGACTAACTGCACTTTCTCATGACTATTTTGGGTCACCAAGTTTTCAACAATAAAAGGATGCTCTGGATGATAAGTTTTTTTAGCAAAGTTGTTCACCTTGCTCATGGTTACACCATTATCGTCTGAATAGGCATAAAACAAACCACTGGCATCTGGCGCACTGTTAAACCAAGCCATGTGTACACGATTAACATGTTTTCCTGTTGTTTCTCTAACAATGCTAGGCCCTTGATGTGGACAACCATTGATTTGCCAATTCTCAAAACTTACTCGTTTCAATGTATTAGCCTGCGTTTGAGTCTTCATGGTTAAAAAACCATGGTCACGATAATTGTCACCAAATATGTGTCGCCACATTAACATTGGCAAACCTTTGTCATCTAAATCCATTGCTAGACGACAACACACGCAAGTACCTTGTGTTAGAAAGTTATTATCGAAGGTAGTTTTTCCCGTTAAAAAGTTCGCATGTGCTAAGTAAATTTCACTGTTCCGCAGTCTAATACCTTTCTTTGCAGCAGCGACTTTCGCGCGTCCATCAAGCCATGAAATATAGACATCACCTTGCGGCGTTACTACCATTTCATTAAAGCTATGGCCTGTTAATAAGTTATCGTTGTTCACCGTTACTGGCGCAGATAACTGATTAGTTATTATAGAAAGATAACTAAAACGTACGTTTGCAGTAAATCGTTTACTAAGCGGTGTAACCCAAGATAGATAGACATTTCCGTGGTTATCTAACGCTATTTTCGGGCGGTTTTCACCACGTGTCGATATCTTCTCAGGTACAGAATTAACTAACATTGGCGGTGAGTAACTACGGCCTAAATCGTCACTATAATTTAGATATAAGTGCTGGCCTGCACTCCATGTTGACCAAATTCTTCCCTGTTTAGTCACGACTGACGAAATTGTTTTAGCACACACCATGATATTGGACTGGCAGGTAGCAACAGGTTTAGTTTGATGTTTGCCGTGATCCAATTGCTGCGCGGTCAGCGCTGCAGAGTTAAGCACGAGGGCGAAACTCAACGACAACAAATTGATGAGTTTTTTCATTTTACACGACTCCATTAAAAGCTATAACTCATGCCTACATAAGTCATGCGCCCACTTGCTGGTGCATACTTCTCTTTGCCGTAAGAGATTTCAGCCTGCTGAGCATAATACTTGTCTGTAAGGTTGGTAATACGACCATGTAATCGAAGTGCCGGGGTTAATTGATAATTAAACTTCAAATTAGCGACAGTGTAACCACCATATTTTTTGCTGTTGGCATCATCCATGTAGTAATCACCCGCTGATTTCACTTCCAATACACTGGTTAAATTTGCTAAATACGATGGCGTATATACCAAACGCAAGTTAGCAATATAATCTGGTGCAAGCTTTAACTTGTTACCAGAATAATCAATTTCTTTGCTATTGCCCTGCTTGTCAACTTTACCAGCGTCAACAATGTATTGATCAAATTCATGAATCGATTTGCTCAACGCTAATGAGACTTCAACTTCGTCAGTCAATTGACTGTTGATGCTAAACTCAAGTCCCTTGTGAATAACGCGCCCTGCGTTCACTTGATAAGAAAAACCTTCATCGGTGTAAGCACGCACTAGCGCATCATCTAAATCCATAAAATAGGCAGAGAACTGCGCATTAAATGTATCGTGATTAATTTTGTACCCGACCTCATAAGTATCTGATGTTTCGACATCAACACCACCAATCAGGCTGTCAGTGCTGCCAGAACTAATGTGATACAGCGTTCCTGCCGTCGGAATTCTAAAGCTGTTAGCAAATCGCGCATAGACAGAACTCGACTCATCAATTAAGTAATTGAGTGCCACTTTAGGGCTAAAATGTTTAAAGGTATCACTGCGATCGGCTAATCGGCGCTTGCCATAACCATCGTTATCAAGTGGCGCAAGTTTATTATCAAAGTCATACTCGTTGTGATCAAAACGTCCACCAATCGACAACGTGAGCTGGTTACTTAAATCATGTTCATATTGAATATAAGGTGAAATTCCAACATAGGTTGTGGTGTCGTTGTAATACTGATGCCCCGCAACATAAGTATTGGCGCCCCAACCTGTTGTTGTAATTGTTTGCGCTTGAAATGACAGTGAATCACCTTTGGAATGCTCTACATCTACTCCTAAAATCAACTCACCTTTATCGCTCGGCTCATAAGACATATAAGAGAGCAAGCCAAATGTAGTTACTTCACTTTCTTGCTTGGGCATGCTGGCATTCCATGTCGCGGTGTAATCATTTGTGCGCTGGCGGATATAAGGGATCAAACTAATACGAATGTCATCTTCAGTGACTTTGTCCCACGTACTACTCAAGCGATAATAACGACTCTTGCGTAGCGGGTCAGATGCTAGCACTTGTGGCGTTAACCCTGACGATTTAGGATTATTTTCAAAGTCATCGACCAATAAACTCGCCGCCATTTCTTGCTCTAAATCTGACGCCACAAAACTAGTGGTGAGTGATTCGTTATCACCTTGATACTTGTGTTTAATATGAATTTCACCACGCTGAGATGCCGTATGCTCACGGTATCCTTCATTGGTTTGCACCGATCCAGAAATAGCAATGCCTTGGTTTTCTGAAATAGCGTTTGAGTAATAACCTTTACTTTTAACGTAACCATACTCACCAAGCGTGAGATCAACACGCCCTGTTTTTTCCATCGACACATCTTCACTTAGCGTATTAATAGTCGCTGCAATAGCGCCAGAACCATGCAAGGATGTTCCTGCTCCTTTAATCACTTCAATGCGCTTAATGGTTGAGTTAAAGCTGCTCCACCACAGTGCGTTGTGATTAAAAAATGCAGCTGATTGCAGTGGGATATTGTCTTGAAGATAGAGATAATAACCAGAATAGTTTATTGGCATTCGAATAGCAGCATTATGTCCGTGCGCCCCCTGCAACTGGTTGAGTAATACACCGGATACAGAATTTAATGACTCAGCTATATGCTGCCCATTATCTTGCTCTAATACTGACTTTCCCACAAACTCGACAGCGACGGCCTGCTCGATATCTTTTTTGGCAATCCGACTAGCTGAAATCGTAATACGCTCGACTTCTTGCGTCGATTTTTCAACGGTCTTTGATTCAGAGTCTGCAAAACTAACATGAGAAAATAAAGTGGTTGATACAGCAAGAGCAACAAGTGATATGCGAGGCATAATAGTACTTCCTAATTAAATTTATGGAGATACTAACCTGTTTAATAACTAACAAGAATGCGACATAATGTCGCACCTTATCATATTGTTTTAATTAGAACTTTATAATTAAACGCCGCTTACCACAGTACCAATTAAAACAAATTGATTAATGATAACTCATCCTTAATTTTTGACGCGTTAGTACATTAATTAACCACCTTAAATAGACTAATAAATACTCATTACCGGCGCACTCTGCTTATCAGAAATAGTCACTGCGGCTTGCAGCTGTTGCTCAATTTCTCTAAAAGCGCTTTCATCTTGTGCGTGAACAAAACACAGGGGTGTTTCGCTGTCTAATTGCGTGCCTAAGTGAGCAATCTGATTTAAGCCAACCGCGTAATCTAATTGATCGGATGCGCGAGTACGACCGCCGCCAAGACTGACTACCGCCATGCCAAAAGCGCGTGTATCCATTGCGGTGAGATAACCCACTTCGCGCGCATACACAGGCTTAATTAATTGTGCTGTTGGCAAGTAGTTATCAGGATTATCGAGTAAATCCCCTGCACCACCGAGTTCAGACACCATGTAGGCAAACTTTTCAGCTGCTGCGCCAGAATCTAATACGGCTTGACGCTTAACCGCCGCCAGCGCTTTATTATTTGCAAGACCTGACACCACCAGCATTTCATCTGCTAACGCGTAAATCACATTGGCTAATTTGGGTGAGCGATAGTTGCCTGTTAGAAAATCGATAGTTTCGCGAATTTCCAGTGAGTTACCCGCACTATCAGCTAAAACTTGCGACATATCGGTAATTAAACAGCTAGTGTTCACACCTGCGCCATTGCCAACTTCAACGATGCTTTTAGCCAGCGCTACAGAATCTTCAAAGGTCGACATCACAGCGCCACTGCCTGCTTTGACATCCATCACCAAGGCGTCTAAACCGCTAGCGAGCTTCTTGGACAAGATAGAGGCGGTAATAAGATCTAACGACTCTACAGTCGCAGTGACATCACGCATCGCGTACATGCGTTTGTCGGCAGGCACTAAATTGGCAGACTGACCAATTATCGCAACGCCAACATCTTTGACTACCTGACGAAACTTATCGGTAGTAACCTGTGTTTGATAACCGCAAATAGCATCAAGTTTATCTAGCGTCCCCCCAGTATGACCAAGGCCACGACCAGAGATCATCGGCACATAGCCGCCGCAAGCAGCGACAATAGGACCTAGAACTAAAGATACTAAGTCGCCAACGCCGCCTGTGCTGTGCTTATCGACAATTGGGCCATTGAGGTTCAGCGCTTGCCAATTGAGCACATCGCCTGAGTCACGCATCGCTGTTGTTAACGCCACGCGCTCGTCGATATTCATGCCGTTAAAATAAGTAGCCATCGCAAAAGCGGCCACTTGTTCATTGGAAATTGAATTATCGCCAATGCCATGCACAAATTGCTTAATTTG